>Ga0187894_10002653_pt1 | contig 21079 bp, 17 predicted proteins | sample GBC1701081metaG_FD_136650 | JGI IMG/M metagenome (GOLD analysis project Ga0187894, IMG submission 136650) | White microbial mat communities from a lava cave in the Kipuka Kanohina Cave System on the Island of Hawaii, USA - GBC170108-1 metaG ...
AAAGATTGTGATGACAGCGCTGTTCTATAAACATTGCGCTCCTCCGGAGCGGGGGACGCGTTGAGTTGTGTAGATACTAATGCTAGACAGTTTGCGCTACGTTGGCGACAGACTTCTGTTCTACACCGTCTACTCATTCAAGTGGAAAACGCTGTAGTTAGAAAGTAAACGTCTTGGTCACCAGCGTCGCGTCGGCGTATGGGCCTGCCGGCATCATCGATTGCGGCCGCGGGCTGAGAGTTATCTCTTCGCTTCGGGGCAATTCGTAAGAGACGCCTGTCGCCCTGATGGTAACGGGATCTGTCGAGCGTGTTACGACCGTGACCGGGATGGCCTCGCCGTCGGCGGCGTGGTAGTTGATTACCCACCTGTTTCCGATCCTTCGGTTGATCCGCCTGTCGCCGATAGACAAACGGGTCCACTCCGATTTGGAACTTCCCTGGATGATCATCATCGGCGCCTGTCTTACCGCTCTGATCCGAAACTGCAACACCCTGCCCTCCTCGGTTTGGCGTTGATCGACAAGGTCAACGGCCGGCGGATCGAGTGGCGCCGCCGGCGCCGCGCTTTTCAGAAAGCCTTGATAGGAGGTGGGAATGTAATCGCTGAGCGGCCCGCGCTCCGGCGCCCGGAAGATCTGAGAAGTCCACTGATCGGGCGCGGGATCGTAGCTTGCCCAGACGGCTTTGCCCGAATCGGCGCTGAGCGCGTAGAAAATGTTATTCGGTTTCGGATGATCCTGGTCATATCCGGCGGTGAGGCCGCCGACCAGAATCAACGCGGCGCTCAGTCCCGCCAAAAGCCGCGGCAGCCTCTGCCGGCCGGGAACTCCCAGGAGGTCCAGGGACGGGGCAACGATGACTGTCAGCAGCGCGATCAACGCGCAGGCGGCTCCGGCCCAGGCAGGCGGGACGGCCGCCAAAACCAGATAGGCCGGCGGAATGAATAACAGCAGGCCGGGAACCGCCGTGAGCGCCAGCGCAAGAAAGCTCCGGCCCGGCGCCGAATCGTCTTCCACCTGAGACGGCGCCTGAGACAGCCTCTGAGACAGTATGAGATGAAGCGCGGCGGCTCCGAAGAATAAAGGCCAGGTGAAGAGGTAGCTCGCGCCCGGTAAAAAGATACTTGTACACACTGCCGGCAAGGCGAGCGCCAGCAAAACCCCGGCCAGAACGCCGCCGGCCGTGACCTTCCGCCGCAGCCGATTGTAGAGCCCCAGCGACAAGGCGACAGTGAGAGTGATGAAGCCCAGCAGATAAAACCAGGCGTTATAAATTTCGCCTTGAGGGAAATCCTGATACTCTTTGCGCAATATGCGCGCTATTTGCCAGACCAGGCTCGCGCTGCCCGCCGAAATCGCCATGCATGCCAGGACGCCCGCAAACCCGTAGAGCAGCCCCTTGAAGCCGATTCGCTTTCTTCTGATTCCGGCCGCCAGAACCGCGGCAAACAGAAAGCTCGCCAAAGCGGCCAGCGGGATAGCGGCGGTTTGAGGATAATTGACCAGATAAAGGCCCAGAATGTCGAAGTACACCGCATTCCCTTCCTCGGACGCCTGCAGGTCGCCGTCGGCCAGCCGGCGCGCGAGCGCAAGCGCGGTCTCTCCATGATGCTGAAGGACGCGCCCATCGACATGCTCCGCCCGGTCGAGGCGGTTGTGGTAATAAAGAGGCCCCTCGATGTGAGCGAAGTTCAATCCGGCAAATCCCGCCTTCTTGAAAACGGAGAAATCCGTATCGTTGGACAGCAGCTTGTAGATCTCATAAGAAAAGGAGTGCGCCACCGGCTTCGGGGCGGCGCTGGCGAATTCCCTGATGAGCCGGCGATTGCCTTTGCCCGTCTCGAACATTACCGCCGGCCCGCCGGAGCCGCGCGCTTCGAGATTGATCACGGCGCTCACGTTCTTCGCCATTGGGTGTTCGTCCAGAAACGCCCGCGCTCCCAACAGTCCCGTCTCCTCACCATCGGTGAACAGCAGAATCACGCCGTGTTTGAGCCGCGGCGCCGACGCCAGGGCGCGCGCCATTTCCAGCATGGCGGCGACGCCGACGCCGTCGTCGTTCGCTCCGGGGCTGTTCGGAACAGTGTCATAGTGGCTGACGAAGAGGATCGCCTTATTGCTGTCGGAACCGCTCATCTCCGCGATGATATTTTCGACTCCCGCCACCTGCAGCAGAGGGCTGCGGTCCTGGTTCAAAGCCATCGTTTTCTGGAGCTGCGGATTTAAACCGAGCCCTTTAAGAGCGCCGATTATGTAGTCTCTGGCGCGGGCGTGAGCCGGCGAGCCGATCGGGCGGGGATCTCCCGCGACGGCCTTTACGTGGGCCATGGCGCGCTCCGAAGAGAACGCCGTCGCGAGCGCGCCGGCCGCCGCCGCGTCAGGAGGACGCAGCCCGTTCAGCGCGGATAAAACAAGCCCGATGACCAACAACAACGCCAACAAGCGCGCGGCTCGCATGCCCATGAAAGATGATTGGACATATGGCGCGGCGACCTCCGCCACGCCGGGTGTGTCAACTCGGATCATGATTTCTCCTCCACTTCGCATCCACTTCGCATCTGGGCGCTTCGTTTGTCGAAACGAGCATCTCCAAACGCGAGCCCAAACGCGGACAGGCTACCGCCATTGCGTTTGGAATTTCCCTCCGCTCTTGGCTTCCGGATAGGCTACCGCCATTGCGTTTGGAATTTCCCTCCGCCCTTGGCTTCCGAACAGGCTACCGCCATTGCGTTTGGAATTTCCCTCCGCTCCTGGCTTTTGGACAGGCTGCCGCCATTGCGGGGGCCGCCCATACATTCCGGACTTTTTGATTGTCCCGGTCAACGAATGGCCGCGAGGGTGAGCGCGCAAGCGACACATTTCCCCATGGCCGGCTTCTTCAACCGGTAAAACTCCGAGCGCGCTTCTCCGGCGCGCCTCCCCCTGCGCATTCCGTATAAGCTATGCGCCTCAGACTAACGCTTTGACATGCTTCCTATCGACTTCCACGTGTGCTTGAAAACCTACACAGTCCAGCAATATTTTGATTCGGTCGGTGGCGCTCGCCTCTCGCTCGAAAACCCCCGTGAGACCTTTGAAAGGCCCTCCCTGGATCAACACCTTGGTCCCTGGTTCCAGATCGAATCCGACTTTTACAAAACCCGCGCCGTCAACTTGGGCGGCGATGATTTCGATCACCCTGTCGTCAATCGGCGCGGGATCGCAGCCTATACACACGACGCTACGCACACCCCTGGTGAAACGAACTTTATGAAGCAAACTGTTTATCGCGAACCGGGCGAAGAGATATCCGGGAAACAGAGGCTTAATGAAATAGGACGGTTCGCCCGTGAATTCATTGAAACGGCAGCTTCTCGTCCTTGGGAAAAATGTTTCCACGCGCCAGGCCTTTAAATTCCAATCGGCGCGACTCTCCTGCTTCGGATGCGTGCGAATTGCGTACCAATAAGGAGTATCGAACACTGCCGTATAGTTCATCTTGGATGCCTCCCAAACTTCAGGCCAAACTTCAGGCCAAACTTTAGGCCAACCCTCAGGCCAAACTTCAGGCCAAACCTCAGGTTCGACAGCCGAACCTGGGAATTACTTTGTAGTGTGTCCGCAAAGGATCTTTCGATAACTAACGCGTGTTTTATAACTGGTTACAGCCGGACGGTCATTGACCTGGATCAAGTATTTAGATAAAAATCGAAAGGATTTAAGGGCGGTTGGCTGGTAGGCGAACGCTCACTCTCCAAATCGACTTTTTGGTCATCATCTGATAATTTCTCCCGGTTTTTGCGGCGCACGGAGGCCTCGCCATGTCGGACAGACAGTGGTTGCTGATGGTTTTATGGATGCTGGTCGCTATGCCGGCCAATGCGCAATACACCAGCGCGATCAAAGGGCAGGTGGTGGACCCGCAAGGCGCCCTTGTGGCCGGCGCCACGCTGACGCTGACCGGCTCGGAGCTGCCGGGGCGGAAAACTTCCGTTTCGAATGGGGCGGGGAACTATATATTTCTCGGGTTGCCGCCGGGCGTTTACCTGTTGGAAGTCACGCAGCCGGGCTTTCATTCCTTCACGCAACCGGGGATCATTCTGCGCGCCGGCTCGACTCTCGTTTTGGACGTGAGACTGGCGTTGACGGGAATAGCTCAAACGGTCGATGTCGCGGCGCGTGGCGGAGGAGAGAAGATCCCGATTATTGACGTTGGTAACCCTGAACAGAAGTTCAATGTCAGCGGCGAATTCATCAATCGGCTTCCGCTCAGCTCGCGGCAAAATTGGGAAAGCGTCTGGTTTCTCGTTCCCGGCGCCGTGACGATCGGGCGCAACGGGCCGGACGGAGTCAGTTTCGATCCGCGAATTCATGGCGCGTCCGAGCGTTCCAATGTTTACAAGCTGGACGGCTTCGAGATCGGCAACGCGTTTACCAATCAGGGTTGGACGACACAATTCAGCGTCGAGGCGGTTCAGGACGCGCAGATCAAAACATCAGGCCCCGACGCTTCCACATCCCTCGGACAGGGCGGCTACATCAATATCATCACCAAGTCAGGCGGCAACAAAGCTCACGGGGCGGCCTCATTTTTTTCCCAGCCACGCAGCTTCAACGGGAACAATGTGCCGGGAGGCGCTCCGCTCGACCAGGAGCTTCATCAACCTGATCTCGCGCTCGGCGGCCCGCTGATCAAAGACAAGACCTGGTTTTTCGCCTCCTATCGCCGCGTATTTTTCAATCAAGGGATAGCGCGCGCGCCCGCGGTGTTGCAGACCTTTACCGAGAACGGATTCGAGCGTCCGAGCCATGACCTGCAAGAACGCAATCATCGTTTCTTCGGCAAAATCACACACAATGTCACAAACAACAACATACTGACCTTCAATTATCTGAACGACGGAGGAGTGACGCTGAATTCGGATTCGCCCGATCTGGGGACGCGGGAGACATCCGTCAACTCTCACAATGGCGGGCCGGCTTATCAAATCGCCTGGGTTTCGACTCCCACGCCGCGTCTGCTGCTCAATACGCAATATGGTTACCGCTCCATAGGCAGCGATGTCGATCTGAACGGCGGCGATGAACCGGCGGTCAACCGCTACGCCACCACGACGATCAGCGCCGGCAACCTCGCCGGACAGACCTTGATCTTGCAGTATGGCAATCGCGCCGGCGCGGCCAGCGGCTCGAAGGGCGCGCGCGATCATCACGAGCTGACCGGCGATCTTTCGTACATCAAAGAAGGGTGGCGGGGACAACACATCTTCCAAACGGGAATACAGTGGAAGCCGCGCACGAGGATCGAGAGCGATACGTTCTATCCCGACGACGGCCATGTCTTCAACGATGAGGTAAGGAGAGTCGTGGGTGGAGAGGTCAAATACGTCACTTTCCGCCGGCAGTTCCGCGCGCCCACCCGATTCCGCGCGACCGCCGGCGAGACCACGCTGCTCGGCTTTTACTTTCAGGATAAGTGGTCTCCGCATCAACGGCTGACGTTGAATCTCGGCGCGCGGTTCGACAGGCAAACCAGCCGCGACGCTTTTGAGATCGAGCGCCTCAACTCATGGTCGGTGGACCCGCGAGTGGGGGCGTCTTACAGCTTGACGAAAAACGGCCGCGACATCCTGCGCGTCTCCTGGGGACGCATCCACGACATCGTATACAACCAGGCCGCCCCCAATTTCGGCGCCCGCGCGCCGGAGATCCGCGACGAGTGGGACAACAATCTCGACGGCGTCTTTGAAACCGTGCGCGTCACTCCGGCGGTCGGTTTGACGGGCGCGCCGCAGGTTCCCACTCGGCTGGTCCATCCGGACCTTCACGCGTCACGCGCGGATGAATTCCACCTCGGATATACACGGCGTCTCCCCGGCCAATTCGTCTTCGACTTCGCCTACGTCAATCGCAAGTACCAGGAGAGCATGGGAACGCTCGACAGCAATATCATTTACGAAAACGGTCTGTTTCGCGGGTACGGGAACCCCGCTCTCGACGCGATCCTTCTCACCACCAACCTGACCAACTCGTTCCAGCGGTACCAGTCGCTGGAATTCAGCTTGATTCGCAACATCGGCTCTCGCCTGCAAGCCTTCTGCAGCTACACCTACCAGCGGCAGGTCGAGAAGGGCGATTTTAAGTACGACGACATCTCCGGTTATTTGAATCCTCGCGAGTGGTTCGAGAACGACAAAATCGCAAAACCGCACATAATGCGAATTAACGGGAGCTACTATCTGCCGTTCCGGTTTACGCTGGCGATGATTTTCTCGCTGCACTCCGGCGAATACAGCGGGCCGATCGTCAAGGATTTGGCCGCGAACGATCCGGAAGTCGGCGCGCACGGGCCCAGGACGCTCACCTTACCTAATGGCCGTGTGACGTCCAATCCCCTTTTCACCGCGAGGCGTCTGGCCGGGCCGCGCGGCGAAGGACAGCTCCAAACGGAAGCAGTCCCCAGATTGAATCTGCGTTTCGGCAAGGAATTCCGCTTCAAGGAAAATCATACGATTGAAGCCAACGTGGATTTCTTTAACGTCACCAACGACGCCACCCCGCTCCTTTTCCGCGCCGGAGCGAATAACATCTCATCGGCGACATTTGGCCAACTTCAATCAGCCGTTCAATCGCCGCGCGGCGCGCAGCTTTCAATCAGGTACCGGTTTTAGAACGATAATGGCATTGAGTTAAGAAGATCGGTCATCCCTGGGAGCGCACGCCATGCCGGGACTCGCGATCACCGCACGTCATAGCGCTCGAAGCCGATAATGCCCACCATCAACAAAATAATTATTTCGGCGATCAGAACGCTGAGCGGCCAGGCGGCGGCGGCCAGGCGTTCGGATAAAGCCGGCGGCGGCGTTTGCAAAGGGCGCAATTGAACGCGGTCGTCCGGCTTGGCCCCGTTCAGCCATGGCTTTTGGCGCGAGAGCAGATCAAAGCTCGCGGGAAGGAATTCCTGTTGTCCGTATCGTTCGACCGCCGCGAGAAACTCGTCATGGCTTTCCAGCCCCGTGCCACAGAGGCTGCCCAGCGTCTCTTTGAACGCCACGTAAGGCGAGAACGCCAGGATGCGCCTGGCGAAAAACTGTTGATCGCGGATCTGCCTCTTCCGCTCCTCGACCAGGCGTCCTATCTCTACGTTCCTTCTTTCCATCCACCTGCGCCTGAGTTCCAGGTATTGGCGCCAGGCGGATTCGACTCCGACATTTTGCGCTTTCAGGTCCGCGGCGGTTTTTTTCTGTTCGGCGAGTTCCGCCTGGATCAGCTCCCTTTCTTTCAACGATATGTCTCGCTGCGCGGCCTCCCAGGTGGAAACTGTTTTGAATGAAGAAGCGATGTGCGGCCCCAGGCTCGGCCATATCAGGACGGTTACCATCCAGATAGTGGCGCAGAGGGAGAGAGAGACTAACGGGCTCCTGACCGAGATGGAGATGGCGACGCCCAGAGCGGCGATTACCACAAACACCAGGAGCGCCGCCAGCGAGGATACGGCGAGCGCGCTCAAATTGGCGACGGACAGGTCAACTGTTCCTCCGCTGAAGACCTTTACCACGGCCGTGTATAGCAGGACTACGTAGACGAGAATGATGGTCATGAGCAGGATAACGCCTGTCAATTTGGCGGCCAGAACCGTGCGCCTCTGAACGGGGCCGGACAGGATGAGCTTAAGCGTGCCTTGCTCTCTATCCACGACGATAGTGTCGTGCGCCAGCAGAATTGTCAGCAGCGTCATCAGGACGCCGATAATGAAACTCAGATCGACCTTCGGGAAAAGCCAGTCCAGCGGGGTGAGGTCTCCGCTCAGCGGGTTCGTAATGACCGAATCGCTCTGCAACCTGAACTCGTCCGGGAGGCTGTCGTACGCCCCGTTGAAAAACGGCAGCAGTGGCGGGAGGGGGCGGATGAGCACGATGGCCCGACCGCTGTTTTCGACCTGATGAATGTTTTGCCGCAGCGAGTAATCCTCAACCACTCGCCGGTAGTAGCGCGCCTGAATGTAGGCGCTTAGCAGAACCAAAATCGTCAGCACGACCACGGCGAATAGAAGGGTGGAACTGGAGAGGGTTTCTTGAAGCTCTCGGCGAAGGATGGTTCTGAACATAACCTATCTCACGTCATATCGCTTGAACCGCCAGTGAGCCGCCAGCCCGAAGATCGCCGCCCAGGCGAATAGAGAGGCGATAGGAATGACGGACGAACGGAGGCTGACGCCGAGCGGTTCCGCGCGCCGTTGCCCGGTAGCGATCATTTCGCGAGCTTCTTGCACTAATTTGTCTCCTGTCTGAGGGGGCAAATCCAATCTCCGCTTGAGCGCGTCGAGCAGCGTGTCCCGGCCGGAGCGGAATAATTCCAAATACGAGGTATGCGCGCCGACGCCCGTGCCGGCGAGATCACTCAGCCCGAAAGTCAGAGCGCCGGCGGGCGATAAGGCGGCGAAGAGTTTTGCCAGAGAGTTCTGGTCCTTTTTGCTTGCAAGGTAATTGTCCGTCAACTGGCGTTCGACCTCAAAGAGACGAAGCAGCGTCCGGCCGGAGACCGGCTGTTCAGGCGCCGGCCTGGTCGCCGGGTTGGCTTCGTCTCCCTCCTGAAGAATCCGCTGCCGCGCCTCGTACAGGCGCGCGTTGAGTTGATTGTAGGACGGCGCCGGAGTGAGCAGTTTGGCCATCAGCACGGTCGCGTTGGGTAGCACCAGCACGATCGCCGCCCAGGTGAGCAAGGCCGTCGTGACCGCGGTTTTGGTCCGGGTTGTGATCGCCGAAATGAAGATCCCGATATGCACAAAGACGACCCCGTAGAGCGCCCCCAGGCCGAAGATGAGCGCCGCGCGGATCAGATCCTCACGGCTGCTTAGCAATCCGTGCGCGAGGCGCAGGTAAATGATTTCGCCGGCGTAGGCGATGGCGAATGGCGCCAGCAAGCTGATCGAGGCCCCGAGCGATTTGTAAAGAATCAGGTCTCGGCGGCGAATCGGCTGGGCCAACATCGCCCTGAGCGTTCCGACCTCTTTTTCGCGAGTCATTGTGTCGAGCGAAAACATCAACGCGAATAGCGAGACCAGCAGTTTTATGACGAAGGAAGTGTCAGGGGTGTCAAAAAGGGCGCTTGTGGCCGGCTCGTCCTGCCTCGCTCCGAAAACTATTCGCTGGCTCACGCTGACTGTGCGATCCACCTCGCCGTCCATCCCTTTGATGAGAGCGGAAAACGGCTGGGGGCGCTGGATGGGAGGGTTGCGCCCGATGCCCGCTCTGTGAAAAAAGTCCCCGTCGGAGAGATCATATTTGACGTTGCTGCCTATGACCGGGTCGCGCTGACTGGCCTGGTTAACGGACCAGTTGTCCAATCTATGTCGGTAATCGAGGGCCAGCAGGCGGGTTGAAAGGAGAAGCAGCAAGGTCATGGCCACGAGCGCAACAGGCATCTTGAAATTTCTGATGTTCGCCATGATCTCTTTCTTGGCGATGAGCCAGGTTCGAGGCGCGCCTTGCGCCGTTGCCGATTGCCGCGCGGAGAGGGACTTTGAGAGATTATTCGGATCGTCTGTCATTATTGCAGCGCCGGGAAATCGCCTCGAACCTGGATGACTCGTGACTTACTTTCAGATCCTGGATTGCTCTACATTGTAACAGGTCTTATCCAGGCCGTTGCAGAAGCATGGCATCCCACAATCATTGTGAGTCTCACAATACATACCGGAGCAGTAACTGGCGTCGCCTTTGAACGCCAATACCGAATTGTAAGTCGTCAGTGTCGCTAAAACCAACCAAGTAATCTGCAACGATCTCCAAATATTCTTTTTCATGATCTCTCCTTCGTAACTTTAATGTTTATGGGTTTCTCCAATTATCATTAGCTCCAAGGCGACAGTGATTTCCCGCCTCCAAACCTTCGCCGGCTTATGGCAACCGGACATTAAGCGCCTGTTCGACCTCCTGTTGAGCCTCTTTCCGCAATACTCCGGTCCATACCTTCTCAACTTTACCGCCGGAGTCGATGAGGATGATCTGAGGCGTCAGCGCCAGGTTGTATGCGACCCTGTACTTGGAATCAATTTTAGTGAGAATGGGAATCCGATTGATTCCGCGCCGGCTCGCATATTCTTTGACGCCCTCGGGCTGCAACGAAATCGCGGCGATCTGAAACGCCCGCGGGTCCAGCCCATTTATGATCGCATCCCAGGTTGGCATAGCCTCTTCACATGCGCCGCACCGGGGTGAGAAAACCATCAGGACGGTTTTTCGTGAATCTTGACCGTAGCCAACGCGCCTCCTGTTACCGTCGCTGTCAATCCCTTCCAGCGGCGGAAGCGCCGTCCCAGGCCTGGCTTCCAGGGCGCGATCGGGCCTGCTGGCCAAAACCTGGAGTTTCTTATTCTGTTGTACGAGTAAAACATTGACGAGTAGTAACACGGCCCCAACAATCGTCAGCAGCGTCGCCACTTTGTTGTTCGCTTTGTTGTTCGCTTTATACACCAATAGTGAGCTGTTCATGTGACTCTCCTTTATGTTATGGGATTACTCGACTGGATTTCGTGTTAATAGTTCCGCCAACGGCGCGCGGCTCAGTCGCAATCATCCTGGCTACTGAGCTTGCGAACATCGGAAACGATCATACAGCCACCTTCCTCGTGCAATACACCTTCTCGTTTTATCTGCTGTAATATGCGGCTCAGGTGTTCTGGCCTGACACCGATCAACTGAGCGATCTCCCAATGTTTCAGCGGCAAGCGTACCTTCATTGAAGTCTGCTTCTCGTGTGGAGGGATTGATGAAAGAAACTGAAGTAACAGTCTCTCGAAACGTTGTCTGGCCGACAGGTATTTGAGCGCGACCAGTTGGCTCGCCTGCTGGTGAACCTCGCGGCTGTGAACCTCGTGGAGGTACCAGCAGAATTGCTCATCGGTCCTCGCATGATGAAGAAAGAGGTCCGCCGGAATACGGCTCAAAGCGCAACTCGTAATCGTGATGGCGGTAAACGGATACGGCTCCTTAACAATCGCCGAAGCGGCTCCCAGCAAGGAGTCTTGTGATTGCAGGCCGATGGCCAATTCCTGGCCGCCCGCGCTCAGACGCATGAGTTTGACCAGGCCTCGCTCGATATGGAATACCTCGCGCGGCGGATTGCCTTGAAGAAACAAGGTAGTGTAGGGAGGAACCTCCCGGGACGGAACCGACTGCGGGCGCCACGGTCTGTGCGCGGGAAAGGCGGTTCCGTTTAAGCCGCGACTCGTCTCGGCGTCCATTCCAAATCTGGCGTGTGTTCTCGTCTCCATTGCCGTTATCTCCCAGTTCTGTAGACGTTGCGCATATAATCCAGGTAAAGCGCCTGCAGATCTTCGTGTTCGAGTTCCTCTCGCGTGCGCTCCAAAACCTTCCGGCCTTCTTTCATTATGCCGACCCGGTCGGCGATCTCTCTGACGCGGAATATGTCGTGCGTCGAGATCAGAATCGCTTTGCCTTGGCGGCGCAACCGGTCGAGTGTTTCCATCAGCTCTTCGCTCGCTTTCGGATCAAGCCCGGAAGTTGGCTCGTCGAACAATATCGCAGGTGTGTCTCTTATTATGGCTATCGCGATACAGACCTTCTGCTGCATGCCCTTCGAGAAGAATCGCATCTTCTTCTCGAAGGCGCTCTCCTGCAGACCCACCTCGCGTAAAACCGCGTAATAATCATTCTTCGTCAACCCTCGGTTGCCGCCGAGCTTGACGAAAAAGTCCAGGTTCTGCCGGGCGGTAAAATGGCCGTAAAGCATAACGTCCTCTGAACCATATGAGACATACTTCTTCGCTTCGAGCGGTTTCTCCGCCACGTCAATGCCATTGATCAGCGCCCGCCCGGAGGTGGGCTTGATGAAGTTAAGGAATAGGTCTATCACCGTTGTCTTACCCGCGCCGTTTGCGCCGAGCAGGCAATAAACCTCGCCCTTCTTAACATTGAAATTGATCGCGTCCAGGGCGAGCGCCTCATTATCAAACCGCTTCGTCAGATTCTCCGCCGCGATCATTACCATGCTGGTTGCTTCCATATGCGACTGTATTAAGCTTTCTTTGCGACCTGATTTTGTTTCGCGTTCGACTGCGGTCCAGCGGTTTGCCACCGGCGCTCGGCTATTGGTTCAGCAAGAATCATTCCAAGGGGAAATCCGCAGTTACTGTTGCAAAAACACGTGAATACCATCAACGGGGCAGCTTGAAGTGGGAAGACCTTTACACACGGTGAGTCAGCTGTTACTCAACCAATGAGGTCTTGAGGGGCGACATGGGAACGGATGGCGCGCTATAACGTTGATGATTGCGAGACCGGCGCCGAAAGAGCTTTGGCATTGGGATTGCACTCCACTAAATAAAAAACTCGCAAACCCAGTGAAGGATCAGAGAAAAAGAGGAGGGCATTATGACTTATGATCTATCCCAAATCGAAACCAGAGATCTCAGGTTGTGCGAAGCTTGCAGAGCGAAGCCGCGTGAATGCGATAAATTCTGCCGCCGTTGTGGCGCAAGACTCGACGCGTCGAGCGCCACGCAAAGCGCCGGCGCCGCTCCTTCATCGGCCTGCGCCACGGCGCCGCTCTCGCAAGAGATATATCACCGGGTCTCAGGCCGGCTGGTCGCAGCCGTTGTAACAGACATTTCCCACCACATCGCGCCATTGCATAGCCGTCTCTCCCAACGGCTGATCTCCACGCTCATTTCGATTCCGATCTGGTTGATCATCATGCTGCTCTCGCCGCTCGACGCTTACACTACGGCCAAGGCGATCTCGAAACAGGTTTGAGCCTCATGACTTGAAAAGTTGAGCTGAGATGTCAAGCTTGGATCAGTCCCGATCCTCCGTATTCTCATCTAAGAATCCGTACTGGCGCATTTTGTTGAACAGGGTCTTGCGACTTATCCCCAATGATTCAGCCGTGGCTGTGCGATTACCGGCCATCTTGGCGAGCCGCGAAGAAATGATGTTCTTCTCTAGCCTCTCTGTCACATCTTTAACAACATCGGCGAGAGTCATGTTACTGATACCGTGAGTCCCAGTCGCCGTTAGCCCGTCCGTCTCCGAGTAAGTCATGGCGATCTCGCCGCGCAGGCGCGGTGGCAAGTCCTGCGCCCCGATCACGCTGTTTTCGCACATGATGATTGCGCTGCAAATTACATTTTCAAGCTCGCGCACGTTCCCAGGCCAATCGTACAGCTCAAGGAGCCGTCGCGCTTCAGGCATTATCGCTTTCACCCCTAATCCGAGTTGGCGATTGAATCGCTCGAACATATGATCAATGATGAGGGGAATATCCTCGCGCCGATCGCGCAGGCTCGGCATCATCAGCTTGACGACATTCAACCTCCAGTAGAGGTCATCCCGAAACTTGCCGGACTCGACCGCTGTTTGGAGGTCTACGTTGGTGGCGGCGACAACTCGCACATCTATTTTGATCGGCGCCCGGCCGCCGACCCTCGTCACCTCGCGGTCTTGCAGAACGCGTAATAATTTCACCTGAGCTTCAAGCGGCAGCTCGCCCACTTCATCCAGAAATATGGTTCCGCCCTGCGCCTGCTCGAACCGTCCCGCGCGGGCCTCGCGAGCGTCCGTGAAGGCGCCTCGCTCATGACCGAAGATCTCGGCTTCGAAAAGTGTCTGCGGTATGGCTCCGCAATTGACGGCCACGAACGGTTTGTTTGAACGATTGCCGCGGCGATGGATTGCGCGGGCGACCAATTCCTTGCCTGTTCCCGACTCTCCCTCGATCAATACAGTGGCGTCAACCTGGGCGACTTTCGCCATGGTGTGGAAGATGACTTGCAGTTTCGGACTGATTCCGATTATTTCATTGAATCCATAGCGGCTCGACAATTCATTGCGAAGCTCCTCCACCTCACGCGACAGATTGCGCATTTCGAGCGCCCGGTTGATGATCAACAGTAGCTCGTCATTATCGAATGGCTTGGCGAGATAATCATAAGCGCCGGATTTCATCGCCTCGACGGCGGAGCGGATCGTGCCGTAAGCGGTCATCATAACGCAGTCGAGCTTGCTGTGAACTTTGAGCAATGCGCGCAGTACCGCGAGACCATCCATGCCGGGCATGTTTATGTCCAGCAACGTAAGGTCGGGCCGAAATTTCTCGGCGACGGCCAGCGATTGCTCACCGGATTCCGCTTCCGCGACCTCGAAGCCATTATCCGAGAGTAGAACTGAAAGAATCCGTCTTATCTGCGGCTCGTCATCAACAATGAGTATTCTTGGCATATCCCCTCTACAGGTTACTATCTGGCCAGCGGAAGTCGTACATTAACTGTAGTGCCCTCGTTTTCCTGACTGCTGATTTCTAAATCGCCGCCGTGTTGTCGAGCGATCGCATAGCAGGTTGAAAGCCCCAGGCCGGTGCCGCCTGGCTTAGTAGTGAAAAAGGGGTCGAAAACTCTATCCAGGGTTTCGGCGGGGATGCCGCACCCCGTATCGGTAATCGCTATTACAGCCCAATCCTTCTCTCCCGGCGCTCCCAGAGGCTGTGATCTTACATTCAAATCAATTTGCAGACTCCCTCCATTCGGCATCGCTTGCATTGCGTTCATCACCAGATTGAGCGCCAGTTGCTTGAGTTGCGCCGCGTCCGCCATAGCGCAAACTTCCTGTTGCGGTTCATTCCATAAAATCGTGATCGCCTGCTCTTGCGCCTGCGTTCGTATGAGTAACAGCGACTGCCCGATCAACGGTACGAGAGAAATCCTGCTGGGAGTGAATTCCGTGCGGCGCGTCAGACTGAGGAGCCCATCGACAATACGGTCGATCCGATCGACTTCCGCAATTACCCCATGAGCCAATTCTCGTTTCGGGTTGTTGTCATCGAACTCGCGCAGCAGGTATTGCACGGTAGAGCGGATCGCGGTCATCGGATTGCGAATTTCATGCGCGACCGAGGCTGCAAGTTGTCCTACTGTCGCGAGCCTTTCCGCACGGTAAAGCCTTCGCATGCGATCGCGCTGAAACTGGGATAAATAGGCGCTCTCAAAGGCAATGCTAGCCTGGGTAAGGAGCATCAGCAAAAGGTTGAGGTCTTCTTCGTGCAAGCTCCACTCCTCTTGAGTCGAAGAAAGCAGCATCATGCCGGTCAATCGGTTCAACGCCAACATTGGCACGCACACGCGCACATCGAGTCTCTCCAGCATTTCGCGCTCAGTTGCGCTGAGATAGCTCATAACTCCTTGATCTCGTTCCACAATCAGCGCCGTTTCATTTGTAAGCAACCACTTGGCGAGACGGTCTCGTTGGGTCAAATGCACGCCTGTCAAAGCTTCGGGTTCATAGCCCAAGCTGAATGCCAACGAAAACACATTGCTATCCGGATAAGTGTGCAACAAGATCACTCGGTCCGTGCCGAACAGCTCTTTAATGCGATCGACAATTGAGGTTATAAGCGCGTCGATGTCGGCGATCAGGGTGATGGAACGATTGAAATCCTGGATAATCTGGCGAGTATTGCGCCAGTCGCGGCTGGATGGCCGCTGATGGAACGACTTTAATACCTCCTGGGCCAAGGAAAGCAGCAACGCTGATATGCCTTCCTCACGCGCGCGTTTGATGAAATTTTTGGCGGAATCCCAAAAATTGGCTCGCGCTCTCTCCCTATCATGCATGGCGGCTCCTGGGTCTGAAGGGATTAGTTATTGCTCTGGTCAATCATTTCAGCATTCGAAAGCCTTCAGCACAAAATCCCGCCAAATTCATGATAATCCATTCCAGATGTAGGCGCCGAAGGGACAAACGTCTAATTTACCGGTTCGACAATTAACAACGAGTTTGGACAAATGGAGTGAGGCTGCTCGGCCTCCCTCAATACAACCACAAACGGTAAGCCGGTGGCGTGAAAAAAGAAAGGGTTCTGTTGCAAAGATTGTGTGGGGACGGAAAAAGCCTGGTACTGACTTCTCTTTAGGCGGCAACCTCGAAGAGGCTCTCCACGAATCTCACTTGTCCGCGAATGTCGATTTTCCCGATTCCTTCAACCTGCCCTTTTCTCACCATATGCATCGCCTCATAACCCTTGATTGTTCGACCTGCTGTCCCAAAACTGAAGAACCCGAGTCCGGGATTGACGCGCCTTTTGATGAACCGATGGTCCTGCTCGACGAGGTTGTTATTGTGACCGGCACAACTTCCCTTCCCTTCCCCTTTTGTGTCACTGGTCATCTCGACGGTCTGCGGGCCATTTTCCCGCCACTCATTAGCGGCCTATCAAAGATAAAGCAGGCTTAGGTGAGGCAGCCCGTGTTGTTCATATAGTCTGGCCGCTACATGTCGCCGCAGAGTGTCTTTGAACACATTCGGTTCCATCGTCGCTTCGTATCTCTGCAATTCGGTTCTCGCGGATTTCAACATTGACTCAATTTCTCCGGGGTCATTTGATTGCCATATTGCTTTCGTAAGCCTGTCTTTGGCAGCCAAAAGTCTATTTTCAACCTCCACAAAATCAAACGGCAAATCTTTATCATCCGCGACAAAACGGTCGCGAAGATCGTCAAGTTCCCTCTCAGTCGTTCCAAACGCGATTCGCAGCGCGGATTGTTCCGAAGCTGGGGCGTTCGCTGCGGCTAGGACGAGAGCGTCTCGGGCTTCGGCCAGGAAGGCGGCGATTCTGATTTTTTCATTATTCCCTTCCCTGCCCTCCTCAGAGGATGCGCAGTGACGGCCGACATTGCCGGAATGCGAGTTTTGTTTCGTAATGATCCCGTGCGACCGCAGTGCGTTGAAGGCTTCGTGCTGGGCGACTCGGATGGCTTTCGGGATACCGGCCCTTTCGAGCCATTCTCTGTTTAGCGCAGCCTCTTTGTGACAGGCGGAGGTGATGGCTTTATTGCAGCTAGAGGCAATGACGGGTTCCAATTCCCTTCTGACCATCTTTACGATCTGTCCGAGGCTACCCTGGGAAGACAGATCCTCCGTGCCGAGAGCCGCCAGGATCACCGCAGGGCGCTCTGTATTCGCGGCGGCGGATAATTCATTGCTGACCCGTGCTCCCGCAGCGCGGGGATTAATATCTTTCTCTAGAATGTTTCTACATATCCCTTCCTTAAACGGCATTCCATCAGATGGAGCAAGATTCGTAACAGATGGAGTAGGAACCAGGCGCAAATTTTTTTCTCCACTCTTGCTGCGGATCGAAGAGCGCGCCCGATTGATGAAGATGCGAATCCCGACGCCGTTCTTGCGCGCATCGTATCCGATGACTCCGGCCTCGTGCATCCAGGCGAGCGCCTTCGAGAGGGTTGAATTCGCGACCCCAGTCAATTCGAGTAATTGATCCCAGGCGGTCAACGTTTTATCTTCCCTTCCCTCTCCCACGAAGCGCAACACTCCCTCGCGTTCCCAGTGCGAGAGGGGCGAGCGGATCAGCCGAATGTAGATCTTGCTCATCGAGGGAGTGACCGCGCAGGCCTCGTCCGAGGCGAGAGCGTCGAGCACCTCGCAGTCGATCTGCTTGAAGTTGACGCGGTATTCATCGTCTCCTAGCGAAGTACGGCGAACAAAACGGCCAGCCGCTATTGCGGTGGATGTCATAGTCAAATTCCTCATAAGGACTTGACAGCATGGCGGAACAAGCTAAACTGAAGCTGGTTTTTGACACACAAAAACCGCCTCGCCATCAAGCGAGTTAAGAATTTGACCTGAAGCGTTCCGTCGCCAAACAGAGTACGCTTCAGGTCAATTTGCTTTATAGCGCAACACGCGCCCGATTATCCGGTTAGGCTCTTGTCGTGGTTCGATCAACCTTTCTCTAGGATGCGCAAAGCCTGGAGTCATATATCGCTTGCGCACACTCCTCTCATCTTACTACCGCGCTTGACAAGCCATCGATACAACATAGAATGAGAAAGCCTGCTCATTGCACACAGATCTTGTGTTGACAATGCAACGGGTGGAAGCTAGACCTGGGGCGGATCGACTCGTCAAAGTATATTCCGCTTCAGGTCTTTAGTTTTCCTACCGAATCAATTCTTTGTTGTATCAGCCTCCAATGGCGCTTTCATTTCTCAGCGCGTTTGATCCTTCTTCGAGAGGCCTTGTTCACCGCACTATCGGATTCAAGAGGCGAATCAATCGCACCAATCTCGCCGGGTAGAAGTCCCTTGACCGTAGCCCCAAGTTTGACCTGCTCTTCGTTTCGAGCCGCCTCGCGTCTCTTGCTCTGGTGATATTCGTTTCTGGCGCGGATACCGACGCTGTAATGGATCAGCCAGTCCGTTAAGCCTTGAGCGTCGGTAATCTTGGTGAATCCAACCTTCGAAAGATATCCGGATTTCAGATGAGGCTTATGGATCGCTCCCATCTGGTTATAGAAACTTTTGTCCTTAAACTGCCTTTTCAATGGCGCGCATTCACAGAACTCAGAGTATCTGACCGTCACCTGTGAGTTCCCTTGACCGATCGCGCCGTGCATTCTGTAGCTCACCCACTCATACCATCTCTGCGCTGAGGGCTGTCCCAGGGACTTCATATACCCGACGTCGAGATGGCGGAACATCACCTCGGAAAGAAAATGGTGATAGATCGAGTTGAGCAGGACGTAAACCCCATCGGCTTTTTCTCCGTTGGGCAGCTTTTTTCCGCTGAAGATCACGCTATACCTAGAGAAAACCTGCTCCAACTCGCTTTCCTTCCCGTCGTGCGTTCGATAGGTCAATTTGCAGGTGATCGTCGCGCTCGCATTCCGGGCCAGGGCTTGCTTGATAAGCGCGGCGTTTTGACCGCTCGCTTCCATGCCAAGCTCTTCACACAATTCGCGGAGGCTGCCTAGTTTGATCACCGCTGGCACAGGTTTGCCCGACTCATAGATCCTGCGGTTGATCACTAAATTATCGAGCTGATAGCTGAGAATGCCCGGTGAGCCGTAACCTTCCGACGGGCTGACTTGCCAGAGCAGATCGAGTTGCCCATCCTGATTCCTACGCTCGATGCGAATTGGATCTACTTTTCCACTCTTCGTCAGAGAATGCAGCGGATACATTGCCAAAACCGCTTCAACCTTGATCGGCAAACTGTCCTCAAAAAGAGTTGGGTGATGGGTGCTCATGAACGTCTTCAGAAAACACTTTCCTATTTTAGTTTCATAATGCTAATGACATAGGGGTGCCGTCGTGTCTAGCAAGAAAATCCCAGTTGCCCGCGATATCTAATCTAAATACTGTGGTAACAGTATTTATAGGCAGTATTTTTCTGTGATATCTGCGTTAAGTGTCATCTCAAAACATCACACCGGCCCCTTCGAGAAATCCAATTCGGCGATCTCCCTCAAGATAATGTCCTAGCGAAACATCACACCACTATATTTGGGACCGGAACTAAATAACTCGGACTGCGGCTCTACTCCAGTAACCAATTGCTGATCAATACTTTTCGCTTTAGCCGCGGAAGATCGCTATAAAACGCAATTCCCTTTTGCTGCCGTCTACCTAGCCCTAAACCCGGTCTTTGTCCTGCCGAAACATCACACTTCACTGGTAATTGAGCTTATTTAGAAGCTCTTAGTAGTCAATGGTTTACCTGTATTTGTCCTGCTGAAACATCACACTTTTCACTGAGTGTTTTTGCCGATTTTGGGATCTGGATCATTCAGAGAGCCGCTTGTTTAAGCGAAATCATTTTCTGTGAGTTGATAGAGGGTAGAGAGTTAGTTTTCATTTGGCTTTCATGGCGCACTCCTATCGAAACATCACATCTGTATTCCTCAATCATGAAATCCCTGTTGCTCCAAACTAAATTTTATTGACATTAATAGAGTTTTGATAAATGCGATGCTCATCCGCTAATACTTTGATTTCAAATCGGCTCAAATTTGGCCGTCAGTAGTTCCCTGAAAGTCCATACATGGTCAGTCAAGTCGGCTGCCATGCCAGGTGTCCGTGGTTACCACTTACGTTGAAACAAGCCAACGTCTGGCTCTTCGGGCGCTGGTAATGACCGCCGTAGACTCTGATGTGGACGTCCAAAATTATAGAACGCTTGAAAGAAGGTTACGCGTCGCCGCAGTTGCTCGCGGTCCTTACAGAACCCCAAACACTTCCGCGTTAAGGGAGCTAGAGCATGTCGCAAAGTCAGGTTGAAACGTTCAATCAAACTGGTGCTGATCTTCAGCCCCAGAGCGGCCAGTCGCGCCGCGCCACAGCAGATGCGCGTGGTCAGCGACTTCAGGCGGCCTTGCTTTTTCTGCTTGACCAATTGCGCATAGACCAATTCCGGGTGCGGTTCGACGACCGGGTTCCGAGGCCGCCCAGGTTTGCCCGTGCGGGCAAACTCCCTGATTTGATGGTAGACCGCGATGAGCGCTGGCAAGTAGCTGCTGAAGCCATCACTGAAAAAACAGGGCACCCCACAGACGACCGCGGCCGTCATCTGAATCAATTGCAAGGCGCTCTGGAAGGTGCGCGGGCCGACATAGGTGGCCAGCAGCAGACGGAATTCCGGCGCAAAGCTGACCCACACCCATTGGCGTCCATCAGTGCTCTCCTCCCTGCTCTCGCCGTCTTCAGCAGCCTCCGCCGCGTGTTTGCGCAGGATGAAGGCCCACAATTCATCCAGTTGTACTTGGGTGACCTTGACCTCGCGCAGCAAGTGCTGATTGATCTCGGCGGCCTTCTCCGCCGCTCGCCGCAGCCATTCCAGGATGGTCTCTTCTGTCACGCCGAGCGCGAAGCTGATGCTGGTCAGCTCGACTTTGCACAGCAGGAGCTTGAGCACGATGATGACTTTCTCTTCAGTCGTCCGCAGGTCAAAAAAGACTGTTTGGCGCGTCTCGGAGAATTGCTCGTCACAGAGTTTGCAGTGAAAGATGCGCCGCTGGCCACTTTGGGTCTGGTAAGTCGAAATCGCTCTGACATTGCCACGGTTCATCAGTTTATAATAGAGTTGTTGCGATGGAGTAGATCGCGCCAAGTTTTTGCTGGACAGCGATTTGCAGATTTTGGTTCAAACCGTTAGCGTGACCGCATGAAACTGCAAATCTCTGACTTAAACACGGATCGCGAATGGAGCGCAGCGACCGGATGCACCCAAACTCAATTTGAGAAGCTGCTGGTTTTGTTTACCCAAAGCTACCTTGAGTTATACGGCC
>Ga0187894_10002654_pt1 | contig 21071 bp, 15 predicted proteins | sample GBC1701081metaG_FD_136650 | JGI IMG/M metagenome (GOLD analysis project Ga0187894, IMG submission 136650) | White microbial mat communities from a lava cave in the Kipuka Kanohina Cave System on the Island of Hawaii, USA - GBC170108-1 metaG ...
CCACTCCCCACTCCCCACCCCCCCCTCCCCCTTGTCTCAGGTCAGAGGGCCGGCTTGATCTCTCCACTTTTGGCCATTCGAACGATGTGGTCGGCCGCGCGATAAGCCAGGGCCTGAATCGTGCAGGTCGGCTGGCCGCGCCCCGAAGTGACGAGGCTGCTCCCGTCGCAGATGAACAGGTTCGGCACATCGTGCGCGCGATGGTATTTGTTGACGACCGAGTCCTTCGGATCGTTCCCCATGCGGCATGTGCCGAGCAGGTGGAAGCCGAACGTCTGCTCCCTGACGGGACGCTCCCAGACCTTGAGCGCCCCGGCGGCTTCGAGCAGTTCCTTGCTGCGTTCCTGTATGAACTTCATCGTCCGGATGTCATCCGGATGATCTTTGTAGGTGACCCGCACGGCGGGCAGCCCCCAGGCGTCTTTGACATCCGGATCGAGCGAGATGTTATTGGTTTCGAGCGGCAACGAAGTCGTGTGAGACAAGGCGCCCAGCGTATGCGTGTAGCTTTCTTTGAGCAGCCGCTTGTACTCGGCGCCCCAACGCGGCGCATCCGGCGGCAGTCCCTGGAGAGCGAAATTGATCGGGTAAGACACGAATCGTGTGTCAATTCCCCCGCCGCCATAAAAACCGCGCCGCGGATCGCTCTGATAAAAATCATGGATCACCCGGCTCGACACCACGCCTTTGAATTCGTTGAGCGGATGCTCGAATAAGGCCCTGGCTATGGCAGCCCCGTTGAACATCAGGTACTTCCCCACCTTGCCGCTCGAATTGGCCAGCCCCTTCGGGAAGAGGTTCGATTTCGACAACAGCAGCAGACGCGGCGTCTCGGCGCCGTTCGCGCAGAGCACGACCGCCTTCGCCTTCTGAAACACCTCGCGGCCACTTTCATCGAAATAGATCACGCCGGTGACTCGGCCCGCTTTATCAATCTCGATCTTTCGCACGTAGCTGTTCGGCCGGATTTCACACCGGCCTGTCTTCTCCGCATCCCTGATGACGGTTGTCAGCGTGGATGATTTCGCCCTGGCTTCACAACCGAAGTACTGGCAGAAGCCGCATTGGAAACAGGCGCTGCGGCCCTGGTAACGCTCGGAGAGGATCGCCATCGGCGCTGGAAAAGCGTGCCAGCCCAGCTTGCGCGCCCCGCGTTCGGCCAGCGCGCCCGAGGACTTGATCGGCAGCGGCGGAAGCGGGTAGGGCTTCGATCGTGGCGGATCGAACGGACTGGCGCCGGCCAATCCCGAGACGCCCAACTCCCACTCGACTTTCGTATAGTACGGCTCAAGCTCGTCGTAGGTGATCGGCCAGTCAGCGAACCCCGTCCCCGCGATGGCGCCCAGACGGCTGCGCTCGATGAAATCTATTTCGTGAAAGCGCCAGTGATTGGCGGAGTAGATCACTGAACCGCCGCCCACCATCCGGCCATAGATGATCGCGGGCTGCCGTTTTGCTTTCTCTTTTTCAGAACTGCGGAAGGTGTTCGGCTGGCGTTTGTAGTTGTTGGAGACGGCCCATTGCCGCAGGTATTTCAGCTCGTCGTGCTCGAAGTCCCGCTCTTTCAGATACGGCCCTTGCTCCAACGCGATGACTCGAAATCCGGCGGCGGATAGTTCTTTCGCAATAATGCCGCCCGCCGCGCCCGCCCCGACAAGCGCAAAATCAACTTCTGTCGTCGCGTCAAATTTAACCTGTTCGTTCTCCATCATATTGGTCCTCACTTTCCCTGTTCGGCCTTTTCCTGTTCGGCCTTTTCCTGTTCGGCCTTTTCCTGTTCGGTTTGATACTCGCGATCATAAAAACCGAAAGGCGGCTTGAATAGAAATTGATCCTCAAAGCCGATCAGCTTCCATCCGACCTGGTCGTAGTTGCCGCCATATTCGGGATTGGCGAACATCCCAATGATGGTCATCGTGCGAAGCAGCTCGAAAAACGGGCTGTTTTCGATGGTCTTGAGCAATTGAATCTGCTCGCCGGAGCTTTGTTCGGAGAATCTCTTTTTCGTCTTGATCCGCTTTTTGACTTTTGACGGGAGTTCTTTCAAGCCCTTCACAAAAGTGGCGCGCTCTTCAACCGCGAAGGTCGCCAGCGCCCGATCTATGAAATAGATGACGCGGGCTTCACGCGCGCCGGGCGTGTCGGTGGCGGGAATGATTTGCGCCGCGATGGCTTCGACTTCAACCGCTTGTTCTGGCGTGAAGAATTCAAACTTGACCGGCGACGCCGATTGCGCGGCGCGATGCGCATGCTCCTGGGCGGCGAGGACCTCAGTCCAGTCCGAGAGCAACCACGCGGAGCCGATTCCGGCTCCCGATTGAACCAGGAAAAGCCGTCGCGAAATCCCTTGGTCTTCCATACGATTCTCCTCGGGAAACCCTGGGTACGCGTCGCTTCCAGCGCGCGCGGCTTCGATCACTCCAACATTGATCGAAGCCGCGCGCGCTGGAAGCGACGCGTACCCAGGGCGATTTTCATTGTTTCCGGGCGCCTCATAGCGGTTGATCCGGGTTGGCGATGGTCCGCCACATGTGCGCCGCTGGGCTGTTGTCGTTGCCTAGTCCTTCTTTGGGTTGTTTGAAATGGCGCCCGATGATGTCAATGAATGGCTCGATTGAAACCTTGGCGCTCGGATCGAAGCTATACAGGTCATTGACCGTGATCAGCCGGGCTTCCATGTACCACTTGTGATTGCGAGCGTATTTGTAGGCGGCCTCGACGTGAGGCGGCGGCGCGTAGTCTCGGCCGAAGATGCGGTGGTACAGTTCCGGGTATTCATAGCCTACTGACGGGTCCGGATAGAAGCGCAGCGCCTGATGGTAACGGATGGCCCAGCTCACCTTCCCGGAGACATAAGGTTCGACAAGCTGCGCGCCCCACCAACCGTGATCGGGCTTGATCAAGTTCAGGACGACATCGTGCAGCAGGCAGGCGAGGATCGTCTCCTCGCTCATCCCTGTCTTCAGCGCGCGGGTCGCGCTCTGCAGCACATGGTTGGCCGGCGCGAACCGCAGCCGGAAAAAGTCGAGCAGTGTTGGTTTGGGCGGCATCGGCGCCAGCTCCTTCAGGGATGGCGCGCCGCCCCCTTGCGAGACGAAAAGACTGCCCACACCTCGCCGGACGGTCCGTTCCGAAGTCGGGACCTGCTGCGCCGACTGCGCGTTGGCGGTCTGATCGAGTTGATCGCTCAGGTAGTGTTCGAGCGCGTCCGCCAGCGATTCAGACGGCGTCGTCTCAATCGCCGTGGCCGCGCCCAGTGTGGCGAGAAAGGCTCGTCGGTCAACTTGCATGGCTCTCCTCCTTGTCAGGAATGCGCTTGGATGGCTCTTGAATGAGGTCGGCAGACACCTCAACAGCGCGCAGCCACGTCAGAAGCTCTGTTTGATGGAGTAGGCGATCTTACCGCCAACCATCGTCATTCGGATATTCCCTTTGAGCAGCTTGCCCGGATCGGTTGCGCCGACGGATAAAGGATCAATGTCCATCACCGTGATGTCGGCCCAACGTCCGGGCGCAATCACACCGGTCTCTTTCTCCCAAAACGCCGCGTAAGCCGCCCATGTCGTGTAAGCGCGCACGGATTCTTCCGGCGTCATGCGCTGTTCGGGATACCAGCCATCGGGCGGTTGTAGCTGCTTGTCACGCCGCGTGATAGCCGCGTGCAAGCCGTAGAAAATGTTGTGATCCGATCCGATCAGATCGGAATTGAAGATCAATCGCGCTCCGTTGCGCCGCAATGCGCGCCAGGCGTAAGCGCCTTTGACGCGTTCCGGCCCCAGACGATCTTCAGCCCAGGCTTTGTCCTCCGCGCAATGCGGCGGCTCCATCGAAGCGATGACTTCGGACTGAGCGAAACGTTTGAAATCGTCGGGATGAACGACCTGCGCGTGCTCGATGCGGTTGCGGTTATTCTTCACTTCCGGCTTTTGCGCGATGACCGATTCGATGAATTCCAGCGTCTCGCGATTGCCCGCGTCGCCGATGGCGTGAATGGCTGCCTGGAAGCCGCCTTTCATCATTTCAGTCACGAGCTGGCGGTCGAATCCGTACTGATCGCCGCTCACGCCGCGATGCCCGGGCTTGTCGGAATAATCGGCGAACAGCCGCGCCCCGCGCGAACCGAGCGCGCCGTCGTAATAAGCCTTGACTGATCGAACGGCGAGCGTTTCATCAAGCCTCACTCCTTTCTTCAGCCAGGCCCTGCACAATTCCGCATCGCGCGCCGAGAGCATCGCGTAAACTCGAACCGGCAACTTTCCTTCGGCCGCGAGCGATTCAAAAGCGCGCATCAAGCGCGAGTCTGCGCCCGCTTCGTGAATTGCGACGTAACCGTCTCGCGCCATCGCGTTCAATCCGGCGAGCGCGTAAGCTTTCAATTGTTCATCGGTCGGCGCCGGAACCGCCGATGTGAGCAGCGCCGTCGCGCGATTGAGCAGAACGCCCGCCGGCTCGCTCTTTTGATCTTTGACGATGTTTCCGCCGGCCGGAACTTCGGTGTCGCGCGTAATCTTCGCGCGTTCAAAAGCCAGCTTGTTGCCCCACACCGCGAAGCTGTGCAGGCTGACCAACAGGACCGGATGGTCGGGCACGCGCTCGCTCAGCAGTTTCATCGTCGGATAGCGGTTGGCCCACGCGCCTTCGTCCCAGCCTCGCCCGACGATCCACTCGCCTTTCGGGACTTTCGCGGCGAATGCGGCGACGCGCGCCACAGCCTCTTCTTCGGTTTGAACGTCCGTGAGATCGACACGGCTCTGTTTTTCGCCGAGCCCGGCGACGTGCGTGTGAGAATCGACCAGCCCCGGAACCACCGTCGCGCCCTGCAGATCGATCACGCGAGTCTGCGGGCCGCGATATTTTTCAGCGTCGCGCGAGCTTCCGACAAAAATGATCCGCGACCCGCGCACGGCGATTGCTTCGGCGTCGGGCTTCCAGACAGCCGATGAATACGGAGCATTCTTCGCCGGCGCGCCGTCGGCCGCGGGATCGTCCCAATTGAATGTGTAGACTTTACCGCCGGTGAGCAATAGATCGGCTGATTCGTTGCGCGCATCATGCGAGCAGCCCGAGAGAAGCAGACCGCAAATGATGAGTAGCGATGATACGCGAACGAGTGACCTCATCAGTGGCCCTCCGATTGTCAGTAGGTGGGAGCGTCATCCGCCTTGCCTGTTTGTGAATGCGCTCTTGTCAGTACGTGTCTTTGGTAGGTAAAGTGCTCTAACCGCAGTTTGCGTTATAACAGCACCGGCCTGATATGGTCAATTGAAGTTAGTCTTTTCGGCGGAGGGACGGTATTTCAGTCCTGATCGTGGGTCAAGGCTGAGTTACGTAGATGGCAGCGGGCGTAACTCATTGCCGCTCTCGTCCCGCCGGATGTATGCTTAGGAAGGAGGTGAGATTATGGAAATCACTTTAAACGTCACGATTCCGGATGATGTAGCCGCCGACATTCAGAATGGCAGCAGCACACCGCTCTTGCGCCGCCTTTTGGAACTGGCGGCAATCCAGGCGTATGAATCCGGCCTCATCACAAAGCATCAGGTGAAAGAGATGCTCGGCTTTGAAAGTCGCTTTGAAGTTGACGCGCTCTTCAAAGAGTATGACGTACGCGATCACAGCTTCACAATGGAAGAACTTGAAAGAGGCAGGGCAACTGCCGCCGCCCTGTTTGGCGAATGATTATCATCGCTGATACCGGCCCGATACACTACCTGATTCTGATTAATGAGATTGAGGTCTTAGAGACACTCGCCGGGCGAGTCATCGTTCCTCATGCCGTATTTCAAGAATTGCAGGCCGCAGGCGCGCCGGAGCAAGTGAGAAGATGGATCAGTTCCCAGCCTGATTGGATTGAGGTAAGGCAAGCGAACACATCGCTTTTTACGCCGCGAAAGAAGATCGGCTTGGGCGAGACAGAAGCGATAGCTCTGGCAATCGAGTTGAAGGCCGATGCTCTGTTGATTGACGACAGCGACGCCATCAAGGAGGCTCACCGGTTGCAGATTCCCACTTTACGACTTTTCAACATTCTGGAGGACGCCGCCAAAAAGGACTTGCTCGATTTGCCCGAGGCTATCGAAAAAATCAAGAGAACGAATTTCCATCTACCTCCCACTGAACTCACTGAAGCGATGCTTGAACGCGACCGAAAGAGAAAACAACACTGAAACAGCGCCAACAAACTGAAACAGCGCCAACAATAGGAGGTTTTCTTCATGCCGCTCAAGAAATACGGTGTCTTGAAAGGCGCCGCCATCGGCCATCTTCGCGACGCGGACGATGACCACTACCAGATCCTGATCAAAGCCGGCGCCACGCTCTACCGCATCGCGGTGAACGTGAAGTCCGCCGCAAAGAACGCTCCTTCCATCCTCTTGTTCCAGACCGTGACGGCCTTGCCCGCGAACCTGAAGACCGGGCTCCGCGCGCTGAATCACGGCTACAAGAAGCTTGCGTCGAAACCGGGCGGGCTGGCGCAGGACTACGTGCGCGGCGGCATTGTCAAGCCGAGCAGCATGAAGCCGGTATCGCCTGACGCGCCGGGTGTGGACAACGACCTCAAAGACAAGATCGAGGACGCCATCCTCAAAGCCCTGAGCGAGCCGGGGTCCGTGGTCTATGCGCTCGGCGAAAGATGGGGCCCCGAAACGAATCGGCGCGATCAATACTTCAGGTTCGCGCCCGGCAACGGCATCCACGACGTTCACATGAACCAGGGCAACTCCGGCAAATGGAAGCCGGACAACGGCGTCTACCAGGACGGCGCCATTTTCATCGAATACCCCGGCGACAAGTGGCGCGCCTTCTTCTTCGCGTTCCAGTCGCAAACTTTCGATACCGATAATAAAGGCAATCCGCGCGGCGGCGCCCTCACGGCTACGACGCCGAAGAAGAAAGCTAAGAAAGCCAGGAAGGGCAAAAAATGAAAATCGCCCCTGGATGCGCATCGCGAGCGTGGGCGTGGCGACATGTACGTTTGTTTTCCAAGCGATTTTCCGCCGAAGACCGCACGCTGGAAGCGATGCGTACCCAGGGATTTAACGAATATGAGGGAATGCCTTGACCAAGATTGGAAAAACACTTGCGCTGCTCGCTATCGTGGCGGCGACGATCGGATGTGACCGCGTGACGAAACACATGGCGGTGTCGTCTCTCGCAGGGACGCCGAGCCGATCCTTTTTCGCGGACACAGTGCGGCTCGAATACGCGGAGAACAGAGGCGGATTCCTGAGCCTCGGAGCCGACCTCCCGCCCGCGATCCGTACGGTCATCTTTAAGATCGCAACCGGACTGATCCTGGTTGGAACGTTAGTGGCCGCCATCAAGCTTCGATTGACGGGTTGGCCGCTCGTCGGGCTGAGCCTCGTATGCGCGGGAGGCGCGTCGAACTGGGTGGACCGTGTCACATACGGCAGCGTGATCGACTTCTTAAACGTCGGCTTTGGCGCGCTGCGGACTGGCATCTTTAACGTCGCGGATGGCGCCGTCATGCTCGGAGCTTGTATTTTGCTATTCACCTATCGACAGCCAAACATGGCGCCGGAACCTGAAGAACATAGGCCCAGGCGCCAATTCTAAATACAAAACAAATGTAACTGCTCAGCCCTGGGAGCGCAGGCGAGGCCGCCTGTGCTCCCAGGGCTGAGCAGTTACAAACAAATTCTAAATACAAAATAAAAGGATGTGATTATGACAACTCATGCAAGTGGAACGTTTGAAGTAAAGTTGACCCCTCAGGCGCCGGACGACAACGCCAAGGACGCGACTCCAGGCAGAATGTTGATTGACAAGCAGTTTCATGGCGATCTTGAAGGCATCAGCAAGGGTCAGATGCTGGCCTTCATGACGGCCATTGAAGGATCGGGCGGTTACGTCGCGATTGAGCGAGTCAGCGGAACGCTACATGGCCGTAACGGCGCCTTCGCGCTCCAGCACAGCGCCACCATGACGCGCGGCGTGCCGCAACTGACTATCACTGTGGTGCCGGACTCCGGTACCGATCAATTGGTGGGTCTTGCGGGCGAGATGACGATCAAAATCGCCGAAGGCAAGCATTTCTACGATTTCGAGTACACGCTCGCCGAAGCCTCTTGAGGTAAAAAACGACAGGGACAATTCACGGCGAAGGAGTAAATCAATGAAGAATATCTTCGTTGTTATCACCCTTGCAGTCACGGTGTCAGTCCTTACTTTCGGAAGTGAGGGCGGAAGGCAAGATGCTTCCGCGCCGCCGGAACAGGTTTCTTTTCCGACCCAGGACGGCGGGATCGTCTACGCCAATCTGTATGGAAAAGGCGGCCGGGGCGTCGTGCTGGCTCACGGAGGCCGGTTCAACAAGGAGAGTTGGGAGAAGCAGGCGCGGGCATTGGTAAAGGCCGGATTCCGCGTTTTGGCCATAGATTTCCGTGGGCGCGGCCAGTCGCGGGGCGGAGCGCAGGTTAAGCCCGGCGACGATGGGGTGCGCTTCGACGCGCTAGCCGCCATCCGCTACCTGCGCAAGACGGGCGCTAAGACCGTCTCAGTTGTCGGCGCCAGCTTCGGCGGCGGCGGCGCCGCCGAGGCGTCGATTGAAGCCGAGCCAGGCGAGATAGACCGCCTCGTGCTGCTGGCGCACGCGCCGATTGACAAACCGGAACAGATAAAGGGCCGGAAGCTGTTCATCATCACTCGCGACGACGCCAACGACGCTGGCCTGAGACTCCCCAGGATTCGCGAGCAATACGAGAAAGCCACCGGCCCGAAAAAGCTGGTGATCCTAGACGGTTCCGCCCACGCGCAGTTCATTTTCGCGACGGAACAGGGAGAGCGGCTGATGAGCGAGATACTGCGATTCCTTTCCGAGCAGTGAGCGGCTTCGCCGCGTGGACGAGCCCGCGTCAGCCTTCATCATTTAGAAGTAGAACTTACCCGCCAATTGGAAAAAGCGCGGGAAGTTGAGCTGCGACTTCGGCAACTGCCCGAACGTTTGGCTGGTGAAGCCCGTGTCCGGATTGCCGCGAATCGGTGTGTTGGTCAGGTTGAACGCTTCGGCGCGGAACTGAAGCCGATAGCGTTCGGTGATGCTGAACGTCTTCTCAAGCGCGGCGTTCACCTGCGGCCGTTGATGCTGCCGGATGTCGGAGAAGCGATCCGGGAGCGTGCGCAGGCTGTTGGTCGGGAATTGCGTATAGCAGGTCTTGTCGTTGTTGAACCACTGATCCTCAGTCTGTTCGGCGGCTTTCCAGCCCGGACACCGGTTGATGAGGTTGGGCCAGTTGACCGGGAACCCCGAGACGTAGGTGAAAATCCCGCTGAAACGCCAATCGCCGAGGAATGCGTCGACGATCCCGCCTTGATTCAAGAACCGGCGATTCTTGCCGAAAGGCAGATCCCACACACCGTGGGCCGAGAGATTATGCGGCTTGTCCTGAAAATCAATCTCGTAAATCAGCGGCTCCGCCGTGTTCCAATTCTGCAAGCGATGGTTCTGCTCATAGGTCTTGGAGAAGGTGTAAGAGATGTTCCAGGTCACGACCCCGCCCGCGCTCCGACTATCGCCAAACGCGCGCTGTTGGAGTGAGGCCTGCAGAGCGTCGGCGCGGTAATTGCCCACCTGCAGCAGATTGTTCAATACGCTGTTAGTAGTACCGCCGTAGATCGGGAAGGGTTTCAGCAAATTGAAGGCGGTTGTCGTGGCGCTGGCGCCCAACCCGGTGGTGGCGGGCAGGATGCCGAACAACGGATTCGGCAATGTGCGGTTGTAATAGCTCGGATCGGCTATTGCGCTATTTTGATTGGCCAATCCTGGGTGATTCATATCCAGGCCGGCTTCGATGAAGACCTGGTAATTCCCGGCGAACGAAACCTCGGCCACGATGCTGCGCCCCAATTGCTGCTGGATGCCGAAGGAGTATTGATAGGTGCGCGGAACCTTGTATCCCGGCGGATCGAAGCTGATCGCGCCGCCGATACCGGTCAGCGCGCCTCCGCTGGCGCCCTTCGGTTGAAAGATCCCGTTCGGGAACGGGTTCTGCAGCGAGTAAGGCCCGGTCAATCCCGCGGAAGGAGTAATGCCGCCATCGAGCGATGTGATGTATGGCGTGGTCTCGGAAAAACCGTTGGAAGTGCCGAACTGCGTCGTGGATTGATAGTAGACGCCGCCGCCGGCTCGAATAACGGTATTGCCCCGCACGCGCCAGGCCACTCCCAGACGCGGCGCGATGTTGGTCCAATCGGTGTCAAAAATCCGCTCGGGCTGGCCGTCTTTGCCGGGGAAGAGGAAACTGCCATAGATCGCCGCCGGCGGCGCCGGGTAGGGATACCGCGCGCTGGGGTTGGCCCTGTCGTAATCCGCCTTCGCTTTAGTCCAGGCCGCAATGACCTGGTCGCTGAGTGGGTTCTTCGCGGTGGGGTCCCAGCCGCGATTCAAGCGATTGAAGCGCTCCTTCCACGGCGCCTGCACGTCATAACGCAGCCCGAGGTTCAATGTCAGACGCGAACCGATCTTCCAGTCATCCTGCACATAACCCGCATAGTAGGGCCGCGTGTGATAGAAGGTGTCGTTGTACTGAATGCTCCCGGCGGTAGGAATACCGAGCAGGAGCGAGGCCACGCCACTGCCGTCCAGCGCAGTCTGCCGACGCGCCGGAAGCTGCTGCGTCCAGTTTTCCCCGAAGGTGAAGTTGGTGAACCCGCTGTTGATGGAGCCGCGAGCCTGGTAATTGAACTCGAAGCCGGTTTTGAGCGTGTGCCGTCCGCGCGTCAGGGTCAGGCTCGGCGTGAAGTTCCACTGTGTGAACGGTGTTCTGGAGATCACGGACCCGCTCGAAAAGATTCGCGTGAAAGGTCCGTTATCGTTGATTCGAGGCACGATGTCGAAGGGCGCCGACGGCGATTGGACCAGTTGCGTCATCCCGATCGAGGAGGCTTTGAGATCGAGATCGCTGTAGCCCGGCGTAATCTGGGTGAAGCGGCCGAAAGAGCCGCGCACATCCAGCACCGAGGTCGGGGATAAGACATGCGTCCACGAGAGAATGAGGTTGATGTCACGACGTTCGTTGTTCGTGTTGCCCTGGGCAGCCGGTTTCCCAAAGCCGGTGCTGTCGCGGTATTCATACCCCTTTTGATAGGTGTAGACCGCATGGAACTTGTCGCTGTCGCTGAAGACGTGATCCCAGCGCACCATCGGCTGCTCGTAATGATAACGGCCGTTGGAGTTGCCGACGAAATTGTTGTTCAGCGCGTTTTGATTGGTGATGTTGGGCGCCGGGTAATACGAGAGGATCTTCTGCCCGATCGGGCTGATGCGATTGGCCGGAATCACATTGCCGGGGAATTGATCGCGGATGTATGTCTGGCCCTGGCAGACCGCCGCCGTCTCGCCCGGTTTGGTTCCGCAGACGTGAGTGGTCAACGGGTCATAAACCTTGATGCCCAGAGCGGTGAAGCCCTGGCCGTCGCGCAGGATTGTCGGCGGTGTGCTCGAAAGCGCGGGGAACGGAATCACCTCTTGCCACCCCTCGAAGCTCGCAAAGATGAAGTCCTTGCCCTTGCGGATGGGGCCGCCGACGACGCCGCCGAATTGATGCTGATTGTGGAAATCCTTGGGCCGCCCGGCAAAGTTGCTCTGAAAACTGTTCGCGTCGAGAATGCGGTTGCGCCAATATTCAAAGACATTGCCGTGCCAGTTGTTGGAGCCGGAGCGCAGGGTCGTGTTGACCACGCCGCCGCCGAAGCGGCCATAGGCCGCGTCATACGTATTGGTCATGACCTTGAATTCCTGCACGGCCTCGACATTGGGGGCGATTTGCCATGTGCCGGTGCTGTTGGTTATGGGCGCGCCATTGAGCAGGAACATGTTCTGGCCTGTGCGCGCGCCGTTGATCCTGTAGGAATTATTCACGTCCCAGCCGCGCGTGCCCGAAAAGCCGCTTGAACCGAATTGCTCCTGCGTGAAGATCACGCCGGGCGTCAGCGGCAGCAACATATAAGTCTGGCGCCCATTGAGCGGCAATTCCTGAACCTTTATGGGGTCGAAGACCAGTCCCCGGTCAGCCGAGCCTGTCTCGATCACCTCCTGATGGCTGGTCACGGAGATCGTCTCGTTCACATTGCCGACGGTCATCTGCAGCGCCAGATTCAGCTTGTCCGCCACGCGCAGCACAATCCTTTCGCGCCGCAGCGTCTGAAAGCCGCTGGCTGTCACCTCTATGTTATAGGCGCCAGGATCGAGGTAAGGGATGGTGTAATGCCCATCCGAGGTCGTTCTCACTTCCTTGGTTTCATCGGTCTCAATGTTGATCGCCTTGACGGTTGCGCCTGGAACGGCGGCGCTGTTGGGGTCCGTGACCAGTCCGGTGATGGTCGCCCGGAAGTCTTGGGCAAGCCCGGCCGCGACAATCGCCGAGAGCATGAGTGTAGTGCGAATTATTCGTGTGATCATCACAATCTCCTTTGGTGAAACGGTGCAGCCTCAACCTTCGATACTTCGCCAAGCACATTCGGCGAATGTTTAAGAGTGACGGATTTTGAGAACTGAATCGGTAGGTCAGCTTTTTCCCCAGCAAAGCCTATGGTGAGAGTGGCCAACGGCGATTGACCATACGGCGTTGTCCTTAGATCGGTTTGCGATTGCGTGTACGGATCAGTACCGCGAGCGGTAGCGAGCGTGGCTCCGTTAAGAGGCCGCTTCAATAAGCCACGCTCGCTACCGCTCGCGGTACTGATCCAGCGATCCCGTACACGCAATCGCAAACCGATCTAATGCCGTTGTTCCAGCCAGGGTTTTGCGATAGATTGAACCGGGCTTTAAACTTTTCACCTCTCTTTTCAATCTATCTATTTGATCCCTGCTGCGCGCAACAATGCGCCAAGCGTGGGACAGAAGTCTTTCCGAAGTCTTAGAAATCGGCTTGGTAAATTTCTGGGAAAGTTTTGGCAGAGTTTTGGCAAAGTTCTTCCGTCCCCTATGAGCCAATCAGACAAGCATTTCTATGAATTTGGGCCGTTCCGGCTGGATCCCGCCGAGCGCCTGTTGCTGCGCGATGGCCAGCACGTGCCGCTGACCCCAAAAGCCTTCGAGACATTGCTGATACTGGTCGAAAACTGCGGACACGTGATTGATAAGGACGAGCTGCTCAAGAAGGTCTGGCCGGATACGTTTGTGGAAGAGGTGAATCTGGCCAAGAACGTCTCTTATCTGCGAAAGATTCTGGGTGGAGAACAAGCCTCGCAATATATCGAGACGATTCCCAAACGCGGCTACCGCTTTGTCGCGAGCGTCAATGACGATTCCGGCCCGGAACCGCGGCGGAAGCCGATTGAGTCCGAGCGGCTTACGCCGCCAACAAAACCCGGCGCACGCCGTTTGCGTTGGCTGTTGGGCTTGCTCGCGTTGGGATTCATGCTGATTGTCGCAATCTGGGCAATCGCGTTTCGCCCGGCCGGTGAATCTTCAGATCCGCTTTTGAAGATCGTTCCTTTCACCAGTTTCCCGAGCCGGGAAACGCAAGCGGCTTTTTCGCCCGATGGCAACCAGATCGCCTTTGTCTGGGATGGCGGAAAGGGGGACAATCCTGACATCTACGTCAAGCTGATCGGCGCGGGACATCCGCTCCGGCTGACGACGCATCCGGCAGCCGATAGCCATCCGGTCTGGGCGCCCGATGGTCGTTACATCGCTTTCTTCCGCCAAACCACCGAGAGCAGCGGATATTATTTGATCCCGGCTTTAGGCGGGCCTGAGCGTAAAGTGGCCGATGTGTTCCCCTACCGAACTTCTTTCCGGGGAAACACCCAGTACTACTCACCGGATGGAAAGTTTCTGGCCGTGGCCGACAGGAATTCACAGGAAGAGCCTTTCATCATCTACCTGGTCTCGATTGAGACCGGGGAAAAACGAAAAGTGACCGCGCCCTCCGCGGGTACCACCGGAGATTCTTATCCGGCCTTCTCCCCGGACGGAAAGACGTTGGCCTTTCTTCGCTCTTCCAGCCAAGCGGCCACGGACCTCTATCTCTTGAACCTTGACGGAGGCTCGCCGCGGCGACTCACCTTTGATAACGCTTCGATCCTGGGCCTGGCCTGGACTTCGGACGGTCGCGAAATCATCCTTGCCTCAAGGCGCGGCAGCAGCATCTACAGTCTCTGGCGCATTCCGGCCGCCGGCGGAACCCTCGAACGATTGCCAACCATCGGACAGAGCGTGGTCAGCCCGGCTATTTCCCGGCAAGGCTCCCATCTGATTTATACCCAGACCTTGGACGATCACAATATCTGGCGCCTCGAATGGGAGGCGGCGGGACGAGCCGGCTCCCCGGCAAGTTTGATCTCTTCCACCCTGGAGGATAATGGGCCGGACTACTCTCCCGATGGCCGGAAAATCGTCTTTGCCTCCAGCCGCTCTGGCGGCTTTGGGATCTGGGTCTGCGACCGTGATGGCGCAAACCCGTTGCAGTTGATCGATCGCGGGCCTTATCTGACCGGCACGCCGCGCTGGTCTCCTGACGGCCGCTGGATCGCGTTTGACTCACGCTCCAATGACGTAGGCCGCGACGGCAACGCCGACATCTACATCATCAGCGCCGAAGGCGGCCAGCCGCGCCGTCTCACCAACGAGCTATCCGAAGATGTCGCCCCGAGTTGGTCGCAGGATGGAAAGTGGATCTACTTCGGCTCAACGCGCGGCGGCGGCATGCAAATCTGGAAAGTTCCCGCCGAAGGAGGCCAAGCGGCGCAACTGACCAAACAGGGCGGCTTCGAAGGATTCGAATCAATGGACGGCAAGCAGTTTTATTATGCGAAAGGTCGGTCGGTTCCCGGCATCTGGCAGACACCTGTGACGGGAGGCGCCGAGATGCTGCTGCTGGATCACAACAAAGCGGGCTATTGGCGCTTTTGGGCAGTGGCTGAAAAAGGAATCTACTTCGCCACAGCCAATGAACCTGCCCGCCCGGTCATCGAATTCTTCAACTTCGCGACCCGCAAAGTGACGACGATCGCCGTGTTGGACAAACCTCTCTCGCCTTCGGACCCGGGCCTGACCATCGCGCCAAATGGACGCTCGCTCCTCTTTGCGCAGATGGATCAAAGCGGCAGCGATCTTATGTTAGTGGAGAATTTTCGCTGAACCCTGTTTTAACCAGGGGAAGCGCTCCGCCAGCGGTCATGGCTTTGAGTTCCACCAATGCGCGCGACGCGCGCATTTCCCCGCAGTTGTAAGCCAGCATTGCCAACGTCATGGCATTCGCATCCTAGCCAAAGAGTCTCGTCAAATCCTCCAAATAACGCGCCGCGGCATGAGCGGTGCAGAAGCGCGCTCTTGACCTGCTCAGATTCTCGCAAGAAATTTAGCTGCGACTAGTTACACATTTTCAAAATCTCGTTACTGAGTGAGCGGAATGTAAGTTAACAGGTTAAGTATCCGTAAACGCACTTACCTTTTTCCTCCTGAAGCCTAATGTAAGCGCCGACAGGCGAGCAATCGGTGAATCTAAGCTGATCCGTTTGCGGTCAGTATAAATTCAATTTATCAGCCTCAGTACAACCATCGAATGAAAACTTCCGGCCGAGAGGCTTGATACCTGGCTGCAATTACAAATTAAGGAGTCCGGAATTGTAGTGAGCCGTAACTACAGGCGCAACTAGATCGGTTTGCAATTGCGTGTACGGATCAGTACCGCGAGCGGAAGCGAGCGTGACTGCGATCAAGAGGCCGCTTCAATAAGCCACGCTCGCTACCGCTCGCGGTACTGATCCGGCGATCCCGTACACACAATTGCAAACCGATCTAAAGCTGTTACTACAAGTTATTTTAGGAGGAATGGTTATGCTCAGACTAAGACATTTGGGGTTGGTTTGTACCTTTTTTCTGATTTTCGGGGCTTCCACGGCGCTGGCCCAGGTCGATTGCACGGGTGTGCCACAGTGGGCGCAGCCCACTATCTATGATATAGGCGCCCGTGTTGTATTTGAGGGTCGTCTCTTTGAATGCTTTGTACCTTCTCAGATCGTCACGCCACCGGCGGCGCCTGACCGGTGGAGAGATCTCGGCGCCTGCGGCGGCGTCAGCCCACAACAAGTGCGCATCGTTGGGAGCTGGATAGCCGGGACTACGCATGCGAGAGAGCCGGGAAGCAACCGGTTGCTGGTCTTCACGGCGCACGTTGAACATAGCGCGGCAATTACGCTTAATTCAGTAACCTATGGCGGCAGCTCGATGACAAAGATTATCGAGCGGAGCGCAACAAGCGCGGGAAGCGCATTTGTCGCTTATACCGCAGTATTCATCCTCAATGAAAGCGGCATTGCAGCAGCGAGCAATGGGACATTTACGACTGTCTTTTCCGCGACACCCGCCCGCGCGCCCGGTTTTTCGAGCGTTTTTCTTGCGAATGTCAATCAGGCAAGTCCGGCGCCCGCATCGGCGAGCGCGGTATCGACGGGCGCGACCGCCTCGACGGCAGGGCTGGCTACCGCTTCGGGAGATTTGGTTATTCTGGCCGCGACCAATGGCAACACGGGAAGCTATACGACTAACAACGGGTTCACCGAAGCAATTGAACTGACGATAACTTCAGCAGATGGCGTCGCGGGATCGAAGTCCGCGACGGGCGCGACCGAAACACCCAGCGTGACGCACTCGGCTCCGGCCCGGCAATCGTTGATCGGGCTTGTTATTCGCGCCGCCGCCGGGGGCGGCAACCGTCCTCCGGCTTTCGCGAACGATCCGTTTACCAAGCCCAACGCGACAGCGGGCCAGGCTTACAATTCATCGATAGCGGCAGATGCGACGGACCCGGATGGCGATCCGCTGACGTTTTCCAAGGTGAGCGGTCCGGCGTGGCTGTCAGTCGCAAGCAATGGCGCGTTGTCAGGCACTCCCGCTGCGGCCAACCAGGGTCTGAATACATTTGCGGTCGGCGTGTCTGATGGTCGTGGAGGATCGGACATGGCGACGATGAATATTACCGTCGTAGGCGCGGCCAATATTCCTCCGGCTTTTGCGAATGATCCGTTTACCAAGCCCAACGCGACGGTAGGTCTGGCATACAGCGCCTCGATCGCGGGAGATGCGGCGGACCCGAATGGCGATCCGCTGACGTTTTCCAAAGTGAGCGGTCCGGCGTGGCTGTCAGTCGCAAGCAATGGCGCGTTGTCAGGCACTCCCGCCGCGGCCAACCAAGGCCTGAATACATTTACGGTCAGCGTGTCTGATGGTCGCGGAGGATCGGATACGGCGATGATGAACATTACAGTCCAGCCCCAGCCGCAGGGTTGTAACATTCCCAAACATATCCTGATCGGTTACTGGTCAAACTTTCCGAACTCCGGTCAATTCTTCCCGCTCAGACAGGTCTCCAGTAATTACAACGTCGTCAATATCGCGTTCGGCTTGCCGAATTCATTTACTGATCCGACCATACGCTTTGATGTGCCCACACAGTTCTACGCGACCAACCAAGATTTCGCCAACGATGTCGCCACGCTCCAGGCGCAAGGGCGAAAAGTCGTTCTCTCAATTGGCGGCGCGGCTGGCGCGGCCTTCGAACTCAATACGGATGCGCAGAGGAACACCTTCGTCAATTCGGTGTTCAACCTGATTACAACTTTCGGATTTGACGGCATTGACGTTGACTATGAAGGAGGCGGCCCGGGGAATCCCCTTCTTCGGGACGCCAATGACAACGACTTCCGGAACCCCACGACTCCTAGAATCAGGAACGCGATCCTGGCCCTCAGAGAGATCAGGAACCGCTTCGTGAACGCATTCCCCAATCGTTGTTTCATTCTGAGCTTCGCTCCGGAGACGTTCTTCTATCAGGCGGGCTTCCAATTCTATGCCAGCGCAACGCCGACAACATTGGGCTGTTTCATTCCTGTCATCGATGCGTTGAGAGACATCACTTCCTGGGTTCATACACAAGACTACAATACAGGAACGATGTTGGCGCTGGACGGAAACGTTTATGGCTCGGGCAACGCCGACTTCCAGGTGGCGATGACGGAAATGTCTTTGCGAGGCTTTCAGGTCGGCAGCCGCGACCCCAACCCCGGCGGCGCCTTCGCTCCACTGAGAGAGGATCAGGTGGCGTATGGGTTACCGGCTTCGCCCGCGGCGGCGGGTTCAGGTTTTACGACAGTGCAAGCCGTCCAGAATGCGGTCCGCTACCTGACCCAGCGCACTGAGTATGCCGGTCGCAGTTACACTCTTCAGAAACCGACTGGGGCGTACCCGAACTTCAGAGGGTTAATGACCTGGAATATATTCCATGATGCGGGGAACAATTTTGAGTTTTCCTCAAACCACGGGCCGTTCCTGAGAAATCTGCCGTAAACTTTCGCCGGTTTCTCGCTCGCAACCTGATTCGAAGCCTGGATCGAATTGCAATTGCGTGTAAGGAATCACCCACGGGAGCACGGAGTCCATCGGCAAGTAGGCTACTCATATTTTCTCAGCTCAAGCTTGGCAATCGCCTCACGGTGGACTTCGTCCGGGCCGTCGGCCAGCCGCAGCGTGCGCTGGTGCGCCCAGGCGCTGGCCAGATGGAAATCCTGGCTGACGCCGCCGGCGCCGTGCGCCTGCAGCGCGCGGTCAATTACGCGCAGGGCCATGTTCGGCGCGACGACCTTGATCATCGCAATCTCGGCGCGTGCGGCCTTGTTGCCGACCGTGTCCATCATATAAGCCGCTTTGAGAGTGAGCAGCCGCGCCTGCTCGATCTCGATTCGCGACTCGGCGATGTCGGCGCGGATCGTTCCCATCTCGGCCAGCGTCTTGCCGAAGGCCACGCGATGTTTGACGCGTTTGCACATCGCTTCGAGCGAACGCTCGGCTATTCCGATCGTGCGCATGCAATGATGGATTCGCCCCGGCCCCAAGCGCCCCTGCGCGATCTCGAATCCGCGCCCCTCGCCCAGCAGAATGTTCGACGCGGGCACGCGGACGTTCTCAAACGTGACTTCGGCGTGGCCGTGCGGCGCGTCGTCGTAACCGAAGACGTTGAGCATCCGCTTCACGGTGACGCCTTTCGCGTCCATTGGAACCAGAATCATCGACTGCTGCTTGTGAGTAGGTGCGCCGGGGTCGGTCTTGCCCATGAAGATCGCGATCTTGCATCGCGGGTCGCCCGCGCCCGACGTCCACCATTTGCGCCCGTTGATCACATACTCATCACCTTCGCGCACTATTGACGACCGGATGTTGGTCGCGTCGGAAGAGGCGACCTCGGGCTCGGTCATCGCAAAGCACGAACGGATCTCGCCGTTGAGCAGCGGCGTCAACCACCGCGTCCTGTGCTCTTCGGTCCCGTAACGAACCAGCACTTCCATATTGCCGGTATCGGGCGCCGAGCAGTTGAAGACCTCGGCCGACCACGGCACGCGGCCCATGATCTCGCACAGCGGCGCGTATTCCAGGTTGGTCAATCCGCTGCCATACGCGCTTTCGGGCAGGAACAGGTTCCAAAGCCCTTCTGCCCTGGCCTTCGGCTTCAATTCCTCGATCAGCGGGATGGCCTTCCATCGGTCGCCGGTGTTGAGCTGTTCGTAGAAAGCGCCTTCGTTCGGATAAATGTGCTCGTCCATGAAGGCCGAGAGTTTTTTCTGCAGATATTTGACCTTGTCTGAAAATTCAAAGTTCATCCGTGGTTTCCTTTCCATCTCACAAAATCGCTTCAATCAACCGTGGCCCGGCTTCGGCCAGCGTTCGCTCAAGCTCTCGCGCCAAATCTTCCGCGGTCTCGACTCGCGCGCCGGGCACGCCCATTCCTTTCGCCAGGCTCACCCAGTCAATCGCGGGCTCAGTCAGCCCGATAAGCCGCTGCGCCTGTTCGCCGATCTCCTTGGCGCCCGCCCGCATCAATTCAATCCCGAGAATGCGGTAGCTGCGATTGTTGCAGATGATCGTTTTGACGTTGAGCTGTTCACGGGCCTGCGTCCACAAAGCCTGCAGCGTGTACATCGCGCTGCCGTCGGCTTGCAGGTTGATCACCGTGCGGCCGGGGCAGGCGACAGCGGCGCCCGTCGCGCAGGGCGGCCCCAGCCCGATTGCGCCGCCGGGCTGCGTCAACAACGAATGCCGCGCCGCCGATTGCGACATCGTCAGAAACGGTCCCATGCTCGTGTTGCTCTCGTCCATCACGATGGCGTTTTCGGGCAGGAGCGAGGCGACAACCGCGGATAAAGTTTCAGGCGTGATCTTGCCCGATGGCCGCGGCGGAACTTGCATGTCCGTGTTTTGATCAATAGACGCCGGCGCGCCAAGCGCGTCGGCCAGCGCTTCGAGCGCGCCGGCAATGTCTTCATCGGGCGTCGCCAGCGTCATCTGCCGCTGCTGCGGAGAGATGAAATAGCTCGGCGCGCCCGGATAGCCGAAGAACGAGACCGGCGGTTTCGCCCCGGCCAGCGCGACCGATGGGTAAGGAGAGATCGAGGCGATGGCCTGTTCGGGAAAATACGGCAGACGTTCGATGATCGGCGTTCCGGCGCCGCGCTCCCACCGGGCCGGGAACGTTTCGCACATCAGCTTGCAGCCCGTCGCGGCGGCGATGCGCGCGGCGGCCTTCAAACCGCGCTCGCGCAGCGCATACCCGCCAAGAAACAAAACTCTCGGCTCATCGCGCCGCAACACATCAACGACTTGATTGATCGCGTCTTCGCCAACCTTCGGCGGCGGCGGGATTGAGCGAGCCGCAACCGGCCCGCTCGCCGCATCCATCTGGCAATCGTGTGGAATGATCAGGGTCGCGATCCGCCCCGGTTTTATCGAAGCCGTCTCAATCGCGTCGGCAATGTCGCCAGCCAACTCTTCCGCCGATTTGTTGCGGCGAACCCAGGCGGAGACGGGCTTCGCCAGCGATTCGATGTCGCTGGTGAGCGGCGCGTCGACGGCAAGATGCCACGTCGCGTGCTCGCCGATCAGATTGACTATCGGCGAGCGGGCGCGCCGCGCGTCATGCAGATACGCAATCCCGTTTGCGAAGCCCGGCCCCAAATGCAACAGCGTCAATCCGGGCTTCTCCGACATTCGCGCGTAGCCATCCGCCGCGCCCGTGCAGACGCCTTCAAACAGACAAAGCACCGCGCGCATCCCC
>Ga0187894_10002656_pt1 | contig 21062 bp, 17 predicted proteins | sample GBC1701081metaG_FD_136650 | JGI IMG/M metagenome (GOLD analysis project Ga0187894, IMG submission 136650) | White microbial mat communities from a lava cave in the Kipuka Kanohina Cave System on the Island of Hawaii, USA - GBC170108-1 metaG ...
GGGCTGGCGCGAGCGGCGCCGCAGCTCCGCGCGGCCCTCGAGAAGAATCGCCAGGACTTCCTGGCGCGCCTCGAATCGGCGATGACCCAGTGGAGCCGGACGCTCGAGCCCATGAAAGGCGCCAAGGTGGTCACGTACCATGCGGACTGGATCTATTTCCTGACGCGCTTCGGGCTCGTGCAGGTTGGCGCGGTGGAGGACCGCCCTGGCATCCCGCCGACGCCCGGACATCTGACGCAGCTCATCAGGCGCATGAAGGACGACAAGGTCAAGGTCGTGATCGTCGAGCCGTGGAACGACCAGAAGCTCGCGGCGCGGATCGCCGAGGAGGGCGGAGCCAAGGCGGTGGTGCTGGCGCCCGGCGTCGGCTCCGCCAAGGGGGCGGCCACCTACCTCGACATGGTGGGCTACAACGTCAACACGCTCGCCCAGGCGCTCAGGTAGATCGCCCATGGCGGCCGATCTCCTCGCGCTGATGTGGATTCCGTTCCTGATGTGCCTGGTCCTCACGGGCATTCACGCGTACCTGGGCTTCCACGTCATCGCGCGAGAGGTCGTCTTCGTCGACATCGCGCTGGCGCAGATCGCGGCGCTCGGCGCGACGGCGGCCTTCCTGTTCGGCTTCGACCTGGCGTCGTGGCCGTCGTACGCGTTCGCGCTGGGCTTCACCGTGCTGGGCGCCCTCGTGCTCGCCCTGACGCGGAGCCGCGGGCGCCACGTCTCGCAGGAGGCAGTGATCGGCGTCGTCTACGCCGTCTCCTCGGCGGCCGCTGTCCTGCTCGCCGATCGCTCGCCGCACGGCGCCGAGCATCTGCGCGGCATGCTCGTCGGCAGCATCCTGAGCGTGAGCGGCGCCGAGGTGCTGAAGGTGGCCGCCCTCTACGCGGCCATCGGCCTGTTTCACTGGGCGTGCCGCGGCCCGTTCTTCCTGATCTCGACTGATCCCGATCGCGCCTACCGCGAAGGGCTTCGCGTGCGCTGGTGGGATTTCCTCTTCTACGCCTCGTTCGGCGTCGTCGTGACCAGCTCGGTGCGCATCGGCGGCGTGCTGCTCGTCTTCTCGTACCTGATCGTGCCGGCGCTCGCCGGCATCATCCTGGGCGGCAGCGTCCTGGGCCGGCTTCTGATCGGCTGGGCGTTCGGCACCGCGGTGAGCGTGCTCGCGATGCTCGCCTCCGCTGCGCTCGATCTGCCGACCGGCGCGACCGTGGTCTGCGCCTTCGGGGCGAGCCTGCTCGCGCTGGGCGCCGTCGCCCGCGTCACCGGCTGGCAGGGGCGTCTCGGCCGCGCCGCGCTCGCGCCCTCCCCATCGGCGCAGCGCATCCGACGCTGATGCGCCGTGCGATCTGCATACTCGTCCTGGCCATCCTGGCCGGAGTGGCCTGCGAGCCGGCGGCGCCGCCATCGGGGAAGCCCCTCGTCGTGGCGAGCTTCTATCCGCTCTACGAGTTCGCGCGCCACGTCGCGGGCGATCGCGCCCAGGTCGAGTCGCTCGTGCCGGCGGGCGTCGAGCCGCACGACTGGGAGCCGTCGCCCCAGCAGATGGTCGACGTGCGGAAGGCTCGTCTCTTCGTCTACAACGGGGCCGGCTTCGAGCCGTGGGCCGACAAGCTCGTCAAGGACGTGGCGGCCAGCAAGACCGCCATCGTGGATGCGACGAACGGCCTCGATCTGCTCAAGAGCGACGGCGCCGTCGATCCCCACGTCTGGCTCGATCCTGTGCTGGCGCAGGCGGAGGTCGACGCGATCCGCGCCGGGCTCGCGGAGATCGACCCGGCGAACGCGCCCCGCTACGCGGACAATGCCCGCGCGTTCAAGGCCCGGCTCGCCGCGCTCGACGCCGCCTTCGCGGCCGGCCTCGCCGCGTGCGAGACCCGCGATGTGTTCACGTCGCACACCGCCTTTTCGTATCTGGCCCGACGCTACCGGCTCGTCCAGGTGCCGGTGATGGGCCTCGCGCCGGAGTCGGAACCGAGCCCGGCCGAGCTGGCCGCCATCGCGCGACGGGCGCGACGCGCGAACGTCCGCTACGTCTTCGTCGAGACCCTGGTCAGCCCGCGCCTGGCCGAGACGCTCGCCCGCGAGGTCGGCGCCCGCACGCTCCTCCTGAATCCGATCGAGGGGCTCACGAAGGAGGAGGCGGCGGCGGGCAAGGGCTACGTCGATCTGATGGAAGCGAATCTCGCCAACCTCCGGACCGGCCTCGGGTGCAAGTAGCCGAGGTCCCGCCGGGAAGTCGTCGCGAACGCTTCGAGTACAATGATCCGGTGATCGACAGCCTGGCGACTGAGCGCCCCGGCGGCGGGTCGAAGGACGACGTGGCCCGCTGGCGCATCGTGTGCTTGTTCACCCTGGGCGCCTTCCTCGGTCTCGGGCTCGCCGCGTTCGCCGTGGGCATCCTGCCGGGGGACCTCCACACGCGCGCGGGGCTCGTGACCGACGACGGCTCGGCGCTCCGCACGTTCGCACAGATCGTGAATCTGGCGGGGACCTGGCGCGTGCTGCTGCCCGCGAGCCTTCTCGTGTTCGCGCTGTCGCGCACGGCGCGTCGCCACTGGTGGCTGTGGTCGGCGGTGTTCCTCGCCTCGGCCGCGTTCGAGCAGGGGTTCAAGTTCATCGTCGGCCGCCCGCGGCCGAGCGGGTTGTCGCTCGGGTTCCCGAGCGGCCACACGACGGCGGCCACCGTCTTCGCCGTGCTGCTGCTCTACGTGTTGAGCCGCGAGCGCCTGTACCCGGCCGTTCGCCTCGCGCTGCAGGCGCTCGCCGTGGCGACGATGCTCCTCGTCGGGTGGGCGCGCATCGTGCTGCGCGCGCACTGGCCCACGGACGTGCTCGGGGGCCTGTTGCTCGGCACCGCGTGCGCCGCCGCCGCCGCGTGGTGGGTGAGCGCCAGGGACACCGAGCTTGTCGCCGCCCCGACTCCCGCCGTTCGTCCGGCGGACGCCGTGCGCCCATGAGACCGTTCGTCGAGCTGGAGGACGTCGACGTGAGCTACGGTGAGGTGCCCGTCCTCGAGCGCATCAACCTCACCGTCGAGCCCGGCGACTTCCTGGGCATCATCGGGCCCAATGGTTCGGGCAAGACGACGCTCCTGCGCGTCATGCTCGGGTTGCTCCCGCCCGACCGCGGGCAGGTGCGACTCTTCGGCCACGCGCCCGCATCGTTCCGGCAGTGGGGCCGTCTCGGCTACGTGCCGCAGAAGGCAACCCTCGATCCGAGCCTGCCGGCGACCGTTCAGGAGGTCGTGGCGACGGGCCTCGTGCCCGCCCTCGGGCTGTTCGGCCGCGTGGGGGCGGCCGAGCGCGCCAGGATCGCCGAGGTGCTGGGCCAGGTCGGGATGGAGGCGCACACCGGCGCCCGCATCGGCGTGCTCTCGACGGGACAGCAGCAGCGCGTCCTGATCGCCCGCGCCCTCGTCTCGAACCCGGAGCTCTTGATCCTCGACGAGCCCACGGGCGGCGTCGATCCCGAGGCGCAGACGAGCTTCTATGCCCTGCTCCAGCACCTGAAGCGCGAGCGCGACGTCACGCTGATCCTGGTGAGCCACGACATCGGCGTCGTGGCCAAGGAGGTCACCAAGCTCGCCTGCTTGAATCGACGGCTCGTCTTCCACGGCCGGCCGGGCGATTTCCTGAGCGACGCCGCGCTGGCCGCGCTCTACGGCCCCGCCGTGCGCGTGGTCTCGCATCAGCACTGAGCCGCGCGTCATGCCGGAGTTCCTCCAGTACGGCTTCATGCACCGCGCGTTCGCGGTCGGCGCCATCGCCGCGGTGATCTGCCCGGCCATCGGCGTTTTCCTCGTGCCGCGGCGGCTCTCGCTCATCGCCGACACCCTGGCGCACGTCGCGCTGGCCGGCGTCGCCGTCGGTCTCCTGGCCGGCGTGTCGCCCATCCTCGGCGCGCTCGTCGTCACGCTCGCGGGGGCGGTCGGCATGGAGCGCCTGCGCGCGCGCGGCGCGCTGCAGGGGGACGCGGCGCTGGCCGTGTTCCTGTCCGGCGGCTTCGCGGTCGCCGTGGTCCTGATCAGCCTGGCCCGCGGGTTCAACGCGGACCTCTTCGCGATCCTCTTCGGCAGCATCCTCACGGTGAGCCCGGCGGACGTGTGGGTGATCGCCGCGCTCGGCGCGCTCGTGGCCGCCACCATCGGGACCTTCTACAAGCAGCTGCTCGCCATCACGCTCAACGAGGACCTCGCGAAGACGAGCGGCGTGCCCGTCGGCGCCCTCAACCTGCTCCTCACGGTGCTGACGGCGCTCACGACCGTCGTGGCGATGCGGATGGTCGGCGTGCTCCTGGTGAGCGCCATGATCGTCATCCCGACGCTCACCGGCTTCGCGCTCGGACGGAGCTTCCGCCAGGCCGTCGTCACCGCCGTGCTGATGGCGCTCGTGTCGGTCGGCCTGGGCCTGATCGCGGCCTTCTATCTCCGGCTGGCCGCGGGCGGCGCCATCGTGCTCACCGCGCTTGCCATCTTCGCGGTGGCCGCGCTCGCCCGGCGCGTGCGGGACCGCGCCGGCCGCGAGGCAGCCCGGTGACCGCGCGGGTTGTCGCCGACTTGGCCAGCGCGCGCTCCCTCGGCCGACGACGCACCGTGGCGCACCTCGCCCGCCCGTTCATCGCGCGCCGCCTTCCGGGTCTTGCCGCCGTCGCGCTCGCGTGGATCGCGTTCGCGGGCGGCGCCGTCGCGCAGAGTCCCGAGTGCGCGCGCTGGCGCGCGGTGTTCGCCGGCATGCCGGTCACGCAGATCTCGATCGAGTCGGGCGGCCGGGCCCTGACCTTCGCGGTGAAGTCCGCGGACACCGGCGAGCGGCAGGCCGGCGGCTTTCAGTGCGCCACGCCCGACGAGATCCAGCGCCACATGATCCTGTTCGACTTCGGCCGGGAGATCACGACGCAGTTTCACATGAACAACGTCCCGGCCCCTCTCGACATCGCGTTCGTCAAGGCCGACGGCCGCATCTTCTCGATCCTGCGCATGGCGTCGAGTCCCAGCAAGCTCTACGGGCCGATGGGCGCCTTCCGCTACGCGATCGAGGCGCGCGCCGGCTTCTTCGAGAGCCAGGGCATTCGCCAGGGTGAAGCGAAGCTGGCGGTGCCCCAGGCCGTTCGCTGACGCGCGTGCACGGGCACGCCAGCCACGGGGGCCATCACGCGGGCGGCCTGCGGGCGGCGTTCGGCCTCACCGCGGGATTCTTGCTGGTGGAGGCAGCCGTCGGGTTCTGGACCGGGAGCCTGTCGCTGCTCGCCGACGCCACGCACATGCTGGTGGACGCGGGCGGTCTGCTCCTGAGCCTCGCCGCCGTGTGGTTCGCCGAGCGGCCCGCGCCGCCGGAGAAGACGTACGGGTACTACCGGGTGGAGATCCTCGCCGCGCTCGTCAACGGGGTCGTGCTGTGTCTCCTCGCCGCCGGAATCCTCCTCAAGGCCTACGAGCGCTTCTGGCACCCGCACCCCGTGCCGGGGCTCCCGGTGGTGGCCGTGGCCGCGGCGGGCCTCGCCGTGAATCTCCTGAGCATGCGCCTGCTCCACAAGGGCGCCGCGCAGAGCCTGAACGTCCGCGCGGCGTATCTGGAGGTGCTCGGCGACGCCGTGAGCTCCGCCGCCGTCATCGTCGCGGGCGCGGTGATCCTCTTCACCGGCTGGAGCCTCGCCGATCCGATCGCGAGCGCGGCGATCGCGCTGTTCATCCTGCCGCGGACGTGGACGCTCTTGCGGCAGGCCGTGAACGTGCTCCTCGAGGCGGCGCCCGCCCATCTCGACGTGGCCCAGATCGAACAGGCGCTCGTCGGCGCCCATGGCGTCAAGCGCGTGCACGATCTGCACGTGTGGACCCTCACGTCGGGGCGCGAGGCCATGAGCGTGCACGTCGTGGTCGGCGCCGACGTCTCGGCCGACCGCATCCTCGAGCAGTTGCACGTGATCCTGCACACGCGTTTCGGCATCGACCACACGACGATCCAGGTGGAGACGGAGCCCGCGCCGCTGATCCAGATCACTTCCCCGCGGGCGTGAGCCGCGCGGCGGGCGCGCGACGCCGTCCCCGGCGATCGAGGAGACACCGATGACCATCGAGTTCTGGACCAGCGGCGCGGGCATGCCGGACGCCTTCGCGCGGCGCGCCCGGCGCGCGGAGGACGCGGGCTTCGACGGCGTGACGATCGTCGACTCGCAGAATCTCTCGGGTGACTGCTACATCGGGCTGGCCATCGCCGCGGGCGAGACCCGGCGCATCCGCCTCGGCACCGGCGTCACGAATCCCTTCACGCGCCACGCCGCGGTCACCGCGAGCGCCATCGCCACGGTGCACGCCGTCTCGGGCGGCCGCGCGGCGCTCGGGATCGGCCGGGGCGACTCCGCGCTCGCGCACATCGGCCATGCGCCCGCTTCGCCCGAGACGCTGGCCGCCTACCTGCGCCAGCTCCAGGGCTACCTCCGCGGCGAGGAGGTGTCGTTCGACGAGAGCGCCGATCTCGATCGTCTGCGACTCGCCGGTCGACCCACGGGCTCGCGTATCCTCTGGCTTCGCCCCGGACGCTACGAGAAGGTGCCCGTCGACGTGGCGGCCACGGGACCTCGCGTCATCGGCATCGCCGCCGTCCTCGCCGACCGGGTCACGTTCGCGGTCGGCGCCGACCCGGCGCGCCTCCGCTGGGCCATCGACGTCGCGCGGTCCGCGCGCGCCGCGGCGGGCCTGAGCCCCGACGGGCTCGCGATGGGCGCCTACGTGAACGTCGTCGTCCACGATGACCCCGAGCGCGCCCGACGCCTCGGCGAGGGCGGCCTCTCGCTCTTCGCCCGCTTCTCGGCGATGCACGGCACGCCGGTCGGCCCCACCAGCGAGGCCGAGCGTCGCGTCATGACCGGCATCCACGACGCCTACGACATGAACACGCACAGCCGGAGCGGCAGCGCGCAGGCCGCGCTGCTGACGTCGGAGTTCGCGCGCGAGTACGGAATCTTCGGCCCGCCCGGCTACTGCGCCGAGCGTCTGGTCGCCCTCGCCGCGCTCGGGCTCACGAAGTTCGCGGTGGTCGGCCCGTCGCGCGACGGCGATCCCGACGAGATCGAGCGCGCCGAGCGCCGATTCGCGGAGGAGGTCATGCCCGCCGTGCGCCAGGCCGTCCGCTCGTAGCCCTCGCCGGCGGAAACGTCGGGCGGTGTGCCGTCTCGCCCGCCAGACGGCTACTCGTAGTCCTCGTTGAGCGAGCGGAGGAACGCGGCGAGCGCCTCGACGTCGCGCTCGGTGAGCGCCATGCCCCGGAGCGGCGGCGAGGCATTGCGCATCCCCCCGTCACGCGCCAGCTCCGAGAACCGCACGTACTGCCTCAACACGTCCTCGATCGTGTCTGCCTGCCCCGTGTGCAGATAGGGCCCGGAGTGACCGAGGTCGCGCAGTCCGGGCGTCTTGAACAGCGCGATCGTCTTCGGCAGGACGTCGGCCTTCCGGCACGACGGCAGGCGCGCGCAGAGGATCTGCTTGATCGCCGCCTGCGGCGCCAGCATGTCGGGATTCGCGAAGACGTTCCAGAGCCCGAGATCGGTGCGGCCAGGGCGATCGCGGGAGGGAATGTCGAGGAAAGGTCCGCTCGCGTTCGGGTGCGCCGGCGTGGGCGGCAGGTACGCGTCGAAGTTGCCGCGGCGAGCGGCGAGATCGGGGACGAACAAGTCGACGAACGCCCCGGGGCCATGCACCGCGTCGTACTCGGCCTGGGCCGCGCCGGTGTTGTGGAATCCGAAGTCGGTGAAGCTCGGCGCGGGATGGCACACGAGGCAATTGCCCACCTGCCCGCGGCGGAGCGCGTTGGCGTCGAGCGGCAGCGCGGCGGGCTCCGCCAGGAACACCTTGAGCCCCTGCAGCTCCCGCGGTCCGAACCGGAAGGGCTGGTCGTGGAGCGCGAGCTGGCCGTCGAGGCGCGTCACGAATCGCAGGCGCGCCAGCCCGTCGACCAGCCGCCCCAGGCGCCGCGCGTAGTCGAGGTCGGACTCGCCGGCGTCGGGCTTGCGCGGCAGCCCGTTCTTGGCGAGAAACCGGTCGTACGGCGAGCCGTCGAATTCCCCGTCGGCCGTCTGGGCGAACACGAGCGACGAGAGGTAGGCGTCCACGAGCGCGGCGACCGCATCCAGGATCTGCGCGTCGGTCGCCTGGGACACGTCGATCCGGAACGCGGGCGGCAGCACGAGCTCCGGCGGAATCCCGGGCGCCGTTCCCGCGAGGACGACCGCGTAGGCGCCGCCGAACTCCTGGGCGAGATCACCGGTGCCGTCGTCCTCCCTGACGATGCGGGCGATGTGCGCGATCGCCTGATCGCGCTCCGAGGGCAGCCATCCGAAGTTGCGACCGGTGAACGTTCCCTTGACCAGATCCCGGGCGCTCGCGAACTCGCCGTCGAAGTGCATGAGGAATCCCGTGCGCGGCAGCGAGGCGTTGACGAGCGACGGGGCGTTGCGCACCGCCTTCCTCTTGCCGTCTTCGCGGCGCGGCAGCGGGCTCCGCCGCGCGAAGTCCGCGTAGCTCCGATTGCCGCCGCCCGGCACGCCCTTCTGCTCGTCCACCAGGTGGCAGGCCCGGCAGTTCATCGATCGACCCGCGAAGGGGCCGGGGACCGGGCCGGTCGTCGTCTTCGTGACGTCCATCACCGGATCGCCGGCCGCCAGCACCGCGTTGGCGTCGCCTCCCGAGTTCGCGAAGAAGAACTGCGCGAAGCGCGTCTCGAGGAAGAGCCGCTCGCCGATGGCTACCTCGGCGGGATCCGCTTCCTCGGCTGCCGCACTCGCCCGTGCTCCAAGCCGCGGGCCGGCAGAGGCGTCAGGCAAGCAGGCCAGGCCGTAAAGCATCGGAGCGAACAGGCCGAAGGCGATCGTCCAGCACCTCAACCGCCCCTTCCTGAAAGGGCCCCTCATGGCGTCGCCGGGGGCTCTCCAGCCCGCGCGCACGGCCAGTCCCACGGCGTGAGCCGGATGGCAATCGAGGAGGCCGAGCACGCGATCGCCCGGCAGCGTCTGCAGCATCAGGAAGGCGTCGTCGCGCGTCGGGCTCGGCAAGAGCGCTTTCACCGTCATGAGCGTCATCCTCCGACCTCCTGGGGTCGGGCTCCCGGGCGAGACGGACACCCTGAATCCCCATATTAGGTACAGCTAAATACTATGGAGTGTCAAGGCTAATAACCGTGCGCGCCGCCGGGATCAGCGTGCGCGCCGCGGCCCCCGGCGCCAGTACCCGGTGAGGCGGACGCGGTCGGCGGACAGTCCGCGCTCGACGCGCAGGTGACGGCGAAGCGCGGCGATCTGCCGCGGCTCGGCGGCGCCGAAGACGTAGAGCCCGTCCGGATCGAGATCGAGCTCGCGTACGAGGTCGAGGAGGCGGCTCCCCGTGCCTGGCTCGTCGCCGCCGCGGAAGAGCCAGGTGATCGACACGTTTGGTCCCCCTGGCAGCGCGACGACGTGGCCGGCGTCGACCGTCTCGAGCACGACGCGGGCCGTGACCGCCGGTCCCAGCTCGTCCAGGATTGCCGCGATGGCGGGGAGCCCGGTCTCGTCGCCGACGAGGAGGAACGACCGGGTCGTCGCGGGAGGCGTGAAGGCGACGCGCGGGCCCCAGAGTGCCACGGGGTCTCCGACCGCCGCCCGGCGCGCCCACGCCGAGACGCCCCCGCCGTGGTCGTGGAGCACGATCCACAAGTCGATCGACTCGCGCTCGGGCACCATCACGTAGACGAACTGATCCCCTCCGAGTGGCTCGAACCCGGCGAGTCCGCCGCGGACAGTGACCTGGCGCAAGCCCGGCGTGAGGTCCTCGACGCGCGCCACGGCAGTCACGAACGTGGACAGCTGCGCGCGCCGCGCCATCTCCCGCTCGAAGCTCGTCAGCGGCACGACATCGCCGGCGCGCGACCGCGCCGCGCGGAGGAACTCGAGCAGCTGGGCGCGCACGGCAGGGAGCGAATTGACCGCCTCCCTGAACGGAAGCCGGATCTGAACCTCGGATCCGTCCTCGCGCGCGGCCCGCACCTCGAGGCCCGTGGGCTCGGCGTGCGCGAGCTCGGCGTGGGCGAGGCCGGTCTGTCCACCCGCGAACGCGGTCAGGAACAAGATCGTGTCGCCGTGCCTCTCGTTCAGATGGTCGAGGGCGTCCTCGATCTCGGTCGCGACCTCGGGATCGAAGCGACTCATCCCGCGCTCGGGCGGCGCGGGTCCTCCACCCACGAGGTCTCCGTCGCGTCCGTGGCCGTCGCGAACAGGAGCGCCACAGCCGGCCGAGGGCGCTGCCGATGCCAGCGGCCGCGAGGCACCACGGGCACGGAGCCCGTGCCGACCGTGGTCGCTCGCCGCGGACCGGCCCGGCGATCACGAAGGCGTCGCACCGTGTCCGCCGGCACGCCTCAGGCGCGCGGCAAAGAGGCGCGGGGTGGAGCGCTTCCGCCCTCCACCCCGCGGGTGAGTCGGACCCGGAGTCTCGCTACGACAGCCGGTCTACTCGCACGTGCCTGCCGCCGCGAACGTCGGACACTTGGCCGCGCTCGAGATGTTGACCCCGCCGGCCCTACTCGGCTGACGCGGTGAAGTTGTCGGCGCGGTGGGGTTTCGCCGCCGTCGCCTTGAGGAAGATCCCCACCGATCCAGTGGTGAACGTACCGTCCGTCACCGACAGTTTCTGCGCACCGTCCAGTTCCATGACCAGGGTGTCCCCGTTCGCGCGGCCGGTGATGGCGAAGGTCGACTCCTTGACTGGGTTCCGGATCGGCATCTTGGCGAGCACCGTCTCCGAGCCATTGACCACTCTGGAGATCCGCAGCACGCTGGAGCCGCCAGTCACACGTGACACCAGGTAGTAGTTGTGCGCGTCACGGTACCGGAGCACCACGCCGAACGTCCCGCTCTTGGCCCCCGGTGTGAATTCCGCGCTCACGGCCTGGTCTGCGCCACTGACGCCGGACACGACCGCCACGTGCTTTCCCTTGGCGGTCCCGTTGCTCAGAGCGTTGTCACTGACCCCGAGGTGACCGCCGACGTCCGTCCAGTCGCTTCCCAGCGTCGGCGCGTCCGGTCGGTCGAACGTGTCGGTGAAGTGTCCAGCCCCTCCGTCGGGAGAGGAAGCCACGACGCACGTGGCCGTGACCGAGCTGGATGCGCCCGGATTGCCAGACCTCGCCGCCGTCAGGACGATGTCGTAAAAGCCGTCCGCGACCGACGTCGCCGACTGGAGCCGGAGCGTGGTCGAACCGCTCGCGCCCGCCGCCAGGCTCAACGACCCTGCCCCGACCGTCGCCGACCAGCCCGACGGCATCGCGGTCGACAGGTTCACGGCAGCGGGAGTGCACCCGGGGCCGTCGTTGTTGGTGATCGTCACGGTGTACGTCGCCGACGCGCCAGGCGCGAGCCACTGGCTCTGCGTCGGCGAGAGCGCCACGCTCGGCGGGGACGGCAGGCACTCCTGCGGACCGAAGCTCACGGTCACCGCGGCGCTGTGCTCGTTCATCGATGTCGGCGTGATCGTCGCGCCCGTGTCGGGATCGGTGAAGCTCTTGCCGAGGGCGAGGGCCGGGTCGTTCCACGAAGCGGTCGTCGGAGTCATGTCCAGGAGCAGGCTGCTCGTGCTGTCCAGCGGCGACCCCGAGTGGATCACCACCCCGGTCGTGACGTTCTGGTTGCCCGACAGATAGCCGTCGAACCCGAAGGGCTTTCGATACTCGACGTAGTACCAGGTCTTGCCGCCGGTCGCGGGGTCGGTGTCGCGCAGGATCTTGAGCGCCTTGGGTCCGGTCCCTGGCGACGCATACCGATCGATCCAGTACGTCCCGCCACCCTGGACCACCGTGACGGGCGGCGCCCCGCTCTGGCCGAGCCAGCCCAGCCGTTCCTTCTGGAAGGCGTTGAAATGGCCCGACGCCGACGAGCCCATGATGTCCAGGGTGTCGCCATACTCGATGAGACTGCACGAGTTCGCCACCACGGAGCCGCCGCACTCGTACGCGCGTGAATGCTCGAGCCCGAGATTGTGGCCCAGCTCGTGAGCCACGATGCGGAGCGCCAGGTTGCCGTTGACATAGGCGTTCGAGAGACTGCCACCCACCGTCCCCATTCCCCACCAGCCACAGTTGATGGTCGGAAATACATAGACCAACCGGCGGTAGCCACTCAGGTCGATGCCTGCCGCCGCTGCCGCCTGGCGGGCCAGGGGACCGATTCCGAGAGAGGGCGAGATGGTATCGCAGCCAGACGCAAAGGCACTGTCCGTGCTCTTCCGGGGCAGCGTGAACCAGCCGAACACGTCGCCGCTGAGCCACGTCCGGCCGTACGACACCTCCCTGAAGTAATCGCTCGTCGTGCCGAAGACGATGGTGCGCGCCTGCTCCCGCGTGTATGGCTGCGCGGTCATGTCCTGAAAGTTGACCAGGAGCACCGCCGTTCGCTGCTCGCCGAACGTTGCCGGCGGTGACGCGGCGGCGAGGGTGTGAACGTCGTTCGTCCCGCCCTGGGTGGCGATCGCCTGCTTCACCCGGACACCCTGGACGCGCACGCGAGCACCGCTCTGCGGCCGCGGCTCACCGTTGGCGAAGTGCAGCATGAAGTCCTGGTGACCGGCCTTCACCATCGCCACGTACCGGCTGCCGTGATCGTGATCCTCGTGGTAGACGTCGAGCTCGCCCTCGATCTGGACCTTCTCCTCGACGTGCGCTTGCACGTCGCGAGGCATCCTGGCGCGAACGTGATTCGGAATCGCAATGCGCAGGACCGCGGCCGGATCGATCTCGATCAGCTCGGCCAGAACCTGCTGGCGCGCTCTCGCCTCGGACTGGAGCGCGGCGGTGTCGAGGGACGTGTCAGGCGCTGTCTCTCGCCCCGGGGCGATCGCGCGCTTGCGCGAGGCGACATCGGTGGTCCTGGCGACCAGCTGCCGGGTCATCTGCTCGGCAGTCGTCGCGAGTGTGGCCCGGAGTTGGTTGACGCCGATGTCCCGGGGGCCGGTGGGGTCATGGGCCAGGACGGGACCAGCGATGAGTCCGACAGAGATCAGCGACAGCGTAGCAATTGCGCGATGAACCAACACGGGGACCCTCCTTGGTGCAGAAAGATCCCCCTCGCCGCGGACTCACGTCCTTCCTCCTTCGGCAACCGGCTGTCCCGACATCGTCGGGACCCATGGCTTTGCGTCCTCCGATTACTCGGAGTTTGCCTTTCTCGGGAGGCGATCCTTCAGCAGATGCTGTTCTACATCCCGCACTCCGTCGCTGCACGGCCTGTGCCAGCAGAGCAGGAATCGCGCGCACGCGAGACGCGTGCGCGCGATCTTCCCGAAAATCCGTCGTTGGCGCGCGCGCTCCACCTCCATCTGGCATCGACGCCGGTCGTCAGATCCCGCACGAAGCGTCATGTCCGGGGCATCCCTGACGGACACAGGTTGACACCGAGCAGACGGTCGCCGTCGCACGCGTGAACACGATCGACTGCCTCTGGACAGGCCGCGGGCGCCGGGAAGATTTCTCCGGCGCCCGCGGGTTGTGGCGTTCAGGTCGTCAGTTGCAGTTGGCCGGCATGACGAAGTTCGGGTTCACGCCCGCCGGCGGGGGAAGCTGGCACTGGTTGTTGCTGAGGATGGTCCCGACGCCGAGATTCGCGATGTCGGGGTCGGACGGAGCGTTCCCGTCGCAGCGATTGTTGCGGACGGTGTTGCCGTTGCTGTTCGCCCTGACCACGATGCCTGCCGTGGCGCCGACGGGCGCGGTGGGTCCGTTGTCCTCGACCCGCGCATTCTCGAAGATGCTGGAGGTTGCGCTGTCGAAGACGACGCCGATCGAGTTGTCCTCCACCCTCCCGCCGCGGATGGTGCTCTGGGTGGCCGCGATGCACACGCCCGCTCCGGGGACGACACCCGAGACGGAGTTGAAGCTGATCTCGTTCTGACCCCCGCGGTCCAGGATGCCGCAGCGGGTGGCGTCCGAGGCCCGCACGCCCCGGAGCTCGTGACCGCTCGCCCCGGGCTCGAGGCACCAGCCGATCGTGCCGCCGATCGTGTCGGGCCCGATGATGAGGGTGTTGACCGCGGTGCTCTTGATCGTCACCACGGGCTTGGTGAAATCACTCGCCGTGACCTTGGCCGTGGTGCACTGTGTGATGGTCAGGTTGGCCGGGCCAGCGATGGTCACGTTCTCCTTCGTATTGGTGTAGACGCAAATCACGTCGCCCGCGGCCGCGGCAGCGATGGCGGCCTGCCACGTTGCGTGCTTCGGCTTGCCCGCGCAGAAGTTGTTCGGATCGTTCACGATCACACAGCGGGTGCACTCGCGGGAGCCGCCGGCATTCGCGTCGTCGTCCTCCGGGCAGTTGCCGTTACCGGCCCCCGGCGAGCACGTGGCCGTGTCGCTCGCCGTACACGTCGCGCCGGCGGCCGTCGCTGCGGTCGCCGTGACGGTATCGCTGAACGGCGGGGTCTGGACAGGCGGGACGTACGACCCCGAGAACGTGCAGGTTCCGCCGGGCGCCAGCGAAGTCACCGGGACGCCCGCCACCAGGCACGCCAGGGCCGTGTTCGGGGCGGGCTGGTTGTTCACGACATTCAGAGTGTTCACCGCGGTGGTGCCGGTATTGGTCACGGAGCCGGCGAAGTTCACGGTGAACGGAGGGGCCGCGCCGACCACGGTACACTCCTTGGCGACCTGGAGCCGGCAGACGTCACCGGTCGTGAGCGGCTGGATGGTGGCCCGGCGGGAGACGATCTCGGTGTCGCCCTGGAAGCTCGAGTTGAAGCGGATGTGGATGCCGCCCGCCGGCACGTTGAAGAGGGTGTTGATGAACAGCGAGCTGTTGCCGGGATTGATGGTGTTGTTGGCCGTGCCTCCGACGTTGAAGATGATGCTGTCGGTCGTGATCTTCGGCTCGGAGCTGAACCCGTTCTTGATGTTGATGGTGGCGGGGCCCAGCAGCTTGGCGCTGTTGCCCATGATGAGCGCCCTGATGTTGCTTGTTCCGCTGGCATTGACGGTCGCTCCGTCGTTGATGCGGAGCAGCCCGACGCAGGAATTCGGCGGCAGCGTGGCGGTCGTGTTGGCCGGAATCGTGAGGTTGGTCGCCGAGTCGACGCAGGGATCGACGACCACGGGGTTGAAGAGCGTGTTGGGAACACAGGTCGGTAACGGGAGCGGAATGATGCTACCGCAAACCGTGGTTGGGTCCACGCCCTGGAAGTTGTTGGCCTGGCAGACGTCGACCTGCGCGTCGTTTCCGAGCCTCAGCGTGTTGGCGCTGACGGTGCCATGAATGATGTTGAAGCGACCGACCTCGATGGTGCCGGTCGAGCTGGCCACGATGAGGTTTCCGAAGATCTCCGTCGGTCCCTGCTCCAAGTCGATCTCGTTCTGGCCGACGATCACGAAGTCCGTGCCGCATGCGGGGATGAAGATAGCATCGGCGGGTCCAGCAAGTGCGGATGCACTGAGCAGCAGGCCGAGAATGCCGAGCAAGACCCTCATTCGCATTACCGTGCTCCTTAGGTTGAGGGGGATTTCTGTTGCGCGATGGCTGGGCGCCCTTCCCTATCACCCCCTCTGCTTCCGTCAGCATTCCGGCCCGGCCCCCATACTTCTCCAGGAACCTCAGGCAAGACTGGACTACCGGCTCAATCCGGTCAATGGGACTTTGGTCCAGGGGCGTACGGCAAAGTCGCGTCGAATTTACCCAGTAGGGACAGCGTGGAGCCGACCTGGTTCCCCCCGCGGGGACTACTTCCGCCACCACCAGATGAGCGCGGCGACGACGAAAATCGCGGCGACGTAGGCCCACCAGGTGCTGAACCAGGGGATCGGGGCGGGCGTGTAGGGCGCGTGCTCCCAGGCGACGGCGTCGCGCCACCCGGCGTCGTCCCGCGCGTACGTCTGGAACAGCGTGCCTACCTGCCCGAGCGGGAGCGTTCGATCGCGGCTCCGGTAGCGGCGGTCGAGCGACCCGTCCTGGTACTCGAGCGCGAACCCCGTGTCCGCGCTGCCCTCGGCCTGGAGGTAGACCAGCTCGGACCGCTCGAGCGTCGCCACGACGTTCCGCCCCCCGTCGAGCGAGCCGAGCACCTTGGCGATGGTCGCCGCATCCGGCTCATCGAATCGCGTGTCGTGCGTCGTGAGGGTGAGCGCCATCGCGTCGCGCGCGGACTAGTACGAGCGCGGGAGCCCCAGGACGTGCTCGGCCAGGTAGTTCAGCGCCATCTGCTGCGACACCGGCGCGATCTTGTAGAGGCGCACTTCGCGCCAGAGGCGCTCGACGTAGAATTCCTTGGCGTAGCCGAATCCGCCGAAGGTCTGAAGCGCGGCGTCGCACGCGTTGAACCCCGCCTCGGCCGAGAGGAGCTTCGCGGCGTTCGCCTCCTTGCCGCACGGCCGGCCGGTGTCGAACAGCCAGGCCGCCTTGAGACACATCTGCTCCGCGGCGTCGAGCTGCGCCGCCGCGTGCGCGAGCGGGTGGGCAATGGCCTGGTTCTTCCCGATCGGCCGGTCGAAGACGATGCGCTCCTTCGCGTACTGCACGGCGCGGTCGAGCGCCGCGCGCCCGATGCCCACCGCCTCGATGCCGATCACGATGCGCTCCGGGTTCAACGAGTCGAGCAGGTGATAGAACCCCTCGCCAACCGTGCCGACCACGTCCTCGTCGGGAATCTCGAGGTTCTCGATGACGATCTCGTTCGAGTCGACGGCCGCCCGCCCGAGCTTGTGGATGAGGCGCACGCCGATGGCGGCGCGGTCGAACTCGGTGAAGAACAGCGTCATGCCCCGGAGCGGCTTCGCCGGGTCGCGGTCGCTCGTGCGCGCGAGCAGCAGGATCTTGTTCGCGTGCTGGGCGTTCGTGGTCCACACCTTGCGCCCGTTGACCACCCAGCGGTCGCCGCGCTTCACGGCGCGCGTCTGGATGCGCGACGTGTCCGTGCCCGCGTTGGGCTCCGTGACGCCGAAGGCCATGACGGTCTCCCCGGTGCAGATCGCGGGCAGATGCTTTCGTTTCATCGCCTCCGTCCCGTACTTGATGACGGGCGTGGGCGGGAACACGTAGAAGTGAATGGGCGAGGCCCCCGACGTCCCCGCTCCCGACGCGGCGATCTCGTGCATCATGAGGGCCGCCTCGGTCACGCCGAGGCCCGCGCCCCCGTAGGCCTCGGGCACCATGATGCCGAGCCAGCCGTTGTCCGCGAACGCCCGGACGAACTCGTGCGGATACTCCGCCTTGTCGTCCTTGTCGAGCCAGTAGTCGAGCGAGAAGGCGCGCGCGAGCGCGGCCGTCTCCTTCTTGATCAACTCCTGTGATTCCGTGAGTGCGAAGTCCATGAGCGACCTCCGGTCGGGGGATTCCGGGGGCAAGAGTATCACGGCCGTCCGGGCTTGCCCGTCGCCGCCTCCGCCGTTATCCTGGCGGCATGGAAACGACGCCGGCGATCCAGGACTACCTCGGCGCCATCTACGATCTCGCGGCCAGCGACAAGCCCGTCATCGGCGCCCGACTCGCCCGGTACATGCATCTCTCCGCCCCGTCGATCACCGAGGCGTTGCGACGCATGCAGAAGGACGGCTACGTCCGGCTCGATCCCAAGAAGGAGATTCGCCTCACCACCAAGGGCCTCGGCATTGCCGAGACCATGGCGCGCCGCCACCGCCTGCTCGAGCGCTGGCTCACCGACGTGCTCGGCCTCGACTGGGCCCGGGCCCACGACGAGGCGCATCGCCTGGAGCACGCGCTGTCCCCCGTCGTCGAGGAAAAGCTGGCGGCGCTGCTCGGCATGCCGAGCACGTGCCCGCACGGCAATCCCATCCCCGGGATGCCGGCGCCGGAGGCGCACCGCCCGATCCCGCTCGCGCAGGCCAAGGAAGGACAGGCGCTGGTCGTCGACCGGATCACCGAGGAGGCCGAGGCCGATCGCCAGCTCCTCCGGTTCCTCTGGGAGAGCGGGATTCGTCCCGGAGTCCGGCTCACCGTCGGCGAGGTCGCGCCGTATGCCGGCACGATCTCGGTCGTGCTCGAGGGCCGCACGGTGACGATGGGACTCGCGGCCTCCAACAAGATCTGGGTGTACGATCCCGCGGACGACCCCGGCCGCGCTCGCCCGCGGCGGCCCCGCGCCACCGTCAAGGCAGCACGGTAGCGCCGGCTGCCGCGCCAATGGTCAAGGCGCTTCACGCGCTCCAGAACGGCTTCATCGGTTTCGAGACCACCGGGCTCTTCTTTGGGACGCGCTCGGCCGAGCGCGTGGCGATCCCGATCACGTGCTACCTGATCCGCGCCGGGATCGCCACGATCCTGTTCGACACGGGCATCTCCCCGCGGGCGGTGGCGGGTCTCCAGCGCAGCGATCCCCTCGCCCAGTTCGGCGAGGACGACCTGCTCGTGCACCGCCTGGACGCGCTCGGCCTCGAGCCGAAAGACGTCGACATGGTCGTGCTGTCGCACCTGCACTTCGACCACGCGGGCGGCGCCGACATCTTCTCGTCCTCCGAGCTGATCGTGCAGAAGGACGAGTACAGCTACGCGCATTATCCAGCCCAGTTCTTCGCGAGCTTCTACTACCGCAAGAACTTCGATCTGCCGCGCTACCGCTGGCGGCTGCTCGATGGCGACACGGAGCTGGCGCCGGGGGTCACCGTGCTCCGGAGCGAGGGGCACACGCCCGGCCATCAATCCCTGCTCATCGAGCTGCCGGAAACCGGTCCCGTGATCCTCGCCGGCGACTGCTGCTACTGGCAGCGCTCGATCGACGAGGAGATCCCGCCCGGGGTCGTGTGGGACCCCACGCGCGCCATGCATTCGATCAAGCGGCTCAAGACGATCGCCCGCCTCACCGGTGGGCGCATCTTCCCGAGCCACGACCCCGCGTTCTGGGCCCGCGCGAAGAAGGGCCCCGACGCTTACCGGTAGTCCGTGGACAGTACGGGGAGTCCGCAGACGGCGACGCCGCGGTCTGACCGGGACTCTGATCGCGCAATCGGGTTGGAGCAGCGCACATTCGCGACGGGGGCGGGCGACAGCCCGGGCGCCCGCCCCTGATGGAGAGATTCATGGGAGTGCTCGACGGGATCAAGGTGCTCGAGATGGCGCGCGTGGCCCCCGCGGAGATGCCCGGCATGTTCCTCGCCGACATGGGCGCGGATGTGCTCAAGATCGAGACGCCGCTCGAGGAGCCCGAGGACGACGAGGCCAGGCGGCGCGCGGCCTTTGTCTACGTGAATCGCAACAAGCGCTCGCTCGCCCTCAACATGAAGGCGCCGGAGGGCCAGGCGCTGTTCCGCAAGCTCGCCGCCGGCGCCGACGTCATCGTCGAGGGCTTTCGCCCCGGTGTGATGAAGCGGCTCGGCGCCGACTACGAGACCATCAGCGCCCTCAATCCGCGCATCGTCTTCTGCTCGCTCTCGGGCTTCGGCCACAACGGGCCCTATCGCGACTATCCGGCGCACGACGGCAACTATCTCTCGCTGGCCGGCGTGCTCGGGCTGATCGGTGAAGCCGGCCGGAAGCCCGTGTTCCCGCTCAACCTCGTCGCCGACTACGCGGGCGCGAGCATGCACGGCGCCCTCGGCATCATGCTCGCGCTCTTCGCGCGCGAGCGCACCGGGCGCGGCCAGCACGTCGACGTGTCCTATCTCGACACCTCGATCGCGCTGCTCGCCGCGACGCCGAACATGCGCTTCTTCTGGAGCGACGGCTGGGCGCCGAAGCGCGGCGAGGGCTTCCTCGGCGGCTCCTATCCGTACTACGCGGTGTACGAGACGAAGGACGGCAAGCTGCTCACGATCGGCTGCACCGAGCCCTGGCTCTGGGCGAACTTCTGCAAGGCGATCGACCGGCCCGACTTCGTCAAGTTCGCGCGCCAGTCCGACCAGCTCGTGCGCGCCGCCAACGCCGACGAGGTCCGCTGTCGCGAGGAGATCGAGGCGATCATCAAGACCCGCACGCGGGACGAGTGGTACGACTTCCTCGTCAAGGCCGACGTGTGCGTGGGCAAGGTCTACGACCCCGAGGAGATGGTGCGCGATCCCCAGGTGCACGCGCGCGACATGATCGTCGAGCTGCACCATCCGAAGCACGGGGTCGTCACGCAGTTCGGCCAGCCGATCAAGCTCTCGGGCGCGCCCAGCGCCATGCGCACGGCCTCGCCGGCGACCGGCGAGCAGACCGACGAGGTCCTGCGCGAGATGGGCCTGAGCGCCGCCGAGATCAGCGCGCTCAGGAGCAAGAAAGTCGTCGGCTGACGACTCGCCTCGAGCCCGAACACCGAGCACCGCGCGCTCCGCAACAAGAACGTCGAGGGCTTGGGTTGCGTCCCGGCCCTCGGCTCGGCCACGCCCGCCGCGATCGACCACATTCGCGCGGCTCGCGTGCGGCTCTCCCGGGCCACGAGGGGCCCCTGCCGCTGTAGGTCCGAGCCTGCCTTCCGTGATACGACAGAAGGAGGACGCTCTTCGATCACCGCCGGAGGCACACCTCATGATCACTCGCTCGAGGCTTCCTCATGGCCGTGCGCGGTGGCCGTGGCTCGCGCAGTTCCTCGCGCTGGCCGCCGTGCTGCTCTCGGCGGCGCCTGCACGCGCGGGCCTCAATCAATGGACCAGCAACGGACCCGAGGGCGGATCCATCTTGTCCCTCGCCGTGAATCCGCAGAACCCGGCCGCGCTGTACGCGGGCACCAACGGCGGCGGCGTGTTCAGGAGCTTGAACGGCGGCACGACGTGGACGCCGGTCAACGCTGGTCTGGCGGGTCGCATCGTCACGGCGGTCGCGGTGGACCCGCAGGCCCCGTCGACCGTGTACGTGGGGACGACATGTCCGGACTCGAACCCTACGTGCGCCGCCGGCGGCGTCTTCAAGAGCACGACGGCCGGCGCGTCGTGGAACATCGTCCTCGCGACCGCGGCCAACGGTTTTGGCGGGGTGTTTTCGCTCGCGATCGATCCGCAGACGCCGTCGACGCTCTACGTCGGGACGGCGGTCGCCGCGCTGAAGAGCACGGATGCCGGGGTGAACTGGACGATCGCGAGCAACGGGCTGCCGCCGATCCCGGTCAACACACTCGCGATCAACTCTGACACGCCGTCCAC
>Ga0187894_10002657_pt1 | contig 21061 bp, 19 predicted proteins | sample GBC1701081metaG_FD_136650 | JGI IMG/M metagenome (GOLD analysis project Ga0187894, IMG submission 136650) | White microbial mat communities from a lava cave in the Kipuka Kanohina Cave System on the Island of Hawaii, USA - GBC170108-1 metaG ...
AGTCGGCTCGTAGTCGCCGCTGCGGAAGATCTTGTCGAACGCGCACACGAGCATCGCGAGCGCGGGCGCCACGGACTTCTCGCCTAACAAGCGCGCGCGCAGCGCCGGATCGCGCAGCTGCGCGAGGCGCTCCTTCGGCGCGAGCTTCGCGAGCGCCTGCCAGCTCGGGTGGCCGCAGAACGGATTCAGCGAGGCCTCGAAGCCGAGCATCACGCCGATCGCGCGCGCGGGAATTTGCGCCTTGAAGCGCAGGCCGGCCGCGTTGGCGACGTCGAGCTGCGCGAGCGCGCTGCGGAACGAATCGGGCGACTGGTCGGCCTGCGCGAGCGAGATCGAGGCGGGGCGGCCCGAGACGCGGATCATCTCGCGGAACATCTCCCACTCGGCGTCGCGGCCTGCGAAGTCCGACACGATCTCGAACACGCCCTTGCCCGCTTCGCCCATCCGGCGCGCGATGCCGATCAGCTCGTCGGCCGGCGCGGTGAGGCTCGGCGTGAAGCGGCCGTCGCTCGCGCGGTGGTTCTTCGTGCGCGAGGTCGTGAAGCCGATCGCGCCGGCGCGCACCGCGTCGCGCGCGAGCACGCCCATCGCGTCGATCTCTGCCGGCGTCGGCGCTTCGGTGTGATCCGCGCCGCGCGGCCCCATCACATAGAAGCGCAGCGCGGCGTGCGGAACCTGCGCCGCGATGTCGAGCGCGCGCGGCTTCGCGGCGAGCGCGTCGAGGTACTCGGGGAAGCTCTCCCACTTCCAGTCGATGCCTTCCCAGAGCACGGTTCCGGGAATGTCCTCGACGCCTTCCATCAGCTTGATCAGGTAGTCGTGCGTGCCGGGCCGCACCGGCGCGAAGCCGACGCCGCAGTTGCCCATCACGACGGTCGTGACGCCGTGCCAGCACGAGGGCGAGAGCAGCGCGTCCCAGGTGGCCTGGCCGTCATAATGAGTATGGACGTCGACCCAGCCCGGCGTGACCAGCAGCCCCCGCGCGTCGAGCTCGCGCCGCCCGCGCTCGTCGACGCGGCCGACCGCCGCGATGCGGCCGCTCTGCACGCCGACGTCGCCCGCGAAGCGCGCCCCGCCCGAGCCGTCGACGATCGTTCCGCCGCGAATCACGAGATCGAGCATGGAGACCTCCGAGCTGCGCGTCGCGTCGCAGTATGCTGCGCGAGCCTGACCGGCGCGAACATTGGCGAATCGGGGTCAGACCCCGTTTCGCCATTTCGGCAGCGGGCGGACTGGAGCGGACGTCACATGGACGACTTCGAGCAGTACGACGGCCTCGGTCTCGCGGCGTTGGTGAAGAAGCGCGCGGTCTCCGCGAGCGAGCTGCTCGAGGCGGCGCTCGCACGCTGCGAGGCGCGCAACCCGGCGCTCAACGCGGTCGTGATCCCGATGTTCGAGCAGGCCCGCGCCGCTGCGAAGGGCGACGTCCCGAAGGGCGCGTTCGAAGGCGTCCCGTTTCTGCTGAAAGACCTGCACCTGAACGTGCCCGGCGTGCGCACGACGAATGGCTCCTCGCTCTATGCGGACAACGTGCCCGCGAACGAGAGCGAGCTGGTCGCGCGTTACCGCCGCGCGGGGCTGATCGTGTTCGGAAAGAGCGCGTCGCCGGAGTTCGGACTCACGTGCACGACCGAATCGCGCCTGTTCGGCCAGACCAAGAACCCTTGGAAAGCCTCGCACACGTCCGGCGGTTCCTCGGGCGGCGCCTCGTCCGCGGTCGCGGCGGGGATCGTGCCGCTCGCGAACGCGAGCGACGGCGGCGGCTCGATCCGCATTCCCGCGAGCTGCTGCGGCCTATTCGGGATGAAGCCGACGCGCGGTCGCACGCCGCTCGGCCCCGACGCGGGCGAAGGCTGGAGCGGGATGAGCTGCGTGCACGCGGTGACGCGCAGCGTGCGCGACAGCGCCGCGCTGCTCGACGCGACCGCCGGCCCCGATCTCGGCGCGCCGTACGCCGCGCAGCCGCCGCTGCGGCCGTGGCTCGCGGAGGTTGGCGCGGCGCCGGGCCGCCTGCGCATCGCGCTCGACACCGAGACTTGGAACGACGCCGCGACCCATCCCGATTGCCGCGCCGCTGCCGAGGACGCCGCGAAGCTGTGCGAGTCATTGGGGCATCACGTCGAGCGCGCGCGCTTCGCGCCCAGCAGCGTCGAGGAGCTGCGCAAGGCGGCGATCACCGTGATCAGCGCGAACATCCGCTGGGCGATCGAGGACCGCGCGCGCAAGCTCGGCCGCGAGCCGAAGCCAGACGACGTCGAGATCGGGACGTGGCTCGTCTCGTCGCTCGCGAAGGGAATGGACGCCGTCGCGTACGCTGGCGCGATCAAGGTGCTCCACCGCACCGGCCGCGAGCTCGCTCGCTTCCTGACGCGTTACGACGCCGTGCTCTCGCCGACGATGGGCACGCCGCCACCGCCGCTCGGCGTGCTCTCGCTCTCTGCGCCGGATCTGAAGGAGCAGACGCGCGTGCTGATGGAAGCGACCGGCTACACGCAGCTCGCGAACGTCGCCGGCACGCCGGCGATGAGCGTGCCGCTGTTCTGGAACGCGGCCGGCCTCCCGATCGGCGTGCAGTTCATCGGCCGCCACGACGACGAGGCGACGCTCTTCCGCCTCGCCGCGCAGCTCGAGCGCGCGCGGCCGTGGTTCGCCCGCCGAGCGCCGCAGTGAGCGCCGCCGAAATCACGCGCCTCGCCGGCGCGCTCGGCGCCGAGGTCTGCGGCATCGACCTCGCGCGCGCCGATGCATCCACCGCCGAGCGCGTCCGCGCGCTGCTGCTCCAGCACGGCGTGCTGTTCTTCCCGGGGCAGGCGCTCGACGTCGAGCAGCACGTCGCGCTCGGCCGCCACTTCGGCCCGCTCGAAGCGCATCCCAATCTGAAGAACCCGTTCACGCAGCACCCGGAACTGTTCGAGCTCGCGGCGACGCACGGCGGCATCGCCGACGAGTGGCACACGGACCTCACGTTCCTCGCGTCGCCGTCGCAGATGTCGATCCTGCGCATGGTGAAGTGCCCGCCGGTCGGCGGCGACACGCTCTGGACGAACCTGTGTGCCGCCTACGAGGCGCTCTCGCCGCCGCTGCGCGAGCTATGCGACGGCCTCACCGCTCTCCACGACGCCCAGCCGCACGGCAAGCCCGAGCTGATGACGGTGCACCCCGTCGTGCGCGTGCATCCGGAGACCGGCCGGCGCGCGCTCTACGTGAACGAGCATTTCACGCGCCGCATCGTCGAGCTGTCCGCGCCGGAGAGCGACGCGCTGCTCGGCTTCCTGACGCACTGGGTGCATCAGGAGCGCTTCACCGTCCGCTATCGCTGGAGCGAGGGCACGATCGCGATCTGGGACAACCGCTGCACGCAGCACTTCGTCGTCGCCGACTTCACCGGCGAGCGCATCATTCAGCGCGTCACCGTGATGGGCGATCAAGTCAAAGGCAACGCCCCGCGCTGGCCCGCCTGGCGCCCGAGCCAACGCAGCGCGCAGACCCGCCACGATCGCCAACTGCTGAAGTGGTACGCGGATCGCGAGAAGAGCTCTTAGGCTGTGTCGTCAGCTGAAAAGGCGGGACGACGCGAAGCGTGACGCCGAGCGCGCCTCAAAGGCGCGCGAGCGTCACTCCCCTTCTAGGAAAACGGCCTGACTCCGCACGCCTCCGCCCGCGAGCGACGGCGCGCGCGGCGGAGCGGCGCGCGCGCCGCCGCGAGCGCGTGAAGCAACGCCTTCACGCCCGCTTCGCCCGTAGCAACCCTTCTTGCGCGATCGTCGCGACGTGCACACCGGTGCGGTCGAACACGTGACCGGTCGCGAGCCCGCGCGTGCGGATCAGGCCGTGGCCCGTCATGTCCATCAGCAGCCAATCATCCGCGCGCACCGGCCGGTGAAACCACACCGCGTGATCGAGGCTCGCGCCCATGCCGCCTTCGGACGGCGGCCCGGAGCTCTCCGGCGGCCCGCCCGCGCGCGAGTTCGAGATCGCGTCCATCGCATTCATGTCGCTGAGATACGCGAGCGCGCAGTAGTGGAGCCGCGAGTCCTCGCCGAGCGGAAGCGGAAAGCGCCCCCAGACGAGCGAGCCGGGCTGCGCGCGACCGTCCGCCGTCACCTCGCGGCGATCGAGCCCCGCGTCGTACACCTTCGGCAGCGCCTCGGGGGCGGGCACGCCGGCGGGCATCTCGAGCGGCTGCGACTCGGCGCCCTCCTCGTAGCGCTGGAACGAGCACTCGAGCGTCAGGATCGCGCCGGCGCTCTGGCGCGCGATCACGCGCCGCGTGGTGAACGAGCGCCCGTTGCGCACGCGGTCGACCTCGTAGCGCACCGGCTCCGCGAACTCGCCGCCGAGGATGAAGTACGCGTGCAGCGAGTGGACGCTGTGCTCGGTGCGCACGGTCTGCGTCGCCGCCCATAGCGCCTGCGCGATCACGAGCCCGCCGTAGATGCGGCCCCACGGATAGTGCGGGCTCTCGGCGAGGTACGTGTCGGGACCGTGCGGCTCGAGCTGGAAGACGCGCGAGAGATCGAGAGCCGGCTGGTTGTGCATGGGCGCGGGAGGCTAGGAACTTTTTCGCGCCGCGCGGGCTTTGCCGACGAACGAGTGAGCCGATGGGGTCAGTCTCCTTTGGCTCACGCTCAGCTCGATTGTGCAGCCATGCGCCCGGGCGCGAGCTCGCGCCGGCCCGTCGCGGGCACCGCGCGCGTCGCCTTCGCGAGCCCGAACGGCGGCATGTTGTTGTAGACGCATTCGTAGTCGCCGGGCCGCACGCGGTACGTCTCGTGCCAGATGCCGACGTCGCCGTTCGACCCGACCGCCGCGTTGAACGCCTTCCACGCCGGCAGATGCGTGCGCGCCTTGTCGAGCGCGTAGCTCTCGAGGTGCTCGAACGAGCGCCAGTACTGCACGAGGATCGGCGCGCGCACGCCCCAGGCCTCGACGCCGAGGAAGCCCGACGCGCGATCGGCCTCGAGCTCGCGCAGCATGCGCGCCATCGCGGCGGCTACCGGGAGCCACTTGTGGATCTTCCAGAGCTTGTTGATGCGCATGCCGATCAGGAACACGACGAACTCGCCGTCCGTCTCGGCCGTCAGCCGTTCCATGCGAACATCCGACATGAAGGGAGCTCCTCGCGCTGGCGTCGCAGCATAAGGCTCCGCATGAACACGACGCTGTTCGGTGTCGGCCTCCTGATCGTCGGCTCGCTCCCGCATCGCGCGCAGTACGGCGGTTCCTCGTGCATTCGCGTCGTGGGTGCCGGAGCTGTACGACGAAATTCGCGCTGCGCTCGCGGAGCTGCCGCTGAACGAACGCCGCCGCTGAGCGGAGCGCCGCGGGACCGCTGTTACTCCGCTTCCTCGCGCTCCGCGTCCGCCGGCATCTCGGCGGGCACGATCTGGTGCGGCACCGCGCCTGCGGCCGGCTCGGTCTTCGGCGCGATGTCGTTCAGGCGATCGATCAGCCGGCGCAGCCGTCCGGTGTTCTTGCGGTCGTAGTGCAGCACGAGGCGCGGCAGCGCGGGCAGCTCACCCTTCTCTTCCGGCAGCGCCGCGCTCGCCTCGATCGCGCCGCGCACGAGCAGGTCGGAGAACTCACGCGACAGCGCCGCGAGCGCGTCACCGCTCGGCGCCTCGTTCACGCGCAGCACGAGCCGGTCGCCGACGTAACGGCTCGAGTGGTAGTTGCGGTAGAAGCGCGTCAGCTCCGTGACCGCGTCGTCCACCGAGTCCGTCACGCGGAACAGCGCGACGTCGTCGGGCGAGATCAGCTTTCGCCCTAACAGGTGGTCCGCGACGTACTGCGCCCAGTCGCGCCAGTAGTCGCCGCCCGGCGCGTCGACGAACACGACCGGCAGCATCTCGCTTTTGCCAGTCTGGATCAGCGTCAGCGCCTCGAAGCCCTCGTCGTGCGTGCCGAAGCCGCCCGGGAACAGCGCGATCGCGTGCGAGTGGCGCACGAAGCTGACCTTGCGCGTGAAGAAGTATCGGAAGTTCACCAGCTTCGCGTCGCCGGCGATCACTTCGTTCGCCTGCTGCTCGAACGGCAGCCGAATGTTCACGCCGAACGAGGCGTCGCGGCCGGCGCCGCCCTGCGCGGCCTGCATGATTCCGCCGCCCGCGCCGGTGATCACCATCCAGCCGTGCCGCGCCATCGCGCCCGCGAAGCGCTCGGCCTGCTCCCAGTCGGGCGAGCCCGGCTGCGTGCGCGCGCTGCCGAACACCGAGACCTTGCGCACGCCCTCGTACGGCGCGAACACGCGCAGCGCGTGGCGCAGCTCCTTGATCGCCGCGTTCACGAGCTTGAAATCGCCGTCGTCCGTGTCGTCGCGCAGGAAGCGCAGCGCGGTCACGATCATCTGCCGCGCGTACTCCGCGCTCTCCGCATCGCGCGCACCGAACTCCACGAGCGCGGCGGCCACCAGCGCGTCGATCTCCGCATTCAGCGCGCCGCTGCGCAGCTCGTACCGGCGGCGAGAGCGGATCATTCGCTGAGGTTTAGCGGGCGAGGACGTCATGCGGTTCTGAGACGTACTTGTTCGGCAGGCGCGACGGCCATCCTGAGCCGGTCGCTAACAGCACTCTCCATCCGCGCACGGCTCGCGCGTCTCGCGGTATTCGAGGCCCTTCGTCTCGCGCGGGCTGCGCGGCGCGCTGCGGCTGCAATCGAAGCCGCCGCGCTCCTCCTCCGGAATCGCAACGCGCGGCGGAATCGCGATCACGTGGTCCGCGTACGGCGCCGATGTCAGCAGCCCGAACGTCTTCGCGCAGACGGCGGCGCGCACGCCGCGCTCCAGCACGTGGCCGTCGTCGTCCTCGACGCGCCGCCACGGCCCTGCGTAGATCACTGCCTGGTTCGCTTCGTAGCACGGGCCCTGCTTGCCCTTGTGCGCGGTCACCGTCACCGAGCGGAACTCGATGCCATCGACGACCGCGAACGGCTCGTGCTCCCATTTCTCGAGCGCGATGCCGTGAAAGCCCGCCGCCTCGAACGCGCGCAGCAGCTCCAGCTCGTGGAACGCGCCCGAGATGCAGCCGCTCCACAGCGCGGGATCGGCGCGCAGCTCCGCCGGCACCGGCTCGTCGCTGACGATGTCCGAGATCGCGATACGCCCGCCGACTCTCAGCACGCGAAAGATCTCGCGCACGAGCGTGGTCTTGTCCGCCTCGCGCACGAGGTTCAGCACGCAGTTCGACACGACCAGGTCGATGCTCTCGTCCGCTACCAGCGGCGCCGCCTCGCGCAGCCGCGCCTGCTCGTCCTCGAGCGCCGCGAGATCGGCGGCGCCGCGCACCGGGTTCGCCGCGAGCCAGCGATCGAGTCGCGCAGCGTCGAGGCGCAGATCCTGAATCCGCCCGCGCAGAAACTCGACGTTCGCGAAGCCGAGCCGCTCCGCGACCACGGGAGCCGCCCGCCGCGCGAGCGCGAGCATCTCCTCGTTCATGTCGACGCCGATCACCCGCCCCTTCGGCCCCGCGATCTGCGCCGCGATGAAGCCAATCTTCCCCGCCCCCGAGCCGAGATCGAGCACGACGTCGCCCTCTCGCACGAAGCGCGAAGGATCGCCGCACCCGTAGTCGCGCTCGATCACCTCCTCCGGAATCACGGCGAGAAGCCGCGGGTCGTACTCGACCGGGCAACACAGCGCCGCCTCCCGCACGCGCGCCGCCTGCGCGTACCGTTCCAGCACCGCCGCCTCTTCCCCGCCCCGCGCAAGACTCCGCTCCGCCATGCACCCTCCGATCAGACCGCATACGAGAGCAGCTGCACCGCAGTTACGGCAAGAGCAAACCACCAAGAAAACTTCCCTGACGACGTGCAGCGTGCGGAGCGGTCGGCTCGACGCCGACCGCTCCGCACCTCTCCCCATTAGCCCGATCGAGAGGCGAGCAAGAGCGGACGCGGCGGGGCCGGGGGCGGCTGCGGTGAAGTCGAGCGCAGCGGAGCCCCCCTGAGAATGCCCCGCGGTCCACTCGCTGGAACGCGCCTCAGCGATTGCCCCTAATGATCCAAGGGGCGAAGCGAGCCATGAGCCGCAGCCGCCCCCGGCCCCGCCGCGTCCGCGGAGCCCGCAACAAGCACCGACTCAGCTCGCTCCGTCGCCGCGCAGCACCGCCGGCACCGTCCGCAACAAAATCGCGACGTCACTCGCGAGCGACCACGTGTCGATGTACTCGAGATCGAGGCGCACCCAGTCTTCGAAGCCGATCTTGTTACGCCCGCTCACTTGCCACAGACACGTGAGCCCCGGCCGCATCGAGAGCCGGCGGCGCTCCGCGGTGCGATACGCGGCGACCTCGCTGGGAATCGCCGGCCGCGGTCCCACGAGGCTCATGTCGCCGCGCAGCACGCTCCACAGCTGCGGCAGCTCGTCGAGGCTGTAGCGGCGCAGGAAGCGACCGACCGCCGTGATGCGCGGATCGCGCTTCATCTTGAAGACCGGCCCGTCCATCTCGTTCTGCGCCGTCAGATCCAGTCGCCGCGATTCGGCGTCGACGACCATCGTGCGCAGCTTCGGCATCCGGAACAGCCGGCCGTTCAGCGAGCAGCGCACCTGATGGAAGAAGACCGGGCCCGGCGAGGCGAGCTTGATCGCGAGCGCGCAAGCGGCGATCAGCGGCGCGGCGACGGCCAGCAGCGCCGCGCTCGCCGCGACGTCGATGAGCCGCTTCACCGCGAGCCACGCGGCCGAGTGATGCACCGGCGCGAACGACAGCGCGGGCAGCGACCCGAATCGCTTCACGCGCGGCGGCGGCAGCAGGTCGCCGAACACGTCCGACAGCAGCGTGATCGGGACGCCGGCACGCGTCGCGGCGTCGACGACGCCGACGACGGCCTCGAGCTTCGAGCGCGGTACCGCGACGATCACCTCGTCGATCACCTGGTCGGCGAGGATCTCCTCGATCGCCGCGAGCGGGAAGATGCGCGAGCGCTGCACCGCAGCGCCCTTGCGCGGCAGGCTCGCGTCGATGAACCCGACCACGCACAGGCCCCACTCGGCGTGGCTGACGATCACCTCCTCGACGTAGGCGGCGCGCGGCCCGGAGCCGGCGATCAGCACGTTCCGGGTGTTGTGGCCGGCGCGGCGTACCACGCGCGCGAGCCCGAGCAAGCTCACGCGCATCCCGCCGAGCACGCCGAGCTGCGCGCCGGCGACCACGAGCGGAAACGAGGGCGGCGCCGGCAGCGCGGTCGCGAACGCGACGGCCGCCTGAGCGAGCGCCGACAACGCGCCCGCGAGCGCGAGCGAGCCCGTCACCTGCGCGACGGTGTCGCGCCGCTGCGAGTCGTAGAGCCGCAGCGTCCGCAGCGAGATCGGCCACGCGAGCGCCGCCGCGAGCCCGACCGGCAGCAGCGCGAGCCCCGCCTCCGCGACCGCGAGCGCGGGAATCCGCACGATCGCGACGAACAGCGCCGCGCTGACCACGACGTCCGCCAGCTGCAGCGCCGCATCGATCTCCCGCGAAAGCGCCCGAAGCATCCGCGCCGTTTCGGCCCAACAGCCTCCGCCCTAGAGCGACGAGGCGCCGCCGGTACTCTGCGCGCCCCGTGTCCACGCACCCCACGCTGGAAGCGCTCGCGATGCCGGGCGTGCGGCCGCTGCTCGTCGCGCGCGGTCTGCGCGCGTTCGGTGGACGCTTGTTGCAGGCGACGCTCTTCTGGCAGGCCACCACGCTCGCGCACGGCTCACCGGTCGGCGTGATGTGGGTGGGCGTGGTCGAGTTCCTGCCGTCGATCCCGATGAGCCTGCTCGCCGGCGCGATCGCGGACGTCACGAATCGCGTGCGCATGGTGCAGCTCTCGCAGCTCGGCGTCGGGCTCGGCGCGCTCGGCCTCGCGCTGCTCGGCGGCGATTCGCTCGCCGCGCTGCTCGCGCTGACTGCGGCGATCGGCATCGTCGGCGCGTTCGAGATGCCCGCGATGGCGACCGTGCTGCCGAACCTCGTCTCGCGCGAGCGCTTCGCGAGCGCGGTCGCGCTCTCCGCGACCGTGCGCAACGTCGGCTGGACGCTCGGCCCGCTCGCGAGCGGCTTCGCGCTCGCGGCCTGGGGCGCGCGCGGGAGCTTCGCGCTCGCGGCGCTGTTCACGCTCGCGAGCGCGCTGACGCTCGCGCTCCTCCCCCGCATCGATGCGCCTGCGGCGCGGCGCGAGGTGAGCTTGCGCGCGATTCGCGAGGGCGTCGCGTTCGTGCGGCGCGAGCGCGTCGTGCTCGGCGCGATGACGCTCGACATGTTCGCGGTGATCTTCGCCGGCGCGACCGCGCTGCTGCCGATCTACACCACCGAGATCCTCCACCTGGACGCGCGCGCGTACGGCGCACTGTTCGGAGCCATTACGGTCGGAACCTTCGCGACCTCGCTGGTCCTGATCGTGCGCCCGGGCATGCTGCGCGCGGGCCGCGCGCTCTGCATCGCGGTCGCCGCATTCGGCGCGGCGACGATCGTGTTCGGGCTCTCGCGCTCGTTCTGGCTCTCGTTCGCCGCGCTCGCAGCCACTGGCATGGCCGACGAGGTCAGCATGGTCGCGCGCAACGTGATCATCCAGCTCGGCACGCCGGACGAGCTGCGCGGCCGCGTCAACTCGGTGAACCAGATCTTCGTCGGCGCTTCGAACGAGCTCGGCGCAGCGGAGTCCGGCCTGCTCGCGCGCCTCACCAGCGCGCCGTTCTCGGTCGTGTTCGGCGGCGTCGCGTGCCTCGGCGTGCTCGCCGCCGTGATGCGGCGCATCCCGAGCCTGGTGCGCTTCCGCGTGAGCGCAGCGCTCGCGGTCGCGCTGCTCTCTGCGTTCTCCCTAACACCCAGCGCGGCCCGGGCGGAAGCCGAAGCGCGCGCCGCGACGACTGCGCCGGCCGGCTCGCCGCCGGGCGTCGAATCGCTCTACGCCCCGCATCACCGCAAGCTCGGCTACTTCACGCCGTGGGGCCGCGACGACGCGCGCAGCACCTTCGCGTTCCTGCGCTGGCAGCTCTCGCGCAATCCGTACGGCGACTCGCCGCGCAATCCCGCGCCGCGCGTCCCGAACGACGGCGCATCGCTCTCGCGCCCGCTGGCCGCCGGCGCCGCCGAGCTGACGTGGGTTGGCCACGCGACGTTCGCGGTCCACGACGGCGCGGACGTCTTCCTGACCGACCCGCACTTCGGACCGCACGCGCTGCTGCCCGCGCGCCTGGTCGCGCCGGGCATCCCAATCGCCGCCGTCCCGCGCAGCGCGTTCGCGGTCATCTCCCATAATCATTACGACCATCTCGATGCCGACACCGTGGAGCGCCTGCCCGAGGATTTCGCCTGGTTCGTCCCGCTCGGCCTCGCGAAGTGGTTCCGCGAGCGCGGGCGCGAGAACGTGGTCGAGCTCGACTGGTGGCAGAGCGCGACGCGCGGCCGCTTCACGATCACATGCCTGCCCTCGCAGCATTGGTCGAAGCGCGTCGAGCAGGCGACCAACGAATCGCTCTGGTGCAGCTGGCTGATCGACTCGAGCGAGCGCCGCTACTTCTTCGCGGGCGACAGTGGCTACTTCCACGGCTTCGCGGAGTTCGGGCGCCGCTTCGCACCGATCGACGCCGCGCTGCTCCCGATCGGCGCTTACGAGCCGCGCTGGTTCATGGACTTCCAGCACATGGACCCGGCCCAATCGATCCGCGCCTTCCGCGACCTCCGCGCCCATACCTTCTTCCCGATGCACTGGGGCACCTTCGACCTCACGGACGAGCCACCGGACGAGGCGCCGCGCGAGCTCGGCCGCCAAATGCAAGGCCTCGACGTCCGCGAAGAAGAGGTCGCCCTGCTCGCAGTAGGCGAAACCCGCGCACTGCCACCGACTCGATCGGCGCGCGAGCACGACGCAGAGTGACGCCAGCGCGCCTCGATGGCGCGCTGGCGTCACTCTCCCCAATAAACGCACTGCGGTCGCTGCCCGTACGCCACCGACCGCGAGCGCGCTCGCGCGTGTACCTCGATCAACCCCGCGAACCTAATCGCTCGCAACAACCTCAGGCCTCGGAAACGGACACGCTATCGCCTGCTGCTGATAGGCCGCTGCGCGCTCCGAGACCTTCAGCGCGACCCCGAACAACCAAGGCTTCTGATCGAAGCTGCGCCGCTGATAACCGGTCGGGCCTTCGTGGTAACCGAGATAGAGATGGAACGCGTCGTCCTTCGCGATTCCGGCCGCGCGCGCCAGCAAGGCCGCATAGAACCCGACGAAGTCGATCACGTCGGCGAAGTCGTCGCGCTGCGCGTGGCGATTGCCCGTGTGATCGCGGTAGTCGCGCCACGCCGCGTCCTGCACCTGCCCATAGCCGTAAGCCGAGGACGCCGGTCCGATCGGAATCACGCCGAGCGCCTTGCGCCAGCCCGGCCTCGCCTTCGCGCGAAAGCGCGACTCCTGGTGCAGGATCGCCATCGAGACTGCCGGCGCGACGCCCCAGCGCTCGTGCGCGCGCTCCGCCGCGTCCGCCCACTCGGGCTTCTCGGCGAACAGCCCGCACAGATCGTCGAGCTGTCGCGGCGGCAGATGCGCACACGCCAGCGCGAACAGCACGGCCGACGCGAGCACCGTCGCGAGCGCGCCGGCGCGCAGGCCGAGGCTCGCCGGCGGGGCGGCGCCCCGCGGCGCCTCGCTCACCGGCGGTCGTGCACGAGCACCGCCTCGCGCGCTTCGAACTGGATCTTCACCTTGCCGAGCCCGGCGCTGCCCTGCACGACGCCGAGGCCGAGCACCGCATGCTGCACGCGATCGCCGGCGGCGTAATGATCGCTCGCCGAGTAATTACGGATCGGGCGCGCGGGGTCGGCCTCGACGCGCACCGGCGTCGTCGGCCCCGCAGCCTTCTTGCGCGCGCGGCCCGGCGCCGCCTTGGGACGCACGCGGTCGGCGCCGAGCTCGAACGCGGGCTCGAAGCGCGGATCGCCGTCGAGGCGTGGCGCGCCGCTGTCGTGCGAGAAGCCGGGATCACCCGGCGTGCGCAGCGTGAGGAAGCGCACCGGGATGTCGAGCTTCGCGCCGATCTCGCGCGCGAGCCGCTCGAGCTCCTTGATCCAGGCCGCACCCTTCTGTGCCTCGCGTTTGCGCGAGAGCTCCCACCAGCGATAGCTGCCGATCAACAGCAGCGCCGGCGGTGCGGGCGAGATCGCGGCGTCGGTCTTCTCTGCGAGCTCGGCGCTGATCGATTCGCGATTCGCGTCGACGCCGGCCACCCACGCGAGCCCTTCGAGCAGCGCGCGCAGCGGCGTGTCGCCGGTCTGGACGCGCGACGCGCTCGGCGCGAGCCAGCGCACGACTCCGACCGCGAGGCGTCCGTCCGGGCCGAGGCCGAGCAGGTCGATCGGCTCCGCGCCCCAATTCGGGTCGTCGGCGCCGAGCGCGGGATCGGGCTGCGCGCTCTTCAGCACCACGCCGGCGTGCAGCGCGGCGAACGTGCCCGCATCGGGGAGCGCGAGCGGCGCGCCGCCCTCGCTCGCGCGCGTCGCGATCGCGAGCGCGAGGTGTTCGCTGTCACGGGCGGGCTTGCGTTCGGCGGCGAGCTTGCGGTTCGCCGCGACGAGGTGCTTGCGGCCGGATTCCGCGCGCCGCGGCGCCGCGTCGCGCTCCACAGCGAAATCGCTGGCGAGGCTCTCGCCGGTCAGCGCGGCCGCGACGGCCTTGAAACCCTTCGCGTTGCGAGCTTCGGCGCTCGCGGCGCGCTCGAGCAGCGGATGCTTCGCCAACCAAGACCCCCATTCGTGAAAGCCGGGCCATCATAGGCGAGGAATTCTCGAGAGTTAGGGCAGCGCGCGCGAAAGCTGCGGCTCGCGGGGTGGAGTGAGAACGGATGCGGCGCGTGATCCTGCTCCGGCACGCCAGCGCAGTGGACGCGCGCGACGACGCGGCGCGCGGGCTCAGTGCGGAGGGCCACGAGCAGGCGCGCGCGGCCGGGCTGCGCATCGCCGCGCTCGGCGCCGAATGGCAGCCGGCGCGCGCGCTCTGCTCCAGCGCGCTGCGCGCGAGCGCGACGCTCGAGGCGGCGCGCGAGGCGTTCAGCGCGCCCCTCGCGGTGAGGCTCGATGAGCAGCTCTACCTCGCGAGCGCGGCCAAGCTCCTCGCCGCGCTGCAGAGCGTGCCCGACGCGAGCGCGTGCGTGCTCTTGGTCGCGCACGAGCCCGGCCTCTCCGATTTGGCGCGCCAGCTCGCGCGCCGCAGCGATCCGCGCGCGCGGCTGCGGCTGGCGAGCGGCATCCGGCCCGGCTCGTTCGCCGCGATCGCGCTCGGCGTCGCGAGCTGGCGCGAGCTGCGCGCCGGCAGCGGCGAGCTCGTCGCGCTCGAGCCGAGCTAGCTGCTCGCCCGGAGACCGATCGGCCAGCGCGCGCGAACGGCGCGCACAGCGAGCAGCAGCGCGAGCAGCGCCGCGTACACGAGCGGCTCGCGCAGATCTTTCTTCACGAGCCACAGGAAGTGCGCGACCGCGAGCGCGGCCGCGACGTAGACGAGCCGGTGCAGCGCGATCCAGCGGCGGCCGAGCCGGCGCTGCGCTGCGCGCGTCGACGTCAGCGCGAGCGGGAGCATCGCGAGCAGCGCAGCGAAGCCGAGCGTCACGTACGGGCGCTCCGCGACCTCTTCCGCGAGCAGCGCGAGCGCGAAGCCGAGATCGAGCGCGAAGAACGTCGCGGCGTGCAGCAGCGCGTAGCCGAACGCGAGCAGGCCGAGCGTCCGGCGCAGCGGAGCGAGCGCGGCGAGACGCGCATCGAGCCGGCGCAGCGGCGTCACCGCGAGCGAGGCCAGTAACAAGCGCAGCGCCCACGCGCCGGTCGTGTGCGTGATCGTCTCCACCGGATTCGCGCCGAGCTCGCCACGCGCCGCGCCGAGCGCGAGGCCTGCGAGCGGCGCCAGCGCGAGCGCGATCAGCACGCGGTGGAGCCAGCGGCGCTTCACGTGCTAGCCCCTTTCGGGTGAGCGATGCGCGCTCGACCCAATCGCTCGAGCCTCAGAAGTTCCGGCGCAGGTTCATGCCCCGATACAGGCCCGCGACCTGCTCGCCGTAGCCATTGAACTCGAGCGTCGGGCGCTTGCTCCACTCGCCGATGCGGCGCTCGCTGCGCTGGCTCCAGCGCGGGTGGTCGACATGCGGATTCACGTTCGCGTAGAAGCCGTATTCGCTCGGGTTCTCGTCGCTCCACGTGGTGCGCGGCGTGCGCGGGGCGAGCCGCATTCGCACGATCGACTTGATGCTCTTGAAGCCGTACTTCCACGGCACGACCAGCCGTACGGGCGCGCCGTTCTGGCCGGGCAGCACGCGCCCGTACATGCCGACCGCGAGGATCGCGAGCGGATGCAGCGCCTCGTCCATGCGCAGCCCCTCGCGATACGGCCAGTCGAGCGTGCGGCGGCGCTGGCCGGGCATCTGCTGCTCGTCGACGAGCGTCTCGAACGCGACGTACTTCGCCTGAGAAGTCGGCGCGAAGCGCTTCAGCACGTCGCCGAGCGGGATGCCGACCCACGGGATCACCATCGACCACGCCTCGACGCAGCGCAGCCGATAGATCCGCTCCTCGAGCGGGTACGCCTTCAGCAGCGTCTCGATGTCGAGCACGCCGGGCTTCGCGACCTCACCCTCGACCGCGATCGTCCACGGCCGCACGCGCAACGAGTGCGCGTTCTGGGCCGGGTCCTCCTTGCCGGTTCCGAGCTCATAGAAGTTGTTGTACGCGGTCGCGTCCGCGTAGCGCGTCGGCTCCTCGCTCGTGCGGTAGCCCTCGGGTGCGGGAATCACGTGGGGGAGCTTTGTGAGCGCAGCGCTCTCGGGCGTCGCCGCGCGCGCCGCGGTGTCTTCGCCGCAGCCGAACACCAGCGAAGCCGAGAACGCGGCGCCGGCCTGGAGGAACGCGCGGCGCCGTAGGAAGAGCGCCTCAGGCGTCACCTCGCGCTCAGGCAACCCGCTCGCTCGAATCGATCGCATTTCGGCCCCTCGCATCTCGCTAGAACGGTCGTGCGTCCCTGACGGTTACGGAGTGCGCGCGGTCGCGGCTCGCAAAAACCCGCCCCAAGCCCGCGCAACCCTGCATAGAATGCGCAGAACGAGCTCCCCGTAACGACACGGAGAATCCACTCATGGGCTTTCTCGCTCCCTACGCGGAATACGTCTACGCGGCGTTTCGCATCATGACGGGCCTGCTGATGCTCCAGCACGGCACCCAAAAGCTGCTCGGCTGGTTCGGCGGAATTCCGGAAGGGATGATGCCCGCCCCGATGCTCTACGGCCTCGGGTCGATCGAGCTCTTCGGCGCCCTGCTCGTCGCGGTCGGCCTATTCGCAGGACCCGCGGCTTTCCTGCTGTCGGGCACGATGGCCGCGGCGTTCGCCATCGGCCACGCATTCAACGCGGACCAGAACCCGACCGGCAGCATCGTGCCGCTCGTCAACGGCGGCGAGCTCGCCGTCGCCTACTGCTTCGCGTTCCTCTTCATCGCCGCGAAGGGCTCCGGCACCTGGAGCGTCGACGCCGCGCGCGGCGCGAAGTAGCGATCGCAGCACCACGGTCGCGCCCGACGCGAAGCGCGCGGGAGGCGAGGCTCGAAGCCGCTGCGATGCCCGCGCCTCCTCCGACACCTCACACCGGATCCCACTTCAGCTCCCGCTCGCCCCAAAACGAATCCGTCACTTTCGCCCCGGTCTTCGCGCGCTGCTCGATCTCTTCGTAGGTGCGCGTGTACCCCGTGTGCTGGATCCGCCACTTCCCGTCCGCCCCCTTCACGTACACGTCCTCGTAGAACGCCGACCCATTCAGAGTCCAGCCCTGCTCCAGATTGATCACGGTGTCATGGAGCGCCCAGATTCCACGCGCGCGCGTCGGACTCTCGAGCACGATCTCCGGCTGATGCACCGTGTGGCTCGACAAGAACTTCGGAGATGACATCGACTTCTCGAGGAACGCCATGATCTGATCGCGCCCTCGGAAGCTGTACTTGCCGCCGCCGTACGAGCTGGTGGCGTCCTCGGCGAGCGTCTCGCGCAGCTCCCGCCACAGCTTGCGGTCGACGCACCGCACGTAGCGGTACTTCAGCTGCTTGATCTCCTCGAGCGCCTGCAGATCGATCGGCATCAGCATGTCCCCCTAATGGATGGATGTGCGCCAGCGCACCGCGACCGGTGAGCCCTCGGCGACAAACGCGGAGCACGGCGAGACGGAGAGCGCCCCCGCGTACGCCTCTCCGTAGAGCGCGGCCACGTCGGCATCCAGCTTCGCCTCGCGCGCGCGCCACACGCGCCAGCGCGGGTGCTCGACGCGGTACTCGAACGTGCGCGCGCCGGGCCGCGCCGTGTAGCCCCAATAATGCTCGGAGAGGAACGTCTCCTCGGCGTCATCGGCCGGCGTGAACGGCGCGCCGTCGGTCGCAACGCGCAGCCCCTCCCACGCTCCGGCGCGCCGCCACTCGTAGGCGAGCTCCGGCGCGGCGTCGCGATGGCGCATCGGAAGCGTGATGTAGTGCTCCCCGTACAGCACATTCGCGAGCGTGCGGACGAGCGGCTTCGGCACCAGCTCGCGCACGAACACGACGCCGCGCCGGACGCCGTCCGGCTGCTCGCGGCGCACATAGAAGCGCAGATTCACCTCGTCGAACGCGACGTGGCCGAGCGCGGGGATGCCGGCCACGCGCGACTTCTGGAACTGGAAGCCGACCAGCGAGATCAACGTGCGGCCGCCGAACGCATCGAGCGTGCAGCCCGCGGGCACGAGCGGAGCGAGCACGCGCGGGTCGATCTCCCAGCTCAGCATCGCGAGCATCCGCCACTCGGCGCGTAACAACACGGGCGCGCGCGAGGCGGAAGCGAACACGAGCTAGCTCTCCACCGCGGGCAGCACTTCCGCGATCGTGCGCGCGGTCTGCTCGCGCAGATCGCGCGTGCCGCGCGCGAGCGGCAGCAGCACGAACTTCGAGACGCCGCCGGCGACGTACTGCTGAATGCGCGCGACCAGATCGGCCGGCTTGCCCACGACGATTTGGGATTCGGTTCCCGGGGCACGCGCGCTCGCGCGCGCCGCGAAGCGCTGCACCAGCGGGTCGCCGTCGTCGCCGAAGCGGAACGGCAGCGTTGCGCCGTAGTGGTCGAGGTCGATCGAGCGCCCGATCCGCGCGCATTCCGCGCGGATCGCGGCGACCACGCCCGCGACCTCGCCGGGCGGCATCAGCCCGCCGAGCCAGCCGCTGCCGATCCGCGCGGTGCGGCGGATCGCGGCGGGGCTGTGGCCGCCGATCCAGAGCGGCAGCGGCCGCTGCACGGGCAGCGGCGCGATGCGCGCGCCCTGATAAGTGAAGTGCGCGCCTGCGAAGTCGACCGCCTCGCCGGCCCACAGCCGCGCCATGATCTCGAGCATCTCGTCCGAGCGCTTGCCGCGTGCGGCGGGGTCGCGGCCGGTCGCCCTCCAGGTCGGATCGCCCTCGAAGCCAACGCCGAACACCGGCAGCAGCCTCCCGTCCGACAGGAAGTCGATCGTCGCGCACTCCTTCGCGAGCACGAGCGGATCGCGGTAGGCGACCACCACCGCATTCATGCCGAACTTGATGCGCGAGGTCGCGCCGGCGAGCGAAGCCATCGCCGCCATCGGCTCGAGCTGCGCGTCCTCGCCGACGAGACGGTCGGTCTGCCAGAGCGAGTCGACGCCGCCGGCCTCGCACTGCTCGGCGAACGCGAAGTAGTCGCGCGCGCGATCGAAGCCGAACGCGGCGACGCCGATGCCACAGCGAATCTTCGCGGCTCGCATGGCGGCGCAGCATAGGCCGGTGCCGAGCGCGCGCGTAGACTCGCGCGATGGAGCCGCCGCGAAGGACGCTCGCCGCCGCCCGCTTCGCGCTCGCGTTCGCGCCAACACTGCTCGGTGTCGGCGCCGCCGAGGACGCGCGACCCGCCGAACTGGCGCAGCCTGCGGCGCGCGTCGAGCTCGACCCGGACGCGGGCGCGTTCACGGTCGTGATCGTCCCCGACACGCAGCACGAGGTGGACACGGACCCCGACACGTCGGCGCGGCTCGAGTTTCCGTGGCAGCTGCCGCGCCTCGAGCGCAATGCCGAATGGATCTGCGAGAACCGCGACGGGCTGCGCATCGCGGCCGTGCTGCACGTCGGCGACTTCGTACAGGCGCAGCCGCGCGGCGTGCACACGCAGTGGGACGCGGCGTCGCGGCTGCTCGACCGCCTCGAGGGCTGCGGCGTGCCGTGGCTGGGCGCGTTCGGCAATCACGACTGCGACGCCGGACCGAGCGGCTGCGCGGTTCCCGGCGGCGGCGACCGCGCGGGCAACTTCCAGCAGTACGTGATGAAGCGCGCCGCGAAGCAGCCCGAGTGGCAGGGCGCGGGGCCCGAGATTCACCCGGCGCACGGGCGCTGCGGGCTCGGCGGTGCGCTGCGCGCGCCGAGTCGCAGCGGCTGGATCCGCTTCGCGAAACGCTTCGCCGCGCTCTCGCTCGATTGGTACCCCGACTGCGAGGCGCAGACGGAATGGGCGAGAAGCGTGCTCGAGCAGCATCGCGCGAGCATGCATTTCATCCTGCTCGGGCACGCGATCGCGCGACCGGGCGAATCGCCTGCGTGCGCGGCATCGACGGAGCCCGGCCAGGCGCTGCGCGCCGGGCAGCTCGCGAGCGGCGGCGGCGTGCTCGCGATCGTCGGCGGGCACTACGTCACCGATCCGAATTTCTCTTGTTACGGGGACAGCCGCATCGGCGCCAGCCGCGTGATCAACGTGTTCTCCGATTTCCAAACCAATCTCGGCGAGCGCAGCGCGGGAACGCTGGTGCTGCTGCGAATCGACGCAGCCGCGCCGCGCGAGCGGCCGAACGTGTGCGTGCGCCAGTTCAACCCGTCGCTGGGAAAGTTCGACGTCAGCGAGCCCGAACGCTGCTTCGAGGTCGACGCGCTGCGATAGCGTGGCCCGATCCGGGAGGAGCCATGGGTCCGTACACGCGCGCCGAGCTGCTCGAAGCCTTCGAGGACTACAAGCGACGCCGCGACGTCGCGTCGCAGACCGGTGACTGGAACGTCTGGGCGGACTGCTTCGCCGAGGACGCGCACTACATCGAGCACGCATACGGCGAGCTGCATGGGCGCGAGGCGATCCGCGCGTGGATCTGCGACGTGATGGCGCCGTTCCCGACGATGACGTTTCCGATCACCTGGCTCGCGGTCGACGAAGAGACGGGCGCGATCGTGTGGGAGGTGCGGAATGCATTCCCCGAGCCGTTCCAGCCGAACGGGGAGCCGTACTCGTTCCCCAATTGGTCGCGGCTCGTGTACGCGGGCGGGTTGAAGTGGAAGTCCGAAGAAGACGTCTACAACCCGGCTCGCGATTCGGGGCGCACGTTCAAGGCCTGGATCGAGGCTGGCGGGAAGACGCGCGGCGGGGAGCGCGTGAAGATGAAGCACCGCTAGAGGTGGTTTTGAAGAGCCTCGTGCGCGCGAGCGAGGGCGCGCGCCGGGGCGGAGGGGTCGCGACTCCGGACCTCGGCACCTCGGCGTGCGGAGTTGGGTGGAGGCGACACGCGGCAGTTGGGCGTCGCTGAGCGCGCCGCGACCGTGAATCCGGCGCCGCGGCCGCATGCGGCGCTGATCGCGTCAACCGGCCCTGCTTCACGCTGCGCGTCGTCAGGTTGCGCTGCGGGTTTGCGTGTTCGGGGCGTGGATGGTTCCTGAGCAAACGCGAAGGCGTCTGGCTACCGTGCGCCGCCTGTTCCTGGGCTGTCTGCGCTCGTGCGGCTGGACGCCCTGAAAGGATTCGCCATGCCCGATGTGTTCGTCGTCGAAGCTGCTCGTTCGCCGCTCGGGCGGCGCGGAGGCGGGCTGTCGACGCTGCATGCTGCGGACTTGTTGGGGAACGTCGTGAAGGCGGCGCTTGCGCGCGCCGGAATCGATGCGCGCGAGATCGGGCAGGTGATCGGCGGCTGCGTCTCTCAGGTGGGTGAGCAGTCGTACAACATCGCGCGTACGGCGTGGCTCTCGGCGGGGCTGCCGCTCGGGGTCGCCGCGACCACGGTCGATTCGCGGTGCGGCTCCTCCCAACAAGCGAGCACGCTCGCGGTCGGGCTCGTCGGCGCCGGGCTCGAGGA
>Ga0187894_10002658_pt1 | contig 21059 bp, 20 predicted proteins | sample GBC1701081metaG_FD_136650 | JGI IMG/M metagenome (GOLD analysis project Ga0187894, IMG submission 136650) | White microbial mat communities from a lava cave in the Kipuka Kanohina Cave System on the Island of Hawaii, USA - GBC170108-1 metaG ...
CCCCTGCAGCGGCCGGATCAGCGTGTAGTCGGCGGGATTTCCGATCAGCACTTGGCGCGTGATCAGCGTGGTCGGGTCGTCCACCTTCGGGATCGCCTCGGCGAGCTTGCGGATCAGCTCCTCCGCCGCCTCGCGCGCGCCGAGCCGCACGCGCAGGCGCGCGACCGATGCGAACGGCGCCGGCGTCGGCCGCATCTCGCTGCGCGCGTAGCTGAGATCGGGGCGATCGATCGAGACGACGAAGCGCTGCATCGCCGTGAGCGACGCGGTCTCGTCGAGCCACGCGAGCGCGTCGTTGCCGAGCGCGCGGCCCGCGAGCTCGGGCAGCGTGCCGCGATCGCCGAGCGCGCGGAACGTGTCGACGCTCGACACGAAGTAGAAGCGCATCTGCTCGCCGAAGCGCGTCTGATGCGCGGTCCAATTCAGCTTCTCGTGCTTCTTCTTGGCCGCCTCGGCGAGCCGCTGCACCGCCATCTCGTAGCGCCGCAGCGCGTCGGGTCGGGTCTGAACCGAGAGTGTCGTCGTGAGTGCCATAACAATCTCCTGGCACGGATTGAGAGCGGGCGAAGCCACGCGTGGCCGCGGATCGGGGAGGGGCGCGGGGCGCCGGCGCGAAGCCGGAGTCCCGGGGCGGACGCCAAGTGACGAGGAGGAGCCGCACGGCTGCCGCCTCCCGGACAGGTTCACCCTACGCCGATTCCGTCGGAGCGCGGATGAATTTCAACGCGCGGCGCGACGTATTTCGGCGCGGGCGCGCTCGGCGCGCTCAGCTCTCCCCGTCGCGGATCTTGCGCAGGCTCTCGCGCTGGGCGGGCGTCAGCAGGTTGCGGATGCGGACGAGCAGGCCCATGTGGGCTTCCTTGACGTGCAGCTCGGCCGTCAGCACTTCGTGGATCGCGCCGAGCAGCGCGTTCTCGTTCACTGGATCGGCGGCGGAGAGCTCCTCGACGGAGCCGAGGCTCTCCATCATCGAGAGCTGGAGCTCGGTCGTCGCGCCGGTGACTTGGCCGATGTCCTTCGTCAGCGCGGCGCGCTGCTCCTTCGTCAGCTTGATCGCGCTCGCGTGCTTCAGCACGAGCTCGGGCGCGAAGAAGTGCTGCAGGAACGGGGGGTCTTCGGCGGCGAGCGCGGGCACGGCGGTCGCGAGGAAGATCAGGAGCGACGCGAGCGAGGCGAGTGTCGATTTCACGCCGAGAACCTCCGAGCAGATGACGAGAGCGATTGGTGCTCGCCGCGCGGAGAAGCAGGTGCGCGGGGCGCGGGAATCAGCGAGCGCGAGAAGTCGCGCGGGAGCGACGCGAGCGGCGCTGCGAGCAGCACGTCGGTGGGCGAGCGCAGGCTGCCGAGCGCGATCGGCGCGCCGTCGGGGAGCTGCGGCGAGCGCTCGCCGCGTTGGGGCGAACCGCCCGTTGCGAGCCGGCTGTCGCGGGCGGGCGGTGACGTCGTCGAGATCCACCAGACGAGACCGGCCGCCGCGGCGCCCGCGAGCGGCAGCGCGAGCCGCGGCCATCGCATGCGATGCGCGTGGGCGTCGTCCGGCGCGCGCGCGAGCAGTTGCGCGAGCGTCGGCGCACGCTGCGCTTCGTGCTCGCGCAGTCGGGTGAATGCGGCGCGCAGCCGGCGCTCGTCGTCGCTCTCAGTCATCGCTGGCTCCTGCGGGCGCGAGATCGGGCAGCAGCTCGCGCAGGCGCTGCTTGCCGCGCGCGTAGTGCGTGCGCGCGGTTCCGAGCGCGACGCCCGCGACGCGCGCGGCCTCCTCGATCGTCAGCTCGCCGTAGAAGACGAGATGCAGGATCTCGCGCTGGCGCGCCGGCAGCTGCGCGAGCGCGGCGACGAGGCGCTCGGACTCGCGGGCGGAGCCGAGGCGTGCGTCCGGCGCGAGATCGGCGACGGCGGCGCGCGGCGCGGCCTCGTCGCTCGCGCCGGGGCGCAACAAGATCAGGCTGCGCATGAGCGTGCGGCGCCGGCGCTCGCGCGCGGTCTGGCGGATCACGCCGAACACGAACGTGCGGAAGCTCGAGCGCGCGGCGAAGCGCGCGCGTCCGTCGAGCACCTTCAGCACGCTCGCCTGCAGCACGTCGTCGGCCTCCGCCGCATTCCAGCGCGCCTGCGCGAGCGCCCAGCCGCGGCTCACCGCGAGCACACCGGCCAGCGCCTCTTCCAGCTCCGCGCGCGTCATCGCGGCTCCGCGGGTGGGTGCCTCCGGCGCGCGCGCGATAGCACCGCGCGCGCTCACGCCGCGCGGGAGCTCTACAGCTTCGCGCCGGCCGGGCAGGCGACGCCGGTGCCGCCGATTCCGCAATAACCGCCGGGGTTCTTGTCGAGGTATTGCTGGTGATAGTCCTCGGCGAAGAAGAACTCGGGAGCCTCGCGGATCTCGGTCGTGATTCCGCCGTAGCCCGCGCGCGCGAGCTCCTTGCCGTACATCTCCGCGCTCTCGCGCGCGGCGGCGAGCTGCGCGGGCCCGTACGTGTAGATCGCGGAGCGGTACTGCGTGCCGACGTCGTTGCCCTGACGCATGCCCTGCGTCGGGTCGTGGCTCTCCCAGAAGATGCGGAGCAGCTGCGCGTACGAGATCAGCGCCGGGTCGAACACGACGCGGACGACCTCGGTGTGGCCGGTCAGCCCGCTGCACACTTCTTCGTAGGTGGGGTTCGGCGTGTAGCCGCCGGCATAGCCGACCGCGGTGCTCCATACGCCGCGCGCCTGCCAGAGCTTGCGCTCCGCGCCCCAGAAGCAGCCCATCGCGAACATCGCGAGCTCGAGCTGCGGCGGAACCGGCGGCAGCAGCGGATTCCCGAGCACGGTGTGGCGGGCAGCGACCGGCATCTTCTCGGCGCGGCCCGGCAGTGCCTCGCTCGGCGCGACCATGCGCTGCTTCTTACGGAAGTAGTCGAGGCCCATCTGCGGCTCCAGTCCTATCGGTGAGTGCGCGACCAGCCAACTTAGCCCGCGCGAGCCCGCAGCCCGCAAGCGTCCGGTCGCGTCCGTGCTGACGCGCTGCGTTACTGCGGGGTCAGACCCTGCAAACTTGCAAACGCTGTGGCCGTGTCAGGGCAGGTCGGCGCCGTCGTCGAGCAGCGTGCGGGCGATTGCGGCGCGGTGCTCGCGGGCGTCGCCCAGTGCGGGGCGTGAGGCGAGCGCGCGGCGCAGGTAGAGGTGCGCGTCGCAGTCCTCGGTGAAGCCGTAGCCGCCGTGGAACTGCACCGCGCGCGAGCACGCGGACGCATACGCCTCACTCGCGGCGGCCTTCGCCATGCGCGCGAGCAGCGCTGCCGCCGCGTCGCCGGCGTCGAGCGCGGAGGCCGCGGCAAACACCAGCGAGCGCAGCTGCTCGGTCGCGATCAGCACGTTCACGAGCGGATGCTTGATCGCTTGGAACGCGCCGATCGGGCGATCGAACTGCACGCGCGTCTGCGCATACGCGGCCGTCATCGCGAGCGCGGCGTCGGCGCCGCCCGCCATCTCCGCCGCGAGGGCGGTCTGCGCCCACGCGCACCACGCGCTCCACGCGGCGGCGGCGTCTCCAGCGAGCGGCACGCACGCGGCATTCTGGAAGCGAACGCGGCCCTGACGCCGACTCGGGTCGAGCACGCTCTCGGCCTCGACCCGAACGCCAGGCGCGCCCTCCTCGACGACGGCGATGCGCAGCGCGCGACTCCCCGCGTCGCGCGCCGGCACGACGAACAGCGCCGCATTCGGCGCCGCCCAGACGTGCGCCTTCTCGCCGCACACGCGCGCGCCGCTCAGCGTGCAGGTCGTCGCGCGCGCATCCCACACTCCGCCCGGCTCGACGTGCGCGACCGTCGCGATCGCCTCGCCGCCCGCGATCCGCGGCAGGAATTGCTCGCGCTGCGCATCGCTTCCCGCGAGCTCGATCAGCTTCGCGGCGAGCAGCGTCGGCAAGAGCGGGGACGGCAGCAGCTTTCGCCCCGTCTCCTCGGCGATCACCGCGAGCTGGACGGCACCGAAGCCGGCGCCGCCGCACTTCTCAGGGACGACGAGCCCCGTCCAGCCCAGCTCGCCGAGCTGCGCCCACCACGCCGGATCGTCGCCGCGCGCATCGGCCGCGAGCCGCCGCAGCGCCGCCGGCGTGACGCGCTCCGCGAGCCAACGCCGCGCCTCGTCGCGCAGCAACGCGTGCTCTTCGTCGAAGCGGAGGCGGACCGGCACCTAACGACTCTTCGCGAGCCCGAGCACGCGCTCGCCGAGCAGGTTGCGCAGGATTTCGCTCGTGCCGCCGGCGATCGTGCCGGCGAAGCTGCCGAGGTAGCTGCGCGCCCATCCGCCGGCGCCCGGCGCCGTGGCGTCCTTCCCGAGCGACGCGTCCGCGCCGAGCAGCTCGAGGCCGAAGTCCGCGAGCCGCTGCGCGTGCTCGGTGCCGGTGAGCTTCGCCATCAGCGGCAGCGCCTGCGGGCGATCGGTGACGAGGCCGGGCACGCGTGCGCGCGCGGCGTCGTAGCGCAGCGCGGTGGCCTCGATCGCGAGCGCGGCGAAGCGGTCGCGCACGGCGGCGTCGGCGCGCAGCGTGGCGGGCGCGCTCCGTAACAACGCGAGCAGCTCGCCGAAGCCGGCGCCGCCCATGCCCGACGCGCCGGCCGAGCCCTCGCTCGCGCCGCGCTCGAACGAGAGCGTCGCGGTCGCGAGCTCCCAGCCCTGGCCCTCGCGGCCGAGCAGCGCGTCCGCCGGAATGCGCGCGCCCGTGAAGATCACCTGATTGAAGCCGCCCTCGCCGGTGAGCTTCACGAGCGGGCGTACTTCCACGCCGGGCACGCGCATCGGCGCGAGGAAGTACGAGATGCCCGCGTGCTTCACGGCATTCGGGTCGGTGCGCGCGAGCAGGATCATGGAGTCCGCGAAGCGGCCGAGCGACGTCCAGACCTTGTGGCCGTCGATCACGTACGAGTCGCCGTCGCGCACCGCGCGCGTGCGCAGCGACGCGAGGTCGCTGCCCGAGCCGGGCTCGCTGAAGCCCTGGCACCAGATCTCGTCGGCGCGCAGCAGCTTCGCGAGGAAGCGCAGCCGCTGCGCCTCGGTGCCGTAACGCAGGATCATCGGGCCGGCCCACGCGAGCGCGACGTTGTTGACGAGAAACGGCGCGCCGGCGCGCGCGAGCTCCTGGTCGATCGCACGCTGCGCGCCGCGCGCGAGGCCGCGGCCGCCGTACTGCGCCGGCCACTCGGCGCCGACGAAGCCCGCGTCGTAGAGCCGCGCCTGCCAAGCGCGCAGCCACGCGAGCTGCTCGTCGCTCTCGACCGTGAGCGCGTTCTGCGGCAGCGCGAACGGCGGCGCTGGCGGCAAGTTCATGCGCAGCCACTCGCGCACGCGCGCGCGCAGGTCATCGAGCTCGTCCGCCATGGGCGCGCAGGCTATCGCGACGACACCGAGCCGGGCGCACCCAACCGGACAAGATCGAACAACGCAAGTTTGCAGGGTCAGACCCCCAGGCCGGCAGGTGCTACCTCCCGGCGCGATGCGCCTCGCGACCTGGAACGTGAACGGCCTGCGCTCGCGGCTCGAGTTCGTGCAGCACTGGCTGCGCGCGCGGCAGCCCGACGTGGTCGGGCTGCAGGAGCTGAAGCTCACCGACGAGCAGTTCCCGCACGACGCGTTCGCGCCGCTCGGCTACCGCGCAGTGACGCATGGCCAGAAGGCGTGGAACGGCGTCGCGATCCTCGCGCGCGAGGATGCGCGCGTCGTGCAGACGGGCCTTCCCTCGCACGCCGAGATGGGCGCGCGGCTGCTGAGCGCCGAGGTCGCGGGCGTCGTGTTCACGACCGTCTACGTGCCGAACGGCAAGCACACGCAGCACGAGGACTTCCCGCGCAAGCTCGCGTGGCTCGACGCGCTCGCCGAGCACTTCGCGGCGCTCGGCGTCGCGGGCGCGCAGCACCTGCTCTGCGGCGACTTCAATCTCTGTCCCGCTCCGCTCGATTCCTGGAACGAAGCCGCGCTGTACGGGCGCATCTTCCACACCGACGACGAGCGTGCGCGCTTCCAGCGCCTGCTGAACGCCGGCTTCAGCGATCTGTTCCGCGCGTTGCATCCCGAGAAGCAGGCGTTCTCGTGGTGGGACTACCGCGATGGTGCGTTCCACAAAGGCCAAGGCCTGCGCATCGATTTCCTGCTCGGCAGCACGCCGCTCGCCGCGCGTGTGAAGGCGGTCGAGATCGACCGCGAGTACCGCAAGAAGCAGGACGGCTTCATCGCCAGCGATCACGCGCCGGTCTGGGTAGACCTGGCCTAGGACCCGAACGCTCGCGCCTCGACCTCGCGCAGCACGCGCAGGAAGTTGCCGCTCGCGAGCTTGGCGAGATCCTCGTCGTTCCATCCGCGCTGGATCAGCTCCGCGAACAGGTTCGGGTACATCGAGACGTCGCTCAGGTCCTGCGGGAATCCGAACGCGCCGTCGAAATCGCCGCCAATGCCGACGTGGTCGACGCCCGCGACCTCGCGCACGCGCTCCACGTGATCGGCGACCTGCGCGGCCGTCACGCGCGGCAGCTTCAGCGCGCCGAAGAGCTCGCTCCGCAATGCCTCGCGCTCGGCCGGCGTTTTCGCGCCCGGCGCGCGCTCGCGATATGCGCGCATCAGCGGCCGCACGACGTCCGAGACCTGCTGCGACACGAAGCCGCCGACGAAAGTCACCATGAACACGCCGCCGTTCGCGCGCAGCGCGCGCAGCACGTCGTCGGGCGCGTTGCGCGGGATGTCGCACAGCGCGCGCGCCGCCGAGTGCGAGAAGATCACCGGCGCCTTCGAGACGCGCATCGCGTCCAGCGCGGTCTCGTCACTTGCGTGCGAGAGGTCGACCAGCATCCCGAGGCGGTTCATCTCGCGCACGACGTCTTCACCGAACGGCGCGAGCCCGCCGTGCGCGGGCGGCAGCGCTTGCGAGTCCGCCCAATCGAGCGGCGCATCGTGCACGAGCCCCATCGAACGCACACCGAGGTCGTAGTAAGCGCGCAGCGCACCCAGCGAATTCTCGAGGCCGTAGCCGCCCTCCATCGCGAGCAGCCCGCCCACCTTTCCGTCGCGCATCGCGCGCTCGAGCTCGCCGGCGCCGAGCACGAGCGCGAGCTGCTCGGGATGCGCGGCGATCACGCGCCGCATCAGCGCGATCTGCTCGAGCTGCGTCTTCGCGAAGCCGTCCTTCGTGTCGCCCGGGATGTAGACGCTCCACAGCTGCCCGCCGACGTGGCCGGCGCGCAGCCGCGGCAGGTCGGTCTGTCCGCTCGCGCGCGCGCTCAGCCCGTAGTCCGCCGACAGCGCGTCCGCGCCGAGCTCGCTGCGCAGCGCGATCGCGAGATCGTTGTGGCCGTCGATCACGGGCGCTCTCGCGAGCAGCGCGTTCGCGCGCGCCAGCGCCTGCTCGCGCGTGAGCTGCGCAGCGGCTGGCTGCGCGCGCGCGCTCACCCCGAGCAGGAGCGGGATCGCCGCAGCGAGTGCGCGCAGCGCGGAGGTCGTCAACCCGGGAAGCTCTCGCCGAGCAGCTGCTCCGACACCGCCCACAGTCGTTTCGCGCTCTCCGGATCGAGCGCGTGAGGCGCGCAGCCGGCCGACCCCGGCGGCGGATTCGGGCCGGAGATCTGCGCGTCCTCGAGATACAGCCCGCCCTTGCCCGCGAGCTCGGCGGCCGTCGCGCCCCACACTTGCGTCGCCGCGCCTTGCTCAGGCGTCTTCCAGGCCATCCCGCCGGTGTTCGAGGAACGCTGCGCGGCGCGCTGCTGGATGAACGCGATGTCCTCGGCCGTCAGGTGGCGGCCGAGCTCGGTGCGAATGCCGCCCGGATGATTCGCGAACGCGCGCACGCCTTTCCCTGAGAAGCGGCGATCGAACTCGACCGCGAACAGGATGTTCGCGGTCTTCGCCTGACCGTAAGAAGCCCACTTGTCGTAGGGACGCTTCTCGAAGTGGATGTCGTCGAACACGACCGGCGAGAACTGATGGCCCGCGGAGCTCACCGAGATCAGTCGCGACGGCGCGCCCGCGATCAGCGCCGGCGCGAGCAAGTTGCCGAGCAAGAAGTGACCGAGATGGTTCGTCGCGAACTGCATCTCCCAGCCCTCGGCCGTGCGCTCGAGCGGGCACGCCATCACGCCCGCGTTGCCGATCAACAGGTTCAGCTTCGGGTGCTTCGCGAGGAACGCTTTCGCGAATGCGCGCACGCTCGCGGGCTGGTCGAGGTGCAGCGGCATCACCTCGAGCTGCGCGTTCGGATGCTTTGCGCGAATCGCAGCGGCGTGTTGCTCGATCTTCGCGACGTCGCGCGCGGCCATCACGACCCGCGCGCCCTTCGCCGCGAGCGCCCGCGCCGTCTCGACGCCGAGGCCGCTCGAAGCGCCGGTCACGAGCGCAAGCTTGCCGGTGAGGTCGACGCCTTCGAGCACCTGATCGGCGGTGGACTTCATGTCGAAGCTGCGGGAGGGCATGCGGTTCTCCTTCGAGTGCGGGCGCGCGCCGCCGAAGGCGGGCTTTACACAACTTTACGCCGGTGAGGCCGCACAGAAAGGCGCGCAGCGTAGGTTCGCCCACGCGAATCGCGCCCAACGTGATTGGCGCGCGCCCAAGGAGATGAGAAATGGCGTTCACGATGAATCGACGGCGTTGGATCGGACTCTCGCTGGCCGGCATTGCCGGCGCGGGCGCGCTCGGCGCGCTGGTCGCGGCGCCCGCGCTCGGCGGCGGCGGGGGCGGCGGTTGGTTCGGACACGGCCACGGCGGCTGGGGGCGGCACGGCCATCACCGCTTCAGCGAGGAGCAGATCCGCGACCACGTCGAGTGGATGCTGCGCGACGTCGACGCGAGCGATGAGCAGGTGGACCGCATTACGGCGATCGCGACGGGCACCGTGACGGAGCTGCGCGGGCTGCACGAGGCGCACCGCGGCGCGCGCGAGCAGATCACGGCGGCGCTCGGCGGCGCGACGGTCGACCGCGCTGCGCTCGAGACGCTGCGCGCGGAGCACATCGCGGCGGCCGACGACGCGTCGCGCAAGATCACCGACGCGCTCGCGCAGATCGCGGAGGTGCTCACCCCGGAGCAGCGCGCCGAGCTCGTCGCGCAGCACGCGAAGCACCACGCGCTGCGTGAGGCGGAGGTCGAATCCCAGCGCGAATAGCTGTGGGCGCCGAGTGCTGCGAAATGCAAGTTTGCAGGGTCTGACCCCGGCGGACGGGCCCCTTGGCCACGACGTCGGCCGAGCTCGTGGAAACGCAAGTTTGCAAGGTCTGACCCCGGACGGCGCCCGCATCCTGCTCGTCGACGACGACGTGGAGCTCACGGCGATGCTCGCCGACTATCTCGCGGCGGCAGGCTTCCGCGTCGACGCGCGCGCCGGCGTCGCGGCCGGCGACGCGGCGCTGCGCGACGCGGTTCGCCGCGGCGAGCCGTACGCGCTCGCGGTGCTCGACCTGATGCTCCCCGACGGCGACGGCCTCGCGTTCTGCCGCGCGCTGCGCGGCGAAGCGGACCCCGCGCTGGCCGAGCTCGGCGTCGTGATGCTGACCGCGCGCGGCGACGAGACGGATCGCGTCGTCGGGCTCGAGCTCGGCGCCGACGACTTCGTCGCGAAGCCGTTTCATCCGCGCGAGCTGCTCGCGCGCGCCCGCGCGGTGCTGCGCCGCCGCGCCCGCGGCGCGCCGCGCGGAGACGTGCTGCGCTTCGGCCGGCTCGAGATCGACCGCGGCGCGCGGCTCGCGCGCGTCGACGGCGAGGAGCGGCCGCTCACCGCGATGCAGTTCGACCTGCTGCTCGCGCTCGCCGAGGGCGCCGGCCGCGTGCTGACGCGCGACGCGATCATGCAGAAGCTGCGCGGCCACGATCTCGAGGCCTTCGCGCGCGGCGTCGACGTCCACGTCGCGCGCCTGCGCGCCGCGCTCGAGGACGACCCGAAGCGCCCGCGCCGCATCCTGACCGTGCGCGGCGTCGGCTACGTGTTCGCGAGCAGGCAGGACGACGACGCCCGGAGCGGGCGATGACGGACGCTTCCGACCGCCTTCCGCGCAATGACATAGAAAGGGGTCAGACCCCAATCCGTGTCGCGGTCCACAGGCCGCGCTTCTTTTGGCAGGTCTACCTCGCGCTGCTCGGCGTGATCGTCGTGTTCTTCGCGCTCGCGTCGGCGCTGTTCATCCGCGGGGATCCGCCGCACGCGCGGCACCTGCGCGCGGCGATCGCGATCGCGGAGGTCGCGCTGCCAGCTTCTGAATCCGGCGCGACCGCGCAGCGCCGCATCGACGCGTTCGCGCGCGCGCTCGGCGGCAGCGCCGCGCTCTATTCTGCCGACGGGGAGCGCATCGCCGAAGCGGGCGCGCCGCTGCCGCGGCCGCGCCCCAGCGCGCGCGACACGTACTTCACGCGCCATCCGTTCACCGGCGTCGCGCGCCTCTCGGACGGCCGCTGGCTCGTGATCGCGGGCCGCGACGTCGAGCCGCTGCACGCGCGCATGCTGCTCGGGCTGATCGCGCTCGCGCTGCTCGTCGCCGCGGGCGCGTGGCCGGTCGCGCGCGGCGTCACGCGCCGCGTGGAGCAGCTGACGACGCGCGTCCGCGCATTCGGCGGCGGCGATCTCGGCGCACGGGCCGACGCGAGAGGCCGCGACGAGATTGCCGCGCTCGCCGGTGCGTTCAACCAGAGCGCTGAGCGGATCGAGCGACTGGTCGGTGGCCAACGCGCGCTGCTCGCGAGCGCGTCACACGAGCTGCGCTCGCCGCTCGCGCGGCTGCGCGTTGCGGCCGAGCTGCTCGCCGGCGCCGGCACCGAGCTCTCGGTCGCGCGTCGCGAGGAGCTGCGCGAGCAGCTCGCGCGCGACATCGGCCAAGTCGATGCGGCGGTCGACGAGCTGCTCGCGGTCTCGCGCCTCGACCTGCTCGCGAACGCGGACCACGCGTGGGTGGATGCGCTCGCGCTCGCGGCCGAGGAGGCGGCGCGGGCTGGAATCGAGGCGAGCGGCGCGCCGGCGCAGCTACTCGGCGACGCGCGCAGCTTGCGTCACCTGCTGCGCAACCTGATCGCAAACGCGCAGCGCCACGCCGCCGGCGCCGAGCGCTTCGTCAGCGCCGAGCCGCTCGATCCCGCGCGGCCCGAGCGCGGCGTGCGCTTCGTCGTCGAGGACGCGGGGCCGGGCGTCCCCGAAGCGGACCGCGCGCGCATCTTCGAGCCCTTCGCACGCGGCGCGTCCGCGTCCGCCGAAGGCGCCGGCCTTGGCCTCGCGATCGCGCGCCAGATCGCGCGGCATCACGGCGGCGAGCTTCGCTACGAGCCGCGCGCCGGCGGCGGCAGCCGCTTCGTCGCCGATCTCCCGGGCCGCGGCGGCAGCGTGCCCGACCCCAACTGATCGTCACAGCTTCACCGGCAGCTCCAGGTGCTCGCGGTAGACGCGGTCGCGGTGCGCGAGCAGCCCGCCGGCGAGGATGCGGGCCAGCTCCGGATCCGGCTCGGGGGCCGCCGCTTCGAAGAGCTTCGGCATGCGCAGCAGCTCGGGCGGGAGCGGTGAGACGAGATTCATGAACGTCGCGAAGTAGAGGTCGAGCGCGCTGAGCGCGTCGCCCATCAGGTACTTCCCGTGGCGCTGGAGCTGCGCATCGAGCGCGCGCAGGATCCCGCGCACGCGCCCCGGCGCGGCAGCCGCGGCCTCGGCGCGATGGCCGTACTTCTCGCCGATCCACTTCCAGACCGCGTCGCCGCGCGCGAGCCCGGCATCCGCGAACTGGATTCGGCGCGTCCAGCCCAGCCCTTGCTCGCCGCAGATTTCGTGGCAGAGGCCGAAGAAGCGCGCGCGCTGCTCGGCGTCGCGCGGAACGAGCGCGGGCTCGGGAGCGAGTCGCTCGGCGAGCCAGAGGATCTCGGCCCAGCCGCTGCGCGGCCGCTCGCGCTCGAAAACCGCGACCGGGAACGAGTCCTGCTTCGTCCACTCCTCGAGCGCGCCGGGCGGATCGCTCGGCATGCGGTTCACGCGCGTGTGCGGAATCCGCTTCACGTGCAGGATCGCCTTCGCCGCCTCGCCCCATGGGCTCGGGACGCCTGGGATCACGAGGAGGCGCAGCCCGCCGAGCCCGCGCGCCTCCGTGATGCTGACCGGCCCGTTCACCAGTGACATCCCACGCCTCCTTCCGTCGAACGCACGAGCCTAGACCGCTCGCTGCCCGCACGGGAGCGCGGCGCGTGGCGTCCCTGAGAAGCGGCGCCTTGCGGCGAACTGCGCGGCTCCCCCGTGCGTTACCGTGCGAAACTCGCGTCCGCGACTGGAGACCGCCGTGCGTCGTCGCCATCGCCCTGCCGTTGGGCTCGCTGCGCTCGCAATCCCGCTGCTCGTGCTCGGCTGCGGGAACGGGGCAGCGCCGCCCGCGCCGACTGCGCGAGCCGAGCTCGCGCGCATCGAGCGGATCGTGGTCGCGACCGGGACGATCGAGCCGGCCAAAGAGGTCGAGGTGCGGCCGCGCATTCCGGGCATCGTCGACCGCATTCTCGTGAAGGAAGGCGAGCAGGTGACGGCCGGTCAGCTGCTCGTCGAGATCGAGCGCGAGTTGCTCGAGGCGCAGGCGCAGGAGGCGGCCGCCGAGCTCGAGGCGGCGCGCGTCGAGAAGCATTATGCCGGCGTCGACCTCGAGCGCGCGCGCGAGCTCGAGAAGAGCGGGGCGGTCTCGTCGCAGAAGCTCGACGACGCGCGCTGGCGTCAGGAGAACGCGGTCGCCGGCGTCTCGCGCGCCGAGGCGAAGCTGCGCACGCTGCGCACGCAGCTCTCGTACGCGCGCGTGATCTCGCCGCTCGCGGGCCGCGTGCTCGACATCCCGGTCGAGGAGGGGCAAGCGGTCTCGCCGGTGACGGCTGTTACGGGCGGCACGCTGCTGCTCTCGCTCGCGGCCACCAACGCGATCCACCTCGAGGGCCTCGTCGACGAGAACGAGGTCGCGCGCGTCGCGCTCGGGCAGCAGGCGCGTATCCGCACCGAGGCGTTCGGCGAGCGCGTGTTCAGCGGCGAGGTGATCGAGATCGCGCCGGTCGGGCAGCGCAATCAGAACGTCACCTACTTCGAGGTGAAGGTCGCCGTCACCGATCCGGACGCGCACACGCTGCGGCCGCGGATGAGCGGCGACGCCGAGATCATCGCCGAGACGATCGAGCGCGCGCTGGTCGTGCCGGAGACCGCGCTGCGATATCGCGGCAAGGAGATCTACGTCGAGCTGGCGCTCGAAGAGGGTGTCAGCGAGCGCGTCGTGAAGACCGGCGTGATCGACGGCACGAGCGTGCAGATCCTCGACGGCCTCGAGGAAGGCGACGAGGTGCGGCTGCAGTGACCGCCTCATGACGGCGAACGGGACGACGAACGGCGCCGCGCTGATCGAGCTGGTCGGCGTTCACAAGCACTACGCGACCGGCGAAGCCGACGTGCATGCGCTGCGCGGAATCGATCTCGAGATCGCTGCCGGCGAGCTGGTCGCCGTGGTCGGCCCCTCCGGCTCGGGCAAGACGACGCTGATGGAGTTGTTGGGCTGCCTCTCGCGCCCGAGCACCGGCAGCTACCGGCTGCGCGGCGAGGCGGTCGACGCGCTCTCGGGCGACGAGCTCGCGCGCGTGCGCGGCCGCGAGATCGGCTTCGTGTTCCAGGCGTTCAACCTGCTGCCGCGGCTCTCACTCGCGGAGAACGTCGCGCTGCCGCTGCTCTATCAGGGGGCTGCGCGCCGCGAGCGCAATCAGCGCGCGCTGCGGGCGCTCGAGCGAGTCGGCCTCGCGCATCGCGCGACGCATCGCCCGAACCAGGTCTCGGGCGGCGAGCGCCAGCGCGCCGCGATCGCGCGCGCGCTCGTGACCGATCCGCCGCTCGTGCTCGCCGACGAGCCGACCGGCAACCTCGACACGCAGCGCGGGCGCGAGATCCTCGATCTGCTGTTCGAGATGAACGCGAGCGGCGCGACGGTCGTGATCGTCACGCACGACCCCGAGATTGCCGCGCGCGCGCGCCGCCGCATCGAGATCCGCGACGGCGCGATCGAGCACGATCTCGCGCAAGTGGCGCGATGACGCGCCGGCGCCCGATCGCGCTGCGCGAATCGCTGCGCGAGGCGTGGCGCTTGTTACGGGCGCAGCCGCTGCGCACCGCGCTGACGCTGTTCGGCCTGATCTGGGGCACCGCCGCGGTGATCTTCCTCGTGAGCTGGGGTCGCGGGCTGCAATCGATGATGGAGGTCGCCTTCGCGCGCGCGGGCAAGAACATGGTGTTCGTATTCGCCGACAAGGCGAAGGAGGACTTCTCGCCCGCGGCCGACCGCCGCTACCTGTGGTTCATCGCCGAAGACGTCGCGGCGCTGCGACGGCGCGCGCATCTGGCCGAGCTCGTCGCCGGCGAGACCTCGCTGTTCCGCATCGGCAGCTTCGGCGGCCGTTCCGCGAGCCTGAACATCCGCGGCGTCGAGCCGGAGAATTTCGCGATCCGCGGCGTGCAGCTCGCCGAGGGCCGCGCGATCTCGCGCGCCGACGCCACGCTGCGCCGCCGCGTCGCGGTGATCGGCGGGACCGCGCAGCGCAAGCTCGGCGCGCGCGTCGGGGACTGGATCCGCCTCGACGGAACGCCGTTCCTGGTGATCGGCCGGCTGGCGCGCGTCGGCACGCAGCTCGCGCGCGACGGCCCGCTGATCGACGAGCAGATCTGGGTGCCGCTCTCGACGCATCAGGTGCGCTGGCACAACCCGTTGGTGGCCGACGACGTGATCGACCTGATCCTGCTGCGCATGAGAGACAAGCGGCTGCTCGAGGCCAGCCAGAGCGAGGCGCGCGCGATCCTCGCCGAGCGGCTGCGCGTCTCGCCCGACGACGACGAGGCGCTGCGCATGTTCAGCCCGGAGGAGGTGTTACGGACGATTCCGCTCGACCAGCAGGGCGTGCTCTACGTGCTGATCGGCGGCACCACGCTCGCAATCGGCGGCATCGGCATCCTCGCGCTGATGCTCGACGCGGTGCGCGAGCGGCGCCGCGAGATCGGCGTGCGGCTCGCGGTGGGCGGGCGTCCGCGCGACGTGCTCGTGCAGTTCTTCCTCGAGTCGACGCTCTTGTTCGCGCTCGGCGGCGCGCTCGGCGTCAGCCTCGGCGCCGGCGGCGCGCTCGTGCTCGGCAGCGCGGCGCTCCGCAACAACCTGGCGCCCGAGCTGCGTGATCTCGTGCCCATCCCGGAGCTCTCGCTCGGCGTGATCGCGCTCGCGCTCGGCGTGATGGCGTTAGTCGCCGTGGTCGCCGGCGTCGTGCCCGCCTGGCGCGCGATGAAGATCGACCCCGCGCTGACGCTGCGAGCCGACTAGGAGGTCCGCATGCGCGACCTGCTCGGTGAAGTGCTGCTCAGTATCTGGGCGCACAAGCTGCGCTTCCTGCTCACGTCGCTCGGCGTCGCGTGGGGCGCGTTGATGCTGACCTTCTTGTCTGCGCAGATCGGCACGATGAACCAGCACTTCCGTCACGAGCTCGAGGAGATCGGGCCGAAGCTCGTGATCATGGGGCGCGGGATGATCTCGCACGAGCGCGTCGGCGAGCGGATGGCGCGCCAGCTCGATCTCGAGCCCGAGCACGTCGAGCGGCTCGAGGCGCTCACGCTGGTGGAGCACGCGTCGCCGAGCGTCGAGCTGCGCAATCAGGTCGTGCGGCACGGCCGGCGCATCAAGCTGCTCGAGGTCGTCGGCTGGGACGCGGATGGCGGCGCGATCCGCAACGTCGGCGTCGCGGAGGGGCGCTTCCTATCTCCGGGTGACGTCGCCGGCGGGCGGCGCGTCGCGGTGCTCGGGCCGGAGGCGAAGCAGCGGCTGTTCGGCGGCGCACCGGCGCTCGGCGAGACGATCGACGTGAACGGCATGCGCTTCCGCGTGATCGGGATCTCGCAGGCGAAGGGCACGCAGCTCTCGAACGTCGGCAGCCCCGACGACCAGCTGGTGATCGTCCCCTACACGACCGCGCAACGTTGGTTCCAGCAGAGCGACGACGTGAACGAGCTCGTGCTCGTCGCGCCGCGGCGCGAGCAGAGCGCCGACGCGATCGCAGCGGCGCGCGGCCTGGTCAGCCTGCACGAGCACTTCACGCCCGACACCGACACTTCGATGTGGTCGATGAACTATTGGGAGACGCTGCAGCCGCTGTTCGGGATGTTCACCGCGATGCAGCTGTTCTTCCTCGTCGCAGGTCTCGTGACGCTGTTCGTCGGCGCGGTCGGCGTGATGAACATGATGCTCGTGGTGGTCGGCGAGCGGACCTGGGAGGTGGGGCTGCGCAAGGCGCTCGGCGCGCGCAGCCGCGACGTATTCGCGCACTTCCTGCTCGAGGCGGTGCTCGTCGCAGGCAGCGCGGGCGTGCTCGGCGCCGCGGGCGGCGTCGCCTTGCTCCAGCTGACGAAGGGCGCGCTGCGAGCGGGCGGGATTCCGGTGACGGGCTGGCCCGATCCGCTGACGACCGTCGCGATCACCGCCTCGCTGGTCGGCGTCGCGGTGGTTGCGGGCGTCATGCCCGCGCTGCGCGCCGCGCGCATCTCCCCCGCCGAGGCGCTGCGCGCGTACTGAAAAGAGGAGAAGCGGGGACGTTCCTCCGTTTCCGCAGCCGGCGTGTTCGAAAAGGAGGAACGTCCCCGCTTCTCCTTTTCCAGATAGAGTGGCGTCGCGATGCAGGCAAGGGACCGCGCATTGATCGCTGACGCGCTCGCGTTCGCGCTCGACGCGCATGGCACGCAGATGCGCAAAGGGACGAAGATCCCGTACGTGAGCCACGTGATTCGCGTGTGCGGGCTCGTGCTCGAGCACGGCGGCGACGCGCGCCAAGCCGCGGCCGGCCTGCTGCACGACACGATCGAAGACTGCGACGTGACCGAAGCGGAGCTGCGCGCGCGCTTCGGCGCCGACGTCGCGCGCATCGTGCGCGCGCTCAGCGACGTGCTCGAAGGCGACACGGCCCGCAACAAGTCGCCGTGGCTGAAGCGCAAGCGCGCGTACATCGCGCATCTCGCGCGCGTCTCCGCGCGCACGCGGCTGGTGGCCGCGTGCGACAAGCTCGACAACCTGCGCGCGCTGGTCGACGACGTCGCGGCGAACGGCGTGCGCACGCTGCGCCGCTTCTCGGGGACGCCGCGCCAGATCCGCTGGTACCACGAGACCGTGATCGCGGCGCTCGGGCCGCGCCTGCCGCATCGGCTGCGCGCGGAGCTGCAGCTGCTCTCCGCCGAGCTCGCGCGCTTCATCCCGGAAGCCTCGCCGCGCCCATGACGCTCCTCCGCAAGCTCGCGCTCGGTTTCGCGCTGGTGCTCGTCGCCGGCTTCTGCGCGCTGCCGCGCATCGCGGACCACGGCATGAATCGAGTCGCGCGCCCAGCGGATCCGTTCGCGATCTCGGACGGAGCGCGCCGGCTGCACGCGGAGCTGCGCATCGCCGACCTGCACGCCGACCCGCTGCTCTGGCCGCGCGACCTCGTCTCGCGCGGCGGGCCCGGCCAGGTCGACCTGCCGCGACTGATCGAGGGCCGCGTCGTGCTGCAGGTGTTCGGCGTCGCGACGCAGTCGCCGTTCGGGCTCAATTTCGAGCGCAACTCGGCGGAGACGTTCGACATGAACACGCCGCTCGCGATCGCGAGCGGCTGGGCGCCGCGCACCTACACGAGCCGGCTCGCGCGCGCGCTGCACCAGGCCGAGCTGTTACGGAGAGCGGCGGCCGACTCGGAAGGCCAGCTCACGCTGATCGCGACGCGGGGCGATCTCGCGCAGCACCTCGCGCGCTACGCGGAGGATCCGCAGCGCAGCGCGGGCTTTCTCGGGCTCGAGGGCATGCACGCGCTCGAAGGCCGCGTCGAGTCGCTCGACGAGCTCTACGCCGCAGGCTTCCGCATGGCCGGCTTCGCGCATTTCTTCGACAACGCGTTCGCCGGCTCGTCGGCCGGCGAGGAGAAGCACGGCCTCACCGAGCTCGGTCGCGAAGCGCTCGCGCGCATCGAGGCGCTCGGCATGATCGCGGACCTCGCGCACGCGTCGCCCGCGACGATCCGCGACGTGCTCGCGCTCGCGAAGCGCCCGGTCGTCGTCTCGCACACCGGCGTGCAGGCCACCTGCCCCGGGCCGCGCAACCTGAGCGACGGCGAGATCCGCGGTATCGCCGCCAACGGCGGCGTGATCGGGATCGGCGCGTTCGCGGGCGCAGTTTGCGACACCGCGCCGCGCGCGGTCGCGCGCGCGATGCGCCACGTGCGCGATCTGGTCGGGATCGAGCACGTCGCGCTCGGCAGCGACTTCGACGGCGCCGTCACGACCGCGTTCGACGCGAGCGAGACCGCGCTGCTCGTCGAGGCGCTGTTCGCCGAGGGCTTCACGCCCGACGAGGTGCGCCTCGCGCTCGGCGAGAACACGCTCGCGCTGCTCGCGGAGCTGCTGCCGGAGTGAGGGCTCGCGCCGGGCCGTTCGCGCCCACGCTCGCGAGCCTCCGGCGCCACGCGGTACCCGCCTGGTACGACGCGGCGAAGCTCGGTCTCTTCGTGCACTGGACGCCGGCTTCGGTGATCGGCTTCGCGCCGCGCGAGAAGCAGATCAACGAGCTGCTCGTCGAGCGCACCGACGACATGCAGGTCGAGGTGCCCTACACGGAGTGGTACGAGAACTCGCTGCGATTTCCGCACTCGAGCGTCGCGAGGTACCACCGTGAGCACTACGGCGCGAAACCGATGCACGAGTTCGCGGCCGCGTTCGAGCGCGCGATCGACTCGTACTGGGACCCCGAGGCGTGGGCGGACGCATTCGCGGCGACGGGCGCGCGCTACGTGGTGCTCGTCGCCAAGCACCACGACGGCTTCTGCCTCTGGCCGACGCACGTCGCGAATCCGATGCGTCCGGGCTTCCACTTGCGGCGCGACGTCGTGGGCGATCTCGCGCGCGCCGTGCGCGCGCGGAACCTGCGCTTCGGGGTCTACTACTCCGGCGGCCTCGACTGGAGCTTCGACGCGCGTCCGATCGCGAACCTCGGCGACCTGATCGCTGCGGCGCCCGGCGGCCGGTATCCCCGCTACGCCGAGGCGCACGTCCGCGAGCTGATCGAGCGCTATCGGCCCGACGTGCTGTGGAACGACATCTCCTGGCCCGGCAGCAAGGCCCAGCTGCTACGGCTGTTCGCGGACTACTACAACGCAATCCCGGACGGCGTCGTGAACGACCGCTGGCTGCCGGTGCTCCCGTTCGGTCGCCTGCTGCGCATCCCGTTCGTCCGCCGGCAGTTCAACGCGCGCGTGAAGGCGGCCGTGCTGCGCCACGGCGGCGCGCTCGCGCCGCCGCCCGCGCTCCACGCCGACACGCGCACGCCCGAGTACACGAGCTTTCCGCAGGTGCGCGCCGAGAAGTGGGAGTGCGTGCGCGGGATCGACAAGAGCTTCGGATACAACCGAGCGTCGCGGCCCGAGGATTTCCTGGCGCGCGAGGCGCTGATTCACGCGCTCGTCGACATCGCGAGCAAGAACGGCAACCTGCTGCTCAACGTCGGTCCGCGCGGCGAAGACGCGCAGATCCCCGAGGCGCAGCTCGTGCGCTTGCGTTGGCTCGGCAGCTTCACGCGCCGCTACGGGGAAGCGCTCTTCGGCACGAAGCCGTGGACGCGCGCCGATGGCGTCGCGGCCGACGGCACGCCGCTGCGCTTCACCGAGCGCGGAGGCACGGTGTTCGCGTGGCTGCTCGGCGCGCCGGCGCCCGGCGCGAGCCTCGAGCTGCTCGGCCTCCGCGCGGAGGGCGCGCAGCTCGTCGGCGGCGCGGCGCTTCCGCTGCGGCGCACCGCGCGCGGCGTGGAGCTCACACTGCCCGCGCTGCCCGACGAGCCGGCTCACGCGATCGCATTGCAAGGCGCGCGAGGCGATGCCGCGTAACGAAAACCTGCTCGCGCGCGGCGCGGGCCTGAAGCTCGCTCAGCTCCTCGCGGCTCGCTTCGCTTCGAGCTGGGCCTGAATCTCGGAGACCCGGCCGCGCGTGAGGTCGTACTGGCGGAACGCGAGCCACGAGACGCCGATCAGCACGAGCACCGAGAGATTCATCGCGAGGCCGAGGTGCATGCGCATCTCGGGCGTCACCTGCGCGATCGAGTGGATTCCGCGGACCCCGACCAGGTCGACCAGGATGCCGGCGAGCCACGCGCCGCCGCCGTACGTCAGCTTCAGCGCGAGCGAGGCCGCGCCGAAGTACACGCCTTCGCGGCGCCGGCCGCTCGCGAGCTCGTCCGCGTCCGCGCAGTCGGCCATCATCGACTGACCCATCGCGAACGTCGACGCGACCGCGAACGGCGCGACGAAGCCGGTTCCGATCAGGTAGAGCGGGACGTAGGTCGGATGCGAGCGCTCGGGCCAGATGCCGACCGTCGCGAGCGTCCAGACGGCGGTGTGGATCGCGACGTACCAGAGCAGGCCCTCCGAGAAGACCGCGCCCTTGTCGCGCGTCGCGGCGCGCCTCGTCCAGAACGCGAGCCCGGCGATGATCGAGACGATCGAGACGGCTCCCCAATAAGACATGATCTGCGGCGTGACGTCCCAGAAGAAGGTTCCGGTGTGAAGGCCGAGCGTGATCGTCGTGCCGGACGCGATCGACGCGATCGCGATGCCGAGAAAGACCGCACGGAACGCGCGCTGGCGTAACGCCGCCCACAGGTCTCGATACAGCGTTTGCAGCACGCCATGCTGCGAGGCTCCCGGATCGGGTGGCGCGAGCAGCGGGATGCGATCGCGCGTCATCCAGCCCGACGCGAAGATCGCGAGCAGCACGCACGCGGCCGAGATCGCGGCGTACTGCGGGTAGGCGGCGGCATAGAGGCGGCCCTCGCCGTGCTCGGCGGTGCTCCGGAAGAGCCACGCGAGCCCGACCACGGCGGGGAACAACCGCGCCAGCTGCGCGAACGAGAAGCGCAGCGAGACCAGCACGGTGCGCTCGTTCCAGTCGCGCGTGAGCTCGGCGCCGAGCGACAGATACGGCACGTGGAACATCGTCAATGAGAAGCGGTTCACGAGCATCCAGCCGAGCAGCCACGCGAACAGCGCGCCGTGAGCGAGGCCGGCGGGCGGCGCGAACACGAGATAGAGGC
>Ga0187894_10002659_pt1 | contig 21051 bp, 21 predicted proteins | sample GBC1701081metaG_FD_136650 | JGI IMG/M metagenome (GOLD analysis project Ga0187894, IMG submission 136650) | White microbial mat communities from a lava cave in the Kipuka Kanohina Cave System on the Island of Hawaii, USA - GBC170108-1 metaG ...
ATAAATTGCTTCTATGGTTCTGTTCATAGACTCTCTACTCTATCGAAAAATTATAAGCAACTTCAAAATACCATTGTCACTGCAAGCGCCTTTCTTTACAACTCGCCGCTTACCCGCTTGCCGTTTTGCTTCTTGAAATTGGCGATATAATCCTGCGCGAATTTTTTGAGCGTTGGGCTGGTTAAGCCGACCTGTGTGGCTTCCTCAAACGCCTTCTCTTCCGACCAGTCAAATTCAACTACGCGATAAATCATCCAAAATGCGCCGACGCGATTGGCGCTGGCGCAATGAATCAGCATCGGATAATTGGCTTTGTCTTTAACGGCTTTCAAAAATTCGTCCGCCTGTTCGGTTTTCGGGTCGGAGCCGGTGACGGGAATGTTGATATATTTCATACCGGCTTTTTCAATCAACTGGCGTTCGTGGTTGAGGTCTACGCCCTCTTTATCGGTACGCAGATTCAAGACGGTGCGAAAGCCGTTTGTCGCCAGTTTGTCATACGCCGTGTCTTTCGGTTGTCCCGCCGTTGCCAGTTGATTATTGATGCAGAGCAGTTTCGGCACATCGTCTTTCAACGCCTGTTCCAGTTGCGTCTGTTGCCCCTGACGTTCCGGCTTCTGCATCTGGCAGGCGATTACTACCGGGCAGATGATGGCGACAACAGCAACTAATAATTTTATAGAGTATTTCATCTTTTTCATACCTCGTTTAAGCCGACCTTAAAATAGTGAGTAGATGAACGGAGCCAGCGCCGAGGTTTCTGCAAATACCACTAACACGCCGAGCAGCCCCAAAACGATAATAATCGGCGTCATCCACCACCGCTTGCGATAGCGCATAAATAACCAGAGTTCTTTTAGAATAGCCAGTTTTGCCATAACCTTTTCAATCCAATTCAAATTCCTGCATCCAGTCCAGATTATTATCAAATGGTTTCATGTCGCGCTTGTCAAGCAAGATATTGTCCATAACAAGATAATCCATATCTGTCCGCATAAAACAACGGAAAGCATCCTGCGGCGTGCAGACAATCGGTTCGCCGCGTACATTAAACGAAGTGTTAATCAGCACCGGCACACCCGTCAGGTTATAAAATTCCTGAATGAGATCGTAAAAAATCGCATTCTCCTCGCGGGAAACCGTTTGCACACGCGCTGAACCGTCAACATGGGTCACCGACGGAATCACTCGTTTATCTTCTCTGACCTGCGCCACCAGCAGCATATATGGGCTTGGACAATCCAACTCGAAATAGTCGCTGCTGTACTCTTCCAGTACCGCCGGAGCAAAGGGGCGGAAACTCTCACGGAACTTGATCTTCAAATTGACGCGATCCCGGTTCTCCGGTTGTCGCGGGTCTGCCAGAATGCTGCGATTGCCGAGCGCCCGCGGACCGAACTCCATGCGCCCCTGAAACCAGCCGATAACATTCTGCTCATCAATCAGGCGGGCAACCGTAGAGAGCAATTCGGCGCGTTCCAGTTTTTTAAAGGTTGCTCCCGCTTCACGCAACCAAGCCTCAATTTCATCGCCTGAATAAGCTGGTCCCAAAAAGGCATTGCAGAAACCTTCATAACGCGGCTTGCCAAGCAGCGTGTGATAGATGTAAGCAGCGATGCCGATTGCGCCGCCCGCATCGCCCGCCGCCGGTTGAATAAAGATATTCTTAAAAGGTCCTTCCCGGAGAATCCGCCCGTTCGCCACACAGTTGAGCGCCACGCCGCCTGCCAGACAAAGATTATCGAGATTGGTCTGTTCGTGCAGGGTCGAAACCAACCGCAACATGACCTCTTCCGTAACCTTTTGTATGCTCGCCGCCAAATCTTTATGCTGCTGGCTCAGAGACGATTCGGGTTGTCGCGGCTGACAATCGAAAAGTTTTTCAAAGTTACCGTTGGTCATCTGCAAGCCGTAGTTATAAGCAAAGTATTTCGGGTTGAGCCAGAAACTGCCATCATCCTGCACTTGTACCAATTCGGATATAATAAGGTCGTAATAACGCGGTTCGCCATAGGGCGCGAGTCCCATGACTTTGTATTCGGCGCTGTTGACCTTGAAGCCCAAAAAATAAGTAAAGGCGCTGTAGAGCAACCCCAACGAGTGCGGGTAATCAATCTGCTTGAGCATTCGTATCTCGTTGCCATGACCTTCCGCCAGACTTGCGGTTGCCCATTCGCCAACCCCGTCTACTGTGAGAATAGCGGCATCCTGATAGGGTGAGATGAGAAAGGCGCTGGCGGCGTGTGATTGATGATGCTCGGCAAAGAGGATTTCACCTTTATAACCCAATTCACGGGCGATAATGTCTTTCGTCCACAACTTTTCGCGTAACCACAGCGGCACAGCTTTCATAAAGGCGCGATAGGAACGCGGAAAGGTTGTGACATAGGCGCTGATAATGCGCTCAAATTTGAGCAGCGGCTTTTCATAGAAACCGACGTAATCAAGGTCGCTAACCTGAATGCCGCCTTCTGCAAGGCAGTAACGGATAGCTTGCGCGGGAAAGCCGGCGTCGTGTTTTTTGCGCGTGAAGCGTTCTTCGGAAGCCGCCGCCGTAATCCGCCCATCTTGTAACAGACAGGCTGCCGCGTCGTGATAAAAGCAGGAAATACCGAGTATGTTCATTAGCAGAATATCAGAATTGTCGCTGGGCGCGTGTCAAATCATTGCCCTTCTCTTCATAATCCTTCAGGTAGCTCGCGGATTGCGGCAGGCGTTGTTTCAAGGGATCGGTACGCAGAATTTTCATTATCGCCCACGTCACGCCGCCAACCAGAAAATAGGTCAGACTGACAATAATGAAGGTCTGCACCCGACCGATGGTGTGCGCTACTCGTTTCCATATCGCCCAAACTTTTTTCAGTGCTGCTTTCATGTCGAGAGTGTTTCTTTCTGCATTGGCAAGTTCACAACTTCATGCCTTTAATGGTTGTAAAGAGTTTGCGGGCGACGACCTCATGCCATAGTCGGTTCGGGTGTCCGTCAATCGGCACCATGAAATCTCTTGAGCGCAGCCCGGTTGCCGCCAGTTCGTCTATGACATCGAGAACCGTCACCCCATCTTTATTGGCAAAAACCTTGCTGACCTGCGCGTGCATCTCCTTAAACTCTTCCGGGTAATCGCGGAATGTCTGATTGTCGTCTCGCGTCCAATCCGGCAACAAGACGACAATTAACGGCACCTTCTTTTCGCGCAGCAAGGTATAAAAACCAAGCAGCGAATCACGGCAGGACTGCCACGCCTCAAATTTTTCATTATAACTCTTCACTTTGAGTTTTATAGACTCGTCGGTGATTAAATCCTTATTCGCCCAATTCGCCCCCTTTTGAAGAATCTGCGCGATATGGCAATTTTGAGCAAACGAGCGAAAGCCGGAACTTTCGGTCATATCGAGCAGAAAGCTCTTGTCCCGCAGGCGATTTCTCAGCATAAAGCGCAGATCATAAAAGGCGACTTCCGTATCATTGGGAACAGTAAAGCCGAGTACCACCACGTCGGGGCTAAGGTTCAACATCTCACGTTCTTTGAAATAGCGAAATTCCTGAAAGGTATTCGTGCCATCGTGTCCGGTATTGATGGTTTCAAACGGTTTGCCGCCTTCCTGATTGAGTAGATTTTCCAATTGCATCAGGTAAGTCTCTTCTTCTTTGATAGCTTTGCCGAAGGTATAGGAATCCCCTAGCCCGATGATTCTCACTATACCGGCAGGTTTCGGAGTGGCGAACTCTTTGCCACGCCAGCCCGCCGAGTTAATCCGCACCTTCACGCCCGCCGAATAGCCATTCCAATTTGGCGTGTATTCCATGTTGATGGCATTATCCAACCGTTTAATCATGCCGTCATCCTGCCTCAACGTGGGCGGCACTTTGATAATCCGTAGCACACCTTCGAGCAGAATGAGAAAGACGAAAAAGATCAACAGCAGAAACAACGCCTGCTTCTTCTTTGAGATTTTGCGAACCTCAGTTTCCGGCGTACTGCTCACTTCGTCCGATTTTACTTTTGTCTCCATGTTATGAATGACCACAAGTGAATGAATAGAGGATTGTGACCTCTTTGCCTGCGAAAAGGCAAGTCACCGCTTACATTGTCGGTTTTGGATAATGACCATCGCGCACAACAACTTGCCAACCGCTTGAAAAAAGTCGTCGCGCTTCTGGCAACGCAAAACCTTACCTTGAACATCAACCACTACGTCAAGTCCCCTGAACTTGGCGAACGAACCCAATCCTATCCTTCGGAGGACAACTTATGAAGCACAAATCGGTTAGCTTTATGCTGGCTCTTGCTTTTCTGTGGCTTGCAATTCCATCGTTTGCACAGGATGGCGGCTGGGTGAGGCGCGATAAAAACGGCGTCAGGATTGGTAACAGCAGAGTTACCGTCTTTGACGGTCCGGGTATCCTCAATTATGAACAGAAGCACAGATGGATGCCGGGAGTCGCCGGGGCAACAACCGTTATCGGCATTGGCGCAGGGGCTGGTGCGGCAACGGGCGCGGCGGTGAATGGCAAGAAGGGAGCCGTGATGGGGGCGCTTATCGGCGCCGGCGCGGCAACCGGCGTCTGGCTCTACAAAAATCGAACCGAGAAGCGAAAAATCTTCTAAGTCGAAAGTGGGAGTTTGCAATCACTTGCTTCACGATTTCAGACTCCTTCCTCTCTCCCCTTACCCGTCAGCAAGAATCCTGCCATAGACTTCCATATCTACATTGCCACCGCTAATCACGCAACAGACCTGGCGATTAGTGAAACGCTCCGGCTCCGTTAGCAATGCGCCGATGCTTAACGCTCCGGTCGGCTCGCTCTTCAAATTGGCATACGCATAGAGCAGCCGCACACCTTCTTTAATGTTCTCTTCCGGTACTTCAACAATTCCAGCCAATCCCGTTTGCAAAATCTTCCAGTTATGCAGTCCGACGCTGACGGTTCGCGCTCCATCGGCAATGGTCTGCGGTTCGTGTTCATTGGCAATAATGTGACCGGCGCGTAAACTGCGAGCCGCGTCATTGCCAAGCAACGGCTCGGCAGCGATAACCGGCGTTTTGCTGCCCGCCTGACGCAACCCTTGAAAGATTCCCGAAGTCAGACCGCCGCCGCCGATGGGCGCAATAATGAAATCGAAATGCCGGTTCATTGCCGCAATCTCCGCGCCGAGGCTGGCATTGCCGTCAATCACCAACGGGTCGTCATAGGCGCTGGCAATGTAAGCCTCCGGGTGTTCGACTGCCAGTTCGGCGACGCGCTCGGCTCTGCCCTTGACGCGCACATCAATCAAATCAACCGTGCCACCGTATTCGCGCACCGCATCAATCTTCACCTGTGCTGAAGTCTGCGGCATAACAATGACGCAGGATTTCCCAAGCAGTTTGCAGGCATACGCCATCGCCTGCCCGAAATTGCCCGACGACGCAGTAATAATCAGTTGTTGCTCGACGTTCGACGCGAGATTGTAAGCGGCGCGAAATTTGAAGCTGCCCGTATGTTGAAAGGTCTCGCTGACAATGGTGAGATTCACGCCCAGACGCGCTGCCAATCGCGGCGCATCAATGATCGCCGTTGGTCGAATTGCCTGATGCAGGGTCGGATGATTCATAAATCCTGACTATCTCAAATGCTTACGCCTAAGACAAGCGCCGCTTTTTGAAAGTCGGGCAATGCACTACAATTCAAGGGATATGAGAGTGATGATTCGCGTGCCGAACTGGGTAGGCGATGCGGTGATAGCGCAACCGGCTTTGCGCGAGTTGCGGCGGATCTTCAACGATGCCCAGATTACCTATCTGGCGCGTTCATGGGTCGCCGGACTGTTCGATGGTGAAAACCTTCACGATGCCATCATTCCGGTCACGGATGCACACCGCTTCACGCAAACATCAACCCGATTCTGGCAACAGGCGCAAGCCATCAGAAACGCCCGCTTCGATTACGCCATTTTGCTGCAAAACGCTTTTGCGGCGGCGCTCACGGCTCGCGCTGGCGGCGTAAGAAACATCGTCGGCTATCCGACGGATGCGCGTCGCCCGCTGCTGCATACCGTCATTGATTTTGAAAAAGATTATAAAACGCGGCATCAGGTCTTTTACTATCTCCACCTTGCCGCCGAACTCGAACGCCATTTGACGGGCGACACGCAAATTGATTTTCAAAACGCACAGCCACGTCTGCACGCCACCGATACAAGCCGCGAACAGGCGCGAACCTTACTTACAGAAAACGACTGGCAAGCGGGCAACCTTGTCGCCATCAATCCCGGCGCTACCAACAGCCGCGCCAAACAATGGCTTGCGGAAAGATTCGCGGCTACGGCTGACCAGTTATTCGAGCAGGACGGCTTACAGGCAGTCATCATTGGCGCGGTGGGTGACCTGGAAGCGGCAGAGGCAGTCAAACAATCAATGCGCTCACCTGCCATACAGCTTGCGGGCAAGACGAACATTGCCGACTTGAAAGCCATCTTATCGCTTTGCCGGTTGACCATCTCGAACGACACCGGGGCAGCGCACGTTGCGGCGGCGCTTGGCGTGCCGACCATAACCATCTTCGGACCAACCGAAGATTTCGCCACCCGCCCATTTGCCAATGCGGCTCCGATTGTGCGCCATCCGGTGGAATGTTCGCCTTGTATGTTGAAAGATTGCCCGATTGACCATCGTTGCATGACGCGCATTGCGGTCAGCGATGTCTACGACGCAGCGAAAACATTGCTTGATAAACCAAGCGCCGTAACATTTGAAGTCTGACCAGAAAAGCGCAAAAAAACATCAAGTGAAGAGTCCAACATAAACCGTGCGGATTGCTGCTGTATATTGAGCGTAACTTTGTTCAAATTCTTCGACGCTGGCAAAATTGAGCGAAGCGGCAAGGTCGGCAAGCGCCGCCGATGACACTGGCAGCGTTGAGGTCGGTCTGTCGAGAAGCAGGCGCATCCGATGGTCTAAGCGGCGCAGAAATGAATAGCCATCGAAGAGAGTTTGCGCCGCTTCTTCAGGCAGCGAGCCTGTCGCGCCGAGATGTCGAATCAATGACATGGTGCCTGCTTCGGTTGGAAAAGCAATACAGTCGCGCAGTTGCAGATAGCGTGTAAGGAAATAAACATCGGTCATGCCGCCTGCGCCCCATTTGATGTCACGGCTGCGATGTTTCGCTTTTTCAGTTTCCAAGCGTTTTCGCATCGCCGCTAGTTCCGTCTGCAATTCATCGTTACGCGCTGCCGATTGAAACACCGTTTCAATAATCGCCTGCCGCACGGTTGCGCCGAGTTGCAAATCGCCCGCCACTTCACGCACTTTCAAATAAGCGGAATGCTCCCACGCCGAAGCGCGGGCTTGCAGATAGGTAAGCAACCGTTCAACCCCTTGAGCCAGTTGCCCGTTTTTGCCTTCCGGTCTGAGGCGCAAATCCACCCGATAAAGAAAGCCTTCACGAGTTAACACCGACAACATCTGTAAGAGTCGCGCCGTAAAGTCGGCATAAAATTCCTGTGCCGTGCCGTAGCTTTTTTCTGTTACGCTCGCTTCGTCCCAGTCTTTTGTCTCATCAAAGACAATCAAGAGATCGAGGTCTGAGCCGTAATCCATCCCCGCGTGTCCGAGCCGTCCAAGTCCCAGCACTGCAAACGGCAAATGTTCCGTTACGCCAAACGATTGCAGAGTTATGGCAACGGCAATTTGCAAGGTCGCTTCGGCAAGCACGGTCTGTTCCAGATTACTGGCTCGCAGATGCGAATCAATAGCCCCTTTCTGCTGCTCTTGACTCCTGACTCCTGACTCCTGGCTTTTGACTCCACGCATATCCCGGTAGCCGATGCCAACGATGATTTCATTCCAGGCGTGACGCAAGGCATCGGCTTTTGCGGCGTTGCCATCGGCGCTATTGATTACTGCTTGCAAGCGACGGCGAAAATCAGCAATCGTTTGCGGCTGTTCATTTTTCAATAATGTCGCGGCAAACAACGGTCTGGAAACGAGGATGCCCGCCAAATATTGACTGCTTAACACCATCAGCAATTTTTCTATTGCGGCGTCAAAATTATCGCTGATATTTTGCAGAACCATTCGCGCCGCTTCGCCTTTATAGGTGGCGAAAGACTCTGCCCAGAGCAGCAGATTTTTCAGCGAACGCACCGGGTTAATCGCTACCTTGTGAGCGTCGGCAATAGCAGTGACAATTGCCGCGTACTGCTCCTGAGTTTCTTCCGTTTCTATGTGCTGCACTGATGCTAACAATCGGCTAACCGCCATTGCCGCCTGACTCTGTAAGCGGGTTGACTCTTCATCAAAATCGGCTTCGACACCGGAAGCGTGAGCAGCATCGGCGCGCGGCGTGTTATCTGTACTCCGGTGCGATTCTTCATCTAACGGCGAGCGTTCTTCGATAACTTCATCGGCGTTGTCTATCGCGGCTTCCTCGCTTTCGGCAAAGACACGGTTATAAATTGCCCGCACCGTTGCCGCTTGTGTTTCCATATCGCGTTTGAATGCGGTTGCCGCATCGGGCGCAGCATAACTGCAACGGCGAGCGACTATCTCCAATCGCTCTTTCGCCAGTGGCAAGGTGTGTGTCTGCGCTCCGTGTTCCATCTGTACACGATGTTCAACGGTGCGAAAGAAGGTATAAGCCGACGATAGCGCGGTGCGTTCCTGTTCTGTCAGATAGCCTTTTTCGGCAAGCCGCGCCAGCGTAATCAAAGTCTGCGCCGAACGCAACCACGGTTCGCGCCCGCCGTGCGCCAGTTGCAACGCCTGTGCAATAAACTCAATTTCGCGGATGCCGCCAATGCCCAACTTGACATTGAAGCCGCCTGATTGCCTTGCCATCTTGCGGTCAATCTTCTCTTTCGCTCGTCGTACATGGGCAATCGCTTTCGGGTGCGGCGTTTCGCTGAAAACCACCTCGCGCACCAGAGCGAAGAACTTTGTAAATACGGCTTCATCGCCCGCCGAAGCCCGCGCCCGAATGAGCATCTGGCGTTCCCAATTCTCGGCTTTTTTGTGGTAATAATCGGCGGCGCGTTCTGCTTCCCAAACCATATCGCCATCGCGCCCATAAGGTCTGAGGCGCAAATCCACGCGATAGACGGCGCTCTCGGTCGCCAGCCCGCTAATCGTCTTAACGATGCGTTGCGCTACCTGTGTGAAGAACTCTTTATTGGTTACAGATGAATTTTTCCGCAACCCGTCGCCAGCCGTTTCACCTGCGCCGGAGTAGAGAAACAGCAAATCTATATCTGAGGCGTAATTCAATTCGCGGCAGCCGAGTTTACCGAGCGCAATCACGGCAAATTGTGATTGCGAAATGCGCCCGCGTTCATCGCGCACCTGTGGCGCTCCATATTTATTGGTGACTTCCTGTGTCGCCTGTTTCAGTGCGTAACCGATAATCACATCGGCAAGGTTCGATAACTCTTCGGTGACTTCAGAAAGCGTCGCCAGTCCGAGACAATCGCGCAGATAGATACGCAGCAATTCCCGGTTCCTGAAACGTAAAAGCAGCGTTCGCGCCTCCGTATTGTACATTCGCGTCAGGAATCGGCTGAGGTCTTCCGCCATCTGTTCGGTAGCCTTCACATAATCCAAGCCGCGCTCATGTTCACGCTCAAACCAATCAAGATCATCAGGATAGCGCAGCAGATGTTCCGCCAGAAACGGGCTATAAGCGGCAATGGTGAGCAACCGCAACAGCAGTATCGAATTGCGCCAGCACCGGGCAGCGCGAACCGGTTGTTCCGCTTCAAGCCGTTGCAGAAAGACTCGTGCCGCTTCCGCATCCGGCAACGTGAGAAGAAATGTCTCGATCTCCTTTCGACCCTGTTCCGCCATCACTGAATTTACTGTATCACAGACCGCAGCGAGTAACGATGCAATCACAGACTGACGTTCAAGCGCCTGACCCATTCACGCTGTTCTGGTGTATCAGGAACCGGACAACCGCGAGCCGTTTCGATAAGGGCAAAGGCTTCGTCTATTGAGTATTCCTCTTGTACCATAATGGATGCGGCAATCATCGAAGCTCGTCCAATACCCTGTCGGCAATGAATGACTATACTTTTCCCCTCTTGTAGAAGATTCCACAACCTGTCAATAAGATTTTTCGCCGCCTGTGTTGAGTCAGGTGTAGAACGGTCTGCAATTGGAAAATGGATGAAATCTATACCGATTTTTTCGCTATAATGTGACTCTTTTTCCAATTCCAGTTCGCTGATTTCGTTCGCTTCCAATAGCGACACTAAGACATCAACAGCAGCTTCTTTGAGCGAGGCAATCTCATCTTCAAGCCAATCGCCGCCACGCGGACGCGGCATCAACCCAAGACGACCATTTTTGTAATTCTCAATCCAGTAAATCTTCGTTTGCACAATACTATCTGCCTCATATTTCGTCTGTGTTGTATTGAATTATAGAAAGGCAAAGCTCTTTTTTAGCAGTTTGCTTGCCTGACTCGTAGCAGTGAAATAGTATCCTATTGCCTCACCTGTGACCATTTTGTTCAGCGCAAGGAGGAATTTTATGAATGTCCTGCTCCTCTCGATGCCCGATTCATTCGAGCATATGCCGTCGGTGGTCGTGCGAATGCCAAACGGCGCTCTTGCCTCCCTCGCCGGTAATGTTGACGCGCATCATAAGGTTGCCGTTGCTGACCTCATTCTGGTACAAGACCGGGTGCGCGAAACCGTAGAACAACTGGTGCGCGAACTTGCGCCCGATGTCGTCGGCTTGTCGGTCATGACCTTTCAGCGCAAGACCGCGAAGAAGATTATTGACATGGTGCGCTCGCTGCGCCCCGAAACACGCATCGTCGTCGGGGGCTATGACCCAAGCCTTGCGTCCGACAGTTACACCGATAGCGATTCAGGAGTGGTGGATTTCATCGTGCGCGGCGAAGGCGAAATCACCTTCCGCGACCTGCTGCGTGCTATCGAAGATGAAAGCGGCTTTGACCACATCGGCGGACTTTCTTATCGCAGCGGCGAGCGGTTCTATCACAACCCGAATCGCGGTGTGAGCAGCCTTGATAACAGCGAGATTCGGCTGCCAAATCGTAAGGCGCGAGTGTTGCAAGGTTACACAATACTCGGAAGACAGGTTGACGTTATTGAAACCTCACGCGGCTGCACCTTTGATTGCAGTTTCTGTTCGATTATCGAAATGCGCGGACGCAATTTTCACACCTATTCATTTGACCGCGTGATTGCCGATATACGCGACGCCGCTGAAAAAGGAGCGCGGGCTATCTTCATCGTTGACGATAACATCTCGCTAAACGTCCGCCGCTTTGAGGCATTCTGTCAGGCAATAATTGATGCGGGGTTGAATAAGATTGATTACACCGTACAGGCGATGACTTCGGCAATCGCCAATCACGGCGACACGCTTGCGCCGTTGATGCACAAAGCCGGATTTCGGTATGTCTTTCTCGGCATCGAGAACATTCTTGAGGACGATTTGCAATTCCTCCGCGCCAGTTCCAAAAACACCAAACGTGAAGACGGCAAAAAAGCCGGAAACGCCACGCTCAAAGCGATTGATTACATTCACAAAAACAAGATGTACGTTGTCGGCGGCTTGATTGTCGGCAATCCGAACGATACCCGCGAATCCATTGAGGCAAATCTCGAATTTGCGCGACAGTACATTGACTGGCCCTACATTCAGCACCCGACTCCGTACCCACGAACACCGATGACCAAAGATTTTCGGGAACGCGGTTTGATTATCAACGAGAATCTTGAGGAGTATGATGGTACAACGGCGGTGGTAAAGACCGAACACCTATCAGCCGAAGAAGCGGAGTTTATGCGCTGGCAAGCGGAACGCTGGATGAAGGTTCGCCATATGCCGGTGGCGTTTCGTCACGACCCGCTTTATGTCATCAGGAACGCCCGCAAGATGTTTGCCGACACCTTTCGCGGCAGCACCTTGAAAACCTTTCTCGGTCTGGAAGATGAACGCCGCGCCTTTGAGCGTTACCGAAAAATCCGCCACGCCGAACGCGCTTACCTGTGACGAGTCCAGAGAGTCAGGAGAGTTTAGAGAGTTTAGAGAGTTTATGAGGAGCATTGTCCATTATCCATTGTTGTTCGGTGGTTGCCGTGTGGTTTCAATACCGATTTGTTTTCAAGGTTAGTACCGCCATCAGCAATGGACAATGCTTCTTTTTCCCGACTCTCTAAACTCTCTAAACCCTCTAAACTCTCAAGACTTTTTCTACTGCGCCCATAATTCGATGCTTTCACCGATGCCGCGTTCTTTCGCCAGCGTGTAGACGCGCCATGCCGTAGCAATATCCTCAAGCGCAATGCCGTTCGATTTGAACAGCGTAATATCATCGTCTTCGCATCTGCCTTTTTCAAAGCCCGCGACAATGCGCCCAAGTTCCGTAACCGATTCCCAACTGATAATGCCGCGATCTATTGCCGGTAATAAATCGCCCGCTTCCAGTTTCGATTGTTCCAAGGAATCAACGGCGATCACCGCAGCGCGACGCACGGCTTCCATATCCACTTCCGCTTTCGACAGGAAGTTCGACCCGGCAGCGTTGATGTGGGTTCCCGGCGCTAACCATTCGCCTTTCAATACCGGCTCGCGCCCTGAAGTTATGGTGATAATGATTGCTTGATTTCGCGCTGCCGCTTCGGGCGTGTCTACCGGGACGACTTCAATGTTAAGCAACGCCGACATCTTTTCGGCAAATCGTTCGCGCTTCTCCGGCGTGCGGCTGTACGCCTTCACCTGTTTGATCGTTCGCGCCCCACAGACCGCCATCAACTGACTCTCTGCTTGCCAGCCCGTGCCGTAGATGCCGACGGTTTCGGCATCCTGCCGCGCCATGTATTTTGTCGCCACGCCGGACGCCGCGCCGGTGCGTAGCTGTCCGAGCCTATCGGCTTCCATTATCGCCAGCATATCGCCGCTGTCGGCATCATAGAGCAACACCAGAAAACGCACTCCCTTGCGCGACGCCGTGTAGGTCTTCAAACCGTAAACGCCCAACTGCTTATCACCCGCCGCCATGACGTGCAATTGCGAAGTCGGCATTGCCACACGATAGCGCGAGCGATTGGTTGCTTTGCCTTCCGCCTGATGGCGCAAAACTTCTTCAACAGCTTCCATCGCCGTTTGAATGTCGAGCAGTTCCGTGACATCTTTTTCTCTGAGTAATAGCGCCATAATCTTTCTCGTCAACTTTTATTTCGCCCAGTACCCGGAGCGAGCGCGTACCGTTGCGCCTTTTTTCACTTCAACGCGAATCGTCCGCCAGCGCCCGTCGTTTGTATTGTTCGTTGAGTAGTAACCGATGGAATACTGCGAGCGCAGATCATCGGCAACCTGTTTGTAAACGCCCGCTAAATCGGCAATCGAGCGCACTGTATATTCGCGCCCGCCGGTGCGGGTTGCCAGTTCTTTCATTTCACGGCGAGCAATTTTGTATAAGCCGGCGTTGATTTTGCGCCGTGTCTCCGGCGGCAGCAATTTTCGCGGTTTGAATTTCTCTATTGATTCCGGCTCAAATTCGTCGTAGTAGCGATTGACTTGAGCCTGCGAAAACTCAATATGACCAGGCTTATTTCTATCGTCAATCAATAATCCGGCAAGCGCCGTCGCTTCGGTATTGAGTTCAAGGAGATAGACCGAAGCCTGCGATTTTTCGAGCAGTTTGGCGACATCCCGGTACTCGCTTTTGCTGGTGGAATCTACGCCATCCGATACGCAGACAATCGCCTTTCTACCTTCGACATCCTTCAACGGACTCTCTTCGACTGCCAGATAGAGCGCATCATAAAACGATGTTCCGGTGCGTGTATTGAAGTGATGCCCGTCGGCTCCGGGAATCAGCGTCAAGCGGTCAATCTCCGATTCAACGCGGGCGCGGGTATCGGTAAATTCGGCAATCATTTCAACATCGCCGCTAAAGACAATTACCCCCACGCGGTCTTTATCGCGTAACTCTTTGAGAAAATTTTTCGCCGCGCTTTTGATGAGCGCCAAGTCATCGCGGGTAGAGCCGGAAAGGTCTAGGAGCAGCATCAGGGTAAACGGTTCTTCGGTTGAATTGAAAAGCTCAACCTTCTGCCGCGTACCGTCTTCGTAGATGGTGAAATCTTCGGCGCGTAACGATTTTACGGCGCTGCCATTGCGGTCCTTGACCGCTGCCGTAATGGTGACCAGATCGCTCTTTAGCTTTATCGGCTCATCCTGCTCCTGCGCCGATACGGTTGCCATAAGCGAAAGCAGCAACATCGCCGCAAAAACATAAACTTTCGCAAAACGAAGAACATTTACACTATATATGCTTACCGTCAAGATTGCTGTTTGTTCTTTATCCATCGAAGAACCTCACGCTCTGTTTAACGCTACTATGCTAGCCCGGTTGCACGGATGTTGCCAACCACGTTTGCTATCTTACAGCGAGCCGTTATGCTATCGTTTCCATTGAAAAACAAAAAAGGAGAATTGATAATGCAGGTAAAAGAAGGCGATACCATTTCCGTACATTATACGGGTAAACTCGACGATGGCACGGTCTTCGATTCGTCTGCCGGCAGAGAGCCATTGCAATTTACGGTTGGCGCACACGAAGTCATTCCCGGTTTTGAAGATGGGGCGCTCGGCATGGCTATCGGCGACAAACGCGACGTAGTCATTGAGCCGGACAACGCTTACGGTTCGTATATCGAAGAACTGGTAAAGACGCTGCCGCGTTCGGCTTTTCCGCCGAACATCAATCCGGCAATCGGCTTTGAATTTGCTGTACAATTGCAATCCGGCGAATCGCTGCCGGTTCGCATTATTGATATTGAAGACGACGAAATTACCATTGACGCAAATCATCTGCTGGCAGGCGAAACGCTATTTTTCAACATCGAACTGGTGAGTATTGATAAACCGGTTTCCACCATTATTTCATAAGGCTTGCGGGGTACAGTCATCTGTACTCTTTTCTCTCATCTCACATGACGGAACGAATCCGCATCGGCATAGACACTGGCGGCACATTTACCGATTTCGTTGTCGCCCGCAATTCACAAATCAACCATTTCAAAATCCCCTCAACGCCGCACAATCCGGCGGAGGCGATTCTCGCTGGACTTGAGCGTATCATTGCGGAAACCAACGCTCTGCCCGCAGAAATCGTTCACGGCACAACCGTTGCGACCAATGCATTGCTCGAACGCAAAGGCGCACGCATCGCTTTGATAACCACCGCAGGTTTTGAAGATGTCATTGAAATCGGCAGACAGGCGCGACCGGAAATCTATAATTTTATGGTGACGCGCCCCGCGCCTCTGGTCGCTCGCCACTTGCGTTTCGGCATAGACGAACGCATTGCCCCCGATGGCTCCATCATCCTTGAGTTAAACCAATCACAACTCGAAGAAGTGGTTTCACAAATCGCCGCAAGCAACGCCGAATCTATCGCTGTCTGCCTGCTCTTTTCCTTCGCCAATTCAAAGCATGAAAAGCGCATTGCGGCGGCTCTCGAAAACGTCAAGCTGCCAGTATCGCTATCACACAAAATCCTGCCCGAATATCGGGAGTATGAACGCACCTCAACCGTCTGCATCAACGCCTATCTCGTCCCCATCATGTCGCGTTACCTTCTCGCTCTCGAAAAAGGTATCGCCGCGCAGCAAGCCGCTACAAAAAAACGGCTCCAGACTCCAGGCTCCAGACTCCAGACTCTTCTTAGAGTTATGCAATCAAACGGCGGTTCCGTGTCGGCAAAAACCGCAGCAAGCGAGCCGGTGCGGGCGATTCTGTCGGGTCCGGCGGGCGGCGTAGTCGGGGCAATGCGGGTCTGTAAAGCGGCGGGATTTGCTGACATTCTCACCTTTGACATGGGCGGCACATCAACAGACGTGGCGCTCTGTCGCGGCGAAGCACGTACCACCAATGAGGCTACAGTAGCCAATTTGCCGGTTGCTGTACCAATTATTGATATTCATACCGTAGGCGCGGGCGGCGGCTCTATCGCCCGTGTTGACGAAGCCGGAGCCTTGCGCGTCGGACCGGAATCGGCGGGCGCAAATCCTGGTCCCGTCTGTTACGGGCGCGGCGAAGCGGTGACGGTGACGGATGCCAATCTGGTACTTGGGCGCTTTGGCGCGGGCGGTTTGCTTGGCGGTGAAATGCCGCTTGATGTGGAACGCGCCCGCTTTTATATGACCAAACTTGCCGCAGCGATGTCGCGTTACAGCGATAAAGCTGTCAGTGCGGAACAGGCGGCGCTTGGCGTGGTGCGCGTAGCGAATGCCAATATGGAAGGGGCGCTCCGCAAAGTCTCCGTTGAACGCGGACAAGACCCGCGCCTCTTTTCTCTGGTCAGCTTCGGCGGCGCAGGCGGGCTTCACGTCTGCGATCTGGCAACGCAACTTCGCATCAATCACGTCATTATTCCGCGTTCTCCCGGTACACTGTCGGCGCTTGGTGTACTGCTCGGTGATGTCGTTAAAGACTATTCGCGTACCGTGATGATGAAGATAGCCGATGCCGATACGCGCCAGCTTGAGCGCGAATTTGCGATGCTTGAACGACAGGCAGCAAACGATTTAAGCCGCGAAGGATTTGCTAAAGAACGCATAAAATTTCATCGTGCCGTTGCTATGCGTTATGTCGGGCAATCGTTCGAGATTGACGTAAGTTGGAGCAAGACTTTCGAGCGTCAGTTTCACGCGCTGCACCGCGAGCGTTACGGTTATGCGGATGCCTCGCGCCCAACAGAGATTGTCTCCCTGCGCTTGAAAGCAAATGGCATAACCGACAAACCAAAATTGCGCCGCTTTACCGCAAGTAAACCACACGCGCCCGCCTCCACCTATACGGCAAAAGTCTTTCTGAACGAACGCGCCAGTCGCGTACCCGTTTACGAACGCGAAAAACTGGCTACAGGAGCCTCTTTCACGTCTCCGGCGCTGGTTACGGAATATAGCTCGACAACCTTAATTCCGGCGGGCTGGCAGGTGGAAGTAGACGGCTGGCTGAATTTATTGATAACAAAAAAAGCGGCGAAGCGTTGATTGACATCGCGGCTTCGCCTTTCATCTGACCGTCTTCAAACGGGGGCTACTACTACCAAAGGGGGTATTACTGTTACTTCAGGGGTACAAAACTTTGCCGCTTCTTATTTGTCTCCTTCTGTCTTCTTATCATTCAGTCAGGCGAGCGGCTTACCTGTCTGAGAACTTTAACGCTGGGAGCGCAGGCAAGATGCCTGCGCTCCCAGGAATTTAACAACCCGCTGCCGGTTCCCATAATTCGATGCGATTGCCTTATGCCTGTTGGGTTGCGGCTGCCGTCTCTTGTCCGGCGTTTTCACCACAACCGAAAGCTTCCATGCGTTTCGCCACCTCTTCCGGCGTCACATCTTCAATGTGCATGGACAGCAACCACGCATGTCCAAACGGATCAGACAATTTTCCCATGCGGTCGCCATAAAATTGATCCGCAAGCGCCTGCTTCACTTCGGCTCCGGCAGCTACAGCGCGTTGAAATACCGTGTCAACATCTTCTACATACAACGCCAGCGAAACGGTCGTGCCATTGAGCGACTGCGGTGACAGATAACCCATTTCCGGCATCTCGTCTGCCAGCATAATGTGAGAATCGCCAATTTTAATCTCCGCGTGACCGATTCTACCGTCCGGCATCGGCATTCGCAGAACTTCCACCGCGCCAAAGGCTTTGGTGTAATAGTCAATCGCGGCGGCAGCGCCGTTTACGATCAGATACGGGGTGATGGCGTGAAAGCCATCTGGAATTGCGTTTACTTTTTCACTCATGTGGTTCTCCTTTATCAATAAAAAATAGTTGCTATTTCCTGCATATTGTCGGGGGCTACCGGAATGAGTCAGCTTACTCATTCGGGAAAATGCCAGCGTGTGGCATCTTTGGGAAACTGTTTCCACGCCAGAACCTTACGCGGGCGGACAATGAATATGCCGCCGCCACCGGTATATGCTTCGGGCGGTGGCGCATAACCATATTTCTTCTTTGACTCCGCCGCCAATCGCTCTGCCAGCGCCTTGTCTATTTCGCGCAGTTCAATCGCTTCGCCTTGCAGAATCACCACATCCATAGCGTTTTCCAGATGAATGCAGACCGCCGGATTGGCTACCAGATTGCGATTGCGTTTGGTTTTGGGGCTGCCGCCGAAATAGAGCTTTTCATCAATCCATAAACCATCTACCGGCGTCGAGTGCGGGCGACCTTCCGCATCAACGGTGCTGACCCAGTAGTATTTCGCTTCCGCCATTCGTTCGCAGATATGCGACCACGGCAGCAGCCCTTTTTTATCTTTTGGGAGCCCGTAATCGGCAGGCATCTGCGGGCGGCTTGCCAGAGGTTCTTTCTGTTGCTTTGTCGCGGCTCGTTTAGAAGTTGGCATGATTGCACCTCTCTATCGTTGTCAATCGTTTAGCTTGATGTTGCTTCACTAGCTGCGCTCGTTTGCCGTTCACCGAGACAATAACAAAGCCCGTCCGATGCGACGACGAAAAAGACTTTCCAGAAAGTGTCGCCGTCCTGATCAATGCGAAAGCCCGCTTCGTCTTTGCCCAAGCCATTCGCCTGTAACTCTGCGAAAGCGGTTTCGACATTATCAACTTCAAAGAAACAGCCTTCTTGCGCCGGGTCGCCGCCATTTTCGGCTAAACCAATCTGAATGTCATCCCGCCCAAGAACCGCCGATTTACACGGCGAGTCCTGCTGAGAGATAACTCGGAATCCCATCACCGTTTCGTAAAACCCAATGGCAGTGGCGACATTTTCGACCGGCAGATTCATCTCGTCTTGCTGATACGGATGTGCAGATTTGAATACCGCTTTCATTTCAGGCTCCTTAGCCGTCTGATGATCTTTATGCCTGCGCTGTCGGGTCCGCCTGCATAACGCCGAAGATGTTGCCGTCGGTGTCCTTGCAGTATGCCAGCCAGCCAATGCCGGGAACCGCCATTTTTGGCATGGCGATTTGCCCGCCGTTTTCCTGAATGGTACTAAGCGAAGCGTCAATGGATTGGACATCTACGGTGCAGACATAAGCGATTATCGCTTCGCCGTCAATCGCTCCCATGCGCTTCATCAAGCCGCCGTCAATACCCGGTTCGCTCGCATCGCCGGTCTTGATGAGCCAATAGGCCATCGGACCTTCCCATTTTTGAATCTGCCAATTAAAGGTATCGGTGTAAAATTTTGCCGCCCGTTCGGGGTCGTCGGCGTGAATCTCGAAATGTACAACTCTTGCCACAGTGCTGCGTCTCCTTCTATCAAGTCTTTAGCAGTTCGGCTGGAACAAGCTGCCGTTTCAAACTTGCAACACTGTATCACAAAACTCTCTGCGTTGCAAGCGTGAAACGATGTTTCTTTGGAATTTAACAAAAATTTTCTTTGGGAGCCTTGAAATCCATAGCTGATGGGCAAGTAGAGAGAAGTTCGGGTAGTGAGGTTAGTCTGTTAATGGTAAAAATCACTTCTCACTACCCCCTACGTAGGTATGCAAAGCTTTTTGAAAAATAATTGCAAAAAACGCCTATTTTTAAGGCTTTTTGAAAACCTTTATTCAAAAATCATTTGCATACCTACTCAGAAGGTAGAAAGAGGGAATAAAATTTATTGACACCAGATCAGACGAAATCCTGATAATATGAACAAGGAAAATTTTATGACCTTATTCAATGATCAACTTCAACAGGCGAAGCGAGCTTTGGATACTGCTGAGACAGCTATAAAAGAGGCAAGAGAACGAGCAATATCATTAGGTAATTCAATTCTTCCAATAATTGATGAGGAATCATTTCGACTATTTCTCAAGAAACCTTATATTTTAATTCAAAAACGTGCTCACGAATGGTATTGCATCGTCCCAAAGTTTATTGATTTTGCTATAGGATGGCTGGAATTTTCGACTGATTCATACAATAGACCTGTTGCGTAATAAGGAGAGCTACAAAATGTAGGACGTTACTTTGTGTTACAAGCCCAATATCTTGTGGCATTTTTTCCAATTCGCTTATTACGCAACAGGTCTAATATATTTCTCGTGAATCGCTACACCTTGTGGCTAGGAGAAGTGCCTCGATCTATTGTAGAAGAGACAGGGCTTGAAGAGATGCCAGGCGAACTTATTGTCAGCGATGGATTACTAACTTTCGATAAAGAAGACCGCCTTTTAGTCGGCAAGTACAAATCATATCTGAGCCGCATTCAAGGTAATGTTGGCTATATTTCACGCGGCAAAGAATTTCAATTATTATCACAAATGATTGATGATGGTTATTTACCTTTCGCTGCACATCCAGTAGCCGCGGAAGATCGCAGAAAACCTGAGGTCAATTTTACGTTCGATGGAATGTACAGTTTTCAAAAAGACGCATATAAAAAGTTTTTGAAGCTTGGGGCAATAGGGGTGTATTGGATGACAGGCTCTGGGAAAAGCTTCCTTGCAATGATGTGCCTCGATTCAATAGAGGGTAAAAAGCTAATCGTCGTTCCTACAAGAACGCTTGTTGACCAATGGAAAAGCTATCTCAATAAATATGCGCCAAGATTATTGAGAGAATTACAGGATGGACACATCCAAATAGTCACATACGCAGGCTATGAAAAGGTTAAGAATGAAAAATTCGCATTAGTCGTCTTTGATGAATGTCATCGCTTGCCTGCAAATTCGTTTTCAAAATTCGCTACGATCACCACTAGATATAGAGTTGGGTTGTCTGCTTCACCAAAACGTGAGGATGGTCGGGAATCATACACATTTGCGCTAACCGGCTTTCCAATTGGTCATGATTGGCGTTCGCTGATGAAGGTGCTAGATAAAGAGTATCACGATGTAAAGGTTTGGATTGTGCCCTCTCGTGCTGCAAAGGTTGCAAAGGTAGTTGAACTCTTTAATCCCTCCAAGAAAACTCTCATATTTGCAGACAGTATTGATTTAGATCAATTTTCAGTTGCGTGTACGGTAAAAGATCAGTGAAATTCAGGTATGGCGCTACCCTGCTCTGACGACCTCCGCGACCGCCTCATCGGCTTCTATGAAACCCCTGAGGACGACCCG
>Ga0187894_10002660_pt1 | contig 21043 bp, 21 predicted proteins | sample GBC1701081metaG_FD_136650 | JGI IMG/M metagenome (GOLD analysis project Ga0187894, IMG submission 136650) | White microbial mat communities from a lava cave in the Kipuka Kanohina Cave System on the Island of Hawaii, USA - GBC170108-1 metaG ...
CCGACAACAAATTCTTGCGTAAGTCCTAATCCAAAAAGTAGAAGGGAGAAGTCAATGAACAATTCGATCAAAGAGAAGTCAATGAACAAGAAGCTGATGACGTTGCTCGCCGCTATTGCGGTCGCTGCGCTATCGTTGGTGTCAACACCTCCAGTCAGTGCTCAGGATAAAGCGACGCAAAACCAGTTCTGGTGGCCTGACCAACTGGACCTTTCGCCACTTCGGCAGCACACCGCCGAATCCAACCCGCTGGGAGAAAAGTTCGATTACGCCAAGGCGTTTGCCAGCCTCGACCTCAATGTCGTCAAGCAGGACATCAAGAAGGTACTGACGACGTCGCAACCCTGGTGGCCAGCCGATTACGGAAACTACGGCCCGTTCTTCATCCGGATGGCATGGCACAGCGCCGGCACGTACCGTGTGGGGGACGGGCGCGGCGGCGCGGCTGGCGGTCAAATGCGATTCGAGCCGCTCAACAGTTGGCCGGACAACGGGAACCTCGACAAGGCGCGGCGATTGCTCTGGCCGATCAAGCAAAAATATGGTCAGAAGCTCTCCTGGGCTGATCTGATGGTCTTGACCGGAAATGTCGCGCTCGAGGCCATGGGGTTCAAAACCTACGGCTTTGCGGGTGGGCGCGAAGACGACTGGGCGCCAGACCCAGTCTTCTGGGGGCCTGAGAAGAAGTGGCTTGCCGATGAGCGCTACAGCGGAGACCGAAAACTTCAGAATCCGCTTGCCGCCGTGCAAATGGGACTGATCTATGTGAACCCCGAAGGCCCGAACGGCAAGCCCGATCCGCTGGCCGCCGCAAGGGATATCCGCGAAACTTTTGGCCGCATGGCGATGAACGACGAAGAAACAGTGGCGCTCATCGCCGGCGGTCACACCTTCGGCAAAGCGCATGGCGCCCACGATCCTGGCAAGTGCGTGGGACCAGACCCCGCGGCTGCCAGTATTGAGCAGCAGGGATTCGGCTGGGAAAGCAAATGCGGCAAGGGCAATGCGGGTGACACGGTCACCAGCGGTCTGGAGGGCGCCTGGACTTCCAAGCCAACGACTTGGGGTTCGGAATACCTCACCAACCTGTTTGCCTTTGATTGGGTGCAGACCAAGAGTCCCGCCGGAGCGACTCAGTGGATTCCGGCGAACGGGCAGGCGGCGAACCGCGTGCCGGACGCGCACGACCCGTCAAAGCGGCACGCGCCGATCATGTTCACGACAGACCTTGCGCTGAAGTTCGATCCGAGCTACCAGAAGATTGCCAAGCGCTTCGCGGAGAACCCGGAGGAATTCAGGCTCGCGTTTGCCAAAGCCTGGTTCAAGCTAACCCACCGCGACCTGGGCCCGCGTTCCCGCTATGTCGGCGCGGAAGTTCCGAAAGAAGACCTGAATTGGCAGGACCCGCTCCCCCGCGTCAGCTATAAGCAGATTGACGCGAAGGATGTGGCGACGCTGAAAGCCAAAATTCTCGCATCGGGTTTGACCGTTCCGGAACTGGTCAGGACGGCTTGGGCCTCAGCGGTCACATTCCGCGGCACCGACATGCGCGGCGGCGCGAACGGCGCGCGTGTTCGCCTCGCGCCGCAGAAGGATTGGGAAGTCAACAACCCGGATGAACTGACCAAAGTGTTGGGGCGTCTGGAAGGCATTCAGAAGGACTTCAACCGCGCGGCGGTCGGCGGGAAGAAAGTATCGCTGGCCGACCTGATCGTGCTAGGTGGCAGCGCCGCCATCGAGCAGGCGGCGAAGGCTGCGGGGCATACCGTAGCGGCGCCCTTCACGCCGGGGCGCGTGGACGCGTTGGAAGCGCAGACCGACGTGGCCTCTTTCATTCCGCTTGAACCGACGGCGGATGGTTTCCGCAACTACTTCAATAAAGCGGAGCGCCTGTCGCCAACGGTTATGCTGGTTGAGCGGGCGAACCTGTTGACGCTCTCCGTTCCTGAAATGACCGCGCTGGTCGGCGGCCTGCGGGTACTGAATGCCAACGCCGGGCAGGCGAAACACGGGGTGTTCACCGATAAGCCAGGAACCTTGAGCAATGACTTCTTCGTGAATCTGCTCGACATGTCCACCAAGTGGAGCAAGTCCGCCGAGTCCGAGGGTATTTACGAAGGAGTTGATCGCGCGACCGGCAAGCTCAAGTGGACGGCGACCCCGGTTGACCTGGCGTTCGGGTCGAACTCCGAGTTGCGCGCCCTGTCGGAGTTTTATGCCGCGGCTGACGGAAAAGCGAAGTTCGTGCAGGACTTTGTCAAGGCGTGGGCCAAGGTGATGAACCTCGACCGCTTCGGCCTGTAAGGTAGAAGCTGAACGCAAATGGTGTTCGGCAAACATTGAAACCCCGGGAGCGCGCGCATCACTAGCGCGCCCGGCTTCAGTCAAGGACACTTGCCGGAAGCGGGCGCGCAAGGATGCGCGCGCTCCCATCGCCAATCAATATGTCACTTGAACAAGGCGATCTCTCATCAGTCGCAGTCGAATGGGATAAGCCGGAATACTGGGATGAGCAATCGCTCGATAAGGAGTTGCGGCGACAATATGACGTCTGTAACTCGTGCCGGCTGTGTTTCAACCTCTGCCCCGGCTTCCCGAAACTCTTCGAGAGCTTCGACAAAGACGAAGTTGATTCCGATCCCGACAAGCTAACGAAGGACCAGGTCTGGGAATTCGTCGATCTCTGTTACAACTGTAAACTCTGCTTCATCAAATGCCCCTATACCCCTCCGCATAAGTTCCTGATCGACATTCCAAAGCTGGTGATGCGCGCGCGCGCCATCGAGGCGAAAAACGACGGCGTCGAATTGCGCGATAAGATGTTGAGCAGCCCGGACGAAATCGGCCCCATCGCGAGCAAGCTCGCGCCTCTGGTCAATTTCGCCAACAAGAATCGCGCCAATCGCGTAATGATGGAGAAGACCATTGGGGTTCACCGCGACAAGATTCTCCCAAGCTTCCACGCCGAAACTTTCGAGAGATGGTTCAGGAAGAACATCGGGCAAGCCACATTCACCGCGCAGGGCGGTCATGAGCTAAAAGTCGCGCTCTTCCACACCTGCATCGTCAATTACAACGAGCCAAAGATCGGCAAGGCCGCCGTGCGCGCGCTTCAGAAAAACAATATCGAGGTCTGCGATCCGCCCGGCCAGCGTTGTTGCGGAATGCCGTATCTGGACGCGGGCCGCGTCGAAGAAGCTCTCGAACATTTTCGAGACAACGTGAAGACGCTGCTGCCATACGCGCGCGCCGGATACGACATCGTCGTGCCCGAACCGACCTGCGGAATGATGCTCAAGAAAGAGTACGCCGATTACCTGCAGGGCGAAGAGCGCGACCAGGCGCTGGAAGTTTCAAAACGCACATACGATCTGTCGGAATATCTCGTCAAACTCAACAACCAAGGCCGCCTGAGCAAGGATTTCAAAGTCGATGTTGGCAAGGTCGCTTATCATCAACCCTGCCATTTGAAGTATCAGGCGATTGGGGCAAAATCAATCGAGCTGTTGCGGCTCACCGGGGCGCAGGTGATCTTCATCGACAAAGGCTGTTCGGGCCACGATGGCACGTGGGCGATGAAGAAAGAGTATTTCGACCTGGCGCAGAGAGTCGCGCGCGGACTGAACCGCGGCGTGAACGAATCGAACGCCGACATTGTCGCCACCGATTGCTCTTTGGCCGGCTTGCAAATTCAACAAGGCACGGGACGCGCGACCGCGCATCCGATTGAAGTGCTGGCGAAGGCTTATGGAATCGAGGAAGAAGAGAGATGACGGAAATAACGGAAATAACGGAACAGACGGAAAGTTTTCAGACAGGATTTACTGCATAGCGCAGGATTGGCCGCAAATAAAAGGTTCTGCCTCTCATTCCTGTCAACCCTGTCCCAATCTTCTTTCCGTTTGTTCCGTTATTTCCGTCTTTTCCGTATTCTCTCTTCCCTTCCCTTATCGAGTTATCACAGATGAACAAAGTCGTACTTTCAGAAATTCTGGACATCGCGCAATATGAAAAGGCGCGCGATGAGTTTCGCCGGCGCATCATCGAACTGAAGAAAAATCGCCGCCTGCCGGTCGGCCCGATGGTGACTTTCGTCTTTGAAAATCACGACACCGTGCTCTTTCAGGTTCAGGAGATGATGCGCGCCGAACGCATCGTTCAGGATGACGCGATTCAACACGAGATTGATACGTACAATCAATTGCTGCCCGGCGAGAACGAACTTGCGGCCACGATGTTGATCGAACTGACCGACGCGGCGCGTATTCGGGACGGGATCACAAAGTTTTACGGGGCGAACACCGGCGAAGTGACCTACCTGCGAATCGGCGACGAGCGGTTGCCGGGCGTTTTCGACGACGGGCAGAGCGACGACCGGCGCATCAGCGCGGTACAATATGTGCGGTTCCGTTTCAACGACGCGCAGCGCGAGGCGTTCGTGACGGGGGCGCTCGCGGCGCGGCTGGTGATCGAACATCCGAATTACCGGCACGACGCGCCTGTCGAAGGCGCGGTCCGGGAGGAACTCGCCAAAGATTTCTCCTGAGTCAAATGAGACAGGGCAGGAAGGTGAAGGAAGTGAGCGAAATTTTGCCGAACGATTACGGCGATCCACGCGGGGAATACGACGCGATTCGCGGCGGCGCCGCGGTGATCGATCTCTCCGCCGCGGGCAAATTGCAGTTGAGCGGCAAAAACGTCGTGCAGTTCCTTAATGGTTTGGTCAGCAATGATGTCAAATCGTTGCAGGCGGGCGACGGCGTACTGGCGGCGTTTCCGAGCCTTCAAGGCAAGCTGCTCGCGCTCTGCCGGATTTACAACCTGGCCACACACCTGCTGCTGGAACTCGACGCGATCAACCGAGAGAAGATCTTCAAGAATCTGAGCCGGTTCGTCCCCGCCGGAGAATTTTTCGTCACGGATGTCAGCGAACATTTCGCGCTGTTTTCGTTGCAAGGCCCGCGGTCGGCGGAATTGATCGAGGCCTTGACCGATCAGCCGATCGACGGCGAGCGGCAATACAAAATCATCGAGCGGCAGATCGCGGGGGCGCAAGTCTTCATCGCGTCTCACAACCGCTGCGGCGAATCCGGATTCGACCTCTTCGTTCCGGTCGAATTCGCGCCAAAAACTCTTGAAACGATCTTGTCGCGCGGCGCCGGCTTCGGCGCGCGCCAGGTTGGCTTCGAAGCGTTCGAGATCGCGCGCATTGAAGCGGGCGTCCCGCGCGAAGGCGTTGACGCCGGCGAAAATTACATCATCCTCGAATCCGAGCTGGAATCGGCGGTCAGCTACACCAAAGGCTGTTACCTGGGCCAGGAGGTCATCGCGCGAATCCATTGGCGCGGCCAGCCCGCAAAGCGTTTACGCGGCCTGCTGATCGACGCCGATCAACCGCCAGCGCCGGGGACAGAGATTTATGCGGAAGACGGCAAGAAGGTGGGCGAGATCACCAGCAGCGCGCGCAGCTTCGCGCTCGACCGCTTCATCGCGCTCGGCTATGCGCATCGTTACTATCTGACGCCCGGAACCGGATTCACGTTGAAGCAGGGCGATACGGAGTTGGGACGCGCGGAGTTGGTCGAATTGCCGTTCGTCAAAAAAATGTGAATCAGTACCGCGAGCGATAGCGAGCGTGACTCAGGCAAGGATCGATTTTGGGAGACACGCTCGCTACCGCTCGCGGTACTGATTCAGCACAATATGGAAGAAAAATCTGAACAACCGAACGCACAACTGGAATGGAACCTGGAATCGGCTGAACTGGCATACGGCGTGATTGCGCGGTATGTCGAACACACCCAGGTCTCGGGTATTATCATCGCCCTGCTGGCGAGCGCGCTCGGCGAAGAGCGGATCAAATCAATCGCGGCCGGCGAATACTGGCAAAGTTACATGGCGAGCAAACGATCGATCACCGAAGCCAAACAGGATGTCGAACGCCTGACGGGACTGATCGAGCGGATGCGCGGAGAATCGAAGCAATCGGAGTGACAGGCTATGGCAAATTACGGAGTGATCACTGTCGAAGAGCTGAAAGCCAAGCTCGACGCGGGCGAGAAGTTCCGCCTGATTGACGTGCGCGAGCCTTCGGAATATAGCGTCGCAAAGATCGAAGGCTCGGACTTGAGGCCGCTCGGGCAGATCGTGAACTGGGCGCAGGAACCGGCGGATAAAGACGAAGAGATCGTGTTGCACTGCCATCACGGGATGCGTTCGGACCGCGCCTGCCAATACCTGGCGGCGCAGGGTTTCACCAACGTCAAAAACCTGATCGGCGGAATTGACGAATGGTCGTTGAAGATCGACCCCGCGGTCCCGCGCTATTGATTTCCCCAGGCTATTGATTTTGATGATGGATGGTTTACCTGCTCAATACCTGCGCGGGATCGAGTTGTTCAACGCCGGCCGTTTTTTCGAGAGCCACGAGGCGTTGGAAGAACTCTGGCTGAAATCCGAAGGCGCGGAGCGCGAGCTGTTGCACGCGCTGATCCAATCGGCGGCGGCGCTCCATCATTTCCAAGGCGGCAACCTGAAAGGGGCTTTGAGCGTTTACCATCGCGCGCAGCGAAGGCTGGCGGCGTTGCCTCCAACAGTGATGAAGCTCGACACTAAAGCTTTCGCGCAGGAGTTGGAAGGTTTCTTCGTCAGCCATTCCAATCTTGTGGCCCCGCTTGCTTCACTGCCTCAAATCCGATTGAATATTCAATGCGCTGAATAGAATATTGAACGCGGCGAATGGCGCTGTCCCGTGCGCGAAAGTGAGGCGTAACGATGCGTATCCGAGAAATCTACTTCCACAATGTGCGCGCTTTCCGCGGTGAGCATCGCATCTCGTTTGTGGATCCGCTGACGGACGCCGTGCGCCCAGTGACAGTTATTGCGGGAACGAATGGCTCCGGCAAGACAACCATCTTCGATGCCATTGAAGCCTTACTCTGGGCTGCGTTAAGCGACAGCCTCCCTGATATAAATTTTCTCGCCGAGATAAAACAAACTGGCTTGGTTTGCCTGACTTTGGAGCTATCTCCGGAAGACTGGCTTGGAAACGCCAATAGCCCAGATCAATTCCTGCATATTGTCGCCGGTAGATCAGACCTGGCGCCCGGAAAGATCGAAAATGTCTGGCCTAACGGAATTTATTTCGCTACGGATACGGGCTATTCGTTCCCCCAGGAAAGCAATGATACCCGAATCACTCGGTTCAAACTGGCTGATGCATCAACTCAAATGCGACGAGGTGAAGCGCCTCTTCACGGTGGATTGATTTACTTTCCGCAATCACGTCAACTTTTCCCATCATCGCCCAACGGGGGCGGAATTCAACCGCCGCCTCCGCATCGTGATTGGATTTCCCGTGTTGCGTCAATCAGTCAGTGGCAGGGTAGTTTAGAATCTCTCTGGGTCTGGCAGAACTATCTCGACCTCGAAGCAAGCGCTCAAGGGCAAACGACAGCGCATTTGAAGCCTTTTGTCGAAACAGTTGAAGACGTTCTAGGCGAAGGCCGCAAGATCAGTATAAAAGAAGGCCGCGTGATGGTACCTGTGGCCTGGCGCCAAAATGGCGATGAGACGCTAAAGGTCAGACTGGACCAACTGCCATCCGGCGAGCAGCAATGCTTGCTGCTCTTTGGCGAGTTGGCGCGGCGGCGGCGGCCTGGCGCGGTGATCCTGGTGGATGAGCCGGAAACGAGTCTGCATCCGACGCTCCAACGTTTGGTCGTTCATCAACTCCGTAAATTTGCTCGCGAGTGGGACTCGCAGTTGATTTTAGCCACCCACTCACTCGAAATTTTACGCACCGTCCACGAATCTCAGCGCATCATTCTCGATCAACTCGACGCAACCGAAGTTCACTTGGAGGAAGTGGCGTGAAAGTCCCCCCGTCGCTCGATGAACTTGAAAAAGAATTTTCTACAGGAAGCGGCATTGCAATCATTGTCGAAGGGAACAGCTATGAGGACGATCCCTGGTTTTATGGACAGTGGTTTGGTGATCGAGCGAGAGAGGTGACGTTCTATCCCCAAAATGGCTGGCATCAAGTGGTAGCCGCCGTAGCCACATTGCGTGAACGATCAATCGGCGTCCCTGTTTACGGCATCATTGACCGTGATTTCTGTGAGGATCATGAACTCGATACAGAGTTTGACAGCAAAGGCATAGCGCGTACCCCTCGCTATACACTGGAAAATTACCTGCTCGATCCGGTCTGCTGGGCAACCGTTTTCAAACGCATTTTCAGACGCAGTCCTGCCGCCGCGCGAGGCTGGGATGATGAACGACAAGTGACTAAATTCATCTCCGACGCTTACAGTGATTGCCTGGCGCTGGCAGCGCACAACTGGATAGTCGGAGCAATCACGGCAAAATACGCTTCTCCGACAACCGCATCCCGCGAATACCTGACAAATCACAAAGCGGTGAGAGATCAGGAGGCCGTGCTGCTATCACTGGCGAACTGGGGCGTAAGCATAGGAGCAAGTGAGGACCTACGGCAACTGTTCAACAGCAAGTTTTCTCAACTGAAAATCGCCACTATAGAGATTCTCTCCCAGCAAGTTTCGGGGAAATATGTCATGGAAAGGCTTCTTGATCTGTCTCCGGGTTCACCAACCAAGACTCGTTTCCCTCTCGACCACTACTTGAACCTATATATGGAATCCTGTTCGACGCCGCCGACAGATTTGGTCAACCTGATCGAACGAATCATCGAACACGCAGGACGGTAAATGATGTCTGTAAAGATACGGCTTGCAATTTTGGGTTTGTGGCTGGGCGCGATGGCTTTTTTCAGCTTCGTGGTCGCGCCAGCGGCCTTCTCCGCGCTGCCGCAACAGCAACTCGCGGGCGCGCTGGTGTCGCGGACTCTCGGCGCGCTCGAACTCATCGGCATTGTGACGGGCGGGTTGTTGATACTCATCCTGAGCTTCTCAAAAGAACGTGGCAAGGCCGCCCTGTTCGAGTCGGTCACGATTGCGCTGATGACGATCTCGATGCTCGTGTCGCGCTTCGTTGTCTCGAGCCGGTTGAGCGAGATACGATTCCGGTTCGGCGAAATAGCCCAGCTTGCGGCCGGCGATCCGGCGCGCGTCTCATTCGACCGCCTGCATCAGTATTCAGTTTGGCTCATGAGTTTCAACATCATCGCCGCGGTCGCCCTGATCGTGATTCTGTCGAGACAAAGTCAAATCAAGTAAGGCTCAGTAAGGCGGGGTAACGCAATGCTCGACCCTGATCGTTTGAGTTTTGAATTCGAGGCGGACGCCGGCAAACCGCGTCTGGACGAATTTGTCGCGAAACAACTCCCCAAAATCAGTCTCACGCGCATCCGCCGCCTGATCGCCGAAGGCGACGTTCTGGTCAACAACGAAAAATCGCTCAAAGGCGTCAGACTGCAACCGGGCGACAAGGTTTCGGTGAAAATCTTCGCCGCTGAAAAATCTTCGGCGACTCCCGAACCGATCCCGCTCGAGATTTTCTTTGAAGATGATCACATCATTGTGGTCAACAAGCCGACCGGTTTACTCGCGCATCCGTCGAACACTGAAAAATCGGGCACGTTGACCAACGCGCTGGCCTACCACTTCTGGCAAACCGGCGGCGCGCCGATCCGCCCCGGCATCGTCCATCGTCTCGACCGCAACACGTCCGGAGTGATGGTCGTCGCCAAAACGCCGCGCGCGCATCGCACGCTGTCGAAACATTTCCGCGAACGCTGGGTGAAGAAGTTCTACCTGGCCCTGGTCAGTGGCCGAGTTAAAAAAGATTCGGGCGAGATCAACGCGCCCATCGGCAGCGATCCGAAAGTCTGGCCGCACTGGCGCGTCATGCAGGAGAGCGAAGGCGCCAAGCCGGCGCAAACTCTCTATCGAGTCAAACAAAGATTCAGCGCGCACACGCTCGTCGAGTTGGAACCGCTGACGGGACGCACGCACCAACTGCGAATCCACTGCGATCTGATCGGGCATCCGATAGTCGGCGACCCGATCTACGCTTCAACGGTTGATCCGCTCACGACGAAACATAAATTGAAACATCACCTGCTGCACGCGGCGCGGCTGGTGTTTCGCCATCCCGCGACCGGCAAGGAGATGAATCTGGAAGCTCCTTTGCCGCAGGCGATGGCTGACCTGATGGCGGGGTTATGAGGCGGAAGAGAGAGTACGGAAAAGACGGAAATAACGGAACAAACGGAAATGCCCCTCCGATCTTTTTCCGTTTGTTCCGTTATTTCCGTCTTTTCCGTACTCTCCTCTTCTTGATCCACTAATGTAATCAGCGAAGAAGCTCGAATGACCAATTACGATGTGATCATCATCGGCGGCGGCCCTGCGGGGATGAGCGCCTCGATCTGGTGTTATTCGCTCGGCCTGCGCAGCGTGACGCTCGAGCAGGCGCCGGAACTCGGCGGTCAAACGCTGCAGATGTTTCATCGCGTCCTCGATTATCCGGGATTGATCGCGGAGAGCGGACGCGAGTTGCGTGACAATTTCGCCGCGCATCTTGACGAATTGCGGTTGGATTATCGAACGTCCTGCAAAATCGAAGAGGTCAATTTGAGCGAACGCCGCGCGCGATGCGGCGGACAGTGGCTGCAAAGCCGCGGAATCATCATCGCGACAGGCGCGCGCAAACGCAGGCTGGGGATTCCCGGTGAAGACAAGTTCGAGATTCGCGGCGTCAGTTTCTCAGCCACGCGCGACCACAGTCTCTATGCGGGAAAGAAAGTCTGTGTCATCGGCGGCGGCGATTCAGCCGTGCAGAACAGTTTGATCCTCGCCCGCGTCTGCCCCCACGTCACGCTCATTCACCGTTCGGACAGATTCCGCGCGCGCGAAGATTGGCTCAAACAAGCCCGGGAAAACCCGCGCATCACGATCATCAACCACGCCGAAGCCACCGCCATTGAGGGAGGCGATCACGTTGAAAAACTGATTGTCGAAGACACGCGCACGCGCGAAATAAAGGAAATCGCTGTTGAAGCGGTCTTCATCCGCGTGGGCGTCGCGCCGAACACGGAGATGTTTCGAGGGCAGATCGACCTGGACGACGCGGGATTCATCAAGATCGATCAGCGCCAGCGGACATCGGTTGAAATGGTCTACGCGGCGGGAGATGTTTGCCGCCCCGTGTGTTTGAGCGTGGCGACGGCCGTTGGTCACGGAGCGATTGCGGCCAAGGACATTGCTATGACGATAAGAAATTAGGAGTGAGGATGAGTTTGCAGACGATCAATTTACCGGACGACAAAACAGTCAATCTCAACAAGGTCTACGACGCCGTCATCATCGGCTCGGGCGCGGCGGGCGGGATGGCCGCGCACGTGTTGACCGCGCACGGAATGAAAGTCCTGCTGCTCGAAGCGGGCAGAAAGATCAACACGACGGAAGAACTGAAATCCACCGAATGGCCTTACGAGCATCCGCGGCGCGGCGATATGCCGCCCGGCAATCATGCGCTCTCGTTCAACGAATACACGATCCGCCAGCCGCCTTATGCAACCGGGATCAAGGCCAATCACGTCTATTCATACGTGCAGGGCTGGGGCGGTTCGGATTACAGCAAGAACCTCGTCGTTGACGAAAAAGATCATCCGTACACGGGGACGAATTACGCCTGGGTTCGCTCGCGAGTCTTGGGCGGCAAGACGAACATCTGGGGGCGATTGGCGCTGCGTCTGTCCGATTATGATTTCAAAGCCGCATCGCGTGATGGCTACGGAGTCGATTGGCCGATCGAGTACGCGGACATCGCGCCTTACTACGACAAGGTTGATCTGCTGCTCGGCATTTCGGGCGTGAACGAGAATCTGCCATTCCTGCCCGACAGCATCTTTCAACGCCCGACCAGATTGAATGAAGCCGAAGTCCATCTGCGCAATTCGCTGGCGAAGATGGGGAGGACGCTGACGCCTTACCGCGCGGGCGTGACGACCGACGGAGTAAAGAACAAATATCGGATGCGCTGTTACGGCCGTGGCGCGTGCGCCCGTCGCGCAGGCGGATGCGACATTCACGCGGTTTTCGATTCGCCGACTGGGTTGATCTTTCCCGCGTTCGATACGGGCAATCTGACGGTTCGAACCAACGCGACGGTCAGCGAAATCCTGGTCGACAACAATACGGGCAAGGCTCGCGGCGCGGCGTTCATCGACACGGCGACGGGCAAGAGTTACGAGGCGAAGGCAAAGGTCGTCGTGCTCGCCGCCTCAACGCTTGAATCCGCCCGGCTGATGCTGCTGTCGAAATCGCGAATTCATCCCGCGGGCATAGGCAATTCCAGCGGGCACGTCGGCCACAACTTCTGCGAGCACGTGATGGGGCCGAGCGCGCTCGGCGTTTATAAAAACAAGATCGGCGCGAAACGCACGCTTGACGACGGGCGGCCCGGAGGCTTTTACGTCCCGCGGTTCCGCAACCTGTCGGAGAAGCATCCGAAGTTCATTCGCGGTTACGGGTTTGAAGGCGGCAGCGGGACCACTATGTTTCCCGGAGACGCGATCGGTCAGCCGGGCTTCGGCGCGAGCTATAAAAAGAAGGTGCGCGATTACGCCGGGGCGTTCATCTCGATGGGGGCGTTCGGCGAAGTGCTCTCGCGGTATGAAAATTACGTTGACATCGACCCCGAAATGAAAGACCGCTGGGGAATTCCCACGCTGCGCTTCAACTACAAATTCGGCGACAACGAGAAGCGAATGTGCGAAGACATGGCCGAAACGGCGCAGGAGATGTTCGAAGCGGCAGGCATCGAGATCGTCAGCGTCGACAAGCGCATCCTGACCGAGGGCTGGTCAATTCACGAACTCGGCGCGGCGCGGATGGGCAATGACAAGAAGACCTCCGTGCTCAATCAATTTCAACAATCGCACGACGTGAAGAACCTGTTCGTCGTTGACGGCAGCAGCCACGTGAGCGCCGCCTCTCAAAATCCGACGTGGACGATTATGGCGCTGGCCTGGCGTTCGTGCGATTACCTGGCCGACCAGTTCAAGAAAGGAAACCTATGAAATCGCGGATTGCGGATTGCGGATTGCGGATTGAAAAACAAGAAGATGAAGAAGAGGCGGAATCTCAAATTTCGAACCCTGCGTCTCAAATTGCGGATGAGTCAGGCGTCACGCGTCGCGAGATGATGAAGTTGGCGGCGGGCGCGATGATCGTTCCGCCGGTGTTTCAAGCCAAACCGCGAGCGAAAAAGCCGCAACCCAAAACCCGGCGATTCTTCACGCAGGCAGAGTTCGCGATGGTTGACGAGTTGGGCGAGTTGATCATTCCCGCCGACGACCATTCGCCGGGCGCTCGCGCCGCAAAAGCCGCCGAGTATATAGATCAACGCCTGGCCGAAACGTGGGAAGAAGAATCGAAGCGGGAGTGGCGCGAGGGGTTGAAGTCGATCGATCAAATTTCAAATGAGATGAACGGACGGCCCTTTATGAAGGCGTCGCAAGAGCAACGCGTCGCCCTGCTCGAGCGCATCGCTCGGAACGAAACAAACGCTCAAAAACCGGAGGAGAAATTCTTCGTCGAACTCAAATCGCGCGTCGCTCACGCTTACTACACTTCGAAGATCGGGCTTCACAACGAACTCGAGTACAAAGGCAACACTTACCTGAGGGAGTTTGCCGGCGAGGATGTGAGCAAGAAGTGACGGCTTGGCAAGCGATACAGTACCGGGAGCGGTAGCGACCGGGTCCTTGCGGTTGCGCCTATTACGGAGAACCCGGTCGCTACCGCTCCCGGTACCATAAGCGCCAAGTTAAGCGATCAACAATCAGGGGCCGGTCTCTTAGCTCCGGAGGAGCGGCATGTTTATAGAACCCGTTGGCGTCACGTCTCTAGCTCCGGAGGAGCGGCATCCGCTTGCGCCGGATGCCGCTCCTCCGGAGCTAGAGAAACTTTTCATTCCGCGTTTCTATAAACATTCCGCTCCTCCGGAGCTAAGAGACCGATAGCCCATTCCAGCGGATTGAGAGCCTAACTTGGCGCTTATGGCTCCCGGTACTGTACCGGCTTTAAGGAGGTGAAGCATGTCGAAAGAGGTCACCCGCCGCAAGTTTCTCCAACAAAGCGGCGCAGGTTCACTGGTCGCGCTGACCGCTTCAAGTCAGTTCTCCAGCTTCAGCGTCGGCCAAATTTGGGAAGAGGTTGAAAAAGCGGGCGGCGCCTTTCAATCGTCATCCACAATCCCGGAGGGGCTTTCAGACGGGCTTCGCAAGCTTTTGCGCGCCGCCGCCGATGAGATCATTCCCGCCATTGATGGCGCGCTTTCAGCGACGCAAGCCAGCGCGACCGATTACATCGAGGCGCTGCTCGGTAAAGTTCCCGATCTGCAAAAGCAAGCGCAAGCGGCGCTCGCGCGACTCGAGGCCATAACCAAAACTCGTCACAAACAACCATTCGATCAATTGAGTTCCGCTCAGCGCGTCAAACTGCTTCAGACTTTCGAGAAGGAATCGTCACGGGCCGGCGCGGCGGAATCTCTCTACGGCGCGGGCAATAATCTGTTCGCCCTGCTGCGCGATCTGGTCTACGAAGGTTATTACACCAGCCCAAAAGTCTGGCCGCAGCTCGGTTACGAATTCCATCCGACCAGCCGCCGCGGCCCGGCGATGCAACCGTTCGACGAATCGATCCTCGCGCAAGTTCGTAAACGTCCGAAGAGCTACCGGGAGGCGAAGTGATGAAGCAAGATCGAGCAGATGTGTTGGTGATCGGCTCTGGCCCGGCTGGCGCCGCAGTGACGAAGCGACTGACCGATCTCGGCGCCAAAGTCGTCTGTTTGGAACAGGGCGATTGGGTCAACCCATCGGCCTATCCTTCGACAAAGCCCGATTGGGAAGTGCAATTGCGGCGTGGCCCGTGGAACTTCAATCCAAACATCCGCCGGCTGCCCGAAGATTACCCGGTGACGGCGGGCGGCAAACATCCACCTGAAGTCTTGATGTTCAACGCGGTGGGCGGCAGCTCGATTCACTGGACAGGACACTTCCCCCGCTTTCGACCTTCGGATTTCCGCGTCCGCACACTGGACGGCGTGGCCGATGATTGGCCGATTAATTACGAAGAATTGGAGCCGTATTACGAGGCGAATGACCGCGAGATCGGCGTCGCCGGCCTCGCTGGTGATCCCGGCAATCCGCCGCGCAAAGAAAGACCGACGCCGCCATTGCCGCTGGGCGTGCTCGGCGAAACGACTGCCCGCGCGTTCGACAAGCTCGGCTGGAGTTGGTGGGTGTCGGACAACGCGATCATCTCGCGCAATTACGACGAGCGCCCGGCGTGCACGCTCCACGGCAAATGCATGTTCGGTTGCCCGATTGGCGCGAAGGCGAGTTCGGATGTCAATTATTGGCCGAAGGCGCTCAAAGGCGGAGCGGTGTTGAAGACTCGCGCTCGCGTGCGCGAGATTCTCCTTGACGATCAAGGCCGTGCGCGTGGCGCGTCGTATTACGACAAAGATGGCAAGCTGCACGAAGAGTTGGCGCGCGTCGTCGTGATTTGCTGCAACGGCGTCGGCACGCCGCGTCTGCTGCTCAATTCAAAGTCGAAGCTCTTTCCCAACGGCCTGGCAAATTCTTCGGGACTGGTCGGCAAAAATTTCATGCTCCACCCGTTTCGGATGATCGAAGGCGTGTTCGAAACGAAGATGGATGGATGGCTCGGGCCGTTCGGCGTGCCGCTGATGACGCAGCATTTTTACGAGACCGATTTGAAACGTGGTTTCGTGCGCGGCTACATGTTTCAGATCGAACGTTCATTCGGCCCGCTGCACCAGGCCTGGGGCGGGTTTGCAGGAAAGCCCGCGCCCTGGGGCCGTGATCATCATCGCATGATGAAGCGGCGTTTCGGCCACGTCATCCGCGTGACGCTGCTCGGCGAAGATTTGCCGGACGAAAAGAACCGCGTCGAACTCGATCCGAACGTGAAGGACGGCGACGGCATCCCGGCCCCGCGCGTCATCTACTCGTACAGCGAAAACAGCCTGCGCCTGCACGAGCATGCGCGCCGGATGGCCAAGCAATTGCTCGAAGCGGCGGGCGCGTATGAAATCCTCGACAGCGGAGTGATTCAACCCGCGTTTCACCTGCTCGGCACGGCGCGGATGGGCAATGATCCGAAGCGGTCGGTGGTCAACCGCTGGCATCAGGCGCACGATGTCACAAACCTCTTCATCGTTGACGGCAGTTCGTTCGTGACCAGCGCCGGAGTCAATCCGACTTCGACGATTGGCGCGTTGGCGTTGCGCGCGGCGGATGGCATCTGGGAGCGCCGCCGTGAGTGGCAGTGATTTTGTGTTCACCTATGTCTACGATCATCCTGCAAGCCAGCGTCAAAAACCGGTTGTAGGAAATTAGCGAACGCCTGCGCCCCGATCTTACGGCCCAGCGCAAGCCCTTCGGTAGAAGCGCTGCGGAAGTGAATTCCGGCGTAGACGCGCGAGTCAGCAGCCTCCTGCGCCGACTGCGAGAAGCTCGTAAACGAGCGCTTGATGCCGGGGAATGGCGAAGCGCTCGTCATGGTGAAGCTGAGCCGGTCGGTTCCGAAGAAGCGGGCCAACACCTCGGCCCAGGCGGCGCTCAGGACGGCGTGGTTGGATGTGTAGTCGGGATGGTTCGGCGTCTCAAGATATGAGCTCCACGCCGGATCGCCAGCGGTTTGCGGGTTGCCGTCGTCCGCGCCGGCGGGGATGGCGGTCACCGGACGCCAGAAGTTGTAGCGGTACTTGGCGCCGTAACTGGCGATCAGGCTGTCCGCGCAAACGAGATGCAGCAAAGCGAACAGACGCGCGCGCTCCCACAGATTGAGTTTCCGTGTGACGACCAGGTCTCTGGCCAGGCGGATATGAACCCCTGGCGTCGGCTCGTACCAGAAGCGGGCGATCTCGCTCTGCTCGGCGGTGCGCGTCTTGCTGTTGGCGCCGCCGATGCTTTTGACCTCATTGTAATCGGCCGCATACTCGGCGCCGCGCAGGTCGAAGTAGGCGGAAGCGGGCGGTCCGAACTGCGCGCCGCCGGTCATCGTAAAAGGCGTAACATCGCCGAAGCCCACACCGATCGCGGGGGCGAAATCGGGCGGCGTCGGGCGCCAGACGCCCGGCTTCGCGCCAGGCGTATATGACCTGATGACGTTCGAACCGTCCGTTGCGCGCCGCGCAAGAATCGCGGCCGCGGCGGCTTGCCCTGCCGTCACGCCATCGGACTCGGCCTTGCCGTCCGGGATGGCTGCGAGAGCCGAAGCGAGCGCCGCGTCGAGCGCTCTTTTCCGATTCGGGATTTCGGCGATCAGGACGCCGTACGCCGCCGCCGCGACCGCCGCTTCGGGCGACGCGCCTTTGGGCGCGACAGCGTCGTAGGCGTAAGGATAATAGCGGCGGTCAATGGCGTTGAGCGCGTCGTGCATCGCCACATGCGCCATCGCGATGGTACAACTGGTTACAGGGCCGGCCCTGCCCGAAGCCTCGACGGCGTTGAAGGCGATCACATCCCAATCGGTAACGGCGTCGGCGCGCACGGAAGTTGACAGGGCCGGGAGCCACGCGATAACAAACAAGAAGAGCGCGGCGGCGCTATGACGCCCGGATCGTTGGATTGAGTTTGAGTTCATAATTCCCTCCGAAAATGTAACGTTAGTAGGTATTGACCAATAAAGAAAACCATCTGCGGAGTTCATTCGCCTAGCCTATCTCAATCTCTTGCGGAGCAACCTTCATACCATGCTGATTGTATATGTCGGGTCACATTTAGAACCGGGGCCGTGAGCGAGGCAAAACCTTGGCATTTACTTTCAAAGGCCATCAACTCCAGGAAAGGGCAGTAAGAATCCCGCTATTTCGGCCTATGCCGCCTTTTCATTTCGCGCAACAACGCTTCGGCCTCGGGCTTCAGCGAACGGCCCAGCGAGCGGCAACGCGCGAAGTCGGCTTCAGCTTCTTTCAGCTTGTCTTGCGCCAGCCACGTGGCGCCGCGACTGCAGTAAGCGTCGGCCAGTCGCGGGTTGAGTTTCAGCGCCTGATCGTAATCCGCAATCGCCCGAGTGAGATCCCCTTTTGCAAACCAGACCGCGCCACGATGGCTCCAGGCTTCGGCCAGTTCCGGATCGAGCGCGAGCGCGCGGTTCAAATCACCCAGGGCGCGCTCAGGCTCGCCTTGCGCCAGCCATGCTCTGCCGCGATTGCCGTGGAAGTCCGCCTGCCGCGGATCGAGCGCGATGGCGCGGTCGAAATCTGCGAGCGCGCCATCCGGGTCGCCTTTCTCCTGCCGCGCCAGCCCGCGATTGTTCCAGGCATAAGCGCTGCGCGCGTCCAGCTTGAGCGCCCGATTGCAATCGGCCAGCGCCTCTATGTATTCGCCTCTCCGGTATCGCAGTCCGCAGCGATTGCCCCACGCCGCGGCGTTGCGGCGATCCAGCCTGATGGCTCTATTGAAATCAGCCAGCGCGCCATCCGGGTCACCAGCGCGTTGTCGCGCGGCGGCGCGATTATTATAAGCTCTGGTATCATCAGGATTGATTGCGATAGCTTGATTGAAGTCATTGATGGCGGCTTCGGAGTTACCTTGCTCGCTGTGAATCTTGCCACGGTTGATGTAAGCGTCGAGGTAGCGCGGATTGAGTTTGATGGCTTTGTTGAAATCTTCGAGCGCGCCCGCGAGATTGCCCTTGCATTGCCGGGCTACGCCGCGGTTATACCGGGCTACGGACGATTGCGAGTCAAAGACGATTGCGAGGTCGTAATCGGCAATCGCGCGATCTATCTCGCCTTTCTCCATCCACGCGGCGCCGCGTTCTAGATAAGAGGCCGCCGAAGCCGCGCGCGAGGTTTGCGCTTGGGCGCCCACCGCCGCAATTGGAAGCCAAAGTAAGAGACTGAGACTGAGAACTATTCTTTGGCTTCGCATATTCTTCCCTCCTTCGACCTGTTGAGCAGTTGATTATCGAGGAGCAAGGCGGGCCGAATTGCTCCGGCTGCGCGCCCTGCCCTAAAATGAGCCTGTCATTGCAGACATTTTCATTGGCTCAATTCATAACGGACGATAGCGGGAGTTCCCTGGCCAGGTCTTTGGCGAACTTCAGGGAAACTTCAGGGAATTTTCAGGGGCGATTACCCAACCGCCCGGAGCACTCTTATGAGCCGCGAGCCCAATCAAATTTACGAATTCGGCCCTTTCCGGCTGGAAGGCGCCGAACATCTATTACTGCGCAACGGAAAAACCATCCCGCTTCAACCCAAAGCCTTCGAACTGCTTCTCGTCCTGGTCAAACACCACGGCCATTTGCTGGGAAAAGATGAACTGTTGAAAGCCATCTGGCCCGACACAGTGGTCGAGGAGGTCAACCTGGCGAACAACATCTCGATTTTGCGGAAGGCGCTGGGCGAGGGTGGGAATGGGCGGCGGTTTATTGAGACTGTGCCCAGGCGCGGTTATCGATTCGTCGCGCCGGTGCGGGAGTTAAGCGGCGACGAGCGGAAGCCGTTGGCGAAACGCTACACAGACAACTTCGAGGCTTATCAGCTTTATGTGAAAGGCCACTTCTTTCGGGACAAACGGACCGAAGAGGGGATTAAGAAAAGCATCGAATACTTCGAGCGAGCGATCAAGCTCGACCCAAACTACGCCCTTGCTTACGCGGGGCTGGCTGTCTCCTATGCTACCACCGCATATCGGGAAATGGTTCCGCCCGCGGAGGCCGGCTCCAGAGCTGAGGCGGCGGCGAGGAAGGCGCTCGAGATTGATGAACAGCTCGGCCAGGCTCACTCCGCATTAGGCGTCCTGCATTTTCGCAATCTGGAATGGTCGGAAGGAGTCAGGGAATTCCAGCGGGCAATTGATCTCAACCCGAGCTATTCGACCGCCCACATGTGGCATTCATACTACTTGATGGCGCTGGCGCGGTTTGACGAAGCCGTCGCCGCGGCGAGGCGGGCCCAGGAACTCGATCCGCTTTCGCTTATCATCAACACCCAGATGGGGACTCCATTTTTCTACATGCGCCAGTACGACCAAGCCATCGAACAATACCGGAAGGCGCTTGAGATGGATCCGCAGTTTCCCCCAGCCCGCTACTGGCTCGGTCGAGCGTATACGCAAAAGGGCGCCTACTCGGAAGCTATTGAAGGCCTCCGGCCGACCGTCGCCGCTAATCCACGACTCAGGGCCTACATCACGCCACTCGCATACGCCTATGCGGTGTCGGGTCAGCGAAGCGAAGCGGTCAAACTGCTCGATGAGTTGCGCGAGCAAGTAGAGCAGCGATCCGTCTGGGCCTACTACATCGCCCTGATCCATGCTGGTTTGAGCGAGAAGGATCAGGCGTTCGTCTGGCTGGAGAAAGCTTACCAGGAGAATACGGATGGCATCATTTTCCTCAAAGTAGAGCCAGGATTTGACGGCCTCCGATCGGACCCGAGATTCCACGACCTGTTGCGACGCATGCGCCTTGCGCCGGAGGAGATTGGTTGAAGATCAGGGTCCGGATTTGACGGCTGAGATTCCACACGGCGAAGGGCGGACTTACTTGCGCGAGATACTGCTGATCGCGGATCACAACGCTTATCACCTGGGCCAGATCGTGCAGACACGAAAGGCGCTCGGCGCCTGGGGAAAATAGTGGCGAACCGCTCAGCACGTTACGTGCAAGATGGCGTTGGTGTCTTCAGGGCTCTCTTGCAGCGCCTTGATCGCCTCGACCGTTGGCAGAACGAGCAGTTTGATCCTTCGCGCTCCGGCCTCGCGCTCCACCTCATCCATTACAGGCAAGCGGCCATATGCCCCTGTGCCGACCACCAGCCGGCGGCATTTCCATGGAATTTTCTCTTCAATAGAAAGCGGCGTGTGACCGAATTCGTCCCGGAATTTTTTTGAGGCTTTCTTCTGACGCTTACTGACCTCGCCGCGATCGATCACCACGTCGTGCTCAATTGATTCCCTCGTCGAGACCGCCGGTTTGTAAAAGCGCCCGGACGTGGATACGAGAACTCATATCCCATACGATTTTTTGAATTAATTCCCGGCCCCTTCTTCGCCACCCGCGGCTCGCTCCAACGA
>Ga0187894_10002661_pt1 | contig 21039 bp, 21 predicted proteins | sample GBC1701081metaG_FD_136650 | JGI IMG/M metagenome (GOLD analysis project Ga0187894, IMG submission 136650) | White microbial mat communities from a lava cave in the Kipuka Kanohina Cave System on the Island of Hawaii, USA - GBC170108-1 metaG ...
ACGATCGGGTTGGGCGCCTGCCGTTTATCTGCTATTGGCTCGGCGCAGTGGTGCGGATACACCACGACACGACGACTGCAAAGGACCCATGTTTCCTCAAAGGCTTACCGACGGCTATCGCGCTTTCCTCGGCGGCCGCTTCACCGACGAGCGGTCGCGCTATGAAATGCTGGCCGAGGCCGGGCAGCGACCCGAGATCATGGTCATCGGCTGTGTCGATTCGCGCGTCTCGCCGGAAGTGATTTTCGACGCCGCGCCCGGCGAGCTGCTGGTGGTGCGCAACGTCGCCAATCTCGTGCCGCCCTACGAGCCCGACCGCGACTCGCAGCACGGCACCAGCGCGGCGCTCGAGTTCGGCGTACAGGCGTTGCGGGTCAAGCACATCGTCGTGCTGGGCCATGCCTTCTGCGGTGGCATCCGCGCCTTCGCCGACGAACAGGAGCCGCTGTCGCCGGGTGACTTCATCGGCCGCTGGATGTCGCAGATCGCGCCGGCAGCGGCGAGCCTGGGCCCGCGCGCCCCGGATGATGACGGCACCTATCTGCGGCGGCTCGAATTCGCCTCGGTCGAGCTCAGCCTGCAGCACCTGATGACCTTCCCGTGCGTGCGCATCCTGGTCGAGCGCGGCAAGCTCGCCCTGCACGGCGCTTATTTCGGCATCGCCTCGGGCCGGCTGCTGGTGCGCAATCCCGATAGCGGACGGTTCGAACCCGTCGTGGATGGCCTGGCCGACCGGCCGTCGACCATCGGCTTCTAGCAACGAGAGCCGTTCACACCATGAACTTGGGCAATGCGGCCGCCAAGGCATCGACGGCAAGGCGGACCTTCAACGGCAAGTGCGGCGTCTGCAGCCATAGCGCGTAGCTGTCATAAAGAAATTTCGGCTGGTCCGGCAACAGCGAGACGAGCGCACCGGCCTGGATGCGCTCGCGCACGAGCCAGCACGGCAGCCAGGCAAGCCCCATACCGGCACTCGCGGCGTCAGCGATCGCATCGAGATCGTCGAGACGCAACCGGCTGATAGGCGCGACGGCTGTCGCCGGCTGGTCCTGGCGCGGAAACAGCCACGGGCTGACACGGCCCGAGCGGCTGTAGATGATCGCCTGGTGCCGGCCGAGGTCCTCGACCTGCCGCGGCCGGCCGTGCCGCTTGAGATAGGATGGCGATGCACAGACGACCATGCGCTGGCTCGCGACGCGGCGCGCGATCACGCCGGATTTGTCCTCGAGGTTGCCGGTCCGGATGGCGAGATCGTAGCCACCCTCCGCCAGGTCGGCGATCGGGTCACTGAAAGACAGATCAAGTTCCAGCGCCGGGTATTGCCGCGCGAGCCCCAGCAGGACGGGTGCCACGCAGCGCCGGCCGAACAGCACCGGCATGGTGACACGCAGCTTGCCGCGCGGCTTGGAAAGCTGGTCCGCCGCCAGCGCATCCGCAGCGTCCGCTTCAGCAAGCACCAGCCGGCAGCGCTCATAGTAGGCGCGACCGAAGTCCGTCAGGCTCTGCCGGCGCGTGGTCCGGTTGATGAGGCGCACGCCCAGGCGCTCTTCAAGAAACCGGACGTGCTTGCCCACCATCGGCCCGGACAGATCGAGCGCGGCCGCGGCGGCCGCGAACGAGCCTAGATCAACGGCTTTGACGAACACGGCCATGCTCGTGAGGCGATCCATCATTCAAAACCTGCAGTTTCTACTGACGTTCTTCACGAGCCATTTATCCCCTCTGAGCGTGCTGTCATAGCCTATTCAATTCAATTGTTTTGGAGTGCGTGAACATGGCACGTATCGTTCGCTTTCATGAGCATGGCGGTCCGGAGGTCCTGCGCATCGAAAATGTCGATGTTCCGCAGCCCGGCCGGGGTGAGATCCGGATCCGCGTCAAGGCGCTGGGCCTCAACCGGGCCGAGGCCATGCTGCGCACGGGCACTTACATCGAGACGCCGAGCTTGCCGTCCGGACTTGGCTATGAGGCGGCAGGCATCGTCGAAACGGTTGGCGACGGTGTCGACGGATTCGCGCCCGGCGACGCCGTGAGCGTCGTGCCGTCATCGTCGATGATCCGCTGGCCCGCCTATGGCGAGCTGGCGACATTTCCAGCGACATTTGTCGTGAAGCATCCGCCGTCGCTCGGCTGGGAAGCGGCGGCCTCCGTGTGGATGCAGTATCTCACCGCCTACGGCGCGCTGATCGACATCGCCAAACTCCGCCGCGAGGACGTCGTTGTCATCACGGCGGCCTCCAGCAGCGTCGGCCTTGCCGCGATCCAGATCGCCAACAGCGTGGGCGCAACCGCGATCGCCGTCACGCGGACATCGGGCAAGCGGCGGGCCTTGCTCGAGGCCGGCGCAACGCATGTCATCGCCTCGGTGGAAGAGGATCTGGAAGCCCGGCTGAAGGACATCGCCGGCCCGCCCGGCGTGCGCGTCGTGTTCGACCCGATCGGCGGCCCATCATTCGAGCCCCTGACGGCCGCCATGTCGCGCGGCGGCCTTCTCATCGAGTACGGGGCCTTGAGCCACGAGCCGACACCCTTCCCGCTGTTCACCGTGCTGAGCAAGAGCCTGACGCTGCGCGGCTACCTGGTCCACGAGATCATCGGTGATCCGGCTCGGCTTGCCGCCGCCAAGGCGTTCATCCTCGATGGCCTGACGTCGGGTTCGCTACGGCCCGTCATCGCCAGGACCTTCGCATTCGACCAGATCGTCGAGGCGCATCGCTTCCTGGAGTCGAACGAACAGTTCGGCAAGATCGTCGTGACGGTGTGAGCCATCATCTTCCTCCCCACGCAGTGGGGAGGTGCCCCGATACGACGCCACCCCCCTCTGCGTGGGCTATGGAGTGGACACATCTCTGCAAGGCGGCGTCCGCTGTCGTCCTGAGCGCAGCGAAGGACCTGTTATGCCGTCGTTTCGCACGAACGGACCTCACTGGGGCATGTACGTTATCGCCGGGTCCGTGCATGTCGACGGCTCAACGGATCCTTCGCTGCGCTCAGGATGACAGTAACGTCCGGCCCGAAGATGTGTCCTCTCCGTAGTCTGCGTGGGGGAGGGTGTCACTGCTGCGCCCGGCTGCCGTAGCGGTCGACGGGATAAGGCGTGCGTGCCAGGCCGATGCAGAAGGTGCCGACGGCATCGGACAGCTTCTCGGCCAGCAGGCGCATGGGCTCGTTGGCGGCCGCGAGACGCTCGCGGGCGGCCTCTGCCTTCTGCGCCAGCGCCACGAGATCGACCGTCGGAAGCTTGCCGTCCTGCACGACAAAACGGCCGCCGATCATGACGCTGCGCACCGCGGTGCCATCCTCGACATGGACGAGCTGGTTGACGGTCCGGTTGTGCGGCAGCCAGTTGATGTGGTCGAGATCGACGAACACCAGATCGGCCTTGTAGCCGGGCTCGATGCGGCCGATCTGGCCAGCGAAGCCCAGCGCCCGGGCGCCGCCCTCGGTGGCAGCGTGCAGCGCCTCCGGCGTGGTCACCCATTGGGTCAGGTCGGGCCCTCGCACCTTCGAGGCGAACGACGCCAACCGCACGGCCTCGTACATGTTCTGGTTGTCGCCGCTGCTGGAGCCGTCGGTTCCGATGGCGACATTGACGCCGGCCTTCAGGAGGCCGCGCATGTCGGCGATGCCGTTGCCCAAACGCATGTTGCTGCCGGGATTGTGCGCCACCGAGGCGCCGTGATCCGCCAGGCGGCGCATGTCGTCGTCGTCGAGCCAGATGCCGTGCGCCACGGTGAACTGCGGGCCGAGCAACCCGAGTTCGTCGATGTGTGCGGTGATCGTGCGCTTGTAGCGCGTGAGCGCCGCCAGCGCCTGGATCTTCGACTCCGCCACATGGCTGTGCAGGCCGATGCCGTGGCTACGCGCGCAGTCGCGGCAGGCGCACAGGAAATGGTCAGAGCAATGCAGCGGAATGGTGGGCGCCAGCGCCAGCTTCAGCCGATCGGACTGCACGCCCGGCTTGTTCAGGAAGGCCTCGACGTCCTTCAGCGTGCCGGCGTAGGGCTGCGGGCGCATCTTGTCGACCGCCGCCTGCAGCGCTTCGGGCAAGGCGTCGTAGAGTCCGGGGATCGCCTGGTAGAGCGACAGGTCGGCGACCATGGGCGCGATGGTGGCGCGCATGCCGACATCGGCGTAGGCGCGTGCGAATGCCTGCATGCCCTCCAGGCTCGGCGCCGGCACTTCCATGAACAGGTCGTAGCAGGCGGTGCATCCCTTCAGCACCATCTCGGCGGCGTTGAGGGTGGCGCTGAGGTACTTATCTTCCAGGCTGCGGTTGCCGCTGATCCACGGGCCGGACGCCAGCAGAAGCTCCAGCGACCAGCGATCGCCCATCGCCTTGGCCAGGGCGCCATGACCATGGGTGTGGGCGTTGACCAGGCCGGGATGGACCAGTCGCCGGGCACCGTCGATGACATCAGCCCCTTCGGGTACGGCCATGCCGTGCGGACCGAGTTCGCGAATGGTGTCGCCCTCGATCAGGATGTCGAGCGGCTCGGCCTGCAGCGCGCCCGGCCGAAGGACCCGTGCGTTGCGAATGACCTGATGGCGTGCCTGTGCGGTCATGACGATCTCCGTGTCCTTGTCATCCTTCGCTGCGCCCAGGACGACAGATCCTCTCAGCTGCGCGGCTCTTCGGCCGCCGCCCAGGGAAAGAAGATCCGCTCGACGACGACGATGAGCTGGAAAAGAACGATGCCCAGGATGGCGAGGATCAGCATGGCCCCGAACGCCACCGGCACCTTGAAGAATGCGGTCGCCGACGTGATGAGATAGCCCAGCCCCTTCTCGGCGGCAACGAACTCACCAACCACGGCACCGACCACCGACAGTGCGATGGCGGCCTTCAGGCCAGAGAACACGAACGGGATCGAATACGGCAGCCGCACACGCGTGAGTTCCTGCAGCTTGGTGGCGCGGCACGAGCGCGACAGCTCGATCAGCTCCGGCGGCACCGCCATCAGCCCCGCCGTCATGGAGATCACCAGCGGGAAGAAGGCGACCAGGAACGTCACGATGGTGCGCGGCAGCTCGTTGGGCCCCAGCACGACAACCAGGATCGGGGCGATCGCCACCTTCGGGACCGACTGGGTGAGGACCAGCAGCGGATAGATCGCATCGGCGAAGATGCGCGACGAGGAAATCAACACGGCCAACGGCAGGCTGACGATGATCGACAGCAGGAAGCCGAACAGGATCGTCCGCAGCGTTGCCAGCGTATGGTTGCCGACAACCCCACCCATCGCGATGGTGTCCTCGAAGATGCGGCTCGGCGCCGGCAGGAGATATTCGGGAATCGCAAACAGGCGTACGGCCGCCTCCCACACCGCAATCAGCAGGACCAGCGCCAGCAGCGGTACGGTGAATTCGCGGCTGGCGTTGAACCAGCGGCGCAGGTCAGTGCTGGACATCGAAGCGGACTCCCTGCTCGCCGAAAATCAGGGAACGGATGCGCTCGGCACAGCGCTGGAACTCGGGATCGCCCGCCAGCGCGAACGTGCGCGGTCGCGGCAGGTTGACATCGATGATCTCGGCGATGCGGCCCGGGCGCGGCGACATCACCACCACGCGATCGGCCAGGATGACCGCCTCCGGAATCGAGTGGGTGACGAACAGGATTGTCTTGGGCGCCGCGGTCCAGATCCGCATCAGCTCGATGGTCATCACCTCGCGGGTCAGCGCATCGAGCGCGCCAAACGGCTCGTCCATCAGCAGGATCGATGGATTGTGCACCAGGGCGCGGCAGATGGCAGCGCGCTGCTGCATGCCGCCGGACAGTTGCCGAGGCCGGTGACCCGCGAAATCGGCGATGCCGGCCACCTTCAACAGATCGTGCGCCCGCCGCCGCGCCGCATCGTCGGCGCGACCCATGATGGTCGACGGGAACATCACGTTTTCAAGGACCGTCGCCCACGGCAGCAGGGTCGGCGCCTGAAACACAATGCCGGTGTCCTGCCGCGGCGCGGTGACCTTGTCGCCGTCGATCCTGATCGCACCCTCGGTCGGCGTGATCAGCCCGGATACCAGCCGCAGCAGGGTGGATTTGCCACAGCCCGAGGGGCCGACCAGGGTGACGATCTCGCGATCGCGAATCGTGAGATTAATGCCGTCGAGTGCGCGGACGCCGCCGGCATGGACGGGCCCGAAGACCTGGCCCGCGTTGCTGATTTCAATCATGGACATCCCTTGCCGGCGGCCGGCGATATCGGCCGCGCCATCACGGCTTGGGCGGCAGGAAGCTCATGTCGATGGCGCTGCGCGGATCGACCGCCGCATCGAGGCTCTGCGCGGCAGCGACCACCTCATAGGTCTTCTTCAGGCGCTCGTCACTGACATTGCCCAGGCCGACCGCAGCCGAGTGGTCGGTGAAGATGAAGCCCAGCGTGGCCTTGAGGCTGCCCAGGCAATCGTCGAGCTCGACCTCGGGCACCGCCTTGACGTGCGCCTCGCAGGTCGCCTGCGGGTTGGCGCGCGCCGCCTCCCATGCCTCGCGGGTCGCCTTCAGGAAGTTGCGCAGCATGTCCGGCCGGCTCTTGATCGTCGCCTCGGTGGTGTGAAACGACAACGAATAGATCGAGAAGCCGGCCTCGACGAAGGGCAGGAACGCCAGTTCCTTGCCGGCGCGCTCGGCCTGCTTGTTCTGGTAGTAGAAGTTGGTCGAGTAGAACGGTGCCGCATCGATGCGGCCGGCGATCAGCAGCGCCGCCATCGAGGAGCCATCGACCGTCACCCATTCGATCTTGCTGGGATCGGTCTTGGCGGCGGCCGCCACGGCCGGGAAGTAGAGCTTGTGGCTGTTGCCTGGCGTGATGCCGATGCGACGCCCCTCGAGCCCGGCGAAATTGGTGATGCCCGAATCCTTGCGCACGAACAGCGAATGCGGCGAGTGGGCATAGACCGCCGCGATCATCTTGACCGGCATGTTGCCGCGCTGGCGTGCCGTGAAGAGCGCAGAGATGTCGGCCATGCCGATATCGGCCGCACCGCCGGCAAGCTTGCTGAGCGTGTCACCCGAGCCGTTGCCGCGGCTGATCCGAAGCTCGATGCCGTTCTTCTGGTAAATGCCCGCGGCCGCGCCGGCGTAGTACGGCGCGTAGTCGCCGGTGGGAATCCAATCGAGCATCAGGTGGACGCGGTCGGCCGCGCCGGCGGGCGCGGCGACCGCAGCGGCCAGGCCGGCGACGGCGGCCATGATGGTTGTCTTGAGGACCGGCATGGAAGTCTCCCTTTTGATCGGGCGACGCTGGGCATGCCACGACCTAAAATCAAATACCAAAATCGATCGTTTCTATAACAATGCGTTATATGAGTGAAAAATCATCCTTTGGCCTGCGGTACCGGCGGTACTGGCAGCAGGCCGCGCAGGCCAGCGACGAAGCTGTGGGCAATGCGCGACAGCGGCTCGACCCGCGAGGTCAGCAGATGGACGCGGGTGGTCGTCTTGGGCACCAGGGGACGCGACTGGATGTTCGGCCACGCCCCGTCCATCAGCACGAAATCATCGACGATGGCGATACCGGCGCCGGCCTGCACCAGGCTGCAGGCGTTGGGCGTGAAACGCACCTGCGTGTTGACCCGGATCGGCCGGGTCGTGGTGTTCAGCAGACGGCTGACGATCATGCCGTAGGGCGTGTGCGGGCCGTAGCTGATGATGGGGTACGGCGCGAGATCAGCCGCCTTCACGACGCGCTTTTCGGCCAGCGGATGGTCGGCGGGAAAGATCACCTGCAGCCGCCCCTCGCCGATCAATGTCGAGGTGACGGTGGGTTCGTCCACCGCCAGCGAGGTGATGGCGAGATCGGCCCGGTGGCTGCTCACCTTGCCGATCAGATCGGCCAGCGTCAGGATTTCCAGCTCCACGCGCACATCGGGATGGCGGGCCCGGAAGTGGGCGATGGCCTTGGGCACCAGCACATGCCCGACGCTGGGGCTCGCCACCATGCACACCGAGCCGGTGCCGCCGCGCCGCAATTCCTCGGCGAGCTCGTTCACCCGCGCCACCTCCTGGTGCACCTGGTCGACGCCGGTAAACAGCTGGCGCGCCTCGGGCGTGGGCTGCACGCGGCCCTTGATGCGCTCGAACAAGGAAAAGCCCAGGCGATCCTCGGTGTAGGCGAGCAGCCGGCTGATCGCCGGCTGCGATACCGACAGCAGGCGCGCGGCGCCGCTGATGGAGCCGGTCACCATGATGGCGCGGAACATCTCGATCTGGCGCAGGTTCATCGTCATAGGCATAACCTGGAATTATGGATATAGCGCGAAATAGCATGCACTGATGTGGAGTGCAGCCCACTATGTTTCGGCTCGGCAGGGCCGGCGTCGCCGGCCGGTAGCGCCAGCGGACACGTAGGTACCCCATGACTGATTTCGACCTCGTCCTGCGCGGCAATGTCGTGCTCTCAGACCGCGTCATTGCAGACGGCTTCGTGGCGCTGCGCGGCGACAAGATCGCGCTGGTCGGCGGCGACACGCCGCCGACAGCGCGCCATATCGAGGATTTCCGCGGTTCCTGGATCATTCCCGGCGTCGTCGACGGACAGGTCCATTCCGGCAGCCAGGCGAACCACGAGGGCATCGGCATGGCCTCGCGCGCCGCGGCCGCCGGCGGTGTCACGGTCATGGTCGACATGCCCTATGACGAGCCCGAGCCCGTCGCACGCCGCGCCCTGTTCGAGCGCAAGCGCGCCGCGGTCGAACGCGATGCGCATGTCGATGTGGCGCTCTACGCCACCATCGCCAAGCAGGACGGACTCGACGCCATCGCCGGCCTGATCGAGGCCGGTGCCTGCGGCTTCAAGTTCTCGACGTTCGAAGCCAACCCGACGCGCTTTCCGCGCATCACCGACGACGTGCTGTTCGAAGCGTTCCGGCGCATCGCGCCCAGCGGCCTGTTGTGCGGCGTGCACAACCAGGACCAGGAGATGACGCGGGCCAACATCGCGCGCGCCATCGCCGCCGGCGACACGGGCTGGGACGCCTTCGGCCGCGCCCACACACCGCTGATCGAGGATCTCGCCACCGCCCGCATCTACGAGATCGGCGCCGCCACCGGTGCGCGTGCCCATGCGGTGCACGTCTCGACCGCACGCGGCTTCGAGATCAGCACCATGTACAAGCGCGCCGGTCATCACGCGTCGATCGAGACCTGCGTGCAGTACCTCATGCTCAACGAGGAGGACCACGTGCGCCGCTTCGGCGCACGCGCCAAGCACTACCCGCCGATCCGGCCCCAGGCCGAGGTGGACCGGCTGTGGACCCACATCGCCCGCGGCGCCTGCGATTTCGTGTCGTCCGATCACGTATCGTGGGGCCTCGAGCGCAAGGGCGACCCGAACATTTTCGCCAACAGTTCGGGCGGGCCGGGCCTGGAAACCCTGCTGCCCGCATTGTGGACCGGCTGCGCCGAACGCGGGATCGCACCGACGACGGCCGTGCGGCTGCTGTGCGAAGGACCCGCCCGCGCGTTCCGGCTGGCCGACAAGGGACGGCTCACCGCCGGCGCCGATGCCGATATCGTCGTGCTGCAGCCCGGCCGCTTTCCCCACGATCCGTCCAAGAGCCTGTCGGCGGTGCGTTGGAGCACGTTTGAAGACCGCGTGTTCACGGTGCGGGTGGCGGCGACCTGGGTGCGCGGCACGCTGGCCTGGGATGGCACCCGGATCCGCAACAGCGCCGGTACCGGCCGCTTCATCCCGCCTTCCGCCACCGCTTGACCAGGAGCCCTGCATGCCTCGCCTGATCACTGTCGCTGCCGCCCAACTCGGACCGATCCAGAAAGCCGAGAGCCGCCAAAGCGTGGTCGCCCGCATGACCCTGCTGATGGAGATGGCCAAGGCCAAAGGCGCGACTTTCGTGGTCTATCCGGAGCTGGCGCTGACGACGTTCTTCCCGCGCTGGTATCACGAGGACCGCGCGGCAGCCGACAGCTGGTTCGAATCGGCGATGCCCGGCCCGGCTACGCAGCCGCTGTTCGACTTGGCCAAGGCACTGGGGATGGCCATGAGCTTCGGCTATGCCGAGCTCACGCCCGACGGACACCACTTCAACGCCTCGATCCTGGTCGACCGCAGCGGCCGCATCACCGCCAAGTACCGCAAGATCCATCTGCCGGGCCACGTCGAGTTCGATCCGGAGCGCACGCACCAGCATCTCGAGAAGCGCTACTTCGAGCCCGGCGACCTCGGCTTCCCGGTGTGGCGCTTCGAGGGTGGCCTGGTCGGCATGGCAATCTGCAACGACCGGCGGTGGCCCGAGACCTATCGCGTCATGGGCCTGCAGGGCGTGGAGATGGTGGTGCTCGGCTTCAACACGCCGTCGGTCAACGCCCAGCGCGGCGGCGAAGGCATGGCGGACCGACTGTTCCATCACCGTCTCTCGGTGCAGGCCGGCGCCTACCAGAATGCCACCTGGGTGGTGGCGGTCGCCAAGGCCGGTAGCGAGGACGGCCATCACCTGATGGGCGGCACCTTGATCGCCGACCCCAACGGCAAGATCGTCGGTGAGATCGACCACGAGGCGGATGGCGTGCTAGTCCATGCCTGCGATCTCGACACGACCCGCTTCGGCAAGGACACGATCTTCGACTTCGCGCGCCACCGCCGCGTCGAGCACTATGGCCTGATCACCGAACGCACCGGCGTCGGCGCACCGCTGGGCCGCTAAGACTGTCATCCCGAGCGCAGCGAGGGATCTCCGGCAAAGGCGTACGGTGCGCCAACCGCAGGAGATCCCTCGCTGCGCTCGGGATGACGACAGGGACCATTGCACAAGATCGCCGTGGGGCTGCCACCCGTTTGCCACATTACTGACAAGATCCTGACGGAGCGTCGACCGGTCAACAACGGCGAAGGGAACACCATTCCATGGCTCAAAACGCGCCGACCCAACGCATCTACATTGTTGCGGCTGTGATTGTTGCCGTTGCGGTCATTGGCGGCATCGTGCTGTTCAGTGGCGGCGGCACCCCTCCGAGCCCCAGCACGGCCGAACAGCCCAGCACGTCAACGCCCAACGCCACGCCGCCAGCGCCGACCACACCGGCGCCGAGCACAACGACTCCCGATACGACGGGCACGACGAAGTAGTGCTGTTGATGATGCCCCGACGCAGACGCGTCAGAAGCGCATCCTCTCCTTGACCACGGCGGCGATCGGCATCAGGTCGCCGCGATCGAGGTTGCCGGTAAGCGCATAGCCCAGCGGCCCCTCCAGCCAATAGAGCGAGCGCACGCCGTTCTGGTCGCGGAACTGGACGGTGGTGCCCTCGTTGTTGGCGTTTGACACCAGGTAGACCATGACGCGGCGGCCGGCCTTGTCGTCGTAGATGAACAGGCAGGCAGGCCCCTCGCTGCTGGGCAGCAACCGTCCGCCAATCAGAGTCCAGCCCAGCGATGCCAGGTCCGGTGGCCGCACCTTGGTTTTCATCTTGGTCGACAGCCACTGGGTGAGGTGGTCGACCTCGGCCGCCGGCACCTCGACCGCGTGGCGCTTCTCGGCCACGTAGACCTTGAAGGCAGTCTGTGCCTCTGTCGGCAAGGAGGCCTGCAAGCCGATGTCCTCGCTGCCGCCCATGTAACGGGCGGCGCCAAAACCCAGCACCGCGCCGACGGCGAGGATGGCGAACGACGCGGCCGCCCGCATGGCCCAGCTGCTTGTCCAGGCCGGCGTCCGCTGCTCCTGGCCGCGGGCGATCGCCGCCGTGATCTGCGGCGGGATGGGCTCGTCCAGCACCGGATCGAACAGGGCAGACAGCCGCCGGTTCTGCTCCGTCCAATCGGCGACCCGCGCCGCCGCCTCGCGATCGGTCAACAGGTAGGCGTCGACGACGCGGCGGCGCGCCGGGTCGAGATGGCCGTCGACATAGGCATGCAGATCGTCGTCGCGCACGGGTGCGCCCTCGGCGCCCAGCGTACTCATGTCACGCTCCTCGGCTGGGCGACGCGCTCATTGCTGGCGAGCTGCATCAAACGGTCGCGCGCCCGCGACAGGCGCGACATGACCGTGCCGACGGGCACGCCCAGCACCTGCGCCACCTCGGCGTATTGCAGTCCTTCCAGGGCAACCAGCAACAGCACCTGTCGATGCTCCAAGGACAGCAGCTTCAGCGCCGCCAGGGTCTCGCTGGCCATCAGCCGCTCGACCTGAGACGCCGGCCGGGCCGGCTCCGGCACATCGTCGATGGCAGCCAAGCGCGGCCGGGATGCGGCCCGCCGTTTTTCGTTGGCGTTGAGGTTGTGCATGATCGTGAACAACCAAGCCCGTAAATTGCCGGGCTGTCGCCATAGGTGGGCGCGCGTAAGGGCCCGTTCCACACAATCCTGCACAAGATCGTCCGCCGCGGCTGCATCGCCGGTCAGCGCGCGCGCGTAACGCCGCAAGGCGGGTACGTGCTGGGGCAGCAGATCGGCGACTTCGCTCAAATGTCATCCGATGGGCCAACCACGGCTCCCCGCCGTCAGCCCATCGCCTCTATGAACACGCCGCATTCTGCGCTATTCCGGGTCAAGCGCAAAACGCGAGCGTGCGGCCGCAATCGAGATGAGCGGCTACTCTACGTACCCCCTAGTAACCCTCACGCGACCCGAAAATTCCGGAACTGCCACGGATCATTTTCGTCGAGATCCTCGGGGAACAGCTGGCCACGGCCCTGCAGGGGGGTCCAGTCCGAATAGCGGCCGACCACAGGACCCAGATAGGGCATGCAGATCTCGAGGTTGCGCTCGAAATCCATCTCGTCGGCCTCGACCAGGCCGGCCTGCGGGTTCTCCAGTGCCCAGATGATGCCGCTCAGCACCGGCGCACAGACCTGCAGCGAGGTGGCGTTGTTGTAGGGCGCCAGCTTGCGCGCCTCGCCGATGGAGAGCTGCGAGCCGAACCAGTAGGCGCCCTTCTGGTGGCCCATCAGCAGCACGCCCAGCTCGTCGATGCCGCTCTCGATCTCCTCGACCATCAGACGCTGGCGCTTCTGCTGGGCGAGGTTCTTGCCGACGATCTCGTGCATGGACATGATCGCCTGATCGCACGGATGGTAGGCGTAATGCACGGTCGGCCGGTAGGCCGCCTTCTTGCTGTTGCGGATCGTGAAGTAGTCGGCCAGCGAGATCGCCTCGTTGTGCGTGATGATGAAGCCGTGGAACGGCCCCTCCTTCGGCGTCCAGGTACGCACCCGCGTGTGCAGGCCGGGCCGGTTCAGGTAGATCGCCGCGCCGCAGCCGAAGTCGTGCCGCGCGCCATCGGACGGCAGTGCCTTCTCGTGCGTGCCCCAGCCCATCTCCGAGGGCTGGCCACCTTCGGACACGAAGCCGTCGATCGACCAGGTGTTGACGAACTCGCCGACTTCCTTGGGCTTGGCCGAGACCTGGGTGTCGCGCTCGGCGATGTGAATCACCTTGATGCCGAGCGTCCGCGCGAGCTCGGCCCACGCCTGCCGCGTCGTCGGCGTGGCGACGGCGTGGCCGGTATCCTTGGCGATGTTGAGCATGGCGCGCTTGACGAAGTGCGATACCAGGCCGGGATTGGCGCCATGCGCGATCACCGCCGTGGGGCCGCCCTTGAACTTGTCGCGCAGCGCCAGCGCCCGCTCGCGCAGCGCGTAGTTCGAGCGGTGCGACACCGACAGGCTGGGGTCGGAGTAGCCGCCCGGCCACGGCTCGATGCAGGTGTCGATGTAGAGCGCGCCCTTCTCCTGGCACAGCTCGATCAGCGCCGTCGAGGCGACCTCGACCGACAGATTGACCACGAAGTCGCCCTTGCCGATGCGCTTGTCCAGCACCTGGCGCAGATTGTCCTGGGTCAACCGCTTGCGCACGAAAGCGACGCCGAAGCGCGCCAGCTCGTCGCCGCCGCCGCGGTCCTCCGGCGAGATCACGGTGATCTGCGACGGCTTCATGTCGATGTGCCGCAGGATCAGCGGCAACACGCCCTGGCCTATCGAGCCAAAGCCGATCATTACCATGCGACCGCCGAACGCGGCGTGCTTGCGATAGGCCGCCCTGGCCGGACGCGCCGTCTTCCTGGCTGCCTTGCCACGCGTCGACTGAGCGGCCTTCTTCGCCGTTTTCGCCATCATGATCTCCTGAAAAGTCCTGAGGTTGAAGTCCTGGAACGCGAAACGGGGCCCTTTCAGGCCCCGTTTCCTCCCCGCAATGGATGCGCGGGTCAGATGCAGTAGGCCTTCAGCGGCGCGAACCCGTTGAAGTTCACTGCCGAGTAGGTCGTGGTGTAGGCGCCGGTGGCCTGGATCTCCACCTTGTCGCCTACCTTCAATGAAAGCGGCATCCTGTACTCCGTCTTCTCGTACAAGATGTCGGCGCTATCGCAAGTCGGGCCGGCCAGCACCACCGGACCGGTGCGGCCGCCGTCGCGCGGCGTCGTCAGCCGGTACTTGATGCTCTCGTCCATCGTTTCGGCCAGGCCGCCGAACTTGCCGACGTCGAGGTAGACCCAGCGCTTGCGGTCGTTGGCCGACTTGCGCGAGATCAGCACTACCTCGCTCTGGATGACGCCGGCATCGCCCACCATCGAGCGGCCCGGCTCGATGATCACCTCGGGCATACGGTTGCCGAAGTGGCGCACCAGGGCACGCTGCACGGCCTCGCAGTAGGCCTCGATCGGCTGCACGTCGGTGCGATAGCGCGCCGGGAAGCCGCCGCCGAGATTGACCATCTTCAGGTCGATGCCGGTCTCCGCCAGCGCGAAGAACATCTGCGACACCTGGGCCAGCGCCCGGTCCCACTGCTCGAGATCGGTCTGCTGCGAGCCGACATGGAACGACACGCCGTACGGGTCCAGCCCCATCTCGGCGGCCTTGCGCAGCAGCTCGCGCGCCATATCCGGCGCACAGCCGAACTTGCGCGACAGCGGCCACTCGGCGCCGTCGCAATCGACCAGCACGCGGCAGAAGACGCGCGCGCCGGGCGCCGAGCGGGCGAGCTTCAGCATCTCCGCTTCGCTGTCGAAGGCGAACAGGCGGACGCCCTGCTGGTAGGCCCAGGCGATATCGCGTTCCTTCTTGATGGTGTTGCCGAAGGAGATGCGGTTGGCATCGACGCCGACGGCCACGCACTGCTCGATCTCGCCGCGGCTGGCGGTGTCGAAGTTCGAGCCCAGCTTGCCCAGACGCGTCAGCACGTCCTGCGCCGGGTTGGCCTTCATGGCGTAGAAGATCTTCGCCTGCGGCAGCAGCTCGCGCATGCGCTTGTAGTTGTACTCGACCACATCGAGGTCGATCACCAGGCACGGCGTCTCGGGTTGCTTGTCGCGGAGAAAACGTCGGATGCGGTCGGTCATCTCGAAAAATCCGTGTCCACAGACTGTTGCGCCAATACAGGCCGCGCCTCGCGGCGACCTGACAAAGACATCTCCCACTGCACTCCGAAGAGCGTTCAGCAGGAGGCGCACATACTGGAGAGCGGGTTCTTGCGGCCGATCAGGCAGCCGTAAGACACCGGCCTAGTGTCGAACGGCGGCGAAACGAGGACACGGGGCACGCGCCCCGCACGGAGAGTATGCATGACAAAGGTCCCTTTCGGAGCCGGTCTAGTCGCCGGCATTTCCAAGAAGGACGCTTTCCGTCGTTGCATAACCACAATGGGCCATAGGCACGTGCGTGGGCGTCTGGAAACGGTAATTACGCCGAATTGTGGCTTTCGCAAGTACAAACCGTTCCACAGGCCCGATTCGATTCACTTTTTTTGGCACAGCGTGTCGTCGCTGCAACACCGCAACCGGGAGGCGAGGCGCTTTCAGTCACCCGCGACAGACGTCGCGATCGACACCGGCAGCGGGATCGACGCCGCCAGCAACGCCAGTGGCAACAACAGCGCCGCGGCACAGCCCATGCTCAGAGGAACGCCGATTCTATCGGCAATAACACCCCACAGCGTCTGGCCGACAGTGAGGCTGCCGAAGAATACCATCTGATGCACGGCCATGCCGCGCGCCCGCACCCACGACGGCAACAGGGTCTGCGTCGCGACGTTGTTATTGGCGTTCACCGTCATCCAGCAGACGCCGCCGAAGGCGAGCCCGATGCCGACTGCGACAACATGCGGCACCGCCGCCGCCAGCGCGATGGCGGCGGCGGCCGTCAGCATGGCGGCGATGTTGGCGCGATCGGGCCCCAGCCAGGCGTTGATGCGCGGCAACATCACCGTGCCGCACACGGCACCGATGCCGAAGCACGAGAACAGGAAACCGTATTGGGCGTCGCTCAGCCCGAGATTGCGGCCCAGCAGCGGCAGCAGCGTGGTGAAGGCGATCGCCGGTACGAAGAAGCACATCGCGCGCGCCCACACGCGCCACAGCGCCGGCGTGCTGCGGATGAAGGCGATGCCGGAAGCGAAGCCCGCCCACAAGCTCTCGCGTCGCTGCTGCGCGCGCGCTTCGGCCGGCCGCCGCCAGCGTACAATCGCAGCGATCACGGCCGAGAAGGTCAGCGCGTTGGTCGCGAAGAGGACGAAAATGCCGGCCAACGCCTGCACCACCTGGCCGATCACGGGACCGACCGTGCGCGCCAGGTTGAAGCCGGCGCTGTTGAGCGCAATCGCCTGCGGCAGGTGTTTGCGGCCGACCATCTCGGGCACCACCGCCTGCCAGGCGGGCGCATTCATGGCGTTGCCGATGCCGACGCAGCACATCAGGCCCAGCAGGCTCCAGTGATCGAGCCGGTCGATGTACGCCAGCACCGCCAGCCCCAGCGCCGCCAGCATCATCCAGACCTGGCAGGCGAGGATATAGAGGCGGCGATCAAAGCGATCGGCCAGCACGCCGGCCGGAAAGCCGAACAGGAACACCGGGCATGTGGTGGCCGCCGCCATGGCGGCCACGAACAAGGCCTTGTCCCCGGCCGGCGCGATCTCGGTCATGATCCAGCCGGCGCCCGCCGTCTGCATCCAGCCGCCGACATTGGAGATGATGTTGGCGATCCACAGTCGCTTGAACGCCGGGATGGCGAGCGGTCCCCAGATCGAGATCGGCGCGGCCGGTGCGGTGTCGGCGGTGGGCGGCAGAGCGGACATGCCGGTCGTTCGGTCGCGGTCTTTGGTTTTGATGTGGTTGACTGCAATCTACAGGCGGCCTGTAGCCCTGTCATGGCGGGTGGCTGCATGGCCGCCCTGCCCGTCCAGTGCCGGCAAAAAGCCGCGCCGCAGGCTGCGTCGCGCGTGCTATAGGCTGCGCCCGGAAAGGACTTCTCGATGAAAGCGATCCTGCTCAGCGCCGGCCAGGGCTCGCGGCTGGCACCCCTGACAGCCGACCGGCCGAAGTGCCTCCTGCCCGTCGGGCCCAAGACGCTGATCGACTGGCAGCTCGAGACGCTGAAAGGGTGCGGCATCGCCGAGGTGGCGGTGGTGATCGGCTTCCAGGCGGCGATGATGGAGGCGCATCTGGCGCGCCACGACGCACCCGGCTTTCGCGTGCGCCCGCTGTTCAACCCGTTCTACAAGGTCGCCGACAATCTCGGGTCGTGCTGGATGGCGCGCGCCGAGATGGCCAGTGACTTCCTGATCGTCAACGGCGACACGCTGTTCGAAGCGGCGATCCCGCGCAAGGTCCTGCAGAGCCCGGCGGCGCCCATCACCATCACCATCGACCGCAAGCCGGCATACGACGAAGACGACATGAAGATTGTCGAGGAGGACGGCAACCTCAAGGCGGTGGGTAAGAAGCTGTCGCTGGACACCGTCAACGGCGAGTCGATCGGCATGCTGCTGTTCCGCGACAGCGGCCCGCAGCTGTTCGTCGACACCGTCGAGGCGATGATGCGCACGCCCGACGGCGCCAAGGTCTGGTATCTGCAGGCGATCGACCGGCTGGCCCGCACCGGCGTGGTGCGTACCTGCCTGATCCACGGCCTGCGCTGGGGCGAGGTCGACTTTCCGCCCGACCTCGATCGCGCCCGCGCCATGGTCGCGGCGTGGGGTTGACGCCCTTTCCTCCCCCACGCAGTGGCTATGGAGTGGGCACCTCTCCTGAAAGAGCACGCACCCTGTCATCCTGAGCGAAGCGAAGGATCTTTTAGACCGTCGATTCGCACGAGCGAGCCTCTCGGAGGCACTGCACGCCATTGGCAATCCCGTGCGATAGGACCGCTCAAAAGATCCTTCGCTTCGCTCAGGATGACAAAAACGTCCGGCTCGAAAAGTTGTGTCCACTCCATAGCACGAAGTGGGGAGGCTATGGGTCAATCCATCGGCAAGTCCTTGGCCATGACAGTGATCGGCTCGCCGCGGTAGTCGCGCGTCTCCAGCGTCTGCCATCCCAGCCGGGCATAGAGCTGCGGCACCGTGGCGGTGAACAGGTAGAGGCGCCGGTAGCCGAACCGGGCCGCCTGTTGCTCGACGGCATCCACCAGGCGCGATCCGACGCCCGTGCGGCGCGCCGGCGGCGCCACGTACACATTGGCGAGCCAGGGGTTGCGCAGATCGCCGGGCAGGTCGTCGTCGATCAAGCTCGCGGCGCCGACCGCGGTGCCGGCGTCATCCAGCGCCACGAAGGCCATCGGCATCCCATCGACACGCATGGCCGCGCGCACATCGTCGATGCGGCCAGCCAATGTCGCTCCCGGCGACAGATACCCCCACGCCTCGAACTCCCAGCGCGCCACGGTTTCGAGGAGATCCGGCCGGTCTGCGAGTGGCCTTATGTGCACGTCCCACCTCGGATCGTTTTCGACCGATCTCGTCAAGCATACATCAAGGTGCAAGAATACAATGTCGCCAAGTCGATGGGGGAGCTGACGATGATTCCTGATGCCGGTCAAATGTCGATCCTGCGCGACTATGCCCTGCGGCTGCTCGCTGACAACGTGCCCTTCCAACGCGGCGATGCGAAATACAAGGAGATCGTCGAGACCACCGGCTGGCGTAAGACCCCCGACAATCCAGGAACAACCTGCGGTTTCCTGTGCCACTGGCTGATGTGGAAGCTCGGCGTCGGGGATCCTGCGATCCTGAATTGGACCGATGCATCGCGAAAGACCAAGTTCGTCGTGGGCGCGAACATCGACAAGATCTGGAACAAGGGGCGACGCCCGTTCGTGCAGGTCGCCGAGCCCTACGCCAAGCCGTTCAAGCAGAACCCGGCGGTCAACATGCTGGAACTCGGTGGCAGCATGGGGATCGGCGGGCCGCAACCCGGCGACAGCGTGTTCATCCGCGAGCCCGGCGGCTCGGCCGGATCGGAGCATGTGTTCGTCTTCCGGCGTTCGCGCAAGACGGCGGCCGGCGTTGAGTGGGATACGGCCGAGGCCGGCCAGGACCACGGCACCGACGGCAAGCTCAAGACGCGCACGGTCAAGTTCACCGGCAATTTCCGCGGCTACACCCAGATCACCGGCAACACCCCGATCCGCACGATCATCGGTTGGCTCGATCTGTCGCAGGTCGACTACGACCCGGCGGGCCTGCAGGCAGCGCTCAAGGCCGCCGCGACGGTCAGCGTCTGAGGCCCACGACGCTTATGGAATCAGGCCGGCGCTGCGTGGCAGGAACAGCGTGATCTGCGGGAACAGAATGATCAGCATCAGCCCGACCAGCAGCGCGCCGACATAGGGCATGTAGGCCCGCCAGTGCTGGCCGACGCTGAGGTTGGCGAACTTCAGCGCCATCAGCAGCCCCACACCCATCGGCGGCAGGAACAGGCCGATGCCGACAGCCGCCGTCTGCACGATGTTGAAGTGGATGGGGTTGATTCCCATCTTCTCGGCGATCGGAAACACCACGGGGATCAGGACAACCGCGGCCGGCAATCCCTCGAGCACCATCCCGAACATCATGGTGATCAGCGCTGTGGCGACCAGGAACAGCCAGGGCGCCGATTTCAGGGGACCGAGCCCGTCGGCGAGCAGCTGCGGTACGCCCGATACACCCATCAGGTATTGGAAGATCGAGGCCACCGCCAGCAGGAAGACCACGGCGGCGGTCAGGATCGCACTGTCGTAGGCGAGACGAAAAATCTCGCGATACGAGACATTGCGATAGTAGAAGCGCGCCGAGACGAAAGCGTAGCCGGCAACCACGGCACCGGCCTCCGTGGCGGTGAAGACACCGAGAAAGAAGCCGCCGAGGATCACGATCGGAATGACCATCGGCACGGCGGCGCGCCGCGCCGAGCTGACGAGAAACGCGGCGCTGGGCTTGATGTCGACGGGCCAGTCGTATTTGCGGGCCCGGAAATAGACCAGCACCATCAGGCAGACCATGATGGTGGCCGCCGGGATGAAGCCGCCGAGAAACAGCGCGACCGCCGACGTGTTGGTGACCTGGGCGATCACGATCATGAAAATCGCCGGCGGCACCAGCATGCCCATCGCGGTGCCGGCGGCGATCAAAGACGCCGAATCCTCGCGTTTGTAGCCGGCCTTGGTCAGCGGCGGCATCAGGGTGGACCCCAAGGCCGACACTTCTGCCATCTTCGAACCGCAGATGTCGGAGAAGAAGTAGGCGACGACGATCACCGACATGCCGAGCCCGCCGCGCACCCAGCCCACCAGCGCGCGGGCGAAATCGACCAGCGCATGGCTCATGCCGCAGCGCTCCATCAGCCCACCGGCGAAAACGAAGGCGGGGATCGCCAGCAGCACCCAGCTCTGCGAGCCGCCGACCAGGCTGGAGGACAGCATCTGCAGGGGATAGCCGCCGATCCACAGGCCGGCGACGGCGGCGACGCCGAGCGAAAAGACGATCGGCATCGAAAACAGGATCAGGACGATGAAGATCGCGGCAACCAACAGCAGCACCATGGCCGATGCTCCCGCTCAGTGCGCGGTTGCCGCGTCGGGCGGCGGCGCGATGATCATCGAGACGGCGTAGAACACCATCAGCACGCCGCCGACCACCGAGGAGGCGTAGAGCACGGCGAGATTGATCTCCAGGCCGGGCGTCGCGAGCGTGCGGTTGAGCAGGCAAAGCTTGACGCCGTACCACGCCGCCAGCCCGCCGATGACGGCGATCAGGACGTGATGGACGCGATCGATCCAGCGCTGCGCGCCGGGTGACAGGCGCGGCGTCAGGATGTGCAAGGTGAAATGCGCCCGTTCGCG
>Ga0187894_10002662_pt1 | contig 21035 bp, 18 predicted proteins | sample GBC1701081metaG_FD_136650 | JGI IMG/M metagenome (GOLD analysis project Ga0187894, IMG submission 136650) | White microbial mat communities from a lava cave in the Kipuka Kanohina Cave System on the Island of Hawaii, USA - GBC170108-1 metaG ...
AAGGCACGCAAGGCCGCGCCGAAGTCGGTGGTTCGCAAGGCTGCGCCCGCAAAGAAGGTCTCCGTCTCAAGAGTCAAAACGACTCATAAGCTAGCTGCTGTTCGGGCTGTTCGACCCACTCCTACTTCGCCACCTCCACCACGTCAGCCAACGGTAGATGAGTCGGCAGCGTTGGGTGCGTTTGAACGTGCGCACAAAGAATTTGTGCGCGGTCGGTTTGCGGAGGCGCGCAATCAGTTTCGCGTACTCGTCGACAAGTATTCACAAGTTTCGGAAGTGGCGGCTCGCGCACGCACGTATCTCGCAATTGCCGAGTCCCGCCTGCGCACCGAGAGCATGTTGCCGCGTGACGCCGACTCGCTTTACGACCGTGGCGTGATCGAGCTGAACCGCGGCGAGTATGTGGCCGCTCAGGAGATGTTCGAGCGCGCCCTGAAACGCGAACCGGAAGCGGCGCACATTCACTACGGACTTGCTGCCACTCGTGCCCGGCTCGGTTCGATCGATCTCGCGTTGGAGTCACTGCAACGCGCGCTCGACTTGCAACCAAATCTTCGTGTGCGTGCACAGCACGACCACGATCTGAACCCCCTGCGTAACGACCCCGATTTCGATCGGCTTATCTTTAGTAATCCTTCCTAACTCTGTTCGTCCCTGAGTTATTATCTGCAGGACAGAATGACAACTGGTGGACAAAACCTCGTCGCCATTGGCGGCGGCACTGGTCTCTCGACGCTGCTTGCTGGTCTGAAAAAGCGCGTCGGCAAAAGCGCCGAAGGCACGTGGCTCGATAATCTCTCGGCGATTGTTACAGTCTCCGATGACGGCGGCAGTTCGGGCCGGTTGCGAGACGAGTTGCAGATGTTGCCGCCGGGCGACATTCGCAACTGCATGATCGCGCTCTCGGAAGATTCGAGTCTGCTTTGGAAACTCTTTCGCTATCGTTTCCGAGGTGATGGAGAACTCGGCGGTCACAGTTTCGGCAATCTCTTTCTCGCCGCGTTAACCGAAGTCACGGGTGATTTCACTGAAGCGATCAGGCTGTCTTCGGAAATTCTCGCCAGCAAGGGTCACATCTTCCCGGCAACGATCAGCGACGTCAGGCTCGTAGCGGAACTCGAAGACGGTTCGGTGGTCAGCGGTGAAACGCAGATCTCCAAGTCGTCGCAGCCGATTCGGCGTTTGCGGCTCGAACCGGAAAGATGTTTGCCGCTGCCGCAGGTGTTGAAAGCAATTCGCGGCGCCGACATCATCACCGTTGGTCCAGGTTCGCTCTACACCAGCATCCTGCCGAACCTGCTCGTGGCCCAAGTGGCGAAGGTGATCGGTCAAACTCAGGCTACCAAGATCTTCGTGAACAACCTGATGACGCAGCCCGGCGAGACTGACGGCTACACTGCCCGGGCGCATTTGGAAACAATCAAGCAGTACGCTCCTGAAATTCACTTCGATTTCGTCATCGTTAATGATCGGCGCGTCAGTCCCGAACAGGCGGAGCGCTACGCTGCCGAGGGCGCTTATCAGATCGGCATCGATGATCCGATTGAAGACGTTCTCGATCAAACCACGGAGATCGTGCGCGCGGATCTGCTGGATGCCGGTGAAAAGGTCAGGCACAACTCGGAACGGCTGGCTGAAGTCGTGCTCAGTTGCCGCGAACGCGTGCTCTCCGAGGTGACAGTAAGCTGGTTATGAACTCTCTCTGGAGAACTTCTTGACGAAGAATACCGCACAAGCCAAACCGCTGAACGTGCTCGTGATGGCCGCAGGCTTGGGCACACGAATGAAGTCCAGGCGAGCGAAGGTCCTGCACGAGCTGGCGGGACGTCCGTTAATCGCGCACGTCGTGCGCACGGCGCAGTCGCTCGATCCGCGGACCATTCTGGTAGTGGTTGGTCACCAGGCGGAAGAAGTCGAGCAAGCCGTGCTCGCCGAGGTTGGCGAGCTTGCTTCGTTTGCGATTCAGGCGCAGCAACGCGGCACGGGCGACGCGGTTGAATCAGCACGAAAGCAGCTTGAAAACTCCGATTCGCTGATACTGTTGTTGTCGGGTGACGTGCCGATGATCCGTGCTGAAACGTTGCGAAAGTTGATCGAGCATCATCGCGCGACCGGCGCCGCTTGTACCATCCTCGGCGTGCGACTCGAAAACCCGACCGGCTACGGACGGATCATTCGCGATGAGCAGGGCCGGTTTGAAAAGATCGTCGAACAGAAAGATGCCTCCGAAGAAGAACGGCTGGTGCGCGAAATAAATTCCGGTATCTACTGTTTCGAGTCCAAGGATTTGTTTGAAGCTTTGCAGCGCGTCGAACCGAAAAACCAGCAGGGCGAGTATTACCTGACAGACGTCGCCGAGATCCTGAATTCCGGCGGCCAAAAGGTGGAAGTGGTTACTCACACTGACCCGCGCGAAGTTTCGGGAATCAACACCCGCGCCGAACTGGCGGAGTTTGAAAACCTGCTGCGCCGCAACGCGATTCGCCGGCTCATGATCGAAGGCGGCGTGACCTTTATCGATCCTTCGCACACCTACATCAGTCCCGAAGCGGAGATTGGCCGCGACACGGTGATCTATCCCGACGTGGCGATTGAGGGAAAAACCGTGATTGGCGAGAGCTGTGTGATTCGTTCCGGCGCGCGGATCACCAATTCGAAACTCGGCGATAATGTCACTATCAAAGACCACTCGATCATCGTCGACTCGGAGATCGCGTCAAACTGTTCCGTCGGCCCGTTTGCGCACCTGCGCATGAATGCGGCGTTAGAAGAGAAAGCCACCGTCGGGAACTTCGTCGAGGTGAAGAAGTCGCGTTTGAAACGCGGCGCCAAGGCGATGCATCTGACGTATCTCGGCGACGCGACGATCGGCGAGCGCACAAACATCGGCGCCGGCACAGTGACCTGCAACTACGATGGAGTTCGTAAGCACGAAACCATCATCGAAGATGATGTTAAGATCGGTTCGGACACGATGCTCGTAGCGCCCGTGCGTGTCGGCTCGCGATCAGTTACGGGCGCCGGATCGGTCGTGACGAAAGATGTGCCGCCGGATTCGCTCGTAGCGGGCGTGCCGGCGGAAGTGAAGAAAAAACTGAAGTGATTGCCAATTGCCGATTGCCGATTTGATTGTGGCCACCCGTTACAAAACAATCGGTAATCGGCAATCGGCAATTGGCAATCGGCAATAAACCTTTCTTCGGGGGAGTTAACCACAAAAATGTGTGGAATTGTTGGTTACGTAGGCAACAAACAGGTCGTACCGCTCATTATTGACGGGCTGCGGAAGCTCGAGTATCGCGGCTACGATTCGGCCGGCATCGCGGTCGTCAACGAAGGACACGAGCTCGAGATTCGTCGCGCTGAAGGCAAGCTGCGCAATCTCGAAGAGACGATTCGCCTGAGCCCGCTCGACGGCACTTACGGCATCGGCCACACGCGTTGGGCTACCCACGGACGCCCAACTGAAGAGAACGCACATCCACATCGCGACTGCACCGGTCGCGTCGTCGTGGTCCACAACGGAATTATCGAAAACTATCTGCAACTCAAAGACCGTCTGCGCAAATCCGACCACCGGTTCGTTACGGAAACTGACACCGAGATCATCGCGCACCTGATCGAGGAACATCTCAAAGAACACCTGAACTTCGAGCAGGCAGTGCGCGCCGCGGTTTCAGAACTGCGCGGCATCTTTGCGTTGTCGATAATTCACGCCGACGAGCCCGACACGATCATCGCCGTGCGCCAGGGACCGCCGGTGGTTATCGGCCTCGGCGATCGCGAATTCTTCGTCGCTTCTGACATTCCTCCGATTCTGCAACACACACGCGACGTTTTCTTCCTCGGCGACGGCGAGATCGCCGTGATCACGAAAGACGCAGTGCGGGTGATCGACTTCGAAGGCAACTCCGTTCAGCCCGCGATTCAACGCATCACGTGGGATCCGATCATGGCCGAGAAGGGCGGCTTCAAGCACTTCATGCTCAAAGAGATTTACGAGCAGCCACGATCGGTTCGCGACACCGTGCAGGGCCGCATTTCGTTGGATAGCGGCCAGGTGTTTCTCGACGAGATGAGCAACATTACCGAGGCCGACTTCAAACGTTTTACGTCGATCAAGATTGCGGCGTGTGGCACGTCGTGGCACGCGGGACTTGCGGGCAAGTACATGCTCGAGCAGCTCGCGCGTGTGCCGGTGGACGTCGATTACGCGTCGGAGTTTCGTTATCGCGATCCGGTGATGGACGAAAATTCGTTGCTGCTGGTGATCTCACAGTCAGGTGAAACAGCCGACACGATCGCGGCGCTGCGTGAAGCCAAGGAACTCGGCTCGAAAGTGCTGGCAATCTGCAACGTTCAGGGCTCCATGATCGTGCGCGAGGCTGACGGCACGATACTTACGCACGCTGGTCCGGAAATCGGCGTGGCTTCGACGAAGGCTTTCACGGGCCAAATGGTCGCGCTCTATTTGCTCGGTTTATATCTCGGACAACTTCGTGGCGTGCTGTCGAAAGAAGAAGCGCGTTTTCATGCGCAGGAGCTGGCGGAGTTGCCGGTGAAGCTCGAGCATCTGCTGAACAACTCCGACAGCATCGAGGAGCTCGCGAAAGAGTTTTTCCGCGCCACCGATTTTCTTTACCTGGGACGCGGCATCAATTTCCCGGTCGCGCTCGAGGGCGCGTTGAAGTTGAAAGAGATCTCCTACATCCACGCCGAAGGCTATCCGGCCGGCGAGATGAAGCATGGACCAAACGCGCTGATCGACGAGCGTCTGCCGGTGCTCTTCATCAACCCACGCGAAGAAGGTAATCGCGCTTCCGAGCTGCGTTATGAAAAGACGCACTCAAACATCGTCGAAGTTAAAGCGCGCGAAGGCATCGTGATCTCTGTCTTGACGGAAGGCGACACGATGTCGTCGGTCGTCTCCGATCACGTGATCGAGATCCCGGCGTCGAGCGATCTACTCTCGCCGATCCTCTCGATCATTCCCCTCCAACTCCTTGCCTATCACATCGCGGTCCGCCGCGGCTGTGACGTGGACCAACCGCGAAATCTGGCGAAGTCTGTGACGGTGGAATAGCACCGGGAGCGTCTTTAGCCGGAAAGTGAGTAAACCTGAATGTTCATCAGAATATTTGGCTTGTTAGGACTGATGTTAGCGTCGGGTTATTTCGTGAACGGTCTAACATTCATAGCCCTTTTCGTTAGAGGCCTGGGCCGAGACGACTTCAGGACACTTGGCTATCGCTTTACGGTTATGTCGCTGGATCTCTTCTCGGCGCTCGCGCTGGCAATCGCGGCAGTCGGCCCGCTCGGGGGCAAACGGCTGCGGGCACTACTTTCCCCACGTGTGCCACGCGACCACTCCCGTTTGCCCCCCGCTTTCACTAAACGCGCAATGTTGTGGTGAAAAGGGCCGACGAATTTTTCGGTTGGAATTAGTCTTTTGTGTTCAGCAGTTGGCGTCGCTCGTGGGCTAACAACTTCTCCTTGCGGTCCAATCCCCAGCGATAACCGCCGAGACTTTTATCTTCACGGACAACGCGATGACACGGAATCACCAGCGCCACGGGGTTGGTCGCACAAGCGCGGCCAACGGCTCGCACCGCGCCCGGCTTGCCGAGCGACTTCGCCACGTCGCCGTAGGAGACTGTTTGACCGTAAGGAATCGCGCGCAGTTTCTCCCAGACCTGACGCTGAAACGCAGTGGCTCTGATATCGAGCGGCAGATCGAGATGTGGTTCGTTGTTGGTCAGGTGAGACAGAATCTTCTGCACCGTTTCACGCAGGTTCTTATCAGCGCGTTGAATCGCCGCTTCGGGAAATTCGGCGCGCAGATCTTTCTCCAGCGCCACATCCGTGTCGGCCATGCGCACCGCGCATACGCCACGCTCGGTCACCGCCACCAGCAAGCGGCCGAACGGTGATGCCACGATCGTGTAGTCGATCTTCACGCCGCGCCCGCCACGACCATACGTTGCCGGTGTCATGCCCAACTCTTCCGCTGCCTGTTCGTAAACACGGCTGCTGGAGTTAAAACCCGAATCATATAGAGCGTTTGTCACTGATTCTCCTTCGCGCACGAGCTGTTTGAAGTTGCCAAATCTGCGCGCCGCCACGTACTGCCGCGGGCTGATGCCCATCAGGCGCTTGAATGTGCGTTGCAAGTGAAACGCGCTCACACCGACTTGCGCCGCAAGCTCAGCGAGTTTTACCGTTTCACCTTCGCCAGATGCATCAAGCAACCGGCAAACACGCTGCACCAGCACCAGCTGCGGATCTACAACGTCATTGCTGCGCGGTTTGCAACGCAGACACGCGCGAAAACCTGCTGCCTCCGCCGCTTCAGCCTCATCAAAAAACGAGACCCGTTCGCGGCGCGGCCGGCGCGACGGACACGACGGGCGGCAGTAAACTTTTGTCGAACTAACCGCGAAGAAAAATTGACCATCAAACCGTGCGTCTTTCGCTAACACAGCCTGCCAAAGTCGTTCGTCGTTTGCTTTCAAATTCACAGCGTTCATAACGATGAGATGATAAGCCACAGTCGCGCGCGAATCTATCCGCTTCTTGCGGTCAAACTTCTTGTGCTTTTTGTGCCTCTTTGCGGCTCATTTTGTCTCGTTAACATGGTGTGATTAAATGCACCCGCACGTGGATTCGGAACTCCTGTCACAACTAAACGAGCAACAACGGGAAGCAGTACTCGCGACCGAAGGTCCGCTTCTGATTCTTGCGGGCGCCGGTTCCGGCAAAACTCGCGTCATCGCGCATCGCATCGCTTACCTGATCGCGGAGATGAACGTTCCGAGCTGGAACATTCTCGCGGTCACGTTCACCAACAAAGCCGCCGAAGAGATGCGCCTGCGCGTGCAGCGGCTGCTTCGCGAGCGTGAGCGTTCGAGTTTGCCGCTCGTGTCGACGTTTCACAGTTTGTGCGTGCGCATCCTGCGCCAGGACATAGAAAAACTTAACGACAAGTACACGCGCACTTTCACGATCTACGATCAGGACGACTCTCTTCGGCTAATTAAACAATCCATCAAGGAACTCGGCTACGACGACAAATACCTGGGCACCCGCGCAACGCAGTCTGCGATCAGCTCCGCAAAGAATCGCGGCGAAGACACTGAGGCATTTGCCGCGCGCGCGGAATATGTTGACGAGCGCCGCGCGGCAATGGCCCGCGTTTACAAGATGTACGAGGATCGCCTGCACGCCAACAACGCGCTCGATTTCGACGATCTGCTGATCAAGACCGTGCGTTTGTTGCGCGACGTGCCGGAAGTCAGAGAAAAGTACAACAACAAGTTTCGCTACATACTCGTCGATGAGTACCAGGACACAAACTCGCTACAATTCGCGCTGATCAGTCTGCTCACCGAGAAGCAGCAGAACATTGCCGTTGTCGGCGATGAAGATCAATCGATCTATAAGTGGCGTGGCGCGGACATCAGCAACATCCTCAACTTCGAAAAGCATTTTCCAAACACCAGAACGATTCGCCTGGAACAGAATTATCGTTCGACGCAAACGATTCTCGATGTTGCCGGCGCAGTGGTGAAAAACAATCTCCAGCGCAAGGGAAAGAACCTGTGGACTTCGAATCCGAAGGGCGGCCGCGTCGGTTATTACCAGGCACTCGACGGCGAGGCCGAAGCGCGTTGGGTTGCGGGAAAGATTCTCGAACATCGTCGCGACGAATTCGATCTGCGCGCCGCAGTGCTCTATCGCACCAACTCGCAGTCGCGTGTGTTTGAAGAGGCGATGCGCCGCGCCGGCCTTCAGTACAACATCATTGGTGGCTTCTCGTTTTACGAGCGGATGGAAGTGCGCGACATCATTGCGTATCTGAAGCTGGCGTTGAATCCAAACGACACGATCGCGTTGCAGCGCGTAATCAACAGTCCGCCGCGCGGCATCGGCAAACAAACGCTCGATGAGATCGAACGCCGTGCAAAGGATAACGAGCTCTCGCCGTGGGAAACGATCGCCGAGATCATCAGGAAGCCTGAGAACCTCGGCACACGCGCCATCAGCGCGCTGAAAAACTTTCGCCAGATCGTTTTGCGGCTGGGCCAGATGGCCGGCACGATTGACATTGGGACCATAGATCCTGGGACCGCGGGCGTCTCGCCCGCATTGTCACGCGAGAACTTGCTACCGGGAGATGCGGGCGAGACGCCCGCGGTCCCAGCCAATAGTCGACCTGTTTCCGACCGCGACAGTAGTTCGCCTGTTTCAGATGCCGTGCGGGCCGCGATCATCGAGACCGGTTACGAAGCATGGCTGCGTTCCGAAGGGACCGACGAAGCCGAAAGCCGTCTCGAAAATTTGCAGGAACTGGTCAACGCCGCCGTCGATTACGACGAACAGGGTGTTGAAGGACTGCGCGAGTTTATCGATCACTCAGCACTGGTTTCTGATCAGGACCAGTACAAACGCGACGCACCCGTGACGTTGATGACGGTTCACTCGGCAAAGGGTCTCGAGTTTCCGCTCGTCTTTATCGTCGGACTGGAAGACGGGCTGTTTCCCCACTCGCGTTCGGCAACCGATCCTGCCGAGCTTGAAGAAGAACGCCGCCTCGCTTACGTCGCCATGACGCGCGCCGAGCGTTTTCTTTACGTCACACACGCGATGAAGCGACGTGTGTACGGTGAAGAGCTCGCTTCCGAACCGTCGCAGTTTTTAAACGAGATGCCGATCGACTTGCTGGAGGATCTGAGTCTCGGCAAGTCGTGGTTGTATTTTGCGCGTGGTTCGTCAGCGATCGATTACGAGCAGGGCGAGTATCGAAAAGAGAAGAAGAAATATATGGGCAAAACTTACGACAGCGTCGATTCGATCGCGGAGTTTTTCAAGCAGCGCAGCCGGCAATTAGGTGAGGTTCCGCAGAAGTCGAGAGAGCAACGAAGCGCGCCCGCGCCGAAAGCGGCGCCTGCCTCCACGGGCGAGTTCGTGCCGGGCTCGTATGTGAAGCATTCGAAGTATGGACGCGGTCTGGTTCTCCGGCGCGAGGGTGCCGGAGAATCGACCAAGTTGACGGTGAGTTTCCCTGGGTACGGGCAGAAGAAACTCGTTGAAAAGTACGCGGGCCTCGAAAAGGCCTAGAACGCTCTGTGCCTCCGTATCTGTAGTTTACTAACTTAAGAGTTCTCCCCAACTCTAAATAACCTTCGTTAGCCCAGTAATCAGCTCTGCCTAGTTTGCTCGTAGTGAGAGACATTGGAACTTTTGCTTGCCAAAGCGCGTTCTCTCGGCTAGTCTGCTCGACACAGGTGATTGGAATGAAAATTCTCCTCCTCAAAACCAAACCCGTCTGGTCGTTCCGAGCTTAACTCCTCCGCGTTCGTTCTGCGCGGCTGGAGTTGAGTCTTTTCGCTCGCAGTAATCTGCGAGCGGATAGACGCACGCTCAGTCGCAAACCAAACTTTTCCCAACAAAACAAACGTTTTCCGTGGCCCATTGGCGTCCACTTTTTGAGGTGATCATGCAAAGACAAGCTATTCAGGTGCACAACCTGCGCAAGTGTTTCCGCAAACGAAACGGGTTCCGCAAGTGGTCGGAGCTTTGGGCGGTCGACGACGTTTCGTTCAGCGTTGCGGAAGGCGAAACGTATGGTCTTCTCGGTCCGAACGGCTCGGGTAAGTCGAGTTTGATCCGCATTTTGTCGACGTTGCTGACTGCCGACAGCGGCGAAGTCAGCATGCTGGGTTACAGATTGCCGGAGCAACAGGAAGAAGTGCGCCGGATCATCGGGCGGGTCAGTGTGGACGCCGCGTTCTACAAGAAGCTCTCCGCACGCGAGAACCTGCTCTACACAGCGCTGCTCTACGGGCAGAAGGCGCGTGAAGCCGAAGCGCGCGCCAGGGACATTCTCGACCGGCTCGGAATGGAGAACGCGAAGTTTTCCACGCCGCTCGAAGAGATGAGCCGCGGTATGCAACAGAAGATCAGCATCGCCCGCGCGCTGATGATCAATCCGCCGCTGTTGCTGCTGGACGAGCCGACGACCGGACTCGATCCGAAGAGCCGGCGCGACGTGCAGTCGTTTCTCGAGGACCTGCAATACCGCGAAGGCACGACGATCCTGTTGACGACGCACGACATGGCGGAAGCGGAACGTTTGTGTGTGCGGATCGGTTTTCTCGCGCACGGCAAGCTCGTCGCCGAAGGAACGGCAACGGAACTGAAGCGACTCGCCCATGCCGCCACACTCGATGACGCGTTCATCAGGCTGACTGGCGAAGAGCTCGTGGAGGAAGAACTCGCAGCAGTAGGAGATTAGCCACGGACTACACGGACAAACACAGACAGGTCAGAGAACATTATTCAGTCCGTGTGAGTCCGTGTAAGTCTGTGGCCGTTTTAGGAGACTGGTTATGGAAGCAACATTAAGACAAACGTGGGCCTTCCTGTTCCGCGGGTGGCACATCACCCGCCGGTATATCGGTTGGGTCATCGTGTTCAACTTTTACGCACTGGTGACGTCGGCGACAGTGGCGCTGATTGGCGTCGCGCAAAACGACTATCAACTCACGCTGAAACTTGTTGTCGGCGCGTTGCTGTGGAACTATCTCTCGTGGCTCTACAACGAGATCGCAATGTCGATCGCGTACGAACGCTGGGAAGGAACGCTGGAGTACACGTTCATGGCGCCAGTGTCGCGGGCGGTCCATCTGCTCGGCGTTAGTTTGTTCTCGTTGCTGAACAGCATCGTCACGAGTGTGATCGTGCTGGTTGGTCTGATGCTGTTCACCAACCTGCACCTGCGCGGCGTGAACTTCTTCGGCGTGCTGGTGGTGTTGGCAGTGAGCACGGTTGCGTTCGTGGGCCTGGGTCTGTTCGCCGCCATATTTCCCGTGATGAGCGCCGAGCGAGGCGCGGAAGCGACGCACATCTTTCAAGGCTCGCTTCTGCTGGTTTCCGGAGTTTATTATGAAATCGAGGTCTTGCCCGGCTGGCTGCAACCACTCTCGACAGTGTCGCCTGCAACTTACACACTGTCGGCGTGCCGCAAACTCTTCGGCGTTGGTAATCCCAACTCGACGGCGGAGTATCTGGCCGGTGCGCCCTTGTCAGCAGTCACACACGAGTTGCTGATTCTCGGGTTGATGGGGGCAATACTGTTGCCACTCGGACTCTGGGCCTTCGTGCGCATTGAAGCGTGGGCCAAGAAGACAGGAAAATTGAAGAGGACTGGATAATCGATGGCCAAACGCGAAAGTGTGGAACAACTGAAGCAGCGAGTGAGGGAAGTGACTCGTCGATTGAAGCGCGCCTATCCCGACGCGAAAACTGCGCTCAATCACACTAACGCGTTTGAGCTGTTGATTGCGACGATTCTCTCGGCGCAGTGTACTGATGAACGTGTGAACATTGTTACTGCCGACTTGTTTCGCAAGTACCGGAAGCCGGAGGACTATCTGAAGACGCCCGCGCGCGAGCTGGAGAAGGACATTCACTCGACGGGCTTCTTTCGCAACAAGACGAAGTCGATCCAGGGCGCCTCAAAGATGTTAGTTGAGCAATTCGGCGGTCAGGTGCCACACACGATGGACGAGTTACTCCAACTGCCGGGCGTCGCGCGCAAGACAGCGAACGTCGTGTTGGGTAACGCGTTTGGTGTCAAAGCCGGTGTGGTGGTCGATACGCACGTCATGCGCTTGTCGCACCGGCTGGCGTTCTCGCAGGAAAAGACTGCGGAGAAGATCGAACAAGACTTGATCGAGATCGTGCCGCGGAAAGACTGGGTGATCTTTCCGCACCTGATGATCTTTCACGGGCGGAGGATTTGCAAGGCGCGCAATCCGCAGTGCGAAGAGTGTGTGATAGAAAAACAATGCCCGTCTTCATATTTGAAGACGGGCGTTATGCCTGGCAGTTAGGCCGCCAGATCAAACAGATCTTATTGCTTCGTCGCCGCCTCGATTACGCCTTGTGCGGCTTGCATGGTTGGCGGGGTGATAATGTCTTCGCCGGCCGATTTCGCCTTGCCTTTGTACTGCTTGGTAAACGCCGGATAACCTGCGCCGGGTTTCTCCAATCTCACCTCAACAGTTAATTCATCTTTGGCTTTGATGTCGGCAACGACCACGCTGGCTGCGGTGTTTGCGGCAACAGCGGCGGCCGTGCTGCCGCCATAGCCGACGGTGTTGGCGGCAACTTGCGCCGCTGTACTGCCAAAGACACTACCGAATGCGCCGCCGCCTTTCTTGTGCGACACAGTCGTGTAGACAATATAGTCGCATTCCTTCTGCCGCGCTTCGGCTTCAATCTGGTTGAGAACTGTTGCTTGAATCGTTACTGCCTCAACGTTCGGCGCTTTGAGTTTTTCAGTCAGCGTGGCCTGGACTGCGGTTGCGAGATTAGCCGCGTTCATTCCTTCGGCAACTTTGTCAGTCTTGACGGTGACTACGCCGATGCGAATAACGCCTGCCTTCTTCGGACCAACCGTTTCCGCCGGCTTAGCAGTCGCCGAGGTTGTAGAACTGGAACTGCTGTTAGAACTCGTGTTGCCGCTTGTGTCGCCGGCAGCGGCCGCAGCGATATCAGCAGCCGAGGGCATTCCGGCTGGCGCGCCGTACATACTCGCAAAGTCCTGCACTTCGCGATAACCCTCAGGCACGTCGAACAAACTCGGATCCAGCGTCGCCTGCGAGAACTCAACGACTTCATTGATCGTCGAATAACTCTCACGGCCATCGGGACCAAACGCCGTCATCTTTTCCCAAACCGGATAACCCTTCCTCGCAGCGCCGATCTGTTTCGTCTCGTAGCGATCGCGACAACCACCACCGCTCGCATGTGTGCGAGGAGGCGTGTAACTGCTACCGAGGTCACAATCGAGAGCGAAAGCAGCGTCGATGTACCAACCATCGATCTCCATCTTGTTCTTCACAGGCGAACACGCATCGGGCGTCGAGTCCATCACCATGGTGGTGATGATGTGACGCGCCGTGTAGCCAAACATCTGTTTGCGCTCGCCGGTGTCGCGCGTGGTGACGGTCGAGGTCACAACGCCACCCTTTTTCGTCGGCTGTGTTGTAGCCGTATGAGTGGTGGTCGTGTTGGCAGTGGTGGACGGTTGCGCAGACGGTTGATCGTACGGCTGAATCATGTACGTCCTGGTGGCCGGCATGATCGTGATGTTGCGCCGCAGGTCACATTGCGTCACCGTGATCATCTGTCCGCCGTTGTTCTCGGTGCGCTGCCGTTTGCCTTTGATGTAGCTGGTGTTTTCGTAGGTCTGGCCGCCGCTGGTCTGGCGCGATTTGACCTTTGTATCGGCAATCGCCGTAGCCGAAATAACGACCAGGCAGAAGATAGTTGATAGTGTTTTTAGCATTGTTACTCCCGGTTTGATCTCTATCCAAAACGCGCAAGGCGGAGAGGAAAAGTACCACGTTTGTATGGATTAAGCGAGGCGGCTAGAATGTGCCGCCGTGGCATACAGATTCCCCTGGCAACGTCTCACGGATGAGCAGTTGCTAGATCTGCGCATCTGCGATTTGCCGATCAAAATCAAGGGCTCCTTTCTCGAACCCCACATCAAGCGGCTTTACAGCGAGCTAAACTCCCGGGGCATTCGCTTCAAACCCCATGTTTGGCTGGCGGAAGAATGGTTTTCGCCCGACGGCGTGCCGGGGATCGCGATCCCGTTCTACCTCGCTCATCCGCGGCTGGTGAGGCTCGAACGCCGCCAGATGCTCGAAGTCGAAGGCGGCACTGACAAGGAGTGCATGCGTATTTTGCGTCACGAGGCCGGGCACTCGCTCGACACCGCTTTTCGACTGCATTTCAAACGGCAACACCGCGAACTGTTCGGCTCGTTTGCACAGCCTTATCCCGACTTCTACAAACCACGACCCAAAAGCCGCCGTTATGTTTTGCATCTGCCCGCGTGGTACGCGCAGGCGCATCCGGCGGAAGACTTCGCCGAAACATTCGCGGTGTGGCTGACGCCGCGCTTGCAATGGCGGCGCCGTTATCGTGGCTGGCACGCGTTGCAGAAGCTCGAGTACATCGACGAGTTGATGGAACAGATCGCGGGCACCAAACCAAAGAACCGCACGCGCACGAAAGTCGAACCACTCTCCGCGTTGAAGATTACGTTACGCGAACACTATCGCCGCAAACGTGAACGTTACGACTTCGAGTGGCCCGCTGTTTACGATCGCGATCTGCGCCGGATCTTTTCTGACGATCCACGACACAAATCAAAACCGAGCGCCGCAAGTTTTCTGCGTAAGGTGCGCCGCGAAGTGCGACAGATCGTTGCCGAAGGCACCGGTGTACACCAGTACACGATCGATCACGTGCTCGAGAACATGATTGATCGTTGTAAAGATTTGCGACTACGAGTAACAACACCCTTTCGCGAAACGCGTCGCCATGTAATGATAGTGCTGACTGTGCAAGTAATGAACGTGCTCCACTCAGGTTATCATCGGATCGCCGTATGAGCTTCGAGCCGCGAAAGAAACTTCGCATCATCGTACTTGTTCACGAAGACCTCGTGCCGCCGGATTCGTTGGACGGTCTTTCCGACAAAGAAAAACTGGAAATCAAAACCGAGTTTGACGTGACTTCGACGCTCAAGAAGATGGGCCACGACGTCTATCCTATCGGTCTCTACAACCAGCTCAACGTGATCGGCGATGCGTTGCTGGAACACAAGCCGCACATCGCGTTCAACCTGCTGGAAGAGTTTCACGGATATCCACTTTACGATCAGCACGTCGTCAGTTATCTCGAACTGATGAAGCAGGCGTACACGGGGTGCAACCCGCGCGGCCTCACGTTGGCGCACGACAAAGCACTGACCAAGATGATTCTGTCGTATCACCGTCTTCAGGTGCCAAACTTCGCCGTGTTTCCGATGAATCGAAAAGTGAAACGTCCGAAACGTTTGAAGTTTCCGTTGCTCGTGAAGTCGATCAGCGAGGAAGGCTCAGTAGGAATCGCGCAGGCGTCGATCGTTCACGATGATGAAAAGCTGGCGCAGCGCGTGGAGTTTATTCACCGGCAAAACAAGACCACTGCAATCGCGGAGGAATACATCAAGGGCCGCGAGATCTATGTCGGCGTGATCGGCAATCAAAACATACAGACTTACGCGCCGTGGGAGCTGGTAATGGAAAAGCTGCCCGAAGGCGCCGAGAACATCGCGACGTTGAAAGTAAAGTGGGACCCGGCTTACCAGGAGAGAGTCGGCGTGAAGACGCGGGCCGCCGACCTCACACCCGAACAACACAAGACCCTCGAACGACTCTCGAAACGAATCTATCGCTATCTATTTTTGAGCGGTTATGCGCGGCTCGATTACCGCATGACGGAAGAGGGCCAGTTCTATTTGTTGGAGGCGAATCCGAATCCTCAAATCGCCTACCACGAAGACTTAGCCGACTCTGCTGAGCACAGCGGCGTGCCTTACGATCAGTTGCTGCAAAAGATAATTACGGTTGGTCTAAACTACGCCGGCCGTTCTGTATGAATCCTGGTACTCAGGCGCGATTCTCACTTTAATTAGAGCACACAATATTTTTTGGTTTTGGACCGTCAGGAGTTTTTTCTGCCCCCATGACGCTGGCTATTACTCTGCTTTTTACACTTAATCTTTACTGGAAGCTGCATCGCGCGTAGTCGCCGCGAGGCTACAATCCTTTCAGATTGACCGCGCTCGCAACGAATTCGTGACTTCTTTCGATGCGCACTAAATTTCTGGTCCGCGTTTCGTCACGAAACAGTCACATTGCCAGTTGAAACACACTATTTGAGCCGCTAAGATGCTCAAGTCTTTAGCGGTACCCTCCTCACTCAAGCAATAAACAAAAGTAGAAATTGAACAAGGAGAAGGTACTTCCCCGTTTAATTATGGATTTACGAAACCCCGTTTGTCGCGCTTTGGTCACGTTCGTGGCTATCGGACTCTGCTCAATAACAGCGCTTTCGCAAACCCGACCACGTCTTTCACAACCAATCAGCGACCCCAACGAGGTCTCGTGCTCGCCAGATGATTTCGCGCTGGTCTCAGCCGTCACCGGCGCGGATTCCAAGCCCGCTTGGGAAGCAAAACCAAAACCGGTGATCGATGTGACTTCGCCGGTTGGTCCAATCAACTCCGCTCCGCTTAAGTTTCAGCCGTTGCTCATGGCCGCGATCGGCGCGCGCCTGGGTTCGCGTTATCGCTGGGGAGCAACAGGACCAGACAGGTTCGACTGCTCAGGCTTTGTGTGGAGTATCTATCAGGCGACCGGCATTAACTTCGAACGAGTGAGTGCTCGCCATCTGTTCGCCCGTTTCGCAGCGCCGCCCGAGGAAGAGCAGTACAAGTTTGGCACGCTCGTGTTCTTCAGCGGTCTTACCCACGTCGGCGTCGTCGCTGACGAGAATGGTTTCTACCACGCCTCGCGCCGTCACGGCGTCGTCTATCAGCCGTTCACTGAGTATTGGTTAAAGCGGATTGATGGATTCCGTCGCGTGCCGCTGCCCGTTCAGATCGCAGACTAACTACATTGCCGATTGCCGATTGTGCTCCGCCTCTTGCTTCAAATCGGCAATTGGCAAACGAAAATCGACAATTCCTTTACTTCTTCTTTCCGTCACGAAAAGTGATCTGCACGATCGGTAGGGTGGTGGGATCGTCCTGTTGCTGGCGTTCAAACTTCAGCAGGTCGTAATACGCGCAGCGAGTGGTGTTTGGAAACTCACGGCACACTGCCGGGCGCGCGTGATAGATCGTGCAGCCGCGTGTTTCCGGATTGATGAACTGGCAGGCCTCGCCAAACAGGTGATCGCGTTTTCGGCGCAACACTCTTTCTTTTTCCCACGCCTTCGTGTAACGCGCAGTCGCGACTGCTTCCGTCACGCCGAAGTGTTTCGCCAGGCGGCGAATGTCGCGCGGTGTGACCTGCACGCGTTCATAGACCGAACAGCAGAAGGCCGGACATTCAACGCAATCGTAATAAGACCTCGGCTTACGGCCGTTGGTGGTTGCTCCCATGATCGCTCCTCAAGCTATCGTCGCCTGGATTTTTTGTATTCGGCTTGCAACAGGTTCATGAACTCTTCGCGCTTCTGATAGAGGCGCTTCGGCTCACGTGGTTCGTGACGCGTAAGAGCATAAGCCGTTATGAGCGGAAGCGCCACAGTAGAATCCACATAACACACGACTGCATCCGGAAGCCGATCGGGATCAACTTTGCCCCACGAGACTGCTTCACCGGGAGTGGCGCCTGAAAGTCCGCCCGTGTCGGGTCGCGCATCCGTCACTTGCAGGAAATAATCATGCCCGCGCTCATCGATGCCCAGCACTTCCTGAATCTGCGGTTCGGTTTGTAGCAGGAAATTCTTTGGCGAGCCGCCGCCGAGAATGAAGACTGCGGAACGCCCTTTATGTTTCTTGTCTTTTCCGTTCTTTGACTTATGTGCACTGCGCTTGGCAGCCAGCACGATCGCCGCAGTTTCGTTGACGTCGAGTGAAGGATCAAACGCCAGCTTGTTGCCCTGTAGTGCTTTGGCGGCGACGTTCATACCGATCGATGAGTCGCCGGGCGATGAAGTGTAGATCGGCACGCCGTATTCGTAGGCAACAGCGAGTAGTGACTTGTCTTTGATTCCCAGCTTTAGTTCGCGTTCGTGAACGTAACGGCCGCAGAGGTAGTGAAACTCGGCCGTCGACATCGCGCGCTGAAACTCGGCGCCTTCGATGATGCGGCGGAAAAACGCATCCGTATCGAGCAGCACCGAATAGTCAAAGAAGATGTCGTAGATACGGACGACCTCTTCTTCGCGCAGGACGATGTCTGATGTTTGCGCATTCCCCTGGTGCATCGAGAGGCCGATGCCGAAGTGCGCATCGTGATAAAGATTGGCGCCCGTGGAGATGATCCAGTCGACGAAGCCGGCTTTGATCAACGGAATCAGCGCGGAAATGCCGAGTCCGGCAGGCGTCAGCGCTCCCGTCAGTGAGAGGCCGACCGTCACTTCCGGTTTGAGCATCTTCTGCGTGAACAGTTGACACGCTTCGCGCAACCGCGCGGCGTTGTAGGCTAAGAATGATTCGTCGATTAGATCTGCGACCGAGATCTCTTTGGTGATGGGCGCGGGATCAATTCTTTTTCCCCGCAGAAATTTGCTTTTGTTTTTCATCCGTTTCGTCAGTGACTGTCTCCGGCTTGGCTCTCACTCGCAGCCGGCTGATGCGACGCTCGTCAGCTTCAAGCACTTCGACTTCGAGTCCGCGAATTTCGAGCCGCTCGCCGGCGTTAGGAACTGTCCCTTGTTCGTTGATTACGAGTCCGGCAATAGTTGTGAAATCGTCGGCCTCGATCTCCATGTCAAACAATTGTTCGATCTTGCCGATCTCGGTCGAGCCCGGCACTTCATAGAAACCGTCAGGACCCTCGACGATCTCCTCCAACTCCTCGCCGGCGATGTCTTCGTCTTCGATCTCGCCGACGATCTCTTCGAGAATGTCCTCCACTGTGACGAGGCCGCAGACGCCGCCGTACTCGTCGATCACCATTGCCAGTTGCACGTGGGCCTTTTGCATCTCTTCCAGCAGGTCGGCGACCGGTTTGGTTTCCGGTATGAAGTAAACCGTGCGCACCAGTGGACCAATGTTTTCGTCTTCGCGACCTTCGGCCCAGCAGAGCAGTAGATCGCGCACGTAAATGATGCCCTTAACGTCGTCGATCTGATCGCGATAGACGGGCAGGCGCGAATACTTCGATTCCAGCATGACATCGCGGGCCTCGCGAATCGTTGCCGTGTCGGGCACGGCGACGATGTCGGGGCGCGGCGTCATCACTTCGCTCACGCGGGTGTCGCCAAACTCGATGATCGAATGGATGAGCTCGCCTTCTTCTTCTTCGAGAATACCTTCCGCTTCGCCGACGTCGATCAGTGCCTGGAGATCGCCGCTGTCGTCGTCTTCCTCTTCCAAGTCCCCCGTTTCCGTAACGTGGTCCTTGCTGCGACGTGAGCGGTCAAACAGCCGCTGAAACGGGTCGGCAATGAAGGACATGATCGGGAAGAACGGTCTGATGAGCGGCACCAGAAACAGCAGCGTGGCTTCCGGGTTTCGCGTCGCGATGAAGAGCGGAATGAGTTGACGGAAAATGCCTGCCAGGATCAGGCCGGCGAGCAGGCCGACCGGCACCATGCGAAGATCCCGAAAAAGACTCAACGAGATGGAAGTGATCAGGACGGCGACGACGACCAGCAGGATCTGGATCATCGCCGAGAGCGCAAAGCCAAACCGCGGCCGGTTCTCCAGCACTTGTCGCAGAAACATTCGCGAGCGTGATTCGGGCTTGTCACCGTTCTCGCCGATGAGGCGGCGCAGTCCGACGTCGCTTAGCTGAGCGAAGGCCATGTCGACCGTGGCCAGCAAGGAGAGCAGTATCAGCAGCAGGAGCGTCAGCCCTATTTCAAGTTCCATCGATGAGTGGAATAGTAAATTAACTGGAGTCTAAATCCCTAGCCTTCGCCTGATCTTTAGCTCCAAACGATTCATTTCGCCATTGTCTGTCTCGTGGTCATACCCCGAGAGATGTAGCAGGCCGTGAAGAATCAACTGCGCCACTTCTTCGTCAAATGTCAGGCCATTCTCTTTTGCCTGTCGGGCAGCGGTGTCGACTGAAATGGCGATGTCGCCGAGGTTGAGTTTGTCTGTTTCGTCTGTTTCGCCAGAAGGAAACGACAAAACATCAGTCGCTTTGTCGACATTACGAAACTGCCGGTTGAGTTGGCGAATGGCTTTATCTGAAACGAAGGCGATTGTTGCCGCTGCCCCGCTTTTGCCGATCGCCGCCGCGGCCTTCTCCGCGAAAGACTCCCACGCTTTCGTATCGATCCTGGTTTTCCTTTGCCGATTGACCGCTTCAATCATCGCTGGCTAGATCTGGCTCTTCTTGCCCTGTTCTTCGTAAGCGCGGATGATCATCTGCACCAGCTTGTGACGCACCACGTCTTTCTCAGTGAAGTAAACAAACTCGATCCCTTCGAGGTTCGACAGGATGCGTTCCGCTTCGATTAAACCACTGCGTTTGCCGGTCGGTAGATCAACCTGTGTGACGTCGCCGGTGATGACGGCTTTGGAACCGAAGCCGATGCGCGTGAGAAACATCTTCATCTGTTCGCTGGTCGTGTTTTGCGCTTCGTCGAGAATGATGAACGCGTCTGAGAGCGTGCGGCCGCGCATGAAAGCGAGCGGCGCTACTTCAACGACACGCTTCTCGAGCAATCGCGTGACGCGTTCGTAATCCATCAGATCAAACAGCGCGTCGTAAAGCGGACGGAGATACGGGTCGACTTTGTCTTGTAGGTCGCCCGGAAGAAAACCGAGCTTCTCGCCGGCTTCGACCGCGGGACGTGCGAGCACGATGCGATTCACTTGTTTCTGCATCAGTGCCTGGACGGCCATCGCCACAGCAAGATAGGTTTTGCCGGTGCCGGCCACGCCGATGCCGAAGACGACGTCCTTTTCCTGAATCGCCTGAATGTACTTGCGTTGGTTCGCAGACTTCGGCGCGACCTGCTTCTTGCCGGCCGGATTGAAGCGGGCTTTGGTGAAGTAGTCGCGCAGGCTGAAGGCGCGGTCTTCGGCGATCTGGGCGAAGGCCTCGCGCAATTCTTTGTCGGTGAAATGCTTTCCTTCTTTGAAGAGGTCGGAAAAGTCTTCGAGGATACGTTGCGCGGTCTCCACATCGGCCGGGTCGCCGTTGATGGAAACGTCCTGCCCGCGCGCGTCAATTCTTACGTCTAGCAGAGATTCGAGGTACTTGATGTTCTGGTCGTGAACGCCAAAAAGCGTCTCCAAGCCCCTGGGGGGTAGTTCAATCTTTATCATTGACCACAGATTAGCATGGATCTGTGTCATCTGTGTTGACGGGGGCCGGGCGTCCTTGACACACCTGCGGGGCGTCCCTATACTCCTCCACTTGCGCCTGAAGGGGCGCTCAGGAGAGGAATTAATGCCGAATCACAAATCGTCTGAGAAGCGCGTGCGACAGAGCGAGAAG
>Ga0187894_10002663_pt1 | contig 21032 bp, 17 predicted proteins | sample GBC1701081metaG_FD_136650 | JGI IMG/M metagenome (GOLD analysis project Ga0187894, IMG submission 136650) | White microbial mat communities from a lava cave in the Kipuka Kanohina Cave System on the Island of Hawaii, USA - GBC170108-1 metaG ...
CCAGGTAGATCCGCAGCCGCGGGTCGTAGCGCATCCGGATCTGGCTGTAGAAGGCGAGCACCTCGCCGGCGTTCTTGTGCGCTCGCAGCCGTCCGTGGAAGCGGTCGGTGTGCACGTCGTAGGCGCCGAAGAGATAGCGCACCCCGTCCTTCTTGGAGTAGGTTGCGCGCAGCCGCTCGGGCCGCTTGCGGGGCGCCCAGCCCGAGCCGTGGTGGGGGATCAGCTGGATCGGGCCCATCTCGTCGAAGCAGACCACACCCCATCCTCGGGCTGGGCTCTGTAGAGCCCCAGAACCCGTTCGGCCTTCGCGCTGAAATCGGGGTCAGGACTCCACTTCCACGAGCGCGTGCGCTGATGCGAAAGGCCGGCGCCGATCAGGATCTGGCGCAGCGTTTCCGCGGAGACGTCGACACCCATCCCGGCCAGGTACGCCCGCAGCTTGGGCAGCGACCAGCGAGTCAACGGAACGCCCTGCGTGTCGGGGCGGGCGCGCGCGACCGCGACGACCCGGTCGCGCTCTGCGGGCGTCGTCCTCTGCGGGCGCCCGCCCCGATAGTCAGGGTCCAGCGAACCGAACCCTCCCTCGTTAAAGGCGTGGATCACCTTGCGCACATGCGACTCATCGGTGCGCACCAACGCGGCGATCTGCGGCGCCGACATCCCAGTCGACGACGCCAACACGATCATCGCCCGCTGACGCTTGCACTGATGCTTCGCGCGCTTCGAGATCGACTTCAGCCGCTGCCCTTCCTCAACACAGAGCTCCCGAACGAACACCTCCGGCGGACGCATGACCACCTCCAACCTCGGGGACATGCGTCCTAGTTCGCCGCGCGACCAGAGTTTCCGGTCAAACGTTTCCGGAAGAGCCACTAGCGTCCGCGCCACATCTCCTCGGAGGTGACGAGATGAGTGATCAAGCGAGCGTCGAGACGGTGGGGATCGTCGGCGCCGGCCTCATGGGCTCGGGCATCGCCGAATCGGTGGCGATCGCCGGCGTACGCACCTTGGTGTACGAGCCGGAGACCGCGCCCCTCGAGAGGTCGCGTCAGCGGCTGGAGGCGTCGCTGGACCTTGCCGCCGAACGCGGCAAGCTGGAGCTGGGCGCGGCCACCGAGGCGCTGGAGCGCATCACCCATACGACGGATCTCGACGATCTGCTCGGCTGTGAGCTCGTGATCGAAGCGGTCACCGAGGACGAACGGGTCAAGACCGACGTCTTCCGCCGGCTGGATGCCGCACTGCCGCCGCAGGCGGTCCTGGCATCCAACACCTCGTCGGTTCCGATCGCCAACCTCGCGGCTGCTACGTCGCGCCCCGACAGAGTGGTGGGGTTGCACTTTTTCTCACCTGTCCCGGTCATGAGGCTCGTCGAGGTCGTCCCGGCGCTTACGACGAGCTCTGAGGTTGAGCGCGGCCGAGGCTTTCGTGAGCCAGATCGGAAAGCACCCGATTCGCTGCCGGGACCGCGCCGGCTTCCTCGTCAACGCGCTGCTGATCCCGTATCTCGTCTCCGCCGTGAGCTTGTACGACCAGGGCTTCGCGACGCGCGAGGACATAGACGACGCCATGAGGCTCGGGTGCGGCCACCCCATGGGCCCGCTGACCCTATGCGACTTCATCGGACTGGACGTCGTCCACGGCATCTGCACGTGTCTTGGGGCGGCGAGCGCCTCTCGTGCGCTCATACGAGGAGTACAAGCGCGACGAGTGCGCGTCGCCGCCTCTGCTCAAGCGGTTGCCTCGGGGCGCCTCGGGCGAAAGGCCGGTAGGGGCTTCTACGAGTACGCGCCGAACCTCGCCGGCGTGGGCGTCTGACCGTGACGGCCATCGCCTCCGGCGCCTACCCTCTTTACGGGCTTACCGACGATCATCTGGCCTTTCGTGAGGTGATCCGGCGGATAGTGGTCGAACGCGTGGCCCCGCGTGCGGCGGAGATCGACGCCACCGGCGAGTTTCCCGAGGACCTGCGGCGCCTGTTCGCCGAGCATGATCTCTTCGGGCTCCCCTTCGACGAGGTCGATGACGGGACCGGCACAGGCACGCTGATGCTCTGCGTCGCCATCGAGGAAGTCGCACGGGCGTGCGCCTCCTCCGCGCTGTTGCTCGCGGTGCAGGACCTCGGTTCGCTGCCGATCCGCCTGGCCGGCTCCGACGAGCTCAAACAGCGGGTTCTGCCCCGCCCGGCGAGCGGCGAGTGGCTCGTCGCTTTCGCCCTGTCGGAGCCGGATGCCGGCTCCGACCCAAGCGCCATGTGCACGCGGGCCAGGCGGGACGGGGACGACTGGCTACTGGACGGCGCCAAGAACTGGATAACCAACGCGGGCGTCGCCGACGTCTACGTCGTCTTCGCCATCACAGACTCCGATGCGCCCGCATCGCGTGGGATATCAGCATGCCTGGTGGAGGCCGATCGACCCGGGTTCTCGATCAGCCGGCTGGAACACAAGATGGGGATGCGCGGCTCGCCCACCGGTCAGCCGGTGCTCGAGGGAGTGAGGGTACCAGCGAGGAACCTAATCGGCGAGGAAGGCGAAGGCTTCAAGATCGCGATGTGCACTCTCGATCACTCGCGCCTCGGGATCGCGGCGCAGGCGCTCGGTATCGCTCAGCGAGCCACAGACTATGCGGCTGCCTACGCCCGGAAGAGGATCGCGTTCGGGAAACGGATCATCGACCTGCAGGGCATCCAGTTCAAGCTCGCCGACATGGAGACCCGGTGCGCGGCGGCGCGTGAGCTGCTGTACCGCGCCGCCGCCAAGGCCGAGCGCCGGGAAGACGACCTCGGAAAGTACTCAGCGATGGCAAAGCTGTTCTGCTCCGACGTCGCGATGGGTGTGACGGTCGAGGCGGTGCAGGTTCTCGGCGGGTACGGCTACGTCACCGAGTACCCGGTCGAGCGAATGATGCGCGACGCGAAACTCACCCAGATCTACGAGGGGACCAATGAGATCCAGCGCGTCGTGATCGCCCGAACTCTGCGCGGATCGACGAACTTGGTGGCGTGGTCGAAGCGGTCAAGCGCGGCTATCCGCAGTCTCCTGGCGACGGTTGTCGACTTCGAATCGGCGCCGTCCTACCCGTTCACCGAGAAGCTGCTCTGGAAGTTGACCTCACGCAGCCGCGAGTAGAACCCGGCATCCAGCTCGACGCCGGTATGGCGGCAGCGGATGCGCACGGGATCCTCGTCGTGATCGTGTCCGTGCTCGACCTCGTCGATCAACTCGGCCATCATGTGTCCGACGACCGCGGCGTTCTTGAACTGGTTCCCGCTCGTGCCGATCGCCATGTAGAAACCGGCAAGGTCGGACTTGTCGTAGATCGGGATCCAGTCGTCGGAGACGTCGTAGAGATCCACCACGCCGCGCCGGTCAGTCGGGATGCGGAGAGTCGGGATCCGCCGGGCCAGTCGATAAACCTGGGCCTGCCACTGGGCTTCGGTGACGCCGCGGTTGTAACTCCCTGGGTCCGCGACCCAAACCTGTTCGTCGCACGCCGGATCCTCGCTTCCGATGATGATGTTGTTGCCGCTCTCGGGGCGAAAGTAGATGCCGGTGTCACCGTCCGAGGTGTGGTAGCCGTCGGTCTCGAAGTCGCAGTCCGGCGGCGCGGGCACGTGATGTACCTCGTGCCGCAACGCGTGTGTCTTGACGTTCATGCCGTCCTCGACGCCGGCCATGCGATTCACGACGAACGAGTGGGGCCCGGCGACGTTTACGACGATCGGGGAGTCGACCTGATCACCCCCTCGTAGCGTCACGCCCTCGACGCGGTCGCGACCGCGTCGCACCTCAACCACCTCTTCGTTGAAGCGGAAGGTTGCGCCCTTTGCCTCGCTCGCGCGCTGCAGGTTGTGGGTCGCCAGTTGGGGATCGTTCACATATCCGGAGCCGGGGGTGAAGATGGCTCCCTCGAGCTCTTGTTCCGGCTCGTCCCAGAAGGCCGGATCCTCGGGTCGCCGCGGAGGGCCGTAGGCCTTTGTGGCGTAGACGGGGATCTTCTTCGCCAGCGTGTCGAGATCCCACTCTTCGAATGCCACGCCGAGTGACTTGTAGTGTGGAATCACCTTCTCGTGATGGCCGCCGTTCGGCGTCTTCAACAAGACGGTGCCGCACTGGACGTACCGAGCCAGGCCCGCCTCGTCTGAGGCCTCGAGGTAGCGCTCCCAGCCTTGCCAGTAATAGAACCCCTCGTGGGCCATGGCAACGCCATCCCGGGACGAGTAATGGGCGCGGACAATCGAGCATGAGTTGCTCGTCGGGCCGTATCCGGCGGCCGGAAGCTTGTCAACGTTGAGGGTGCGGTAGCCCTTCTTCGATAGTTCGAACGCGATCGCCGCGCCGATCACGCCAGCGCCGATGATCACCGCATCGAAGTCTCGTCCCATGGCAGTTCCCCAAAGCTGGGCCTTAACCTGATGCTCCTGATCGCCCAGCCAGATATATTAGTATAGCGCCTAGGCCGACCGGACGCACTGAAGGGTCCACGAGAGTCGCCGGCTCAGCCGGGGCCGCTCTCCCCGGCTCTGGCGGCGCCAGCGGTGCCCGCATCGGCCGGCTTCACGGCCGCCGACCACTCCCTGATCCGCCTACGGAGGATGGGGGAGCCAATGGCCAGGATCCCGATGACCAGAAGGCCGTAGATCATGTCCTGCTCGTACGCTCCGATGTCCGCGGCGTTCAACGCATTGCCCAGAACGGCGAGGATGGCGACACCGCCAAGTGTGCCGATCACGCTTCCGCGGCCTCCGAAGAGGTAAATGCCCCCGAGCCCGATGGCAACGACGGTCAAGAGCAGGTAGAACTGGCCCGCGACCGGATCTCCAACTCCCAGGCGTGCGAGCAGCAGGAGACCACCGAGCCCAGCGCAAGCGCCGGAAATGACGTAGACGCTTGTCTTCACCAAATCTGTCCTTATCTCGGACAGACGCGCACCTTCCTCATCACCGCCCAACGCGTAGACGTGAAGGCCGAACCTTGTCCGCCGCAGGACGACGTATGCGACGGCGAAGGCCACGACCAGGACGAACACCGGGGCCGGGACACCCGCGACATGCCCATACACCACCTCGCGAAGAGTCGGCGATGTACTACCACCGGGAACTTCGGTCGCGGTTAGCGCCAATCCCTGGCCGATCGACAAGGTTCCCAGCGTCGCGATGACTGGATTGACCCGGAAGAAGGTCACCACGAGCCCGTTGACCAGGCCGATGGCGGCCCCGAGGCCTACACAGATCAAAATGCCGGTGAGGAGTCGCGAGTTCTCTCCGTCGATGTACAGGGCGCCTACCACCGCGGTCAGGCTCATCACGGACCCGATCGACAGATCGATGCCTCCGGTCAGGACGACCACGGTCTGGCCGATCGCGGCGAGAGCCAGCGGCAAGCTCGCGCCGAGCATCCCCTCGACGTTGTAGACGCTCGTGAACCCCGACAGGGACAGCGAGGCTACGACCACTACCAGGGCAAACATCGAAAAGACCAGAACGACGTCGCGGTGGCGTGCGAGCGCCCCCGTACCGCGCTGCGCCAACGAGAGCCCCGCGCCCATGGTCAGAGGATCGCGTCGAGGAGCTCGCGTTCCTCGACGCCACCCTGAAGCTCCGTTGCTACGGCGCCTCTCCGCATCGCGAGGATGCGGTCGGCAAGCCCAAGGACCTCCGTCTGGTCGCTGGAGATCATGATCACCGCCGCGCCGTCGTCCACGATCCGGCGCATCATCGCGTAGATCTCGGCTCGGCTGCCGACGTCGATGCCGCGCGTCGGCTCGTCGAAGATGAACACGGTGGGCTCTGTCGCGAGGTTTCGCGCCAGCAGCGCCTTCTGCTGGTTTCCCCCGCTTAGCAGCCGGGCTTCTCGGTCGGGGTCCGGCGGAGATATCCGCAGGCGCTCGATGAGGTCATTGACCGTCTCGCGCTCGGCGGGCTCGTCGACGAAGCCCCAGCGCGCACGGGCCTCCAGCGTGCTGATCGCGATGTTTGCCGAGGTGTTCAGGATGGCGAACAGACCCTCCCGCCTTCTGTCGGACGTCACGTACACGACCCCCTGCCGCAGCGCGCCGCGCGGGTTGCCCACTCGCAGTGGCCGCCCGTCCACTCGGAGCTGGCCGTTCGTGATCGGTAGATCGCCGATGATGACCCGCGGCAGATCGCGCATCCCCGACCCCTCGACGCCGCTGATGCCCAGAAGCTCTCCCCGATGGACCGCCATCGTAGCCGCGCGCAGGCTTCCTCCGGACACGTTCTCGAGCTCGAGGCGAGCTGCTCCGGTCCTGTGGACCCCGCGGCCACGCTCCGGGAAGATCTGGGTCAGCTCCCGCCCGATCATGGCCTGGATGACAGCGGCCCTCGAGCTCTCCGACGTAGGCGAACTCATGGCGAGGCGACCGTCTCTGAGCACGGTGAGCCGGTCCGCGAGCTCGAATATCTCGTCGAGCCTGTGGGATACGTACAGCGCCGCGCCGCCCCCGTCCCGAAATCTGCCTAGAACCTCGAACAGACGCCTCACATGGCTTGGCTCGAGGGCCGCCGTAGGCTCGTCCAGGATCAGGATCTCCGCGTCCGCCGCCAGGGCCTTGCCGATCTCCACGATCTGCTGATCCTGAATCGGGAGATCGCTGACGAGGGCCATCGGGTCGATCTGGCTCCCGAGGCGTTCGAGAATTGCCGCCGTTCGCCGCCGCATCGCTCGGCGGTCGATCATCGCCAGCCGCCCACGTGGCTCTCCCCCCAGGAACGTGTTCTCCGCCACGGTCATGTCCGGCATGAGGTTCAGCTCTTGGTGGATCATCCTGATGCCGTACCGCCGCGCGTCCTTCGGCGTTCGAATCCGCGTCTCGTGACCCTTGACCTCGACGCGGCCGGAGTCAGGCCTCGTAACGCCGGCGAGGATTCGCAGCAGCGTCGACTTTCCGGCGCCGTTCTGACCAACCAGGGCATGGATCTCACCGGGAGCGACGCTCATCTCGACGTCGCTCAGGGCCAGCACGCCTCCGAACGCCTTCGACAAGCCTTGCGCTTCGATCGCCGGAGCCTGGCCGTTCCTTCGATCCATCTACTGATAGAGATCCTCATGCACCTCGAAGATCCTGGACAGCAGCTCAGGCGGCGAGATGTTCGTCGCCCAGTAACCGTCCGGGAAGTTCGGCTGGACGAACTCGCCCAGGCTCTCCTGGTCGATCGAGATGATCGGAGCGGGGACGTTCCTCGGCGGCGGTTCCTGATCGCCCCTCACGATGTCGATCCCGAGCTGGGCTGAGATCACTCCATTGTCGAGGGCATTCGTCGATGCGTATCCTGGGAACCCGAGGTCATCCCACAGCTTCAGGTAGCCGTTATAGATTCCGCCGGTCACCATTTTCATCTCGTTTAGCCGGTCTGTGCCCTGGAGTGCCTCAAGCGCGCCTACCGACTGGAGCCCCGAGTCGGCGAACACGGCGTCGATGTCGTCGTGGGTGGTGAGGAAGTTCTCCATCACGCGTCGTCCCTTGCCGATGTCGAAGTCGGTGAAAGCTTCGCCAAGCACCTCAATTCTGCTGCTGGACTCGTCGAACGCTATCTTGCCGCCCTTCAGTATCTCCTCCTCGGTCCCGATTCCGGGGAGGCCAGGGAGCATCACGACATTGCCGCCCTCGGGCTCGAGCGCATCGGCGACCGCCGTACCCAGGTTGTAGCCAACCAGTCGCTGGTCGGCCGTGACGGTGGCGGTGAGCAGTGTGTCTGGCTCCACTCCTCGGTCGAACGTGATCACCGGGATGCCTGCTTCGCACGCCTGCCCCACCGCCGGGCTCGCGGCAACCGTCGTAGGCTGGACCAGCAACAGGTCGACTCCTCTACCGACCATGCTCTGGATGTCCGAGATCTGCTTCGACGGATTGTCCTGGGCATCGGCGGTGATGAGGTCGCCGACGTCGTCCGAGTAGTCGAGGTATCGCTCGGCCGTTTCGACGATCTGCACGACTGCCGAATTGGATTTCGAGGCGTACGAGAACCCCACGGTCAGGTCACCCTCCGTCTTCGGCGTGATATCTCGACAAGGGGCATCGGCCAAGGGCTCATACTGAGTGTGTTGCGGTCCCTTGGGCGGATCCTCGCTCAGGGCCACCGCCTCAGCAAGCGCCTCTTTCACGCGGTCCTGCCAGGGTCCGACCCACTCGGGGGCTCGCGCACCGCTCCCCCCGGCAGCACCGTCGCCGTCGCCGTCGTCATCTCCGCCACAGCCGGCGACTCCGACCGCCGTCCCCAGGGCGAGCACCAAGAAGGCCAAGAGCGATACGCCAGTCCGAGGCTGCATGTTCTCTCCCCCCGCGAGGAGCCCAAGGCAGCGACGGTCCCCGGCCCACTCGCGTTGTTCTGATGAGCTTTAGACGACTAATATATCAGAGCTTTGGTCCACGCTGCAAGGTCCCTGTGCGCGCAGCCGGCATGTCCTGGCGCCGCCGGGTAAGCTGACCGCGATCAGATATGTTAGGCGCTTAACCACACGAACATGGCCTTGAGCTGAGCGACGTCGCGTGAAGAGTCCAGACCTCGGTGGGGGAACGACAGCAGCGCCCGCGGGAGTGTCTTTGGCGGAGCGCGCCTATCTAGCCCTCCGCGATCAGCTCATCCTGCTCAAGATCCCACCCGGCGCGCCAATCAGCGAGGAAGACCTGATGCGCCAGCTTGGGATGGGTCGGACTCCGATTCGCGAGAGCATCAAGCGGCTCGCGCTGGAGAACCTGATCGAGGTCTTTCCGCGCAGGGGAACCTTTGCGTCCGACATCCAGATCACGGACCTGGCGGCCATCTCCGAGGTTCGGATTCAACTCGAGGGCTACGCCGCTCTGCTGGCGGCTACGAGGCTCCCTCCCGATAGCAAAGGCCCGCTCGACGAGCTCCTGGCCGAACTAGGTGTGGTGCCGCAGACGCCTGAGGCTCTGATGAGCCTCGACGCTCGGGTTCACCGCTTCGTCTACCGAGCAACACGGAATCCGTACCTCGAGGACACGCTGAATCGGCACCTGAATCTGTCCCTGCGCATATGGTGCTTGGTCCTCGACCGGCTGCCCCATCTCTCAGAACGGGTCCGCGAACACGAGGACCTCCTCCTCGCGATTCAACGCGGCGACGGGGAGCGCGCCAAGGACATCGCCGCCACCCACGTGGCCACGTTCGAGCGCGAGATCCGCTCTGTCCTCTAGCTCGCGCCGGCTACCGCTGTGCCGTCCTCGAGTACACGGCCGCGGCGATCACGATCGTGGCGCCGTGAAGGACGCGCCGGAATGACTCGTCGACTCCGACGACCACGAGCAGATTGAACAGCAGACCCAAGAACAGGACGCCGCCGAACGTGCCCACGACGCCCCCGCGTCCACCGGTGAGCGCCGTTCCCCCGATCGCGGCTGCCGCGATCGACTCGAACTCGAACCCCCGTCCGGCCGTAATCTGCGCCGAGCCGATGAAGCCCGTCCAGATCAACCCGCCGCACGCGGCGAGCAGGCCGGACAGGACGTAGGCGAGGACCAGCACACGATTGACCGGCACCCCGCCGACGTGTGCCGCTCGGGGATTGGCGCCAACGGCGTACACCCACCGCCCGTAGACCCCGCGGCGGAGCACGAGGTAGCCGGCGGCGTAGAGGCACAGCACGAAGATGAAGGCCACCGGCACGACGAAGATGGTCTCCGAGACAACGCCTCGCAGGAACGGGCTTGGGGCACCGCTCGCGACCCCTCCGGTGATCGCGAGGCCTGCGCCCTGGACTACGAAGAGCATCCCCAACGTCATGACGAAGGGTGGAAGTCCGAGGCCGGCGACGCCGACCCCGTTGATCGCCCCGATGCCCACGCCGAGCATGAGGCACAGCGGTATGACCCAGGTGTCACCTCCGCCGCCCGCGAGAAAGCCGGCAGCGTTCTAGTTCACAGCTCCGACCACCGAGCCCACGGACAGGTCGATCCCTCTGACGAGCATGACGATCGTCTGCCCGAGCGCAACCAGGGCGATGGCGCTGATCTGCCGCAGTAGGAGTGCGATTCCGTCTCCCGACAGCAGGCGCGGCTCTACCACGAGCGTGGTTACGACGAGGATGCCGAGCGCCACGAACACCGCTCCACGCTGGATCACATCCCCCATGGACGGCCTTGCGTCCACGACTCGCCTGAGGCGACTGGCCTGAAGGGGTCGGGGCCGGATGACCTGGTCCTTGCTGGTCACCGCGCTTGCCGCTGCCTCGTCGACTCGGATGCGCGGTGCCGACCCACGGCGCCGTCCGCGTGTTCCGCGCCTTCCGCCGCGGAGATCCCCTCGCGGTCGTTCCTCATCTCCTCGCGTCGAGCCGCCGTGGCGTCGCGATCGACCTCGACGGCGCCGGCGGCGATCGAACTGGTCACGACCCCATACCGTTCGCGCGCCTCGGCCTCGGAGACGAACCCGTCGCGCACGTCTTGCGCGACCGCTTCGGGGTCACGCCGCCACGGGACCCCGTAGCCGCCTCCCCCCGCCGTCCGGAGGCTCACGACCTCGCCGATCGCCAGCGGCCCGTACTGCGAGACCCGCTCGGACAGTACGCGCACGTCCGGCCCGTCAGGCGAGAGGACCACGGCGTTGTGGCCACCGTCTTCGCCCCCATCTCGGCCACGCGTCAGCACATCCATCGTGTTCTCGTTGGCCGTCTGCATCAGAACGCCGTCCTCGACGATTCGGTAGTCCCGCCGGAGACCGAGACCTCCCCGAAATCTGCCGGGGCCCCCGCTGTCGCATCGCAGCTCGAAGCGCTCACACTGCAGCGGATAGCGCATCTCGATTACCTCGGCGGCGGTGTTGGACGCGTCACCGTCGGCGAACCGCGCCAACGTTGCGCCATCCGCGTCAGGGGTTGCTCCCTGACCCCCATGGACTGGCTCGATGAACATGAACGGTGGGCCGAGCTCGGCTCGGGTCCGGTAGAGAAAGATCGCCAGCAGCTGCAGACCGCCCGCCCGGGCCCGGTGCGGAGCCAATTGCGCCATCGCCTCCAGCACCAGCTCGCCGACACCGCCGATCAGGTAGCCGTAGGAGTCGACCGGCGCCGGCCGCTCGGGGGTCACCAATCGCCCCGCGGATAGGTCGACGGTGATCGGCCGGAAATGCCCCTCGTTCGTTCGGTCCAACGGAGCGAGCATCGCCTTCAGAGCGACCTGGGCGGTTCCCTTCGCGGCGAATGGAGGCAAGTTGATCGGTCCAGCCGTCGTGTCGCTCGAGCCCTCCCACGAGACGTGAAGCTCATCCCCGGCGACCCGGATGTTGACCTGGACCCTCGGCCGCGGGCCGCGTCGGACGCCGTCGAAGTCCAACGAGACGCTCGCCGAGTAGAGGCCGTCCTCCAAGGCCCGGATCTCCTCCCGAATCATGCTCTCGGTACGGTCGATCACGCGGGCCATGCTGCTCCGAATCACCTCCTTGCCGTACTTCTCGCAGAGCGCTTGGACCCGCTGAACGCCTACCCGACAGGCGGCGATCTGTGCCTCGAGGTCACCGCGGACCGTCGCCGGGAACCGCACGTTGCTGGCGATGACTTCCCAGAGGGCTTCGTTGGGCCTACCTTCGGCGACGAGCTTCTGGTGCGTGAAGCACAGTCCCTCCTGGTAGACGTCGGTTGAATCCGGGCACCAGCCTCCAGGCGCCTTTGCGCCGACGTCGGCCCAATGCGCCGTGGCGATCGTGAAGGCGACCACGTCTCCGGCGACCCACACCGGCATGTAGATGCTGGTGTCCGACACGTGTGTGCCGGTCAGGTAGGGATCGTTGACGATCAGCACATCTCCGTCGCGAAACCCGCCCGCGCCGTGCTTGTCGAGTCCCGTGCGCACCGTGTCGGAGAGGACGCTGGTGAAGAGGGTGATCCCCGGCGCCTCCGCCCAGATCGAGCCATCGTGGCCCATGATCCCCACGCCGAAGTCCTGAACGTCGTAGAGCAGGGTGCTGCGCGCGGTCCTCGCCAATGTCCGCGACATCTCCAAGGCCGCCGCTCCAAGGCCGTTTCGGACCACCTCGGTGGTGAACACGTCAGGATCGCGCGCCTGCGTCACGGATGCTCCGGGCCCGTGATGACGAGGCTCCCGAAGGAGTCGATCCGAACGCTCCAGCCGGGCGGGACCAGAGTCGTGGAGGTCCATTCCTCGATGATGGCCGGCCCACTGACGATGTGGTCTACACCCAGCCCGTCGCGGCGGTAGATCGACGCCTCGGTGTAGCCCTCGCCGTCGCCGAAGTCGACCGCGCGAGCTTTCGCGGGCAGGCCCCGTGCGGTGGGCGGGAGCCACGACCACGGCGGCTGGCCGACGGCGCCGATCGCGCTACAGCGTCCGGCCACCATCTCGATTCGCCCGCTCGGGTCCGTATAGCCGTACAGCCGTTGATGGGCTCGTTCGAAATCCTCTCGAACGGTCTGGGGCAGGTCGGGATCCTCTTGCCACCCATCCGCGAGGGGAATCGTGAGCGTGTCGTCCTGGCTCTCGTACCGAATGTCGATTCTGTGGCCGACATGCAGGTCGTCGCCGGAGAACCCGAAGTCCTCCAGCTCCCGCCTGGCCTCTCGCTCCACCTCGGCAAGGAGGTCGTAGATCGTCGCGACGGTCGTGGGCGAGATGGTCTCTATGTGGGTGATCGCCCTGTCGTCGCGGTAGTCGGACGTGAGCAGTCCGAGCGCGGAGAAATTCGCCGGGAAGCGCGGCACGACGACCATTCCGATGTCGAGCTCCTCGGCTAGCCGCACGGAGAACAGGCCGCCGCCTCCGCCGTACGAGAAGAGGACGAAGTCCCTCGGATCGACTCCGCGCTCGACCGTCATCAGCCGAATGCCGTAGGCCATGTTCGTCTCCGCCACGCTGAGGATGCCTCTGGCCGCATCCTCCGTGCCCATGCCGAGCTGGTCGGCGACCTCACGGCGGATCGCGGCCTCGGCGGCCTCGCGGTCGAGCTTGAGCCTGGCCCCCAGGAAGTAGTCGGCGTTGAGGCGTCCGAGGACCAGTTGACAGTCGGTGACGGTCGGGCTGCTTCCTCCCCGCCCGAAGCACGCGGGCCCAGGGTGCGCTCCGGCGCTTCTCGGACCGACCTGTACGGCGCCGGCGCGGTCGATCCAGGCGATCGAGCCACCACCCGAGCCGATCGAGACGATGTCGATCACCGACCCGAGAATCGGCCGGTCGGCAACCTCCGTCTCCGTTGCCTCCAGTACGCGCCCGTCCTCGACGAGCGCGACGTCGAAGGTCGTCCCGCCGACGTCGGCGCAGATCACCCGCGTCACACCCATGTGCTCCGCCAGCGCCGCGCAGGCGAGGACCCCGCCCGCGGGACCGGATTCCAAGGTGCGGACGGGGCGACGGCTCGCGGCCGCCGGTGTCATCACTCCGCCGTTTGACTGCATGATCGCGACGGAGCACCGCAGCTCCGCATCCCCCAGCGCTGCCTCGAGCTCGCGCAGGTAGCGCGACATGAGCGGCTGGACGTAGGCGTTCACGACGGCCGTCGACGTCCGCTCGAACTCCCGCCACTCGGTGACGATCTCGCAGCTCGACGTGACCGCGAGGTCCGGGTGCGCACGTTGGATGGCGGCCACGGCGGCTCGCTCGTGCGATGGATTGCAATACGAGTTCAGGAAGCAGATCGCGATTGCCTCGACGCCGTGACCAATGAGGTAGCTCGCCTCGCGTTCGACGCCGGCGACGTCCAGCGGCCGGACCTCCCGCCCCCCGACCTCGATGCGTCCGTCGACCTCGCGGCGCAGATACCTGGGTACCAGTGGGGTGGGGGGGAGGTAGACGGAGTTGTGGACCTCGCGCCGCCGTCCGCGGCCCATTTCCAGGACGTCGCGGAAGCCGCTGGTGGTGATCAGGCCGACCTGTGCTCCGCGCTCTTGGACGAGGGCGTTGATCCCCACCGTGGTCCCGTGGATCAGGCGAGTCACGTCAGTAGCCCCGTCGAGCGTCCGCTCGAGGCCGTTCAGGACCTCGTCGACCAGGGCGTCTGGATGAGCCGCCTGTTTCTCGATCCGCAGCTCCCCGGTTGCCTCGTCGAGCAGGACCAGATCGATGAAGGTCCCGCCGACGTCAACCGCCACGCGGCCGCTCACCGCGCCGTCCTCGGTCCGATCCGCGCGGGCTCGAGCGGCGCGCAATCGCCCCAGACGCCTGTCCGACCGGCGCGCGTCGTCAGCGTGGAGAACATTGAGTGCGGGCGGTCAAGGTGGCCTCGAGAGACTAATATATCTATCATATGTGCACGGCCCAAGCGCCGGGAGGGTGCATGCGATGAAGCATCAGTGGTTGGGGAATACGGGGTTGCGTGTGTCGAGCATCTCGCTCGGCACCTCTCCGTTCGGGTCACGGATGGGGCCGATAAGCGGCGTCGATCAGAGGGGCGCGGATCGGATCGTCGGATTGGCCCTCGACGCGGGCATCAACCTCTTCGATACCGCGGACGTCTACTCATACGGCGAGGCGGAGGAGCACCTGGGTAGAGCGCTGGGACCCCGCCGTGACGAGGTCCTGGTGGCGACCAAGTGCGGCATGCGGGTCTCGGAGTCGCCCAACCACGCCGGCGCATCGCGCACCCACCTGATCCGCCAGGTCGACGCGAGCCTGCGCCGGCTCGGCACCGATCACGTCGACATCCTCTACATCCACATCTACGACGAGCACACCGATTCCGAGGATCTGACGATCACCGTCGAGCACCTCGTCCAGGCGGGCAAGGTTCGCTACGGCGGGATCTCCAACTTCCCGGCCTGGCGGGTCGCCGCGGCGGACACGGCCGCCCGCCTGCTCGGCAAGCCGCGGTTTGCCGTCTATCAGGGGCTCTGGAACCTGCTCTGCCGCGACGTCGAGGACGACCTCGTGCCGATGTGCCGCGAGCTCGGCCTGGGATTCGTCGCCTGGGGTCCGCTTGCCTACGGCATGCTGACCGGAAAGTACCGACGCGATCGTCCGCCTCCGCGTGGGTCGCGGCTGGGCGATGCGTCCGCGCGCGAGACGTTGTCCCTGCGCTATGACCCTGAGCGGGCGCTCGACGCGGTGGACGCTCTGAGCGCGATCGCCGAGCAACGCGGGGCGACCACCGGACAGATCGCGCTCGCCTGGCTCCTCACCCAACCCGGCCTCACCTCCGTGCTGACAGGGGCTCGCACGGTTGAGCAGCTCCAGGCGAATCTGGGCGCCCTGGAGACCGAGCTCACGCCCGACGAGCTCGCCCGGATCGATGCGCTCTCGCCCAGTCCGCGGCGGTGGCCGAACTGGCAAATAGACGACAACCGGCAATCTCGCGCTGCGGGCGTTCCCCATTGACCTCCGCCGCGACCGCACGCGGGGCAGGTGGTCTCCGCAGCGCGCGCTGGTTCGGCACCCCCGACCTGTCGGGCTTGATCCACCGCTCCGCGCTGCGGGCGGAGGGGTTCACCCGCGAGGCGATCGATGGCAGGCCCGTGATCGGCGTCTGCAACTCATGGTCGGAGCTCGTCAACTGCAACGTCCATTTTCGGGCGCTTGCCCACTCGGTCCAGCGGGGCGTGCTTCGCGCCGGGGGACTCCCGTTGGAGTTTCCGACGATCTCGCTGGGCGAGCAGCTGATGAAGCCGACGACGATGCTCTTTCGCAACCTGATGGCCATGGACGTCGAGGAGTCGCTCCGGGCCTATCCCATCGACGCCACCGTCCTGATCGCGGGTTGCGACAAGACCGTGCCCGCGCAGCTGATGGGGGCCACCAGCGCCGGCGTGCCCGCGATCATGGTCACCGGCGGCCCCGCTCAGGCCGCCGTCTTCCAGGGCCGGGAGCTGGGGGTGGGGACCGACCTGTGGCGCTACCTGGAGGACTATCGCGCTGGGCGCATGAGCGACTCCGAGTTCGGTCAGCTCGAGGCGGCCCTCGGTCCGTCGTACGGCCACTGCAACGAGATGGGCACCGCTTTGACCATGACGTCCGTCGTGGAGGCGCTCGGCATGTCGCTCTCGGGGTCGGCGTCGATCCCGGCGGTCGACGCGCGTCGCTACGCCGCCGCCGAGGCGGCCGGCGCACGGGCGGTCGATCTGGCTCACGAGGGCCGCGCCGCCGGCTACTTCCTCACCCGGGAAGCCTTCGACAACGCGATCACGCTGTTGATGGCGCTCGGGGGCTCGACGAACGCGGTGATCCACCTGCTCGCACTCGCCGGACGAGCGGACGTCGACCTCACGCTCGATCGGTTCCGCGAGATCGCGGAGCACACGCCCGTGCTCGCGAACATCCGGCCCTCCGGGGAGTACCTCGGCGAGCACCTCCACCACGCGGGCGGAGTCCCGACCCTGCTGAAGGAGCTGAGGCCCCTGCTTCACGACGTCCCGACCGTCGGCGGGACGACCCTCTTCCAGGCGATCCGGTCGGCGCCGGACCCCGACGGCGAGGTGATCAAGACGCTGTCCGAGCCGATGCGACCCGACGGCGCGATCGTCGCGCTTCGCGGCAGCCTGGCGCCCGACGGTGCGGTCATCAAGGTCAGCGCGGCGTCGGAGCGGCTGCTTAGCCACCGGGGGCGGGCGGTCGTGTTCGACGGGATCGACGACCTGTCGGCGCGCATCGACGATCCGGATCTCGACGTGGACGCGGACTCCGTGCTCGTCTTGAGGCACGTCGGTCCCGTCGGCGCGCCCGGGATGCCCGAGTGGGGGGCCCTCCCGATCCCCAAGAAGCTGCTCAGTCAGGGCGTCGACGACATGGTCAGGATCTCCGACGCCCGCATGAGCGGAACGGCCTTCGGCACGGTGGTGCTCCATGTGGCGCCCGAGTCGTCGGTGGGTGGACCGCTCGCGGCGGTCAGGAGCGGCGATCCGATCGTGCTCGACGTCGAGTCCCGATTGATCGACCTCGATGTGCCTCGGCAGGAGATCGACCGGCGCCTCTCCGGCTTCGAGCCGCCGCCCCCTCTGTTCGGCCGCGGGTACGGGGCCATGCATGCGGCGCACGTGCTACAGGCGGATCGTGGCTGTGACCTCGACTTCCTCGTGGCCGTTCCCGGCGAAACTCCCGAACGCGACCCGGTGGGCATGCTCACCGGCTGGATCGGAGGCTGGTAGGCATGCCCCGCGAGCGAGTCACCGTCATCGGCAGCGGTCGCATGGCGCCAGGCATCGCCGCCGCCTGCCTCGACGCCGGCGCGGAGGTGACCGTCGCCGCACGCGATACGGGCAAGGCGGAGGCAGCGACCAAGCTGGCTGGTGAGTACCACCGCGCGGCGCCTGACGCCCGCATCGCCTCGGCTGCAATCGAGCCTCACGCCTTCGAGGCAGCCGACTGCGTGATCGAGACCATCGCGGAGGACCTTGACTCCAAGCTCGAGCTGCTCGGACGGATCGAGCCTTGGCTCGGGCCGGAGGCCGTTTTGGCGACGAACACGTCGAGCTTCTCGATCACGGCGCTGGCCGAGTCCCTGCGGCGCCCCCACCAATTCGCCGGCTTCCACTTCCTCAATCCGGCTCACGTCACGGCCGTGGTGGAGGTGATCGCCGGTGAGCGCACCGAACCCGACGCACTCGACGAGCTCGCGGATCTCGGCCGCCGGATGGGCAAGCTCCCGCTGATCGTTCGCCGGGACGTTCCGGGCTTCATCTGGAACCGCCTGCAATACGCGATGCTCAGGGAATGCCTTCATCTGCTCGAGGAAGGTGTGGCGGACATCCGCTCGATCGACGCCGCGGTCTCGGACGGGCTTGCACCGCGTTGGTTGGGAGCAGGGCCCCTCGCGACGGCTGACCTGGGGGGCTGGCCACTTTCACCAAGGTCGCCGAAGAGTTGCTCCCGGTCCTCTCCAACACCAGATCGGTGCCGGCGGCGATGCGGGCTCGGTCGGACGCGGGCGACGGCTTCTATGCGTGGGACGAACGCCGCGAGGCGGCCGTCTCGAAGCTTCGAGCCGAGGGTCTGGCCGACGCTCGAGAGCCGATCGCCCGTCGCCGGGCGATCATGCCGCCCGCCGACGACACGGTCGACGATCGATAGGTGAGGAGACGACTGTCGTGAGCAGCGACGCAGAGGGCTTACGGGCGGCCGAAGGCCGGGACCTGATGGAGCCCGTAGGCAGGGCTTTCCACGACTACGGTCTGCTCATCACGCTGTTGGCCTTTGTCGTCGTCTTTTCGATCCTCAGCCCGGACGTGTTCTTTTCCTGGGGAACGGCGAAGGCAATTCTCACCACCCAGACGGTCCTGGCAATTGTCGCACTAGCACTGACGTTGCCTCTCGCCACAGGTGAATTCGACCTGTCCATCGGTTTCAACGTCGCGTTCGCGTCGTCCCTTCTCGGCGTGCTCAGCGCCGAGCAGGGGATCGCTCTACCGATCGCCCTGGGAGCCGCGCTTGGAGCCGGTCTGCTCATCGGACTGATCAACGGATGGCTTGTGGTCTACCGTCGCGTCAACGCCTTCGTTGCGACACTCGGTACCGGAAGCATCGTCGGAGGGCTCACCCTCGCGATCACCGACGGCAGAACCATCACCGGGATGGCGGACGGGCTGGTGACGGCGAGCCGCCACGAGCTCCTCGACTTGCCTCTTCCAACGTACTACGCGCTCTTGCTCGCGTTCATCCTTTGGTACATCTACGAGCACACGCCGCTTGGCCGCTACATCCTGTTCGTCGGTGAGTCTGAGGAGGCGGCGCGTCTGGCCGGGGTGGCGGCCGGCTCGGTGAAGGTCGCCGCGTTCGCTGGAGCTGGGGCGCTATGCGCGTTCGCGGGGATCCTCAACGCCGGACAGCTGGACGCGAGTGACCCGACGGTCGCCACGTCCTACCTCCTACCGGCGTTCGCCGCGGCCTTCCTGGGCTCGACGACGATCAAGCCCGGGCGCTTCAACGCCTGGGGGACGATTGTCGCCATACTGGTGCTGACGACCGGTATCACCGGCCTGCAGCTGGAGGGGGCTCCCTACTGGGTGGAGCCCCTGTTCAACGGGATCGCCCTCACGGTCGCGGTGATCGTCAGCGAGCGCTCCCGGGCCAAACGGGACTGATGGCGCTCGACGCCGAGCGGGCTGCCTATCGACCCCAGGGCGCCTCGGCGCGTTGGGCGATCCGTGACTGCGTGTAGGGGGCGAGAGGCAGTCCCCCCGGAGCGTCTCCGTCGGTCCTCGGCGCGGCTCGTGGTGAATGACCGCGGGTGAAGTCCTGGGGAATCACCACGTCCTCCGGACCGAGCTCGTGGATGGAGGCCCGCCCGAGTCCGACGAGGGCGTTGTCGATCCCGTCGCGCAGGATCTCGAGGACGTTGCGGACGCCGGCTTCACCGTTGGCGGCCAATCCCCAGAGGTAGGCGCGTCCGATCAGTACGGCTCGGGCGCCCAGCGCCAGCGACTTCACAACATCGGTGCCGCGCCGGATCCCACCGTCGAGCAGGATCTCGATCTGGTCGCCGACCGCGCTGACGACGGCGGGGAGCGCTCGGATCGATGCGGGCGTGCCGTCGAGGTTGTTGCCCCCATGATTGGAGACCGAGATCGCGTCGGCTCCGACGTCGACCGCCCGCCTGGCGTCGTCGGCGCGCATGACGCCCTTGATGATGAAGGGGCCACCCCATTCCTCTCTCAGCCAGGCGACGTCCGACCATGACGGCAACGGCGCCTCCATCCAGTCGCGGTAAGCAGCGAAGAACGTGGGCGCCTTCTTGCCGGGCCTGCCGAGATTGGGAACCCTGAGGTCGGGAAGTCCACCGTTGCGGAGGAAATCCAGCACCCAGCGGGGACGGACTATCGCCTCGGGTGCGAGCGCGGCCATGGCCCGCAGGTCGATTCGCTCCGGAATCGTGGGGCTGCCCCAGTCGCGCCGGTGCACGAACGACCAGTCGAGCGTGACGATCAGGGCCTTCGCGCCCGCCTTCTTGCCGCGTTCCATGAGCTGCGCCATGCGGTCGCGGGAGCCAAGCCAGTAGATCTGGAGGAAGGTCTTCGGGTTGGCGTTTACGACGTCCTCCATGGGCTTGCTCGCGAATGCGCTCAGCCCCATCGCGGTGCCTGCCGATGCGGTGGCCCGGGCCACCGCGACCTCCCCGCCGGGACTGACAGCCTGGACCCCGGTTGAGGAGATGATGACCGGCAGGGAGATGGGCTGGCCGACCACGGTGGTCGCATGGTCGCGCGCGACGGGGAGGTCGGCGGCGACGTGCGGAAGGAACCCGAGCTCGGCGAAGGCATTCACATTGTCGTCGAGGGTGATCCCCTGCTCGATTCCGGCGAACAGCCCGTAGTAGACCGACTTCGGAAGACGCTTCCTCGCCCGGCGCTGCGCCTCGGCGATCGACTCGAACGGCCGTGCACCGCTTGCCATCAGTCAGTCATCCTGGGTCTCGTCGCGGCTCACTCCGGAAAGGGAGCCAACTCGCTCGTCGAAGCCGACCATCAGCGAGACGAGCAACTCGGGCGTTGCCTCGGGGCGCGGCATGTCAGCAACCTTGCGACCGTGACGCAGGACGATGATGCGATCGACGTACTCCATCATCTGAGGCAGGTTGTGGGTGATGAGGACGACCGCCAGGCCACGGTCGACCAAGCGCTTGGCGAGGTTGAGTACGGCCTCCGATTGCTTGACGCCGAGAGCCGCGGTGGGCTCGTCCATGAAGAGCACCTCGGTCGCCCACGTAGCGGCCCGGGCGATTGCGACGGCTTGACGCTGTCCGCCTGAGAGACTCTCCACGGTGAGCCTCGACACCGCCGGAACGGTCACATGCAGGTCCTCGAGACGAGTAGCGGCCTCTTGCCTCATCCCGCGTCGCTTCACGAGGCCCAGGATGCGTGGCAGCATCGGGAAGCGGTACACCGTCTCGCGCCCTACGAAGAGATTCGCGGCGACGTCGAGCTTTCCGGCCAGGGCGAGATTCTGGTAGACGATCTCGATTCCCCGGGCCTTCGCTTCGAGCGGGTCATGGAGCCTGATCTCCTCACCGCGGTGAAGGATCCTTCCGGCATCGGGACGGATCGCGCCGCATAGCATCTTGACCAGCGTGGACTTCCCGGCGCCATTGTCTCCGATGAGGCCCACGAGCTCGCCGCTTCGAA
>Ga0187894_10002664_pt1 | contig 21031 bp, 16 predicted proteins | sample GBC1701081metaG_FD_136650 | JGI IMG/M metagenome (GOLD analysis project Ga0187894, IMG submission 136650) | White microbial mat communities from a lava cave in the Kipuka Kanohina Cave System on the Island of Hawaii, USA - GBC170108-1 metaG ...
CGACGGAGGTGATGATTGCGCGATCGACGCCGGTGACGCCGGCCGCGCCCGCCGCGACATCACGGCGTCGACGCGCGACGGCATCGCGCACGCGCCGCGGCTGATCGTCGATCGGGGCGAGCGCGGATCGTGCCTGATCTAGGGGCGGACGTCGTACTCCACCAGCATGATGCCGGACTTCGGGTAGTGGTGATGCTTCGTCAGTGACAGCCGGGTGTGTGACGTGGACGCGGGCAGCATCGGGATGCCCGCGCCGAGCAGGATGGGGACGATGGCGGGTTCCACGGTGTCGACGAGGCCGGCGTCGAGCAGCGTGCGGAACAGCTCGCCGCCGCCAAAGAGCCAGATGTCCTTGCCGGCACGGGCCTTGAGCGCGCGCACGTGCGCGACCGGATCGCCGTCGACGACGGTCACCGCCGGATAGTCCGCCTGCCGCAGCGTCCGCGAGAACACCACGACGTCGAGGCCGGGCATCGCGCCATCCGCACCGGGCTGCAATGTCGTCAGGAACGTTTTCCGCCCCATGACCGCGGTGTCGTACTGCGCGCTCAACGCCGCGAAGTCGATGTCCGGGTCCATCACGATCCAGTCGAATTCACCGTTCGGACCCGCGATATAACCGTCCAGACTCGTCGCTACCTGATACCGAAGCCGCCGCACGGATGCCCTCCTCCACGCACGCGCTCGCGTCGGCCGCGGCGTGCGCAGGTACGAGCATACCCGATGCCCCGGACGCCGGGATGTCATGAATCGGAGATGTGTGACGCGCGAGCGGGGTGGCCGCTCGCGCATCGGCGGGAAAGCGGCGGGCGGACTAGATCGGAATGCAGTTCAAGCAGCAGGCGCGCATGCACTCTTCGGCGATGATGTCGCAGATATTCGGATGCTGCAGGCAATGTCCGCCGAGGCAGCAGGCGTCGAAGTCGGTCGTGCAGGAGTCCGCGCAACTGAAATCGAAGCCGGAACAGCGCGTGCCCGGCGGACAGACGCGCGCGCTGAGCGTGACCGGCATCGACATGAACACCCAACCGCCAATCAAGACGTACGCGATGCCCATCTTGCGCACCAGTTGCTTCATGGCGTATTCCCCTGATGAGATGTTCGTGCGTTCGAGAAGGAGGGAGACCGATCCCGCCAGGATCGATCCCTTCGAGGATCGGCCCGGGCCGAGGATCGATCCTGGCGCGGTGGCACAGGCGCGGCAAGCGCTGTTCGCAAAGGCGAGAACCGCACGCACGTCCGCCGCATCCAGCCGATGCCGGCCGCGGCATCATCCCCTGACGACCGCCCGGCCGCTGACCCCGCGCACGCCGCGAACCTAAAGTTCCTCCATCGGTGACACGGTCGCGTGTGTGGACCGGAGCGCGCGACGCGTCGATCGCGCGCGCTGCCGTTCATGCGCTGGGATCGCCGTATGCGCGACGGATCGCATCGTGTTCCGGCCTGCGGAACGTTCACGCAATGTCCGCGTCAGGATTTCCGTGTCATGCGCGTGAACGCGAGACCTTTTGGTACATGACGATGCTGTTGCACTCGGCGTAAGATGTGCCCCTATCTCTTGTAGTTCTTGGAGGGGGTGCACGTGGCAAGATTCCTCTTCTCTGCGTTCCTGTGTCTGGTCACAGTAACCAGCGGATGGGCGCAGTTGGCTTCTCAAACGGGGCTGGTTGGCACCGTGACCGACACCGGCGGGGGTGTCGTGCCGGGCGCGTCGGTGACGGCGATCAACCTGGAGACGCAGGACAAGTACGAAACAACGACGAACGGCCAGGGGCAGTACAACATCCAATTCGTCCGCCTCGGGCGGTATGAAATCACGGTCGCGCTCGAAGGATTCCGGACCTTCAAAGCCACCGGCGTCGAAGTCGCCGGCAACCAGGTCGTGCGGCGGGACGTCGCCCTCGACGTCGGCAGCATGACCGAAACGGTGATGGTCGAAGCGGGCGCCACGGTGCTGGCCACCGACCGCGCCGCGATCTCGCAGACCGTGGATGCGCGCGCGATCGCGGAATTGCCGCTTGCCGGCCGCAACGTCTGGCAGCTTGCCGCCACGACGCCCGGCGTGCTCACCGGTCAACAGAGCGACATCGGTCTCTCGTTCCGCGGCGCCGGCCAGCGCGACATCCAGAACAGCCTGACGCTCGACGGCATCAACTCCGCCTCGAACCTGCTGGCCGCGACCAGCATGCGGCCCATCGCGCAGGGCGTCACCGAAGTGCAGGTGCAGACGGGCAGCACGTCAGCGGAATACGGCTCGTATCTCGGCGTCCACGTCAACGTGGTGACGAAGAGCGGCACGAACAACTTTCATGGCGCCGGCTATGAATACTTCCAGGGTGATGCCCTGGACGCGCGCAGCTTCTTCGACGACCTCTCGCTGCCGAAGAACCCGCGGAAGCGGAATCAGTACGGCGTCGAGCTCGACGGGCCGCTGATGATCCCGGGGCTCTACGACGGCCGCAACAAGACCTTCTTCATGGGCGCCTTCGAAGGCATCCGGTCGGAGACGCGCACGAGCCCGATCGTGTCCGTGCCGACGGCGTTGATGCGGCAGGGGAACTTCTCCGAGATCGCGACGCAGATCCGCAATCCGTTCACCGGCCAGCCGTTCGCGGGGAACATCATCCCGCAGGAGATGCTGTCCCCCATCGCGCAGCGCATCCTCAACTACTATCCGCTGCCGAACCGACCCGGCACGGCCGCGAACTACCAGGGCCGGCAGCTCGATCGCGAGGATGCGGATCAGGTGCTGGTGCGGGCGGACCAGAACATCGGCACGAACGTGCGGTTGTTCGGCCGCTACAACTGGCAGGACGGCGAGACGGTGACGGGCGCCGCGCTCGACGTGCAGCCGGTCACGCAGCCGCGCGTCAACAAGAACTGGCTGATGTCCTACACGCACTCGCTGACACCGAGCCTGCACAACGACTTCCGCGTCGGCTATCACCGCATCGACTTCGACACGCTCAACTACTTCGCCGTGAACGGCCTGCCCGACGCGGGCGCGGCGCTCGGCATTCCGGGCTTCGACGGCGACGTGGTCTACGACAATCAGGGCCTGCCGACGATCACGCTGAGCGCGTATGCGGGGCTCGGGACGACGGGGGCGAACTGGCATCAGTTCGACACGACGTTCCAGATGTCCAACGTGCTGTCGTACGTGCGCGGCACGCACAACATCCGCGCGGGGATGGACGTCCGCCGGATGGCCACGGGACGCGAAGCGCAGAACGCGCCGCGCGGTTCGTTCACGTTCAACGGCGACATGAGCGGCAATTCGGTGGCGGACCTCGTGATGGGGCTGCCGCGGACCGTCAGCACGCCGGCGGACCAGATCCGCGGTCACGTCGGGCAGTGGCGCAACGGGTTCTTCATCAACGACGTGTGGCAGCCGACGTCGAAGATCACGCTGAGCCTCGGGCTGCGCTACGAGCTGAACACGCCGGCCAAGACCTTCAACGGGTTCGCGTCGATGCTCAACGAGCAGCAGAACGCGATCATTCCGGCGACGATCCCGTCGCCCGGCTTCGAGTTCCACGATTCGAACCTGAAGGACATCGCGCCGCGCCTCGGCGCGACGTACCGGTTGACCGAGAAGACGGTGCTGCGCGCGGGTTGGGGGATTTACTACAACCCGAACCAGATGAACTCGTTCACGTTCTTGACGAACAATCCGCCGCTCGCGGCGCAGTTCACGTTCAGCAATGACGCGACGAACCCGACGCTCTCGCTCGCGAGCCCGTTCGGCACGGTCGGGCCTGGCGGTCCGCCGAACGTCATCACGCCGAACCGCCACCTGCCGAACGCGCGCAAGAATCAGTGGAGCGCGGATCTCCAGCAGGAGATCTCGCCGACGATGGTGGTGGACCTGCAGTACCTGGCGTCGCGCACGTCGAATCTGGATCGGAGCTTCTTCAACAACACGCCGCTGCCCGGCCCGGGCCCGATCGACGCGCGTCGGCCCAATCCGTTGTTCCGGGAAATCCGCGTCATCCAGAACGATTTGATCGCGAATTACGACTCGGTCGCGGGCGTCCTGAGGCGGCGCATGAGCAAGGGCCTGCAGGTCAACGCGCACTACACGTGGTCGCGCACGCGCGACATGGCGAACCACTCGAACGCCGGCGGACGCATCGTCAACAACTACGACATCTGGAGTGACTACGGCCCGGCGATCTGGGACGTGCCGCACCGGTTCGTCCTGAGCTACATCTACGAGCTGCCGTTCTTCCGCGACTCGACGCGGCCGGTCCTCAAGAGCCTGCTGGGCGGCTGGCAGGTGAGCGGCGTCACGACCGTGCAGAGCGGCACGCCGCTGAACGTGATCATCCAGGGTGATCGGCTGAATATCGGCGTGCCGAACCAGCGGCCGAATCTCGTGGGCAATCCGGTGGTCGACTGCCGCGAGAACGCGGGACGCGTCACCTGCCTCGATCCGTCGGCGTTCGCGCCGCCGGAGCCGTTTACCTTCGGCAACCTGCCGCGCAACTATCTGCGCGGCCCGGGACTGACGACGACGGACGTCGCGTTCGTGAAGAACTTTGCGTTCGGCGGCACGCGGGAGTTTCAGGTGCGAGCCGAGGTGTTCAACATCTTCAACACGACGAACTGGATCTTCAACGCCAACCTGGACGACCCGAATGTGACGCTCGGCGCCGCGGACTTCGGCCGCGTGACCGCGGTCCGGCCGATGCGGCGCATGGAGCTGGGCGCCCGTCTGACATTCTGATCTTGGTGCGTCGGTGAGTGGACCGCCGACATCGTTCCGTTCGCGGACGGCGGTCCACCGCGCTCAGCCGATCAATGCGTCCCAGCCGGGACGATAGCGCTCGCGGCGGACGAGTGCGTTGGCCGCGTCGGAGTTCGTGAATGTCATCCGGTCCGCGTCCCAGAACAGGCGCTTGTAGGGCACGCGCAGCGCGATGTTCGCAAGCGTGACCGCTTCCGCGAGCGGCGCGACCAGCTCGAACCGTCCACGCGACGCCGTCCCGTTCTTGAGCGCGTTCACCCACTCATCCTCCGTCGTCGTCCGATCGACGTCGCGCGCGACGATCGATCCCTCGAATGTCTGCTGACGACTCTTCGGAATCAGCCGCGGCTTGTTGCCCCGGAAGTCGCAGAGGATCTTGCCCTTGTCGCCGATGAACAGCATCCCCTCGTCCGCGAGATCCTCCTTGTCCTCGTACAGCTCCTCGGGCGTCTGCGGCTTCATGCCGCCGTCATACCAATACGTGTCGACCGCCGGACGCGCCGCTGTCGCCGGATGCCGCCAGCGCACCGTGCTCGCCTTCGGGAACCCCACCATCGACACCTTGCCGCCGACGCTGACGTTGTTCGGATCGAGAAAGGCCTCGTTGTTCGGCCGCGCTTCGACGGACTCCGGCACGCCGAGATCGAGAATGCGATACGGCTGCCACAGGCTGTAGTGGCCCATGTCCGCGAGACAGCCCGCGCCGTACGCATACCAGCCGCGATACAGCGCGAACGTGTAGTGCGGATGATAGGGACGATCCGGCTCGGGGCCCTGCCACAGCTCCCAGTTGAAACCGCGCGGCACGCGCGGGCCGGACGCGTAGTACTCGTGCCAGCCTTGCGGCCAGAACGGACGGTTGGTCCAGTTGTGGACTTCGCGGACGGTGCCGATCGCGCCGCCGTGGATCCAGGCCGCGAGCGTGTGCCGGTCCGCGGTGTTGCTGTACGCGAGCAGGTGCGTCGGCGCACGACTCTCGCGCGCGGCCTGCAGCGTGCGTCGCACTTCGTACAGGACGTTGGCGACCGGCTTGTGCGAGATGGCGGCCTTGCCCTTGCGCAGCGCGGCGATGTTGATGCACGCGTGCTGGTGATCGGGCGTGATGTTGACGATGCCCTGGATGTCGGTCTCGCGGTCGAGCATCTCCCGATAGTCTTCGTACGACCGGATGCCGGCGCCGGGCCGGTTGTGCTTCTGGTAGTACGTCTCCATGATCCGCTTCGCGACGTCGCGGCCCGCTCGGATCCCTTTGTCCTTCGCGCCCCACGACGGATCCTCGAGGACGCGGCGGATGGCGTCGCGATTGCCCCAGCGGCCCCAGTCGACGTAGTTCTGGCTGTCCTTGTTGGGATCGACGACGGCGACGAACTGGAGATCGGGGCGTCGCACGAGTCCGGCGTTCACCTGGCGCTGCGCCTGCGTGCCGCAGCCGACCTGTGCGAGGAGGATCGTGTCGCTGGGGGCCACGAAGCCGCGTCCGCCGAGGACGCGGCGCGGCACGATGGTGAACGCGGACGCGGCGGCCAGCCCTTTGAGGAACGTGCGGCGGTTGATATCGTCCATGGTGACGTGCTCCTCACCAATCAGACGGAACGCGGCCGGAATGTGGATGTGCGATGCGTGCGTCAGGCTTTCGCCGGCGCGGCGGTCAACTGATCGCGGGCGGTTTCGAGCCGCTGGCGCAGGTCCTTGACGCCGTCCAGCTCGCGGCCTTCGGGGCCGTATTCGATGCCGACGTGGCCGCGGTAGCCGGCGTCGACGACGATCTTCATCATGCGCGGCAGGTCGATGTCGCTGCTGCGGCCCTCGAAATCCCACACGCGCGGCTTGACGCTGACGCCCTTCGCGAGCGGCATCATCTCGGCGACGCCGATGTACGAGTCGTAGCTCTCGACCTTCGCGTCCGCGTTCTCGCGCGTCGGGCCGCTGATGCGGAAGTTGCCGAAGTCCGGCAGCGTCCCCGCGCGCGGATGGTTCACCAGCTTGATCGTCTGCACGAGCCACTTCGCGTTGCTCGACAGGCCGCCGTGGTTCTCGATCACGACGTTGATGCCGTGCGGATCGGCGAACTCGACCAGCTTCCGCATGCCGTCGGCGACGAGCTTCATCTGCTCGTCCGGCGTGCCGGTGCTGTAGCCGTTGACGCGGATGGTGTGCGCGCCAAGCGTCTTCGCGGCCTCGACCCACTGGTAGTGGCTCTCGACGGACGCCTGCCGCTGCGCGGCGTCCGGATCGCCGAGGTTACCTTCGCCGTCGACCATGATGAGCACCTGCGTCACCTGCGCATCGCGCGCGCGGGCGTTCATCTCGCGCAGGTACGCCGCGTCCTTGGCCTTGTCCTTGAAGAACTGGTTGACGTATTCGATCGCGTCGATGCCGACGCTCTTCGCGATCTTCGCGAAGTCGAGGTGCTGCATCGTGCCGGCGAAGAGCGATCGATTGATCGACCACTCGGCCAGCGAGATCTTGTACAGCGGTTCCGGCGCGGCGGCGCGTCCGGGGCCTTGCGCGCCCGCGGCCGCCATCAGGGCGGGCGCGGACACCGAAGTGCGAAGGAATTCACGGCGGCTGAACGTCATGCTCATGATGGTGCCTGCAGGACGAGGTCGATCACAAGATGCGGCGTCGGCCAGCCGGGCGCCGCATCGCATCTGTCCGTGTGGATGTCACGCGGAGCATAACATGCGATGCGCGCCGCGCTGAAGCCGTTCAGCCCCTCTTGCCGAGCAGGCTACTTGCCGAGGCTGTCGGGCAGGCCCTTGTAGTGCCGGAATCCTTCGACCGGCTTGCCGTCGCGCAGCCGGACGCGTGCGCGCATCCGCGTCTTCATGTCTTTTTCTTCGTCCGCCGTGAGATTCGGGCCTTTGTACTCCAGCCAGCCCGGTCCCCACTGAGAGACGTATTTCGCCGCCGCGTTGATCTTGCGCTCGACGGTGTTGCTGATGTCCACCCAGGTGTTGATGTCGCCTTCCGCGCTGTCGTACAGCAGGTATTCCGGAATCTGATACTCCTTCAAGCCTTCCTGGATGATGTGGCCCTCGAAGAGCAGCCGCCACATCGCCGCGCGCGCCGCGTCAGCGGCCAGATAGGCGGCCGTGCGGTGATCCGATTTGTGCCAGCGCTGGTACCGCTTGCCGGGATCGAAGGCAAAGAGCACGTCCGGCCGGATCTTGCGGATCTGCCTGACGAGATCGCCGACGACCGCCTTGCGATCCTCGAACTCCAGCAGGCCATCGTCATAGCCCAGGTTGATGTAGTGATCGCCGGGGATGCCCAGCTCTTTCAGCGCGGCCAGTTCCTCCTGCCGCCGGATCTCCGCCAGCTCGTAGCGCGAGAGCTTCGGGTCCTGCGTGCCGACGTTGCCGGTCGTCAGCGTGACGATGTAGACCTGGTTCTTGTTGGCTTGGAGCAACGCCAGCGTGCCGTGCGACATCGCATCGTCGTCCGCATGCGCGCCGATCACCATGACGGTCTTGCCGGTCCACTTCTCGACCGGCACTTCGGGCTGTGCGAGTGCCACGCCAGGCAGCAGGCACAGGCCGAGCACGGAAAGTCCTGTCCGCATCGATCCTCCTTGTCGCAGACACCGCCGCCACGCGCGCGAGACAGCCGCGCGCAGGTGCGGAACGAGGACGATTGTCACACAGGTGCGGGGAGAACGACGCGGCCAGCAGGACGTGTTCGGCGGCGCGGCTGATGGAGCGGCTGATGACGGAGCGGCGAGGCTACGACTTCGCGTCGAGGAAGCGGGCGACGAGCGCCGTCGCGCGTTCCCAGTTCGCGACTTCGACGCGCAACTGCTTCGCGCCGCTCCGCGTGAGCGAGTAGAACTTCACCTTGCGGTTGGTTTCGGAGACGCCCCACTCGGTCTTGATCCAGTCTTGCTGCTCCAGGCGCATCAGCGCCGGATAGATCGACCCCTGACTCAGACGCAGCGTGGTGGAGATCTGCTCGATGCGGCGGGCGAGGCCGTAGCCGTGCAGCGGGCCCATGAGGTCCAGCGTCCTGAGCACCAGCAGATCCAGCGTGCCGTGAGGTACTTCGGTTTCGGGTAGGGACATGTCGCGTCTCGACAGTTGTGGATTCTACTGTCGTCTGTCGACAGGTGTCAATCGCCTTTCCTTCGCACGCGCTTCGGTGGTGCGAATTCCCACCGCGCGGACGTCCAAGCGCATGAGTGAGACGGAATGCGGCGCGTCGCCGCTCAGGATTCTTCGATGACGAGCCTGCTCTGGAAAGGGATGGCGATCGCCGTCAGCGCGGTCGCGCTCGGCGGTCTGGCCGTGGCGGCGATGTGGCCGCGCGCGGACGTGACGCCGCCGCCACGCGTCGCGACGCTGCGGGCGCCCGACCGGATCATCGTTGTCATCGACACGTCGGCCAGCATGCGCGGCTACTTTACCGGCAAGACGGAGTTCAAGGACACGCTCGCGACGCTGATCGCGACGCTGGCGCAGGTACGCGTCGACGCGCCGGCAGCCTCATCGCCAGCGGCGCCGTCATCGCAGCCGGTACGCGCCGCGAATGGGACCAGATCCGCGGCCGATCGCACGACGCCGTCCACGCGGCGGACGCCGCAGGTGTCGTACTACTTCACGCCGGAGGCGGGATCGCCGCTCGCGCCAGTCGACGGCGATTCGACACTGCTGATCCGGCGGATCCTGGATGGCGGCGTGACGTTCGTGAAGAGCTCGATGCTGCAGGACGCCATCGGGCGCATGCGCGACATGTTGAAGCAGGATCCCGGCGCCGTCGGCGTGCTGATCACCGACGGCGTGCTGTCCTTCTCCAACGAACAGATCGCCAGGAACACCGAAATCACCCGCGAGAACATCGGCATTCTGGCCGCCGAGATCCAGACCGCGCTGCACCCGGATCGCTGGACGAGCGACGTCCACCTGTCGGTGCTGCAGTACGTCTCGTCGTTCAACGGCGTCTACTACACCTATCGGAACGCGCCCATCAAGCTGCAGGATCGACCGCGTCCGTACTACGTATGGCTGCTCGGCCATCAGGATCGCGTCCGCTTCCTCGTCCGCCTCCTGCGGGAGCAGCCCGCGCCGCTGCGTCCGGATCACGAGCTGGAGATTCCGCAGCGGGCCGCGCCGAATCCGCGTGTGCTCGGCTACTCCGGCCGCGCAGGCACGTGGTTCCGCCACGCGACCCACCGGCTGACGCTGACGGACGTCACGATCACCGCCAGGAAAGCCGCGACGTTCTACGTGGCGCTCGACCTGTCGCACCTGCCGCCGGACACGGCGAGCCTCGCGTCCCTGGGCCGGCAGCTCAAGGTGGACACGGAGTTCGTCGAGGCGCGCGTGACTCCGCGGGCCAGCGTCAAGCCGCACCCGCGGGACGTCGCGGAGCTGGTCGGCGCGACGCACTATCTCGAAGTCGTCGCGACGAACTTCTCGGGGAAGGACGGACGCATCCGCGTCACCTTGCCCGACCTCTTCCCGGACTGGTGCGCGGCCGCGTCGATCGCGGACGACCGCGAGGCCGCGACGGAGCCGATGCCGCGCACGTTCGGATTGCTGCCGATGCTGACCGGCGCCGCGGGCGCGCTGCGCCCCGTCGATCGACCCGTGTTCACGTTCGACATCAGGCTCGAAAGCTAAACCATGGGCGATCTGCTGATGACGTTCTTCGAGATCCTGCACGGCACGCAGGACGATCCGATCTACCGCGATCAGATCTACCGGCAATCTTCCGCCGCGCTGCTGCTCGCGACGCTCGCCGGCACGTTCCTGTTCTATCACGTCGTCGGACGCGTCAGCGCCAGGTTCATTCTCTGGACGCACTGGTTCACCTGCATGGCGATCACCGTGCTGTTCGCGGCGTCCGTCATGGTCGTGATGACCCACCTGCAGACCGGGCTCTGGGACTTCGTACTCGGAATCGTCCTGATGCTGTACGGCGCCTTGTTCTTCATCTGCATGTCCGCGCTCATGAAGATGGGATCCCCGAACGCGCGGCGGACACCGTGGTAGGCGCCGGCCCGCGCTGAGCGGGCCGTGTGAGAGGAGATCGCGCGATGGCACGCCTGTATCTGTTCGCGGTCGGGGGCACGGGAGCGCGGGTGCTGAAGTGCCTGTGCCACCTGCTGGCGGCCGGCACGCCGCTGCGGGACGAGCACGGACAAGCGATGGACCTCGTCCCGCTCGTGATCGATCCCGACAAGGAGAACGGCGACACGCTGGAATGCCTCGGCACGCTCGCGGACTACGTCAAGGTGAAGTCGCAGTTGATCGAGCAGACCGGCGGCGGCTATCCGTGCGGCTTCTTTCAGACGCGCGTCCTCGGCTACAGGCAGCTCCAGGCTGTCGCCGCCGCCGGCGCCGGTGCGCCCGAGGAAGGGGAGGAGAACTTCCGCTGCGGCTTCATCGATGCGGCGAAGACCAGGACGTTCGGCGAGGTGATCGATTACGACTTCCTGGAGTCCGATCTCGATCGCGGCGAGCCGACGCGGCTCCTCGTGGACGCGCTGTATTCGCGCACGAACATCGACACGCGGCTGACCGGCGGGTTCCTCGGCAATCCGAACGTCGGCACGGTGGTGCTCAATCAGGTGCGCCACAGCCGCGAGCTGAAGATGCTCTCGGGGCTCTTCAACAGCGAGGATCGCATCTTCCTGATCAGCTCGATCTTCGGCGGCACGGGCGCCGCGGGGTTTCCGGTGCTGCTCAAGCAACTGCGGCAGGCCCGGAACGAGCAGGGGCAGGAAGCGCCGACGCTGCGTCAGGCGACGGTGGGCGCGCTGACGGTCCTGCCGTACTTCGGGCTGGACGATGACGCGAAGAGCCCGGTGGATGCGAATGCGTTCGTGCCGAAGACCAAGGCGGCGCTGGCGTACTACGCGAATCATCTGGGACGCGTCGACGCGCTGTACTACATCGGCGATCGCGCGCGCAAGCGCTACGCCAATACGCCGACGGGCATCACGCAGCGCAATCTCGATCACGCGATCGAGCTGATCGGCGCGACGGCGGTGCTGCACTTCGCGGCGCAGGCCAAAGGCGGCTTCGGCACGCCGGCGTATCACGAATGCGGCGTCCACGTCGAGCCGTCGAAGCCGTTCACCCTGCGCGGACTCGGCCCCGTCGCGCACGACATCGAAGAACCCGTCACGCAGATGGCGATGATGCGGCTGTTCCTGCGCGGCGAGTTGTCGTCGCCGCGGAGCGTGGAGCTGCTGTTCGCGCAGCCGTGGACGAAGGAAGGCGAGTTCGGCCGGGCCTTCTTCACGCCGCAGAGTCCGGCGTTCGCGCCGCTGAGCGCGTATCTCGAACGCTGGTGGACCTCGCTCGCGAACATGGCCCGCAACGATCCGAAGCTGCAGTTGTTCGGCGACACGCTCGACGTGCTGCGGCTCGACGTCGACGCGCGGCGCCATCCGGACGCGGGCGACATCAACAAGGCGGTGAACGCACTCAACCGCCGACTGTGCGGCCCGCCGCGCTCGCTGCAGCGCCTGCTCACGTTGCTCTGGAAGGGCACGGGAGATCTGTACCGCAAGCGATACGACCACCGCACGGCCGTCGGCGTCTGAGCGCGGATCCACTCGCGACATATCGAGAAACACGAAGGATGAAGGAGGAGCGATGCCGACGCCTTTCACGCTCTTGAGCATTGCGACGGCGCGGGAGACCGAGCGCAGCGGCTGGCACAGGCGCGACGCCGGCGCATACGACGCGGCGTACGCCAACGCGATCGAGGAACCGGTCGCGACGCAGCCCGATCGCCTGCTGGCCGCAATCCCGTCGCCGTTCGGACGGCTCCACGGGTTCGACGTCGCGTTCGGATTCCTCAGCGAGCCGAACCGGCCGGTGGAAGGCGAGTCGGTGTTCCACGCGAGCGTGTCGCAGTGCCTCGACGCGATGGAGCTCGTGTTCAACTGGCAGACGCACCTGATGTGCGGGGCCAAGCTGGCGCTCGTGCGGTGGCATCCGTCGCAGGAGCTCGATCGGCTCAAGAAGGGACGTCCGGGGCACGCGGTGCTGGCGGAGGCGCTGGAGCTGTATTTCGGCCAGGACACCGCGATTGGCGCGCACGTGCGCGAGGACGGGCTCTGGCTGATCGCGGCGGAGGAAGGCACGCACCGCTCGGCGCTCGTCGTCGCGTCGCCTCTGACGATCGCGGCGCCGGCGCCGGAGGCCGCGGCGCTCGCGGCGCAGATCGATCTGCGGATGCCCGGACGGAAGTACGTCTACTTCAGCACCACCGTGCCGCTCAGCCGCCGGCCGCCCGCGTTCCAGGCGTACATGCGCGCGCTGTTCCGGCTGCGCCAGGGCGCGCTGACGCGCGGCTGCGAGCGGATGTTCACGTACGTCAATCGCGTCGTGTCCACCGCGTCCGTCGCGCAGGCCCTCGCGCGGTTCACGAACGCGAATTACGTGCAGCTCGTCGATCCGTCGGACGGCTTGCCGATCGCCGTTCACGGCGTCCACCTGCCGACGAGCGCGCCGAGCGGCGACGTGGATGAGGAAGTCGCGACGTCACCGCGGCGGATCCGGGTGGACCGGCCCGGCGTGACGCCGCTGCCGGTGATGCTGGTCGATCACGTCACCAGCACCGGGCAGCACGACATGTCGTTCAAGGCGCCCGCCAGCGACGCGCGGCCGGTGGCGGATCGCGTCCTGCCGGATCTCAAGCGGCGCTATCCGTTCCTCATTGCCGCCGATCTGTTCGAGGATCAGATCATCCGCGTGCCTTACGCGCTGAATACTGCTGCGTTCCTGCTGCCGGCCGCGTCGAAGGACGTGACCGCATCCTTCCTGCCGCCCGTCCGCCGCGCGTATCTCGAGTACTTCGACGAGACGTCGATCCCGACGCGCGTGCGGTTCCGTCCGCTCGACGGCGCGGGCGTGGCCTGCGACATCGACGTGCCGCTCGTCCACGGCTCGGTCACGCTGTCGAAGTCCTATTACCCGACCCCGCAGCTTCCCAGCGCCGGGCGTATCGTCGACGCGGACGTGGATCTGATCGCGTTCCCGATGATGCGCCCCGCGAAGATGGAGGACGGCCGGCCCGTAGCGGCGTTCGGCGATCTCAGCGCGTTCCTGCTCGTCGAGCTCGAACGCAGCCAGGCCGCGCACGTGCCGTGGCGATCCGATCTCGCGTTCTACACGTCGACCCCGGCCCCCGACGGCGAACGCTTCGCGCTGCAGCCCATCGTCGATCGGATCGGGATCCAGGAGCGCACGAAGAAAGCGACGCCGTCCTACACCGGCTCGAAGATGTTCCATCTCGATCGGCCGCTGCCCACGGCCATCGAGCTGGTACTGACCGAGGAGAACGGACGGAAGACGCGCGCGCTGTTGTGTCCCGCCGCGCGGCCGCAGCCCGTCGGGAGCGCCGCGTTCGACATCGCGATCGACTTCGGCACGACGAACACGTTCATCGCGCTGGGCCGGCGGCGCGGTGACGGCCGCGCGCCGGACGTCCTGCCGCTCGCGTTCACCGGCGGCAGCGAGCCGACACTCGCGCTCCACGCGCCAAATCAAAGCGGTCAACCCATCGTCGCGCACGCGGACAAGCTCGCGAACCACGAGTTCGTGCCGCTGGGACTCGGCACCGGCAGATACACGCTGCCGACGCGCACCGCCGTCGCGGAGCGCCCCGACGGACACGCGCAGCGCCTGTTCGCGGACATCAACGTTGCGTTCTTCCTGCAGCGCGACGCCGTTCGCGCGGGCGCGGAGGTCGTGACGACGCATCTCAAGTGGATGCGGCGCGCGGAGACCGCGACGATCGATCGCGTCCGCCTGTTCCTTCGCGAGATGCTGCACCTGGTGCGCGCGCGCATCCTGCAGCAGGGCGGCGATCCCCGCGAGTCGACGCTGATCTGGTTCTGGCCCTTGAGCTTCACGACGTATCTCCGGAACACGCTCGAACGGCTGTGGCGCGAGGAGGCGGTGGCGGTGCTCGGCGTGGACGCGTCCGCGGTCGGCAGCATGACGGAGTCCGCCGCGCCGTTCTACTACCATCACGCGCGGGCGCGGCTGGTGAGCGACAAGCCCGTGCTCAGCATCGACATCGGCGGCGGGTCCACGGATGTCGTCTTCTTCGAGCGCCAGACGCCGCGCTTCGGGACGTCGTTCAACTTCGCCGGGAACGCGCTCTGGGGCGATGGCTTCAATCTCGTGCGAGGCCCGTCCGATCGCAACGGGATCGTCGACTGGGCGCTGCCGCGCGTGAACGACACGCTGAGTCGACTCGATTCGCCGATCCAGTTGCACGCGCGCGAGATCCTCAGCCCGCTGACCACGTCGCTGGAGTCGTCCGAGGACGCCGTCAATCTGTGTTTCGCCGTGGACGAGCAGGTGAAGTTCACGCAGCAGCTCGCGACGGAGCCGGTGATCAAGCTGATGATCCTGCTGCACTTCTCGGCGGTGATCTTCCACTGCGCGCAGGTCATGCGCCTGCGTAAGCTGCGGCGGCCCGAGATCCTGTGCTTCAGCGGCTACGGGAGCAAGTCGCTCGACGTGCTGGACCCGTCGAGCGGCAAGCGTCACCTCGGCGAGCAGGCGCTGCGCCTGTTCGACGTGGTCTACGATCACTGGGATCGCCTGGCGGACGTCGCCGTGGCGGACGACCCCGCCAGCGCCGACGCCATCATCGGCATCGCCCGCGAGCTGCCGTCGCGCGGCAGCCTGCAGATCCTGCTGGCCGACCGGTTGAAGGAAGCGACCTGCGAGGGCGGCATCCTCGGCGCCGCGCTGGGCAACGCGCTGCGCGACACGCCGGAGCCGTTCGTGTATCTCGGCGGCGCGGACGATACGCTGTACGAGCGCGACCGTGTCGTCAGCTACGAGGAGCTGGAGCGGTGTCCGTCGATCAAGCCGGACGTCGCCGCGAATTTCCGCCGGTTCATCGCCGTCTTCCTCGGCTTCGCCGATCGCTACGAACCGTTCGACGTGCCGATCGGCACGGTCGCGGATCACCGGACGCGGCTCTGGATCCAGGTGAGCGAAACGCTGGAGCTCGGCCTCGAACGCCGGTTGAAGAGCGAGGAAGGCCGCGAAGAGCGCATGTCCGAGACGCTGTTCTTCTATCCGCTGATCGACAAGCTGTTTCGCATCAGCCAGACGCTGAAGCCCTGACGCGACGCCATGAGGACGCTGGACGTCATCACCAGTCACGCCGTGTTCTGGACGCTGCACAGCGTGTGGTTCGCCGCGCTGATCGCGATGGCGTTCTGGATGCGATCGCTGCGACAGCCGTTCGAGGGCCACGACGCACGCACGGCGGGGATCCGGAACGACGCCGACATCAGGTTGACGCAGCCGGCGGACGATCTGCGTCCGCTGCGGGCGGAATTGCAGCGGCACGCCCGCCTGATCGATCAACTCCACTACGAGATCGTGCGCACACGCGCGAGGCCGGAGGACGTGGACGTGCATGACCACTACCGGGAGCCGGCTCCACCGAGCCATACGATCGGCCCGGTGAGGTTTTATGCGTCGATGCCGGACGAGCAGGGCCTGTTCATCAAGCGCGACCTGCGTTCCGAGCCGGATGCGTGGGCGATCTACGAGATCCAGACCGACCGCGACTACGGTCCGGGGACCGAGGGCATCTTGCGGTTGCACGGGAATCTTCACGCGCTGCAGAGCGCGCTTCACGCGCATCGAGCGTTTCTCAGTCCCGCGTGCGAGTACACCGACCTGCCGTCGGCGACGACCATGCGGGTCGACATGCTGGCGCCGGGGACCGTCGTCTTCGAGGGCGACTGGTGGCGCGTGCGTCAGAAGGTCCGCATCAGGATCTCCGACTAACGACGGTCATCTCGCGGCCGAGGACGCATGCCGGACGCTTACATCATCGAGATCGCCATCACGCTCAGCGTCGCGGTCCTGCAGCTCGCGGCGTTTGTCACGACCGTGCGTGCCGCCCTACGCCTGTCCGCGCTCTTTCCGACCAGGCCCTGGCGTCTGCAGCTTGCGGACGTCGCTCCAGGCTCGGGGCGCGTGGTGCTCGAACTGCCGGCGCCGGTGTCCGCGCAGGCTGTGACGTTGCTCAGGACGACCAACGATCTGCTGGCCGCGGCGGATGCGTCACGGAGTCCGTTCGACGTCATTGCCGACGTCGCGCATCGCGCGGCCGCGCGTCTGGACGAGCGCGCGGCGGCGACGGCCAACGTGCCGGTGTTCCTGGGATTGATGGGCACGTTCGCGGGCGTGATTGCGGGCCTCGCGCAGATGTCGCTGCGCGGCGGCCTCACCGAGGACGGCATTCACCTGCTGCTCGGCGGCGTGCTCGTCGCGATGATTGCGAGCCTCTCCGGCGTGTGCCTGATGGTGCTCTCGAACGCCATCATCCTGCCGTTCGCGAGACGTGAAGCGGACGAACGCCTCGACGCGTACCTGCTGGCGGCGCAGGTGCTCCTCGGCGCGCGCGACGACAGGTCGACGGCCGCGGTGATCGACGCGTCAGCGGACACGCAGGCCGATCCGGCGGCTGATGACCATGATCCGAATCTGGTGAACGATGCGTTCGCCGCGCTGGCGACGTTCAATCGCGACTTCGAAACGCAGGTCGGGCGGTTCCACGGCGCGGTGAGCGCGTTGAGCGAGAGCGTCCATCAGCAGAGTGATCTGATACACGCGCTGAAGACGCTGAACCTCGATCAGACGATCCGGCTCAACGTGCAGTTGCTCTCGCAGGCGAACGTGTTCCTGGAGCGGTACGCGGACTTCGGGGAATCGCTGCGCACGCTCAAGGCGTCGGCCGACGGCAGCGGCGAGCTGATCGCGCGCGTCGCAAAGCTGATGGATCGCGTGACGCAGTTCGAGGACAGCGTGAACGCGCTCGGTGAGCGGATCGCGTCGGACCAGACCGTGACCGGACGCACGGTCGCGCTGATCCAGGCGCAACTGGACGCGATCCGCGATCGCACGGACCTCGTGCAGCAGTACGTCGCGCTCGAAGACGACCGCGTGCGTGCGCTGGCGGCACAGCATCGCGAGCAGATCGCCAATCTGGGGGCGCGCGCCGCGCAGTCGATCGATCGGGTGGGCGAGCAGATGGCCGCCGAGGTCGCGCGCGCGGCGGAGCCGACGAAGGTCCAGGGCCTGCTCGATCACGTCGCGCGGCTGCCCGGGCTCGTCGAGGCCGTCGCGGGCACGGCGAAGGAAGGCGTGATCGAACTGCAGCGCGCGCGGGCGGCGGAAGATACGTCGCTCGAAGAACTGCGTCAGATGACGCTGGCGGTGAGGCGTGCGTCGGATCAGGGCCTCGGTCCCGCGATTGTGCGGGCGACGCGGCGGCTGCTGGGACGGACGGAAGAGGTGCGCGATGCGGGATCGGTCTGATCGCGCGGCGCGCGCCGACGGCGCCGACGGTGTCGATCGCTCGGCGGTCTGGCCCGGCTACGCGGATCTCATGACCGGGCTCTTTGCGATCATGCTGTCGCTCTTCGTCGTGAGCTACTGGCTGCTGAAGCAGCAGATGGACGTCTATCGCGTCACGGCGGTCAAATATCAGAAGATGCAGGACGTCGACGCCGCGGTCCGCAGCCTGGAGGACGGCTGCTATTTCACGTATCAGACGGCATACAAGCGCCACGTCTTCAGCCGGGAAGTGCGGTTCGACGTTGGCCGATCCGAGATTCCCGCCGAGTATCACGCGTTCCTGAAAGAAGCCGGCGAGCGGATCGCGACGCTGATCCACGGCCTGCGCGGCCGCGAGAACGCGACGCGCTATCTGCTGATCATCGAAGGCATGGCGTCGAAGGACGAATACGCCAACAACTTCGGCCTCAGCTATCAGCGCGCGCTCGCGCTCTACCGGCTATGGGAGCGGCTGGGGATCCAGTTCGACACGCGGATCTGCGAGATCATCATCGCGGGCAGCGGCACGGCGGGCGTCGGCCGGTACGACGGCGCGCAGGAGCACTTGAATCAGCGCTTCCTGATCCAGATCCTGCCGAAGATCGGCACTGATCTCCTCGACGCGCCCTCATCCGCGGACGCACCCGCCGCCACTCACGCGGCGGCGCGGCACGTGCGGTGAAGGGCCGCGAGGGATCCGCTCAGCCGCGCGTCTTGCACGTGACCGAGATGCCCGCGCTGCTCGTGCGATCGATCGTCGTCTGTCCGTCCGGCAGCGCGCGCAGCGCCGTCAGGAAGTCGCCGATGCCGCCGCCGCGCATCGAGACGTTGTGCGCCGTGAAGCAGCCGCCCGGCTGCACCTTCGGCCAGACGGCCGCGAGGTAGTTCGCATACCAGTCCTTGTCCGCGTCCGAGAACACGAAGTCCCACGGCCCGGCGAGCGTGCGCGTCAACTCGTGCGCGTCGCCCAGGCGCGCGTCGATGTAGCGATCCACGCCGGCTTCCTTGAAGTTCGCGAGCGCCTGTTCGTGTCGCCGCGGATCGATCTCGAGTGTCGTCAGTCGTCCGCCGGTCTTGCTCAACGCCCACGCGATCCAGACGCCGGAATGGCCGGTGGACGTGCCGATCTCGAGCGCACGCGTGAATTTGTGCTTCACGATGAGATCGTGCAGGAACTGGCCGTCCTCCGCGGGCACGTTCAGATCGCGCCACGTGCCGCGGCGCTGCTCCAGGAACTTCTTCACGCGCGCATCGAGCGCCGCGTCCGCGCTCCCTCCGCCGCTCTGTATGTCGGCGCGCGGCGCGGCGCCGGGCGACGCGGCGAGGACGATGAGGGCAATCGCGGCGGCGACCCAGATGGCGTGCCGGCGCGCGAGGCGGATGGAGAAACGCGGCTGCCCGCTCATCACCTGACCCGGCCTCATCGGACGCGGCATCTTCGGACGCTTCGTCATGGGACGCTCCTTTTCAGCGGTGGCGCGGCGCGGTCCGGACACGCGCCCGCGGGCTTGCCGGGACGATTGCGCCGCCGGCATACTGCGGTGAGCCGATATGCGTATCACGCAACTGCGTCAAGCCGACCTGAATCTGCTCGTGGTCTTCAGCGTGCTCGTCGAGGAGCGCAGCGTCTCGCGCGCGGCGGCGCGGCTGCTCCTGAGCCAGCCCGCCGTCAGCCGATCGCTGCAGCGCCTGCGCGACATGTTTCATGACGCGCTGCTCCTCCGCACACCCGCTGGATACGAGCCTACACCGAAGGGCGAGCGTCTGGTGCAGGAGCTTGCGGTGATCCTGCCGAAGCTGGATCGCCTGCTGACCGGCGCCGAGTTCGACCCCGCCCAGGAGCGCGCGGATTTCCGCATCGCCGGCACGGACAACGCGATGCACGTCCTGTGTCCGCCGCTCTGCCGCGCGCTGCTGCCGTGGGCGCGGCAGGTGTCGATGCGGATGGTGTCCTGGCACGACGGCACGTTCGAGGATCTCGAACGCGGCCGGCTGGATCTGACGTTGAACGCAGACGATGGCCACACGCCCGAGCGGCTGCGGCGCGAGGTGATCTACGAGGACGAGTTCGTATGCGTCGTCGCGAAGGACAGCCGGTATCGCGGCCGGATCGTGTTGAAGGACTACGTCAAGGGCCTGCACGTCGGCGTCGGCATCCTGGCCGGGCAGCAGACGATTCCAGAACAGCGGCTCGCGGCGCTGGGACTTCAGCGGACGTGCGCGATCGAAGTGCCGTACTTCTCCGCGGCGCTCCGCTGCGTGCCGGGCACCGATCTGATTGCGACGATGCCGCGACGCCTGATGATGACCGAAGCGTCCAATCCCGCAGTGAAAGTCGTCGAGGCGCCGGTCGAGATGACGGGATTCCGCTATCTGATGGTCTGGCATCCGCGCGTCGACACCGACGTCGCCCACGTGTGGCTGCGATCGATCGTCCGCGGCGCGAGTCGCGCGCTGCCGGGCCTGCCGGCCGCGAAGCCGTCGCCGCGCACGCGTGCCGGTGCAGCGCGCGCCGCGGATCGACAGACGATCGGTCCGCGTGCGCGCGACGTGCGCATGTCCGCGTCCACGCGCGTCCGCTGAAAGCGCTTGCGGCCATCGACGCGATTTTGTGCGTCCGGTTGCGCTTGACGCGCGCGCCGACCTGTTATGCTCTTGCACGGAGGAGAGGAGCATGCGCCCATGATTCCAGCGCACCAAGCCCTCGAACGCCTGCGCGACGGCAACCGCCGCTTCGTCGCCGATGTTCGTGGACACGAGAGTTTGACAAACGCCACCCGCCGGCAGGAGTTGAGCGTCGGACAGGAGCCCTTCGCCATCATCCTCGGCTGCTCCGATTCGCGCGTGCCGGCGGAGATTGTGTTCGATCAGGGCCTCGGCGAGCTGTTCGTGATCCGCGTCGCGGGCAATATCGTCGCGCCGTCGCAGATCGGCAGCGTCGAGTTCGCCG
>Ga0187894_10002665_pt1 | contig 21022 bp, 5 predicted proteins | sample GBC1701081metaG_FD_136650 | JGI IMG/M metagenome (GOLD analysis project Ga0187894, IMG submission 136650) | White microbial mat communities from a lava cave in the Kipuka Kanohina Cave System on the Island of Hawaii, USA - GBC170108-1 metaG ...
AGCTGCTCCTGCTCCGCTGCCGTCAACATCGGCAACGCCGAAATACACTCTTGCGGCTGGTCCACAATACCTTGCAGCAATATCTTCAGATGTTCAGCCATCCTGGCGATCGTTTCTGCTTCAAACAAATCAGTGTTGAATTGCAACGAGCCAGAAATTATGCCGCCTTCTTCAGCCATCACGAGCGTCAGGTCAAACTGCGAAATGCGTTGGTCCAACGCCATCGACTCAACCTCGAGAGTGCCGAGTTTTATTCGTGCTCCGGCTTCACCCAGCGTAAAACTGGTCAATCCTTCGCGATCGAGCAGATGTGCTTTTTGCAAAATGAACATCGCCTGGACCAGCGGAGAGCGGCTGCTATCTCGCTCGGGCTGAAGCCGTTCGATCAGCAACGGGAAAGGAAAATCCTGATGCGCGAAAGCTTCCAGCACCGTCTGTTTCGTCTGTTCCAGAAACGACGTGAAAGTCGTGTTCGCAGACGGATTCGAGCGCAGCACGATCGGATTTACGAAATACCCGACGAGACCTGCAAAACTATTCTGATTGCGACCAGCAGTCGGCGAGCCGACGAGCAGATCTTCCTGTCCGGTATAGCGGAAGAGCAGCGTTTGAAAGGCTGCGAGCAGGACCGTGTAGAGAGTGACGCCATGAGCCTGGGCCAACTCCCTCAGATCTCGAGTCACTTCTTCGCTCAGTTTGAGAGCTGTCGAAGCACCTTTGTAAGTTTGTACGGCCGGACGCGGACGATCTGACGGCAGGTCCAGTACGGGCAGTTCACCCGCGAGCTGTTTTTGCCAGTAGGACCAGAGCCGCTCGCCGTTTGAACCATTCAACATCTCCTGCTGCCGCTCAACGTAATCCGAATACTGATCCGTATTCGCCGGTAGTGGTGCAGGTTTCCCGGAGATCTCACTTGCATATGCGATACTGAGTTCATTCGCGAGCACCGCCAGCGACCAGAAATCAGCCACAATGTGATGGACTACCAGCAGCACGACGTGCTCGTTCTCGCCGCGAAAGAACAAATGAACGCGGAATACTGGTCCATGCTGCAGATCAAAGGGACGGTGCGCTTCTTCGACGAGCCGCTCGTGCAACGTCTGCTCATCCCAGCCGGAAGCGTCGTTTTTAGTAAACGAGATCTCCGCATGGTCCATGATGCGCTGCACCGGCTCGTCCTGATGAACGTCGAAAATCGTTCGTAGCGACGGGTGTCGATCCAACAAGACCTGAAAGGCGCGCTTCAGTGCCGCGACATCAAGATACGAAACGATGCGAAGAGTGGTCGCGATGTTGTAGGCGACGCTTTCAGGTGCGAGCTTGTATAAGAACCACAAGGCGCGCTGGCCGTGTGAAAGCGGAAACTCAGTGCGTGCCGGCACCGCAGGCGTGGCTGTGTTCGAAGTGGCTCGGGCCTGCGCCGCGAGCTCCGCTATTGTCGGCCCTTGCAGCAGACTTGCCATCGGCAGGACTGCGCCAAACTTCGCTTCGATACGATGCGCCACATCGATCGCTTCGAGAGAATCGAGCTTATAGTCGGTAATCGGACGGTTGATATCGATTTCGTCGATGCTGACTCCGCGTTTCGCCGCCAACTCCGCACGCAGCCATAACCGAAGATCGGTTTCCTCGTTTTCCTTTTGCGGCAGAGCTTTCCATCCGGCCACGACATCGAAACTCTGCGTCAGGAACTTCTCCCGACACGCATGTCGCTGAATCTTGCCACTCGACGTTTTGGGAATGCTTGCAGTCTTGAGTAACACGACGGCATGAACCTGCAACTCGTGCTCTGCGACAACTGCTTCACTGATGGCGCGAATGATTTCGTCATGATCGACTTGCTTCCGGCCATTCAACTCGTGTGCGATCACGAGCCGTTCCTCGCCCTCAACTTCGATCGCAAACGCGGCGCCGCCTCCCGGACGTAACGCGGGATGACTCTGCTCAACTGTGCGCTCGATGTCGTGTGGATAATGGTTGCGGCCGCGAATGATGATCAGATCTTTGAGACGCCCGGTCACAAACAGATTGCCGTCGAGCATGACCCCGAGGTCACCGGTGCGCAAAACCGTTTCACCATTGCGGGAGTAAAACGCGCGCGCTGTTTGCTCCGCGCTTTTCCAGTAACCTTTCGTGATGTTTGGACCGGAAACGCAGATCTCGCCCACCTCACCAGGCAAGCACTCGTCGAGCGTTTCCGGCCGGCAGATACAGAGCGTTTGGCCGAACGACGGACTGCCGCAGCTCACCAGCGAGGCGCCATTTGCAGCTTCAACCGCCACATTCTCTTGCAGGGCCGCGGGATCAACAGTCTTTACCTGCGGCGCGTCGTCGGTCGTAACCAGCAACGTTGCTTCGGCCAAACCGTAGCAGGGACGAAAAGCGCTTATACGAAAACCGCAAGGCTCAAATGCCTGCGCGAACGCCGCCATCGTCTCGGCGCGCACCGGCTCGGCGCCATTGAACGCGACGTCCCAACTACTCAAATCAAGCGACTCACGTTGCTCTGGTCCAATCTTACGCACGCAGAGATCGTAGGCGAAGTTTGGTCCACCACTGGTCGTCGCGCGATAACGACTAATCGCCGCGAGCCAGCGATACGGATTTTGAAGAAACGACACCGGCGACATCAGCACGCATTGCGCACCAACGTAGATCGGCTGTAACACGTTGCCGATCAAACCCATGTCGTGATAGAGCGGCAGCCAGCCAACGATCAGTGATTGCTCGCTTTGGCTAAACGCCTGCTTGATCATCTTTTCATTGCTAAGCAGGTTCCCATGCGTGACCATCACGCCTTTCGGCGTCGAGGTAGATCCGGACGTGTATTGCAGAAAGGCAAGATCGTCGCTTTCGATCGCCGGACAGCGCCAGTGTTCGGCTACGTTGTCTGCAACCGCATCGGTCGCCAGCCAGCGCAGCTTATTAAGATCGGGACACTGCGCCGTGAACGCGTCGATCTTCGCAAGCAGCGCAGACGTGGTCAGCGCAAGCGTCGATTGTGCGTCCCCGGCAATCGACAGCAAGCGCTTGAGTGATCGATTCTGGTGCGGTGGATAAGCCGGCACCGCAATTGCTCCCGCATACAAGCACCCCCAAAACGCAGTGATGTATTCAAGCCCGGGTGGGTACAGCAGTAACACGCGCTCTCCGGTTGCATGCAGGTATTGCAACCACGCCGCGATGGCGCACGCACGTCGATCAAGTTGCTCATACGTGAGACTTAATTCTTGATTCTCGCCATCGGTCAGAAACGTGTACGCATTCTGACGCGGTTGCTGCTGTACCCGCTGTTGCAGCAAATCTATTAGGTTGGAAACTTGCTTAGCCATGATTATTACCGGCTGATTAATTCGGTCATGCCCACGAGAATCTTACGCGGACCTTCGTAAGGCGCGCGTCCATGCGCGGCTAGAATGTTGTCGAGCATCAGGATGTCGCCGCGTTGCCACAGAAAACTCACCGTCTCTTGCCGGTAAGCCTCGCGCAGATCTTCGAGTGTTTCGGGTTCAATAGGAGAACCATCTCCGTAATAAGTGTTGGTCGGCAGATCTGCATCGTTATCGAAACCGGCCAGCAAGCCTTCACGCAGCGACGGATCGAGCGTTGAAACGTGAAAGAAGGTCGCGTGATTAAACCAAACAGTCTCGCCACTGCGTGGATGCTCGATAACGGCGGGCAGCACGGCTCGGGTCTTAAGACGGCCATCGCTGGTCCACTCGGTGGTGATTCCATTTCGCCGGCAATGTTCTTCGACTACATTTTTGTCGCTGGTCTGGAAAGTCGTTTGCCAGTCGAGACCAAAACCATCGCCGTAATTGCGAGTGTACATCCAGCCTTGGTTGACGAATCGATCTCGAACTTCGCGTGAGATTCGTCCGTACACGTTGCGACAATCGGCAACAGGTGTCTCGCCACCCGCCGGCGCGGGTATTTCACAGAAGAAGAAGATCTTCAGATTGAAGTTTCGTTTGTAAGAGTTTTCGTTGTGAACAAAGATGCTTTGATTCGCCGGATAGTCAGTTGAAGTGTAGATGTTGCGGTTCGTCACGCGTGTGCGTGGCGATGAGCGCTCGCTGTACTCCAACGCTTCGCCTGACACGAGCTCGATGAATCGTTCGAACTCCGGCGTTGTTCTGACGCCGAAATCACGGAAGAGAATGCCGCCGTGTTTCAGCAATCGATCGGCGATATAGTTTTTGTTTTCCGCTACCCAGGCCATCAGGTCAACTCCCTCAGTTGAAGGAGTTACCAGCAGCGGCAGTCTGCGGCCGGCGAACAATGGTTCGGCATGAACCATGCTCTCCTCCGAAACACTGACGAGCCGGCGCCTCATTGCGCCCGGATTTTTTCTGCCTATTACTTGCATGATTAGTGCTTTTGTGAGACGGCTTAGGCGGCGCCGACTAGCAACTCTTCCGGTGTCTCCCACAGATGAGCTATGTCGCCAAAGTGTTCCGCCACCCACTCGTCCGAGTAAATCGTGTCGAGATAACGCTCGCCACGATCCGGAAAGATCATCACGCAGTTCGCGCCGGCAGAGATTTCATCTTTCGTCTGGTCCACCGCCGTCAACACCGCACCTGACGATCCGCCCGCAAGCATCGCTTCGGTGCCCGCCAGCCGGCGGCAACCGACGACGCAATCCAGATCTGAAACGCGAATCACCTTGTCCGCCATGTCTTCTCTGTACAACGCCGGTCTGATCGCTGCGCCGTGGCCGGGAATAAGTCGATCCGCTTTGTGTGAGCCGAAGATGACGCTCCCGATTGCATCAACGGCATAGACCCTGGTCCGCAGTCCGTTCTCGTGTGCGTACTCGGCACAACCGCGGATCGTGCCGCACGTGCTCGTTGCGCAGAACAGATAGTCGACCTTGCCGTCGAGTGCCATCGCGATCTCATACATCGTCTGATGGTGTGCGTCTGAATTAGCCTCGTTTGCGTATTGATTCGGGCAGAAACTGTTTTTGACTTTGCTTAGCAGCTCGAGTACGCGATCGATGCGAGCTCCGAGGAAGTCGCGGCCGTGGAGATCAGAGTGCGTGATCACGTCGACCTCCGCTCCGTACGTCTCGAGGAGACGAATATTTTGCCTGGTTGTTTTCTGGTCCACGACGCAGATGAAACGCAGCCCAAGGTAGGAACAGACCTGCGCGAGTCCGATACCCATGTTGCCCGAGCTCGATTCGATGATCGTGGTTTGCGGCGTGATCGCGCCACTCTTCATCGCGCGTCTGATGATGTTGATGGCTGGTCGATCCTTGATGCTTCCGCCGGGATTAAAACCCTCCAGCTTGGCGAAGAGATTGAAAGGAGCGCCCTTCAACACTCTGTCCAGGCGGATGAGCGGAGTGTTGCCAATGGTGGATAAGATACCCTGATCCATAATTTCCCTCGTTTTGTGTCTTTGCCTGAGACTTCTATGCGGCTTCAGCGATGCGAGTTGATGCAAGTGACTGAAGGATGATCTCTTTGTGTCCGAAGAGTCTTTCAGACGTGATGCCACGACCGCGACAGTCAGCGACGACTTTGTTTGATTCAACGATCGGCCGCGATTGCTCTGTGTATTGAATTGAAGTAAGAAAAGTCAGCCACGGCTCCTGGCCCATCGCGTAGATGTAGACTTGTTTTGCGTTGAGCTGGCTGACGAGTCTCATCGCTTTAGCGTGGTCCGAACCGGCCAATCTACGCGACTGGTCCATGTTTCGTGGCAATGGACTATTCAGCAACGGCCCGTAGAGCCAACTGAGTGGACCACCTTCACACTCCATGCCGATAAACAGCACGTCCACATCGCCGAGTACGGAATGAACGTGACGGTAGAGACTCGGCTCGATGTTATTGGAATCGGCGGCACACATGATCTTGCGATCTTTTAGTTTCACCATGTAAGCCAGTTTTGACCTGACGTTGAGATCGGCATGTTCGCCGAGGAAAGGAATTCCCGTGAGCTCGCCGCCCTCCAGTTCGATCCTCTCCAGCTCATCGATTTCAATCACGTTCTTAAAGCCGGCTTGCTGGAGAATCAGTTTTAACGAAGGATCGGCCAACCCGCCGCCATTGCTCTTCGGCACGACGACTCTTCGAGCTTTATGTCGCAACTGCAGGAGCGTTTCGAACATGCAGTGGTCCTGATGATTGTGTGTAATCACGAGATAGTCGATCACTTCGGGTAAATCGGAATAGGTGTAGCGCTCGATGCCGTTGTCGTAGCTGTAACTGATCAAGGGATCGAACAGGAGACTGGTTTCGCTCGTCTCGATTAGGATGCAGGCGTGTCCGAAGTAGCGAACTCTTACGTCCTCGCCGTTATAGCGCGGCCGGACCGGCGCCGGTTCGCTGGTGAAGAATGAATGGAACAACTCTTCATCAGCCGCTGGCACGTCCAGTGCTTTTTTGATCGCGTCAAAGGAGTTTGGCGCAGTCTTCATCTGAAACAAATCGTCGAGTGCTGCGGAGCGAAAAGGCACGTGCAGATCGAGCTTGCGTTTGTCGTCGAGGTTGGGTGTGCTTAGCGTGAAAGGACGTTCGTCATGCTCGACCAGTGAAAGTGCGATGCTCTGCGATGCTTCGTTGTAATAACGACTCTGGTACAACAGTGCTTCGATAAACCGCAGCGATGGTTTGTTATTCAAGTCATAGATGAGCTCAATGTAGCCTTTCAACGGCTCAGGAACCTTTTCGTAAAGCGGCTCCAACGAGTATCCGGTGGCTTCGTTTGCCAGCATTGCATTGGTCTTTTGAATCGCTGCGGCGAGTTCTAGCAAAGCCGTGTTCTCTTTGGTTGTTTTCTCCAGCAGCGCCTTGATGGCGGGTGCTTTGCTGGTGTCATAGTTGATGAATGGACCACCTCTCATGGCGGGATTCTTGAGGGCGGCAACGTGAATCTGCGGCGCCGACACGAATGACTGCATGAGTTTGAGGTGTGTGCCGACATACATCGCCGCCGTCGCGGGCGAGATGAGATACGGCCACGCGTACCATTGGTTGAACAAAGGTTCGACTAATACGTTCTGCTTGAGATACATGGCGTTTTTTCGGACAGGAAGTCTCTGTTTAACTTCTGGTTAGCCTGTTAGCGATTAAATCGAGTTGTTGCTGGCTGAGATTTGCGAGGGGAAAGTCAGAGGGGGAGAACTCATTGGAATCCAGTGAGCGGCAGTGGGCAATAATGCCACGCAGGGCCGCCATGAGATTTGCACTCAAACGCTCGATCGTCTCGCGGCGATGAACGTTGTCGCTATAACTGAGGTTGAGGTGAAGTTGACCACCTGACACCGCGCTGGACACCTCAACCAAACAGTTTCGTTGTTGCTTCTCGTTGCGCTCCATGCCTCTTGCAAGCGAACTCAGATTGAAGAGTGAGTCTGACGAAAGCACGTTGTCGAGCTGGCCGAAGTAGTTGAACTTCAGATCGGGTTGGGTTGAGCCACGGTTCAACTTTTTACTCAAGTAGCGCAGCACGCCGTAAACCAGACCGCGATTTGGCACGCGCCGGAGTTGCTCCTTCACGGACTTCAATAGCGCTCCGATGTCGCTCGTGGAGTCAATTTCGACAAGCACGGGAAACAAAGACGTAAACCAGCCCGCAGTACGCGACAGATCGACGTCTTCCCAAAGCTCCTCACGACCGTGCCCTTCCATCTGCACGAGGACCTGTTGCCTGCCGGTCCATTTTTTCACTGCCTCCGCCAAAGCTATCAGCAAGACGTCGTTGATTTGCGTTCGATAGGCTTCGGGAACTTCCTGCAACAACGCGCGCGTCTCTTCAGCATTGAGTGAAACGGAGATCGTCCGGGTCGAGGCAACGGAGTTATCGCCTTCACGATGGTCTACCGGTAATTCCCAGGCCGCGGACTTTTCCGCGTTTGACCAATAGGCCAGTTCTGCTGCGACTTCGTCTTCCTTGCTGTATTGCTCCAGGCGTGTGGCCCATTCGCGATAGGACGTGGTCTTGCTGCCAAAGTCAATCGCAATTTCTCGCTCAGCTTGATCCAGGCCGCGCGCAATGTCTTCGAGCAGGATGCGCCAGGAGACTCCGTCGACGATGAGATGATGGGCCACCAGCAGGAGTCGTTGGGTTGTTTCCGTTTGGAACAACACGACGCGGACCAATCCGCCACTCTCGAATTTCAAGCTCCGTTGCACTTCATTACAGGTGGACTCAATATCACCTTCGCTGATCTCGATAACCTCGACCGGCGTTTCGCCAACAGTTTCCTGCCCGGCGTAACGTTGCGTCCAGCCTTGCTCTGTCTGTTCGAATCGCAGCCGCAAAGCGTCGTGATGCTCAATGAGTGCTTTCACTACTTTGCGCAGGAGATCCGCGCGCACCGGACGCCGCACGTCAAGCAGGAGTGATTGATTGAAATGTTCTTCGGCGACCCGCACCTGCTCGAAGAAGTAACGTTGCACCGGAGTTAACGGCACAGCGCCGGTGAGTAATCCCTGTTCGGCCTGCAAGACCGGCGAACTCGCTTGAGTCTCGGCAATCGCGAGCGCGAGCTGAACAATAGTCTGGTGGCGAAAGATCAACTTCGGCGACAATCTCAGCCCCGATTGATTCGCGCGGGCAACGATCTGAATCGAGAGAATTGAGTCGCCACCGAGCTCGAAGAAATTGTCGTTGACGCTGATTTGAGACCGTCCTAGCACCTGGCACCAGATATCTACGAGCAATTGTTCCGTCCGGTTCGACGGCGCAACAAACGTCCTTTCCGGGTTTGGATCGAGTTCGACCGGCTCCGGCAAAGCCTTGCGATCGATCTTGCCGTTTGCAGTTAACGGCATGCTCTCGAGTAGCACAAAAGCTGACGGAACCATGTGCTCCGGCGCGTTGGCCTCCAGATGTTTGCGCACGTCCGCAAGCAGCGCCTCCGGGCTGGTCCATTCGCATCGCAGATCCGGCATCGAACGGTCCACCTTGCGCCAGCGATCCGGACGCACGCAGTAGACATCGTACAGTCCTGTTTCCTTCAACATCGCCTCTTGTTGCACGGTCACCTCAAATCCACGCATTTCAAGAAGCGAAGTGATCTGTTGCAGGCGATCATCGATGTCGTGAACTTCAAGTACCACCTGTTCGATCTTGTTCCAATCGCTGTCGTCGATGCCGCGCAATACTTCGAGTTCGCTCTTTTGCACGTCGATTTTCAGTAAATCGATGCGTTCGATGCCATGCTCGCGAATGACGTCGGAGACTCGTTGCATCTGACAAGTGAAACGCTCGGTTGTCATTCTCTCCTTGAGCACTTCATCCAGGAGTTCGCTGTCCCGGCTGTTTTCATGCCGGTTTGACTCGAACAACTTCACGACCTGCCGGTCCTGCGCCAGGTCGGCGAATTGTCCGGACATCAACGTAAGATGCGGGTAATAAGTAAATTCCTGCGGGTGGTTGTCAGCAGCCACTCCGCATTGAAAAATTTTTGCGTTGAGACCATAAAGAGCGACGTTCGTACGCAACGTTTCAAACAATGGCGGCATAGGTTCGAATGCGTAGATCTTCGCATTCGTACACTCGCGGCCTACGAAGAGACTGAACATTCCAATGTTCGCGCCGATGTCAAAGACGCAATCGCCATCGTTCAACGTAACGCCATGCTGCAAGTAAATCTTTTCTTCAAAGATCTCTTTGTACATGAAGTTGGTTTCGTTCTTGTTTTGACTTGCCACCAGCATTTGGTTCGGCAGTTCGTGCGCTTTATTGAGACGACCTTCTCTCTGCAAACGCAGAGCGCGCCGTACCGTAGCGGCGCATGAGTCGCCCGGAACCACGTAGGCTACCAGACGCTTTTCACCGGTTGCGTTTGCGTGCGCGATCACTTTGCTCTGCTTGACGGCCTGGTGCCCGCCCAGCAGTACTTCGATTTCGGCCGGATCAACGCGGAAGCCACGCACCTTAACTTGATCGTCGGTGCGACCGAGAAACTCGATGCTTCCGTCCGGCAGGTGTCGGGCCAGATCTCCGGACTTGTAGAGACGCTCACCCGGCATGGTGCTGAATGGATTTGGAATAAACTTCTCCGCCGTCGTCTCGATGCTGTTGAGATAACCGCGCGTGACGTTGGCGCCCGCGAGATGAAGTTCACCTGCAACTCCGAACGGCACGGGATGCAGGTCTTTATCGAGCACATAAACCTGCGTGTTCGCGATCGGATAACCGAGTGGCGCCGTCTTGCTCTCGACCTGTTTGTCGATTGCGAGCGTCATCACGCCGACAGTAGTCTCAGTTGGTCCATAGTGATTTAGCACGCGACATTCCGGCGCAATCTGTTGAATCTTGTCAATCAACTGCCAGCTCGAGGCTTCACCGCCAAGCACGAGACACTTGCGTGGCAGCACATGCAGTGGATCTGAATGCGTCATCAATGCCGCGAGGTGCGAAGGGACGATCTTGAGACAATCGATCTTGTGCTCGCTGAAATAGTCAGCCAGCAAGATCGGATCGGAAGCCGTCTCGCTGGTGATGATATGAAGCGTGCTACCGCTGCACAGCGCAGGGAAGATCACAGTGTTTCCCAGATCGGCGGCCAGCGTCGAGACGAGCGCATAACTCGAGCCAACCGGAAGCGAGAGTCTCTGCACAATCGCATTGAGATAGTTTGTGAGTTGACGATGCTCGACGCCGACGGCTTTAGCGGCGCCGGTCGAGCCCGATGTGTAGATCACATATGCAAGGCTTTCGGGCGGCATGATGGCTTCGGGTTCCCGGTCAATTTCACCATCGATGGCGGTGTCGATATATATCTCAATTTCTACTCCCAACTCGTGCACTCGCTCGCGCCACGGTTCCGTGCTCACTATCGCCCGCATGCGAGCGTCGGACGCCAATTGCTTCAGTCGTTGTGAAGGCTGCGCCGGTTCGAGTGGCAGATAGGCGGCGCCGGATTTCAAGATTCCAAGCAGCGCGATCATCGTCTCGATACTGCGTTTAGTCATCAATCCGACCCGGTCTTCGATACCAACACTGCGTGCTCGCAAGTAACAAGCAAGCTGGTTCGCGCGCTGGTTTAGTTCCCGGTAGGTGATACTTTCCAATTCGCAAACAACGGCAATTGCCTCAGGGTTGCGAGCTGCATGATCGGCAAACATCTCGTGTACACAGCGCCGATCGCTCCAGAGCTCTTCCGGGCCTCGGCCGTATTGCTGCAACTGCTGCCATTCATTGGCGCCGAGAACTGAAATTTCTGCGAGCAACAGTTTGTCTTCATGCGCCGCGATGGTTTCAAGCGCAGCCAGCCACGACTCCGCCAGACGTTTCACTTGCTCTTCGTCGTAATACGCCGCGTCGTAGTGCCACTCAGCGATAATCGAGCCATCGTGCCGGCGCAAACACCTGAGCAACACCTTGAAACGGTTGATGTATGCCAGTGCATATAACAAAGTGAAGTGCAGGTCGCTTACGACCTGAATGGAAGGATTGGCCTCTTCGAACTCAAAACAGAAGGGAATTGACGACTGGGGGCTAAAGAATTCCTGCCAGCGCTCGGCATCAGCAAGCGAGACAGTAAGGTCATTAGCCAGTTCAGGCAGTGTTTGGTTGGAGTAAAGTTGGGCGTTGATCGGCAGAAAGCGCCCGAAGGGGCCAAACGCATCCAAAAGTTCATCGTAATTGCGACCATCGAAAGCGACTCCCACGGAGAGTGATGTTGTGGAACACAAGCGTGAGAGGACTGCATAAAACGCACTCAACAGCGTCGTCGAATATGTCGTGCCGTTCGACAGAGACAAACTCTCAAGCTTTTCTGTTAGCTGAGCGTCGATCGAAAACGACACGGGCGCCACTGGTTGAAACGCAACTTCGGTCTCCGGCCGGCGTTCGTAAGGCAGTGAAAGATCAGTGCCGGTGAATGGTTGCGTGCGCCAGTAGTCGATACCAACTTCAGCCCCGTCGGCCTGTAGCGATTCATTCTGCCACTCGGCGAGATCGGCATACTGAAGCGGCTCTAAGTCAGATTTGTCCCCACGTAGCGACGCGCGATAGCACTCAGCGATCTCGCGCATGAGAAGCTTGAGCGTGGTCGTGTCTGCGCACAGCGATCCAATACTGACGAGCAGCGCGGCTTTGTTCGGCGCCAGGAGCACTCCACTAAAGTGCGCGTGATTGGCCGCCGGACTGCTGCTCAACAGGCGTGCATTGTGTCGCAGGAGATCGTTGAGCGCGCTTTGTTGTTGCGAATCGGGTAGTCCGCTGAAGTCACATTCATCGAGCGAGACTTCCGTATCACCACTTACCACCTGAAGTGGGATAGTCATATCCGGCAGGAATTCGAAAGTGGTGCGCAGGATCTCATGGCGCTCAATCACATTGCGCAGGGCCGTTCGGAGCAGACTCCGATCGAGCGGGCCTTCCATGAGGATGGCACACTGCGCAGTGTAAGGCATGTGATCGCCGCCCTTGCTCAGCGACCAGAGATGCTTCTGTTGCGGTGATAGTTGATAACCTTCAATGACCTGCTGCGACATATAGTCTCCGTTACTATTCAAACGCCTGGACCATAGCCACTACCACTTTGCGTTGGCCCATAAATGGTTGCCGTCCATGGGCCATGAGCATGTTATCGAGCATCAGGACGTCGCCTGCTTGCCACGGAAAGGTGGTTGTCTCCTGACGGTAGGCTTCACGAACGCTCTCCAGCACTTCGTCCTCGATGACTGACCCATCGCCGTAGTAAGCGTTGCGCGGATACTCGCTTGCTTCGTAAGTAGACGACAACGCGGCCCGCACCGACGGCACTAGGCTGGATATGTGAAAGAGATGTGCTTGATTGAACCAAACCCAGGCGCCGGAGATCGGATGCACGACCGCGGCCTGGCAGACCTGCCGCGTGCGGAGGCGATTGCGGCCTAACCATTCAAATTCGATGCCGGCCTCATGGCAGTAGGCTTCAACTTGCGATCGGTCAGTAGTCTGAAAGACGGTGGTCCATGAGAGATCGAGTCCTTCGTCGTAGTTGCGGACGTACATGATCTGCTTCCTGATGAAGCGTTCTCTTATGCGCGGGTCGATACGCACGAAGACTCTGCGGCTATCGGCAATCGGTGTTTCGCCTCCTTGTGCGGCGGGCGTCACACAGTAGAAGAAAATCTTCATCGGCCAGCTACGCGCATAGGCCATCTCGTTGTGCATCGCGATAGTTTGGGCCGCAGGGTATTCGGTTGAGGTGTAGATATTTCCGCTGACCTTGCTGCGTGGAGTTGATTGATAGCTATAGCTCAGCAATTCGTGTCCGAAGGTTTTTACGAAGTCCTCAAACGCGCCGACGTCGCGAAGGTTGAAGTTGCGAAATAGAATGGCGCCGTGTTCGTGTAGCCGGCTCTCGATCCATTCGCGGTTTTTAGACAACCAGGAAGCCCGATTGACGCCATCGATCGCGGGTTGGACCACTAACGGCGGGCTGCCGTCAGGTCCAAAGAAAGACCGTTTGACCAGATCGTCCTTTGCGGTGCTGACAATCCTGCGCCTGACCAGGCCTATAGTTTGTTGATTGCTCATTTTTCAGATCTTTTCTGGGGCTTGTTGGAAAATTTATCGGGAACGAGAGTGGCGCCGAAGTCTCTTTAACCTCTCCACTCGGGATACTCTCAGTCCTTCGGCTTTGCGATGCGCTTCCTGCTTCTCGGCATCTCTGAGGGCCGTGAGGAACGTGCTTAACCTTGCGTCGGGGTGAGTAACAATGTGCGTTAGAATCGACTCGAAGTGGTTGAACATCCTGATGACTGTCGACGGGTTGAACAGGTCGGTGTTGTAAAGCAGCCATCCCGTCAGTTCCGTTTCACTGCTGACGAACGAGAAGATCAAGTCCAGGTGCGAGCCGCCGTTGTCAGAGAACAGGGGGCTGATACTGAGATCCATATCTGACAGATCGAGCGCCGGCGCATTCAGCAGATCGATCTTCACTTGAAACAGTGGTGCGTGGCTGAGTTTGCGCTCCAACTTCAAAGCTTCGACGAGACGGTCAAACGGAACTTCCTGATGCGCATACGCGTCAATCGTCATGCCGCGCACCTGATTCAACAACTCGCGGAACGTCGGATCACCAGAGACGTTGACACGCATCGGTAATTGATTGACGAAGAACCCGATCAACTGGTCTGTTTCTAAACGGCCGCGGTTCGACACGTTCGTGCCGACGACAATATCGTCCTGGCCGGTGTAGTGATGAAGCAGAACATCGAACGCCGCCAGCATCGTCATATACAACGTCACGCCTTCGTGCCTTGAAAACGCGCGCAGTTCTTCAGCCAGCTTCGAGTTCAACGCTACCACCTGTTGCGCGCCGCGATGCGTTTGTTCTGCTCCGCGCGGTCGATCGAAAGGCAGTTCGAGTGTTTCAGGCATGCCGGCCAACTGCCTGGTCCAATAACTCAATTCTTGGTCTAACACTTCGCCCTGCAAATACTCGCGTTGCCAGATCGCGTAATCTGCGTACTGCACCGGCAACGGCGCCAACTCAGCCTGCCTTCCGCCGCGATGCGCCTGATAACGCGTGGCCAATTCGTTGAGAAACACACCTAAAGACCAGGCATCGGAGATGATGTGATGGAACGTGAATAGTACAACGTGCTCATCTTCCGCCAGCCGCAGCAGCTTAACTCGCAGCAATGGACCGTTGGCCAGATCGAATCCGGTTCGGGCTGCCAGTTGCGCGCGCTGTTCCACGTGCTCTGAACGCTCGGCGGCGGCGAGGGCGCTGAGATCTTCGACCTCGAGCTTTAACTCCAGCTCATTGCCGATTACCTGAACCGGTTCGCCCGTCACAGTCGCAAAGCTGGTCCGCAATGATTCGTGGCGGCGAATGATCTCGTTGATACTTTGTTCGAGCGCTTCAACGTCGAGTTTGCCACGCAGGTGTGCCGCGCCGGGACAGTTGTAAAGCGAACTGCCCGGTTCTAACTGCTCGAGAAACCATAGTCGCTGTTGCGCGAACGAGAGCGGCAAACGTCCGTTGCGCGAGACCGAACCTATCGCCGGCAGTTGCAACTGCTGAGCGTTGGCCCGCTCCTGCTCGATGACCTGGGCGAGCGCGGCAACGGTCGGTTGTTCAAACATCACCCGCAAAGGAAGTTGAAGTTGAAACACGTCTCTGATGCATGAAATGACGCGCGTAGCGAGCAGAGAGTGCCCGCCGAGCTCGAAGAAGTTGTCGTCAATGCCGACTCGTTCAGTCTTGAGCACCTGACTCCAGATTCCTGCCAGTATCTCCTGGACCGCCGTGCGTGGCGCAGCAAAACTGCCTTCCGGTTGATAGCACACTTGTTCCGGCGCGGGCAGGGCGCGACGGTCAAGCTTGCCATTGGCGGTCATCGGCAGCGCCTTCAGCATCACGAAAGCCGATGGCACCATGTAGTACGGAAGCGTCTGCGTCAGCAGTTGGCGCAACTCGGCAGCCGTTACTTCCGACGATCGCTCGATGTACGCGACCAGCTCCAGCGTGTCTGAATGAACGCGGGTGGCAATGACCTCGGCTTTCGCCACCGCCGGATGCTCGAGCAGGTGACTGCGAACCTCACTCAACTCGACTCGGAAGCCACGAATCTGCACTTGATCGTCCATGCGACCGAGATAAACCATCTCGCCGTTCGGAAGCAGTTTCGCCAGATCTCCTGATCGATAAATCAACTCTTCGGGTTTGTAAGGATTCGCGACGAACTTTTGACCCGTCAATTCATCGCGATCGAGATAACCACGACTCACACCGAGCCCACCGACACAGATCTCGCCGGGTACGCCTATTGGCAGCAGCCGCAGTTTCGAGTCCATGATGTAAGTGGTCGTGGTTGGAATCGGCACGCCGACGTTGCTGACGTTCTGGTGGATCTCACGCTCGGTGATCTCTTTGAAAGTGACGTGTACCGTTGTCTCGGTGATGCCGTACATATTGATCAGCTTGACGTCCGGATAAGCTGTACGCCACTCGAGCAACTGGATCGGATGCAGTTCCTCGCCGCCGAAAATTACGTAGTGCAGCGACAGTTCCCTGCCCGGATGTTTGAGCGCTTCGCGGGCAAGATTGTTGAAAGCTGACGGGGTTTGATTGAGCACCGTTACTTTCTGTTCTGCCAGCAAGTCGAGGAAGAGATGCGGATCTTTCATCTGCTCTCCCGAGACGATGACCAGTTTGCCGCCGTAAAGCAGCGCGCCATACATCTCCCACACCGAGAAATCAAACGAGTAGGAGTGGAACATGGTCCATACGTCAGTCTTACTGAACTCAAACTGGATTTTGTCGTTCAACAACAGACGCACGACGTTACGATGTTCCACGAGCGCGCCTTTGGGCTTACCAGTTGAGCCGGAAGTGTAAATGCAGTAAGCGACGTTCCGCGGCGCGACGTTACTCGCCGGTCGCTCGATCGGTTGAGTCGAGATCGCGTCTCGATCGCGATCGAGATAGATCACTGATTCGATTTTTGCAGGTGGATTCCAGCGCGCGGTCGTGACGAGATGCGCTGCGCGAGAATCTTCGAGCATGAAGCGCAGGCGCTCTTCAGGAAACTCGGGATTCAGCGGCAGGTACGCGCCACCGGCTTTCAAGATCGCCAGCAGCGTAACGATCATGTCCGCAGACTTTTCAAGGCAAACGGCGACAAGCATATCCGGCCCAACGCCCTGGTCTCGAAGAGAATGAGCAAGTTGGTTAGCTCTCTGGTCCAGTTCGCGATAGGTCAGCAACTCGTCGCCGTCAACGATTGCCGTATTGTCGGGGGTTCTGTCCACCTGAGCTTCGAAGAGCTGGTGAATGGTTTTATCTGCGGAATACCCAGCTTGAGTCGAGTTCCAGGCGCCGAGTTGTTGCTGCACCTCTTCATCGCCGAGCAGCACGACGTCATCGATGGCCCAATCGGGGTTCGCAGTCACCGCTTCGAGCAGCACTTCGAAGTGACGCATCATCTGCTCGATGGTCGAGTCGTTATAGATGTCGCTGTTGTAAACAATCGTGCCTGTCAGGCCGCTTGGGCTGCGCCGAATCGACAGATTCAGGTCATACTTGCCATACCCCAGATTTGTGTCGACGATGCGCGCCTTCGTGTTGCCGATATTCAGCTCGGGGAGTTCTTTATCTTCATACTGGAAGAGAACATCGAACAGCGCCGTGCGACTCATGTCTTTTTCCGGCGCGAGTTCGAGCACCAGTTTGTCGAACGGCGTCTCCTGATGGGCGCGGGCTTGCTCGATGACCTTAGTCACTTGAGCGAGCAAGTCGCGGAACGCTGGGTTGCCTCCGACATTGCTGCGCAACACGAGCAGGTTCGCAATTGGACCAACCATGCTTTCCGTACCCGCTTGATTGCGGCACGGCACACTCGTTCCAACGACGATCTCGTCCTGATTCGCGTACCGGTGCAAGAGACTTTTGAAAGCCGCAAGCACTGTTGTAAACGAATCCGCCGGAAGTTCTTCGATGCGACGCGCGAGCTGTTCGCTGAAAAAGAACGTGTTGCTGGCGGCGGTGTAGGTATGGACGGCCGGACGCGGCCGGTCTTCGGGCAGTTCAAGCACCTGCAATTTTCCGCGCAACTGCCACTTCCAGTAGAACATGAGCGAGTCGAGCACAGCGGAGGAAAATTCGAGCTGCCAGTTCGAATACTCATTGAATTGAATTCGAAGTTTTGGCAACCGCGGCGCGCGACCTTCGCTGCGCGCAGTGTAAATCTCGGCCAACTCTTCGGCGATTATTTTTAGCGATTGGTTATCGGCAACGATGTGATGGACCGTGACGACCAGAAGACATTCTTTCGTGGTGCGGAAAAGCGCTGCCCTGATCGGTAAATCGCTAGCAAGGTTAAACGGCTGTTGTGTCTCTTCAAGCGCCGCGTCCATCACGTAATCGCCGGCAACGGCTGCCACTTTGAGACGCAAACTCCCCTTCGAACTCAACACCTGACGCCCGCGAGCGTTTTCAGTAACGATACGTGTACGCAGGGCTTCATGCCGCTCGACAATCTCGTTCAGACTCCACTCCAGCAGTCCGCTATTAATTTGCTCACTGAGTTGTAGAATCAGCGGTATGTTGTGGTAAGTCGGGCTTGATTCGTAAACGTTTGCCGTCTCGAACTGATCGATGAACCACAGCCGTTCCTGATGATAAGAAAGTGGAAATTCTTTGGCGGTTTCACTAACGGTTGAGATGTTTGCCAACGCGGGACACTCGCCCAAAGCGAGCTCAGAGATGCGGGCGTCAGCATTCGTCACCACATTTTCAAGCAGACGCACAAACCGCTGGGCCATGCGTTCGATGGTCGACGGCTTGAACAGATCCGCGGCGTACATGAAGTTGCCCTCGAATCCTTCTGCGCCCTCCCAAACGTAAAGGTCCAGATCCGTTCGCACCACCGCCTGTCCACCAAAGCTCGCCGGCTCGATGCGCAACTCTCCGAGATCGAGAGACGCGACCGGCGGGTTCTGGTAGACCATCATTGCCTGGAATAGTGGTTGGCGACTCAGATCACGATCGGGCACCAACTCCTCAACCAACTTGTCAAAAGGCACATCCTGATTTGCGTGAGCTTGCAGTGTTGTCTCGCGCGTGCGCTGCAACAACTCGCTGAACTTCAGGTTCGCAGTCAGGTCTGCGCGAAACACGAGCGTGTTGATAAACAGTCCGATGAGATCCTCGATCTCGGGCCGGGCACGTCCAGCGACAGGAGCGCCAACAACGATTTCGTCCTTGTAAGTGTAACGTTGCAACAGGATCTGAAACGCGGCGAGCAGCGTCATGAATGGCGTGACGCCTTCACGGTTCATTAACGCCTTGAGTGACTCGCTCAACTCCTTTGGCAGTACGAAAGTATGCTCGGCCGCACGAAATGTTTGTTGCGTAGGTCGCGGATAGTCGGTTGGTAAATCGAGGGCTTCCGGTGCGCCAGCGAGTTGTTGTTTCCAGTACGAGAGCTGCTGTTTGAGCACCTCGCCATTCAGCCAGTCTCTTTGCCAGGCGGCGAAGTCGCGATACTGAATCTGCAATTCCGGCAAATGCAACGGTTGCTGCGCGGTCAGCGAAGCATACAGCTTCGCCACTTCGTCGATCAGAACTCCCATCGACCAGCCGTCACTGATGATGTGATGCATCGTGAACTGGACCAGGTGTTCCAAATCACTCAGCTTGATCAGGCTCGCGCGCCACAATGGACCAGCAGAGAGATCGAACGGTTGCTGCGCATCAGTTAAGCAGAGCTTGCGCGCTTCAGTCTCGCGCTCGCTCTCAGGCAATGCTGCCAGGTCGTACACTTTGAGCCTTGCCGGTGCGGCAGGATCAATCACTTGAGCCGGTTGACCATTAACCTCGACGAAAATCGTGCGCAGCACTTCGTGACGGCGCACGATTTCAGTCAGAGTTTGTTCGAGAGCAGTGAAGCGGAGTCGACCAGTCAAACGTGCCGTCGCCGGTATGTTGTACGAAGCACTTGCCGGATCGAGTTGATGAATGAACCACAGGCGTTGTTGCGCGAAGGAAGGAGAAAAAGTCTTCGTTTCGCGCGAAACCAAAGCGATCTGAGATGGTCGCGCCGTGCCGGACAGAGCGTCGATCTTTTCTGCCAACTGGGCCACAGTCGAAGCTTCGAACAGCGCGCGCAACGGCAGCTCGACGCCGAAAGTTTTATGCAAGCGCGAGATCACGCGCGTTGCGCGCAGTGAGTGTCCACCCAAATCGAAGAAGTCGGAATGCACACCAACCGGATTCAGATCCAGCACCTCGGCCCAAATCGTCGCGATGGTAGCTTCAGTTTGAGTGCGAGGCGCGACGAACGTCTCTGTAGCCAAAGTACTGCTCACTTCGAGCCTGGCTAATTCCAGACGATCGATCTTGCCGTTGGGCGTCAGCGGCATCGCCGGAAGCGGGATGTAAGTGGCGGGAATCATGTAAGAGGGGAGCCTTTCTTCCAGGTATTTGCGGAGGCGCGGCTCGATATTGCCCGTCAGCGTTGCGCGCAATGGATTGTTGGCGAACCGACGCCAATCACCATCCGCAATCGACCTTGGACCAGGAGTTGACGCATGCCGCTCAGTTGCAGCGTGCGTGAAAACAAGATCGAAACAGTTGTTTTCCGGCCACTCAGACCAGCGGACTTCCAACGAGTAAGGAGTGCTTTCTATTAACTGCCAAACATCTTCGGCCTTGATGCCGGCTTCAATCGTCGTCAAATCATTGGTTAGATCCGCCACGGTCGCATCCGCCGGCGCCTGGCTCAACACTGTCACGGACTTGACGGATGACAGAACTCGCGCGTTAGGCACACGTTTAATCCACAGAGTCTCGTGGTTCTGCTCCGACAACATTTGCCGCACATCTGCAAGCGTTAAGTTCTGCGCTTGCCAATCGTACTCATCGAGTTGCCGGCTCTCGGTTTGGGAACCACCGACATGCAGTGTCACGTCGTAACGAAAGCGCGACATCTCGTTGTCGAAGTTCCCCCGCTTGAGCTGAATCTCAACGCGGCTGATGTTGGGCAAGTAATCTGCAAGCGCCTCGAAGAACGATGGATCGAGTGAGAGCTCTTTCTCCTGGCGCACGTGCTGCCTTACTCGTTGGCGCAGTTCGCGCACCGTCTGTGCTGCAGGAGCGCGTGAAAGTTCGACGGATGTGTGGAAGGCTTCCAGCAGCCTGAGGTTGCGGATGTCACCGATGAAGATCGCGCCACCTTCCCGGACCTTGCTCGCGGCCTGTTCGAGCACGCGCACCAGGTAATCGACGTCAGGAAAGTATTGAACTACTGAGTTGAGAATGACGGCGTCGAATGAACCACCTTCGAGATCATCGAGCGCGTCAGCGGCTCGCTGACTCAGTGAGACTCCGGGAAGATCGCGATTCTTTAGCTGGCCGCGAACGTAGTCGAGAGCTTGAGCAGAGAGATCTGTGCCGCAGTAATAGTCAGTGTGTGGCGCAACACGAAACAGCAACAGGCCGGTACCGCAACCGATTTCGAGGACGCGCTGCGGTTTGAGACTGAGAATGCGCCCCACCGTCTGCTCCACCCATTGCCGCATCTCCTCCGCCGCAATCGGCGCTCCCGTGTAG
>Ga0187894_10002666_pt1 | contig 21018 bp, 23 predicted proteins | sample GBC1701081metaG_FD_136650 | JGI IMG/M metagenome (GOLD analysis project Ga0187894, IMG submission 136650) | White microbial mat communities from a lava cave in the Kipuka Kanohina Cave System on the Island of Hawaii, USA - GBC170108-1 metaG ...
AACGAGAGTGCCCTTGCTTACACCTGACCGCTTAGCCAACGCATCGAAGGTCAATTCTTGAGCCTTGCGGAGCGTCGCGATACGAGCGGCTATAGCCGCAGCTATCGCCTCTTCGGCTGAGGACTCGGGCGAAATTTGTGCTTTTGTATTGACTTTCTTGGTCATTATATTGGTATATCGTCTAGCAACGAATTGGTCAAGGAGCCTCGATCATGGCGACAGTTTCGCCCCACATCGCGCCTGAAGTCTTTGTTCTTGCGCCGGAATTCCGCGCTCTCAGTATTGAGGCGCGCTCCCTCATCAACGGGCCCACCACCGACTTCACAAGCGAAGCGCTTTCCCGTGCTTGTGCATCGCCATGCGCCGAGCCGTGGGCGGAGGAACACCGGGAAGCTTGGCGGCAGGTCTTTCGCGCCTTCGGTGCCAAACCACAGCGAACACCATGCTCAGCGGAAGCCCTCTTGAAGCGAGTGCAGCGTGATGGGGTACTTTCAAGCGTGAACGCCGTGGTTGATCTTTATAATGCGGTCAGCCTGCAGTTTGCGGTGCCAGTCGGCGGCGAGAACGCTGCGGCCTATGCCGGACCGCCGCAGTTGGTGCGGGCCCAAGGCAATGAACAATTCGACACAATTCAGTCTGGTATAGCTGTGCGTGAGAGCCCCGATCCCGGCGAGGTCGTATGGCGAGATAGTGTGGGTGTGACCTGTCGGCGCTGGAACTGGAGGCAGGGTGTACGGACGCGGATCGAACTGGCGACTACGCACATGTGGTTCATTCTGGAAGCGCTGCCGCCGATGCCGGACGCAGCACTTCATCGAGCCGGAGATGTTCTGATGGAGGGGCTCTCGCATCTATCGCCCCGCGTCACCTTCGATGTGAAGTTCCTCGGTACTGAGAAAGCACCCTCCGGCGAAGCCTGATCAAGCCGCCAGACGACTTGCGGGTGTCAACGGTCCAGTCATTTCCGACAGGCGATAGTCTTTGCGGCTTCGACCATTCCGGTCACATATAGCAAACCCCGCTGACCGACGACGCTTGGCGAATAGCCTTCGATTACGGCGCCTACCTCGTCGATCTCAATATTCCCGTACCTGGACAGTGGATAGCGCGTCTCGAAGTTCCGATCTCCGACTTCGAGTTGGTGAAGGTTGAAGGGCTCATCACGATTTGGCCGTATCAGCCGAGCGAGAACAAATCGCCATGCCAATAACCAACCGACACGCCGCAGAATGTGATCGACTTTCCCAGTTGTTCACCGAATGCGCTGTCTCTTACTGCACACGCCGCGCACACGGCGCCTCTCAACATATTGATTTCTTTGGATAGTCGACACTATCCATCATAGGAACTACTCAAACGTAAACCAAAGAAATCCAGCGCATTTCGAATGACACCGCGTGAACTCTCGTCTCCGCCATAGGAAACGCGAAGTACCTTCAATGTCGTCCCTGATCTCTGGGGAACACTCTGTTGCTGCACACGTGGCGCACCCACCGCGCAATTGCGCATGCACATGTTAGTCTGAGGCACGCGCATCGAACTCGGCCAAATCACTTTGGCATTGAGTTGCAGCGTCCCTGGCGAGCTGCACTCTTTCACCGCCGTTTGCACGGCCTACACCTTTCGAAATGAAACGTCTTTCGCCATCGTTCATGTCCGATGGTGCGAAAAAAGGCCGACACTCGACATCTTGACGCTCGTTCTCGATCCGGCAGTTCATCGCCAAGTGTCGGGAAGGACTCAGGTTTTGGGGCCGAGCTTCTCAAAATCATTCAAGCTCTTGCGCGCGCCGCTGCCAGGGAGGATCATCGTAGAGCCGCTGAAGCCGATACGGTGACCAACAAGGCAGATTACGAATGAACAGGACCGCGATCTACGCCAGATTTTCAACTGAGTTGCAGCAAGAGCGGTCAATAGAGGATCAGTTCGCGTTGTGTCGCGCTTATGCCACAAAGAACGGCCTTGAGATCGTCTCTACCTTTGGAGATCGGGCACGATCTGGCGCCTCAATTTACGGCCGGGAAGGGCTCATGAGGCTCCTCGATGCTGCACGAGATCGCCAATTTGACATCGTCCTAACTGAAGCCCTCGATCGTCTGTCTCGTGATCAAGAGGACCTTGCGGGAATCTGGAAGCGTCTAAATTTCCTTGGAATAGAACTCCGCGCAGTCCACGAAGGCACTGCCGATCAGATACAAATCGGCGTACGTGGCCTGTTAGGATCACTCTTTCTGACAGATCTAGCCCACAAGGTGCGCCGCGGTATGGACGGTGTAGTTCGGGACGGCCGCAATCCGGGGGGCCGTGCTTATGGCTACAGAGCAATTCCCGGTAAACCAGGCGAGTTGGAAGTTGTTGAGGAAGAAGCTGAGGTCATTCGTAGAATTTTTTGTGACTATGTGGCTGGAAGCACTCCTCGAGAAATTGCGCACATTCTGAACAAGGAGGGTATCCGGCCTCCTCGAGGCACCCGCTGGACCGCCTCCGCTATTAACGGAAACAAAAAGCGCCACTATGGAATCCTTCTCAATGAACTCTATGCCGGTACCATTGTTTGGAACCGCATACGGATGATGAAAGATCCGGATACAGGCAGACGGATCTCACGACCAAATCCTCCCGCAGAGTGGCGACGGAGCGAAGCACCACATTTAGCGATCGTCGAAAAGGACCTGTTCGGAGCGGCCCAACAGCGTAAGCTTGATCGGTCTCACGACAACCCACAGATCCATCGGAGAGCCAAATTTCTCCTATCTGGCCTGCTCAAATGCGGTTGTTGCGGCGGTGGCCTTTCAATGAAGGACCGTGACCACGGTCGAGTTCGTATCCACTGCTCGACCATGCGAGAGGCTGGTACCTGCTCGAATCGGCAAATCTTCTACATGGATGAGATTGAGAGGGCAGTTCTTGCTGGACTACAGCAGCACCTTAAGGCGCCGCATCTCCTTAAGGAGTTCGCCAAGGCCTACCAAGAGGAACGGCAACAACTCGCCTCGGAAAAGACGAGGCGAAGGAGCCAAGTCGAAAGTCAGCTGGCACAGCTTGAGCGGTCGATTGACCGGCTATGGGCGGACTACGAGTCTGAGAGGGTTCCGGTAGAAATTGCCGGCCCGAAGTTGAAGGAAATGCAGGCACAGCGGAATTTATTCAAGAATGAACTCGCTGGGGAACCGAAGATCGAAAAGGTCATTGGGCTTCACCCTGCCGCGCTTCGACACTACGAAAGATGCGTCACACAACTTCGGACTGTATTTTCTGGAGGTGTAAAACCTGACACTACGGAAGCAGCTGAAGCTATTCGGACTCTTATAGCGCGAATTACGCTCTTCTCTCGTGATAAGGGCTGGTCGATCGAGCTGCAGGGGCGTTTAGCGGCTCTGATGGGCACCCCGAGACTTTACCCCAATATGCGCGTAACCGCGTCGGGGGGAACGATGGTAGCGGAGGAGGGAGTTGAACCCCCGACCCCAGGATTATGATTCCCGTGCTCTAACCAACTGAGCTACTCCGCCCCAGGATCGTGGGGCGATATAGGGTTGCGGCAGGGGGCAAGTCAAGTCATGTGGATGACTTTACGCATTTACTCCCATTTCTATCCCGCGGCCCGCCAAGGGAGCCGATATCATGCCGAAAGCCCCTCCCCCCGGAACCCGTCTCAAGCGCCCGGCGCAGCCGATGCCGGCCTTCGTGAAGGAGGCCCTCGCCAGTGCCGGACTCGCGGCGCGCTATCGGGAAAGGCCGCCCTATCAACGCAACGATTATCTGATGTGGATCAACCAGGCGAAGCTCTCCTCGACGAAGCAGAAACGCTTGGACCAGATGCTGGCCGAGCTCAGATCGGGCGACGCCTATATGGGCATGGTTTGGCGGGCACGGCGAAAGCCTTGATCGAATTCAACCCGCGGGAAGATTCCTCTTGCAATCGCGGGCCAGGCCGTAGGACTTGGAAAACATCAAGATGGGAGTGGCGCATCTCAAAGGAACGCGAGTCACTCACGAAAGCTCATGGCCGGGGGCCTTGTAGTCTCCAAATCCCTGCTCGGGTGTCGCAAATTCCCTGATCTTTTTTCTAAACCTTTGATATCGTTGGGGTGGGGTATTTTTTCGAAAATTCCCTGATAATCGCTGATAATCCCTGATAATCCCTGATATTGCCTGTTGCCACCTTCGGGCTAGCGGTCACCGCGCCGATAGCGCCAGCTCGCGTGGCGCAGGCCCGGCGAAGGTCGTGCGATACATCAGCCGGCGATGGCCTTGGTAATCGTTCACCGCATAATGCTGCGTGAACAGGTTGTCCCAGACGGCGAGCGCGCCAGGGCTCCAGCGAAACCGGCAGCAGAATTCCGGCCGCGTCGCATGGCGCTGGATCTGATCGAGGATGGGGCGGCTTTCCGCTTCGCTCAAGTCCTCGAGGCGCGTGACATAGAGCGGGTTGAGGAACGCCGCGGCTCGTCCGGTCACCGGATTTCGGATCACCGCGGGATGAGCCCGCTCGATATCGGCCTCGGGATCGCCGCGGGTCATCTTGATGGAGGCGCCCGCACGTTCCTTTTGCGGCGGCGCCCATTTCACCCCATAGGGCTTTCCGACATGGATGGCATCACGCCCCTCGAGCAGCTGCTGAAGCGGCTCGGGCAGGGTCTCCCAGGCCAGCGCCTGGCTCACCCAGACAGTGTCGCCGCCATGCGGGGGAACGACTTCCGCCGCGAGCAGCGAGCCCGCCGGCGGCCGCTCCAGGAAGCTGAAGTCCGTATGCCAGTCGCCGCCGAACACACCGCCCTTTTCATCCGCCTCCTTGAGAACCCGAATGACCTCGGGCTCCCCCTCGAGCGGTTGCACATAAGGCAGTTGCATTGCCGGCCCGAAAGCGCGCGTCACGGCCTTGAGCTGATCGAGCGAGAGAGGCTGGTCGCGAAAGAACAGCACCTGATGGCGAGCCAGCGCATCCTTCAGCGATCCCGCCAGGTCGTCGGAAACGGGCTGGCGCAAGTCGATGCCGCTGATCTCGGCGCCAATGGTGCCCGTCAGTGGATGCTCTTCCATGGCACTCATCCTCTCCGTACCTAGCGGTCACTTCTCCGATAGAGCCACAACGTCACGGGTGCCAGCAGCACGGTGAGCGCCGCCGGTGCGGCGAGCGCGAGCAGCACATCGCTCGGGCTCGCATTGCCCGCCATCAGGCCGCGTATGGCGCTCGTCATCAGCGAGACCGGGTTCACATCGACAAAGACGCGCAGCCATCCCGGCATGGTGTCGGGCTGCACCATGATGTTGGAGGCGAAGACCAGCGGAAACAGGAAGGTGAAGCCCGCGGTCATCACCGTCGTCGGCGACCGGATCAGGAGGCCGAGCACGATGAAGATCCAGCCCATGCCGAAGCCGATGGCGATGAGGAGCGCGAAGGCGGCGATGATGCCGAAGACGCCGCCTTCCGGCCGGTAGCCGAGGATGAGGCCGATCGTCAGTATGATGGCGCCGGCGATCACATGGCGCAGCACATCGCCCACCATCAGCCCGGCGAATGGGGCCAGCGACCAGATCGGCAGCGAGCGGAAGCGGTCGAACAGGCCCTTGCCGAGATCGGTCGAAAGACCCATGCCCGAATAGACCGCGTTGAACACGACGGTCTGCACGAGAATGCCCGGCAGGAAGAACTGCAGATAGGCGGAGGGCGAGCCCGCCAGCGCGCCGCCGAACACGAAGGTGAACAGCAGCGTGAACATGATCGGCGTCATCACCAGATCGAAGAGCTGCTCCGGCACATGCTTGAATTTGAGGATCGCGCGCCAGCCGAAAACGAGGGCATTGGAGAATGCCGATGGCGGCCGGGGCGGCGCCACCATGTCGAGCCGGGACTGTGGCGCTGTCATGCCGATGTCGCTCATTGGCCGTTCTCCTTCTTCCGGGCGAGCCTGCCGCTGCCACCGGTCAGCGCGAAGAAGACTTCTTCGAGGCTGGGCGAGCCCATCGAGAAATCGGCAAGCTCGATGCCTTGCGCGATCAAGGCGCTGATCGCCTGATTGGCGGCTTGGGCGCTGCCCGTCATCACCGACAGTTGCGTGCCTTCCGGACTGCGCTGCACCTCGGCGCCCAGATGCTTCTTGAGCAGTCCTTGCGCCTCGTCGAGCCGCTGAGGATCGACCAGCGCCACATGCAGGAAGCCCGAGCCCGTCGCCGCCTTGAGCTCGCGGCTCGTGCCCTCGGCGATCTTCTTGCCCTTGTCGATGACGGCGATGCGCGCCGCGAGCTGATCGGCCTCGTCGAGATATTGCGTGGTGAGCAGGATGGTGACGCCGGAACCGGCCAACGCCCGGATCATCCGCCACACATCCTGGCGCGCATTGGGATCGAGGCCGGTCGTCGGCTCGTCGAGGAACAGCACGCCCGGCGTCACGATGAGCGAGGCGGCGATATCGAGCCTGCGCCGCATGCCGCCGGAATAGGCCTTCACTTGCTTCTGCGCCGCTTCCGTGAGGTCGAAGGTGGCCAGGAGGTCATCGGCACGCGCCTTGGCCCCGCGGCCGCGAAAGCCCCACAGGCGCGCGAGCAGCAGCAGGTTCTCGCGTCCGGTCAGGTCCTCGTCGAGCGAGGCGAACTGGCCGGTCATGGCGATGCTGGCGCGCACCTGGTGCGGCGAGCGCACGAGATCATGGCCCATGACGCTGGCCGAGCCTTGATCGGGCGCCGACAGCGTCGCCAGCATCCGCATCAATGTGGTCTTGCCGGCGCCATTGGGACCGAGGATGGCGAAGATCATGCCGCGCGGCACGTCGAGATCGATGCCATCGACCGCGCGCACCGCGCCGAAGCATTTGACGAGCCCGCGCGCTGCGATGGCGAGCGCGGTACGCTCCCCGACAGGCGGCAAATCACTCATACGCGTTGCATCGTTCATGACGGTCTCGAACTGGATGATGTGCCGGCAGCCGGCGCCGACTTCGCGCAAGCCGAAGGTCGTTGGCTCAACAGAACAAGAGGCTCAGCTTGCGCGGGCGCAACCTCGCATGGCTTGCCGTCTCTTGTCCAGATCAATGCTGGACATCACGAAGCGTCATGCTGACAGGCGGACGCCTCTCAGGCGGCGTTCTTGCGGTAATGCCACACGAAGGCCGGCGGGATATTGGCCATTACGGCTTTCGCCCGCCTTCCGGTGAGGCCGCAGGCCTTCACTTCCGCCTCGGCGAGCGGCGGTGCGACGAAATAGCTGAACTGCACCAGCGAGCCCTGGGTGGTGAGCGACGTCGCCATGGCGCGCGTGATCCCGGCGCGCAGAGCCTTCGGCATGCTTCTGAGCGGCAGGCCGGAAAGGATCTTCGGCACCTTGTCGTACCCGTGCTCCTTCAACAGTTGCGGCAATTGCGAGGCATCCCCTTGCAGGACGGTGACGCCCGGAAATCTCTGCCGGAGATGGCGCACGAATTCCGCATCGAACTCGATGAGGATGAGCTGCGAGGGCTCGACCCCTGACTCGAGCAGCGCCCGCGTGAACGGACCGGTGCCCGGACCGATTTCGACGATCACGTCCTCGTCCTTGGGCGCCAGCGTCTCGACCATGGCCCTGGCCAGGCTCGGCCCGCTGGGCGCCACCGCGCCGACGCCGAGCGGGCGATGCAGATAGCGCTGCCAGAACAGCAGTTTTGATTTTTTCATCTTGGAACTTCGTTACACGATCAGTTCAGCCGTTGAAAGCGCAGCAGCGTGAAGAAACCGAAAGGTTTCAGAGGCCGCTGCTCTTCCAGCTTGAGCTTGCCGCTCACCATCAGCGTCTCGACCGGGAAATCCGGCCGCCAGCCGAGGATATCGGAGAAGCGCGCCAGGCGCTTCTCGACCACCGCGCGCAAGCCCTTGTCGATGCTGAAATGGTTGACGATGACGATATGGCCGCCGGGCTTGGTGACACGGATGAGCTCGTTCATCACCTTGACCGGATCGGGCACCACCGTCATGACGAACATCGCCGTGGCGACGTCGAAGCTGTTGTCGGCGAATTTGAGCGCCGTCGCGTCCATCTCGAGGAGCGCGTCCACATGGCGCAGGCCGCGCTTCTGCGCCCGCTCGCGCGCGCGCATCAGCATGTCCGGCGAAAGATCGATGCCTGTGACTTTCAGGCTGTGCTTGTAGTGGGGCAGCGACAGGCCGGTGCCGACGCCGACTTCGAGGACGCGGCCGTGATATTTGTTGACGATGGAAGTGGCCTGCTTGACGCCAGCTTCGACCACCTTGCCGAAAGTCGCGTCATAGACCGGCGCCCAACGCCGGTAGGCACGCATGACATCGTGATTGTCAATCTCAGCGAGCGCGCGGCGGGCATGGCCCTGCATGGCTCTCTCCTGCTCCCATTTCCCCGATTATGTGACCATGGACAGTGCTTCTGGCAAGCTCCGATTTTCCTTGGGTGGAAAACTGCGGGCAATGAAGCCGCCGCCCAGGACCCGCGCCCCCGGCCCGGTATTTTCATAGAGAACACAGGCCTGTCCGGGCGATACGCCATATTCACCCTCGGCGATGCTGACAATAGAGCCCTGGGGGGCCTGGCGGATCTCGGCCGCGACCGGCGGCCTTGTGGAGCGGATTTTGGCGAAAACCGGCTGCGGCCGCGAATCAAGCGGCTGGCGCCCGAGCCAGTTCACCTGGGCAAGGGCGATGTCATGCCGCAGCAGCGACGCGCGGGATCCCACAATGACCTGCCGCTTTTCCGGATCGATCTTGACCACATAGAGCGGATCGCCCTCGGCGATGCCGAGCCCGCGCCGCTGCCCGACGGTGAAATGGACCGTGCCCTTGTGCCGGCCGAGACGGCGGCCGTCCTCATGCAGGATGTCGCCGGGCTCGGCCGCATCGGGCCTGAGCCTGGTGATGAGATCGCCATAGCGGCCTTCCGGCACGAAGCAGATGTCCTGGCTGTCGGGCTTATCCGCCACCGCGAGCCCGATCTCGGCCGCGATGCGGCGCGTCTCGCTCTTGGGCAGGGCCCCCAGGGGAAAGCGCAGATAGTCGATCTGCTCCTGCGTGGTGGCGAAGAGGAAATAGCTCTGGTCGCGCGCCATATCGGCCGGCGTGAAGAGGTCGCGGTGCCCCGAGCCGTCGGGGCGCGGTCGGCTTTCGATATAATGGCCGGTGACCAGCGCCTCGGCCTCGAGCTCCTGGGCGCGCGCCAGGAGATCGGCGAATTTGACGGTCTGGTTGCAGCGGATGCAGGGCACCGGCGTGAAGCCCGCGACATAACTGTTAACGAAATCATCGATTACCGCCTCGCGGAAGCGGCTCTCGAAATCGAGCACATAATGAGGGATGCCGAGCTGGGCCGCCACGCGCCTCGCATCATGGATGTCCTGACCGGCGCAGCAGGCGCCCTTGCGCCTGACCGCCTCGCCATGGTCATAGAGCTGCAGGGTGATGCCGACCACGTCATAGCCCGCCCGCTTGAGCAAGGCGGCCGCCACGGAAGAGTCGACGCCCCCCGACATGGCGCAGACGATCCGCGTCCGGGCGGGATCGCCGGCAAGGCCTATCGAGCGGTGCACATGCTCGATCAAGGGGTCGATCTGGCTCATGGGCGGATAGATGGCGGCTCCGCTTCCTCTTGTAAACGTCAAATTTGGCCGGATTTGTCCCGATTTGTCCTGATTTGACGCAGTCGCCCGCGAAGATTTGCAAATTGTTCGGAACTGCTTAGCCCAATTTTAAGTGAACCCACCTAGTCTCGGACGCGTCGTTAGTGTGTGTACCCAGTCGAGTAAGGTGATGAACAACGGTCAGTTGCGTCCCCGCGTGAACTACGTCATTGGGCCCGATGGCAGTCCGTTGACCATAGCGGACTTGCCGCCCCCCGGAAACCAGCGCTGGGTCATCCGCCGCAAAGCGGAAGTCGTGGCCGCTGTCCGGGGCGGGCTCTTGAGCCTGGAAGAGGCCTGTGAGCGCTATACGCTCACCGTCGAGGAATATCTGAGCTGGCAGCGCTCGATCGACAGGCACGGCCTGGCGGGATTGCGGACCACCCGCATCCAACAATACAGGCAATAAATCCTAGATAGAGAACAGTATTTTCGGCCGGCTACAAGGCGGCCGACCTGCTTTTCGATGTCGTCCAGGCGAAGGCCGCCGCGATCAGCGGCCCGACGATGACCCATTGCACCAGTGTGAAGGCCGTCTCGATGAGGAGATAGTCCGGAACCGAGGACATCAGGTTCTTGGCGGCCACGGCAAGCGTGGAAAAGCTCCAGGATAGGATGGCGGCAAGCGCGCCAAAGGCAAGTCCGCGCGTGAGCCACGTGCCCTGCCGGTTGGCAAATGTCTTGTCGTAGAGCCAGGCAAACAGGACCGACTGGATCAGCATCGACAGAAGTCCGAGCGGTATCACGATGTCGCTCCGGTAGATGTGCAGATCGGCATAATATTGCGCGAACAGAGCCAGGTGCCAGATGAAGCCCAGAATGAAGCTCGGAATCAGATAGGCGAGGATGGCAAGGCCATAACGGAGCATCATCTTGATCTCTCCTTTTGCCGGTTTCGGGCCTGCTTTTTCGCCTTGGCCGGCAGCGCCTCCACATAGGCGCGCGCCAAAGCAAGCCAGCTGAGCAAGGCCGCTTCATTCAATCCGGTGGCATCGATGCGAACATAACCTTCGATCGGCCGGCCTCTCATCTCCATGGGGCGTGCACCGGAGCGGGCCAGGGCCTCGCCGTAGCGTTCCTTGCCGACACGCAGGAGCAGGCCGCGCTTCGATGCGCCGGCAATCATATTGCCATTGAGCATGAAGCCGATGCCCCCGAACATTTTTTGCTCGCTGAGGCCTTTGGCGGGAAGGGCGGCGCGGAGCTTGTTCGCCAGCGCATCTCCGTCCGCCGCGCTGGCGGGAGCCACCCGCTTCGCGCGGCCATGTCTGCTTTGGGGCATGGGTACCTCAAAGTTACTTGCACTTTACAAGTGACTTCAATACATCACGGAAACGAGCCACTTTCAAGCTGAAAATGAGTAGCTGCGGCGCGCCAACCAAATCAACGAAAGGAGTGGTTGATGTGGCCTGAATTTCGCTCCGCCTGTCCCGTCGCCTCGGCCCTGGACATTGTTGGCGACAAATGGAGCCTGGTCGTGCTCAGGACGATCTTCGCCGGTCGCCATCGCTATGGCGAGCTCGCTCAGATGCCCGAGAACATCGCGACCAATATCCTTGCCGACCGGCTCGAGCGGCTTGAGCACTATGGGCTCCTCACCAAGAGCCCCTATCAGGAAAACCCGACGCGTTATCAATATTGGCTGACCAGGAGAGGCGCCGACCTATTGCCGGTGCTTCAGCAGTTGTCGGCCTGGGCGGGGCGGCACATTCCCGATCGCTGGACGTCGCCACGCTGGTTTAGCGAGGGGAGGCCCGAAGACTTCTATCCGACGGATGAGCCGCAAGGTCTTTGAGACCCCGTCGGGGCTCACGCCGGGTGAAGACGCCATCAGGTCCTCACCTTGGTCACTTTCATCGAGCCTGCGGAATCGTCCAGCGAAAACCGGCCGGTGATCTCTCTCAGATATTCATCGGTCGCTTTCCGGCAGCCGCCCCAATCATGGTAGTCATCGAGAATGATGCTGCCGCCCTCGACAAGCCTGGGGAAGATGCGCCGCAGGCAGGTCGACACCGGCTCATACCAGTCGACATCGACATGGGCGAAGGCCACCGGCTGGTCGATATGCATCGTATCCTGCACCAGGCCTTTGATCAGCGCGACGGACTGTTCTTCGGGCTCTATTCCGAAGCGCCGCAGATTGCCGTGCACGACGTCGTACAAATTCTCCTGGTAGCCATAATATTTGTCGCCGTCGATTCCGACCGATTTTCCTTCCACGATGGTTTGATAGCGATCGTGGACATCGCGTGTGTCCTCTGCCGTCGGCGGCGGGATCATCCCGAACACGTCATAAATGAAAAACGGGCGCTCGGAATTTTTCACGGTCGCGATCAAAATTGCCGAGCCGCCGAGCGCGCAACCGGCCTCGATGAAGGCCCCGGGCAATCTCGCCTCTTCGATGGCGCTGCAGGTATTGGCCAGACTGGCAAGCTTTCGGTCCGACAGATAGGTGAGCTTGCTCGAACGGATGCGCGCCAGCAAGTCGCGCGTCTCACCATTCGACACGGATGACAGCGCATTTGGGCCCGCAATCCGGTTCAGGTAACGCTTGATACGTTGTACGTGCAGCATGTTTCCTCCGTGACTCTCTCGCCGTCCCGGGGGATCCCCTTCACCACGAAATTCTAAAACCGAATATTGTCTAGATCGTGGGCGATGGTGCTTTATCGACCCGGCGCGCCATGATGTCCGTAAGGAAAGGTCCGAGCCGCCCTCTGGCCTCGGCCGAGCCCAGATGGTCGACATAATCGCGCGACTCCACGATCTCGCCGTCGCGCACCCGCATGACGAAGATGCAAGCGTAGGAGAAGCCCTTGTCGGTTTCTAGATTCTCACCCGCGTAATCGAATTCCGCGACGATCACCTCGGGATCCGGCGTCTCGTGGACATTGATATTGACCGGGCTGATCTTGATGGTCTGCCGCGCGGACCTTCGGGAAAAATGCTCCGCCAGTTGCGCCCGACTCGTAAAGCCCTGGCCGCGCAGCGGATCGAAAGGATGCGAGACGTCGGTCTTTTTCGCATAGAGAGCGAGGACGTCGTCGAGCCGGCCTTCGCAAAGGCCATGGACGAGTGCCAGGAAGACGTCGCGCGGACTGCGTTTCTTATTCATGATTTGCCCCATTTTCGTCAGCGTTCCGCTCGACTATACTGGAAATGCTTCGTGATCAGGAAAGGAGGTCTTTGTGATTGTCGCTGTGTCCCATTGGCTGGAGAAATCCGGATAGCGCACTAGCCGCGCTCCTTCCGCTTTCAGTCCAGCCCGAACCCGGCTCCTGCTCGAGCAGCGGCCGTCCGTTTGTTCGTGCCCATAAGGCACAGATGCTGGCAGACACAATGACATCGCAAATCCTCGATCTCACCGATCTCGGCTGGAGCAACCATTTCGCCCGACAGCTCGATCCTGAAGAAAGCCGCCCGTCCGTCCGGGTTATGGCCGTCCATCGCGACCGCCTCCTCGTCACGGGCGTCGGTCTCGATCTCGCCATCCCGCCTTTCACCGCCGATACTGAGGACGATGAAGCCGCTGCCGCGGTGGGCGACTGGCTCCTCCTCGATGCGGCGCTAGCCCGCGCCGCACGTCTCCTCGCGCGCAGGAGCCTGTTCAAGCGCCGCGCCGCCGGCACGGCACGGCGGCTGCAGCTCATCGCCGCCAATGTCGACACGCTGTTCATCGTCTCGTCCTGCAACCAGGATTTCAACATCGCGCGGCTCGAGCGCTATCTCGTCCTCGCCGAGGAAGCGCAAGTGACGCCGGTGGTCGTCCTGACCAAGGCCGACCTGACCGATCGGCCGGAGGACTTCGTGCGCGACGCGGCAAGGCTTCTGCCCGGTCTCCTGGTCGAGGCGGTGAATGCTCTCGACCAGGAGAGTACCGCTTGCCTCAAGCCCTGGTGCAAGCGCGGCCAGACGGTGGCTTTCGTCGGCTCTTCCGGCGTCGGCAAGTCGACGCTCGTCAATACGCTCACGGGTGCCGCCCATATCGAGACACAGGCCATCCGCGCCGATGACGACAGGGGCCGCCACACCACCACCGGCCGCAGCCTACATCGCTTGAGGGAGGGCGGCTGGCTCCTCGACACGCCGGGCATGCGCGAATTGCAGCTCACCGATGTGAGCTCAGGGCTCGACGGCGTCTTCGCCGACATCGTCGCTCTGGCGGAAACCTGCCGCTTCAATGATTGCCGGCATGAAAACGAGCCCGGTTGCGCGATTCTGGCCGCCTTGACCCAAGGCCGCCTCGAGGCCGAGCGCCTGCGGCGCTGGCGCAAGCTCCTCGCCGAGGAGGCCTATAACAGCGAGAGCCTCGCCGAAAGGCGCGCCCGCGACCGCTCCTTCGGCAAGATGGTGAAGAGCGTGATGAAGGAGAAGAACCGGCGGCACGAATCTTGACGTCTGAAGTGTGATGACTTGGAAGGCAAGTTAAAGTGACCCACCTGTTGTCCGACTGAGCCCGTAGGTTCCAAGAAGGAACCCGCCAAAGACGGCGGGTTCCTTGTCTGCCGCCTTCCGCTGGGAGCAGGTCACGACAGACTACTCGAGCATCTCTGAAAAGTAGCCGCCTGTTCAATTCAAAAGCACGTCATACGGAAATCGAGCAAACTCCGAGAGCGAAACCTCCGATCTCACTCCGTTGGCAGTGGCCGGCGCCTGCGCACGGCATTCGCCCCATCCCGCGACGCTCCTCTTGGACCGCGCACAAATAGGTAGTGCTGCCTATTCAAATTTCGCGCCTCAAACCGCAATATCGGTCCGTCAAGCCAATTGACTATGGCCGCACTGTTCTCCCCCTCTACGTCTCCCCGCATCACAGTGCGGCCTTTCCTTCCAGAGCGTGCAAGACCGCTTTTTCACCTTGTCGAGTAAACCAGGCGGAAACGCGCCCACCAGCGGACGTCGGCCAGCCTCTGCAGTTGCTTCGAATTCCTTCCCATTGCATAACGCTGGTCATGTTCGAACGTCGCCAAATTTTTGCCATTCTCGCTGGAGCAGTCGGTGGCGCTATTGCAATCGCGAGCATGGAGGCGTTCTCAGCCACCACGGCGTTTCCGCTCTTCGCGATTCCGTTTGCAACCTCGATCGTCACCGTGCTGGGCTCGCCGAAAGCGGAGCCGGCGCAGCCACGGGCGCTGATCGGTGGCCACCTCGTCTCCACGGTTGTTGGCCTGTTGATCGTCAAGCTGTGCGGCCACTCGCCCTGGGCCGCGGCTTTGGCGGTCGGCTTGGCAATGGCGGCAATGCATTTCACGAAAACATTTCACCCGCCAGCCGGCATCGATCCCCTGGTGGTGGTCGTCAACGACATGTCGTGGGTCTTCCTGGTTGCACCGGTAGGCGTCGGCGTAGTCATGCTCACCCTGTTCGCTTTCGCCTGGCACAATCTGGTCTCTCGAGGCCCCAACAAGAGCGACACCTGGCCGACGCGTTGGTGGTAAGTTCCTGTGTCAATAGCACACAAGCCTCCGACCAACTCCAGCAAGCAAGGCACCGCATCATCCGACAGACCTCCACGGTATGTAGGCAATATTGCCTATTCAAGTCACTCGTGCGAGGTGCCAAATAAGCGTTGGCCGCGAAGCGAAGGACGACATTTTGTGGTTGCGACATGATCAGCCCAGCGAGCTTCAACACCAGCATCGAAGCGCCACACGATGATGAGTCGCGTCCCGAACCGGAGCAATCACCCAGTCAGGTGGAGCCGATCTTTGTGGGGACACTGATATTTATCGTGCTCTCAGTCGTGATCGAATACATCCTCGGCGATTTTGTCGGCTTGAACGCTGGAGAGGATTTTGGCCTCGTTCTCGGCGGGGCGATAATATTTGGCATTTGTGCGGGCATGGTCGCCGGCGCGCTTCACGATTGGAGCAAACGTGCGAAGCATCGCTAGTTGGTATGGAAACCTGTTCCCTTTCATTCTTCCTCTTGTGCGCGGGACACAAGAGGAAAGGCCTTTCAGCAGGAGCAGTCGCCATGGTCCCTTCCGGCGGCACTCCAGGAAGGGGCCCGCGAGCGAGTTTCGTCTCGGCTTGCGGGCCCCAACTTCACCGGCCATGGGAAGCGGCCTTAAGAACTGGGTCTCTATTATTTTTTGGTGGACTGTGCTGGGCTTCGCGTTGGGAATAGCAACGGGGGTTTAAAGGGGCGTCCCGGGCAGAACTGCCTATTCACGGCTGCCGGTGCACAGGATAGTCGTGGCATCACCTCACCTATCGAGGCAGGCCGCATTATCCGTATCCGGTCCCGTGACAATGCCAACATGGGCAGCAAGATAACGGAGGAAATGATGGGCATGGCCAGCCGCCCCATGGAGTTTTGGAAATCCCATTGGCCACGCCCATTGACGCAAGTCGCGCCAACCTCCCTTGCGGCCAATGTGCATCGGGGGATGGGAATACATCAATAGGCAATAACACCTATACCGGGTTTTGGCAGACGAACCATACTCACTGGCAGAGGAGTTTCCCGTTCCGACGGGATTTGGCGCTCCGCAAGGCACGCTACCCTTTGAAGGAGAAGGATGATGGAAGAAAGGACCTTCGCAGAGCGCTGGGAACAATATCAGACACGCTGGGACTCATTTTTCCCATCCAAGCCACTGTGGTTCTGGTCGTGCATTGGCGCGGCGGCCTTGGCGATCATCATCGGATTCACAGCCGGCGGCTGGATGACCCGCAGCGGCGCCGAAAGATTGGCACAACGGGCAGCCGAGGATGCCCGCATCAAGCTGGTGGCGATGACTTGCGTGAGCAAATTCGGCGAAGGCCCAAACCTTCAATTCGAGCTTTCCCAGCTCAAGGACGCCAAAACCTCAAGTCGGCCCAGCCTTCTAGAGAAGGGAGGTTGGGTGACTCTGCCTGGCATGAACGAGCCTCTCGCGGCAGCGGCAATCCTGTGCGCCGATGAACTCATGAGGATGGATCTTCCGCCAGCTCCAATTGCAGGATCGCCCGGTGAACCGAGCACTTGATCACCACGCCTGTGGGTAGCCCTGCCTATTCCGATCGCCACCCTCTGAGGTTACCCTTTTGTCACTGTGCCAGCCAGATATCCGGTTCTTCGATGGTCCATTTAGCAAATAACAATCCACTCAGCAAAGGAATGACCTCTCAAGCAGCAACCGGTTTGATCGAAAAATTGTGCGAGCAGGCGCAATTCTTTTCCAACAATCTGGCGATGGGGTTGCCGGCCGTCATTGCCGAAAGGGAGCGACTGGAAAAGATGCCTGCAAGGGCCGAACATCAGCCCAGATTGGCGTTCCTTAGACGAGATCAAGAGACTGCACTTATGGCGCCGGTCCGCCTTGAAATCTATCAGCTGGAGCTTCGCCGACATCCCCCGTTCTGTCCCTATTGCTGGATGCTCGACGGTCGGCGCATGGCCCTGAAGCCGACCCTTGCCATGGCAGAGGCTCTCGGCTGTGACGTATGCGGCAGTACGTACTGAATGGGCGGTATTCCGGAGAATTCCGTTTTGAGGAGAGCGAAATCGTCTCCTGCGAAATCCGCTTCGTGTGGATACCGGAACGACCTCGCCTGCAGTACAATGTACCGTTCGGACCCGACGGACGGTACATGGAGACGCCTCGCTGTCCTGACTCGAATCCCCGGAAGGGAGGCGTCTCCACTCATCAATGGTCTCCCGCGCCGAATAAGAATCGAAATAGCGGCATTGGCTCGCGTGTGATCCGTCGCCGCCAGGCTCCCTCTCGGTCTCACTGTCTCGTATTCCTCCGCTGAAGACCCCTCCCGCAAGCCGCAGTTCGACATTCAAGAGACCCAGGCTCTCTCAAGGACATCAGCATGAGAAACCCTCATTCAATGTCAGTTCATCCGAGCAGATGAACTGCCTGACGAATTCGCTTGCTGGACCAATGGGTAGCGCTGCCTATTGGCATGCGCTCTTGCTGTCCGCAAAATGGTCTGCATCTGCTTCCAGCAGAAGTGATGACGTGGTGCCCGTATAGGAATTCGCTTTCGAGAGCGTGCGCTGGTCCGCAAACCACCTATGGCATGAGGAAAACGCGGTATGATGGAATACGATCCGGCGGAGTGGATCCGCGATGCCGTCGCCGCGATGTTGTTAGCCGCTGCATTCACTTATGCGATTAACTCCTTTTGGAACCGGCGGCGATGATCGACAGGTCTCAATTTCCTGATAAGCAAGCTTCGCAACACCTGTCCTCGATCACGGTTCGAGCAGGCCATCAGGCGACGGCGCGATCCCTCAGCGCAGTCCCCCGCCATCATGCATTTCTTCGATCCGCAAAGCCATCTTGATCAGTTGCGAAAGGCTCGCCACTTCCATCTTGGCATGGATACTCGCGCGGTGATGGTCCACAGTTCTTATGCTGATCGAAAGAGTCGAAGCGATTGCAAGGCTTGAATACCCGTCGGCAACAAGCCGAAACACGTCTCGCTCCCTCTTTGTCAGGCGATGATACTTTTGCAAGACTTCAGCCCGCTTCTTTTCCGTCATCTTGACCTTCGCCGCTCGATTCACTGCCGACGAAATAGAAGATACGAGCTTTGCATCGTCGATTGGCTTTTCAATAAAGTCGAAGGCACCTTCCTTCATGGCACGGACCGCCATGTCTATGTCGCCATGACCGGTTATGATGATCACGGGCAGCCCAGGTTCCTTCTTCGCCAGAAGGCGTTGTGCCTCCAGGCCATCCATGCCCGGCATACGCACATCAAACAGCACACAGCTCGGTGGATTGCCTGCAATACCGTCAAAGAAGGCCTTCGCACTTTCATAAGTCTCGACCGTATGGCCATAGGTTTCGAGCAGGGCCTTGAGCGAGGCCCGCACGGCCGCCACATCGTCGACAACAGCTATTCGAGCATTGTCACTCAATCTACTCACACGTGCGCAAGGTGAAGGTAAAGCAAGTCATGTTCGGAATACTTTCGTCAAGCCATATATCGCCTCCGTGGGCAGCAACAATGCTGCGGCATAGTGCGAGGCCAAGGCCCAACCCATCGTCTTTCGTCGTAACAAAGGGTTGGAACAGGGATTTCCGGAGCTCAGGAGCTATCCCACCCCCTGAATCGAATAGGCTGATCTGCACATAGTCGGGGTGTGACTGACTATTTGCCACCGAAAGCACGATGCTTCTCCGACCTTCTTCCTTGACTGCAACCGCATCCTTGGCATTGCGCAGAAGATTGATCAAAACCTGTTGAATCTGAACTTCACTGGCCCATACCGGCGGAATTTTCCGCGGCAGATCCAGAGACAGCTGAATGCCGGAGATTCTCAGCTCCGCCTCCATCAACGCCACACTCATCGAGATAACATGCCTGAGGTTGGATCTGCGAATCCGCTTTTCACCTCGCCGCAGAAAGTTTCGTGTTCTGCGGATAAGTCCTGCGGCATGATCGACTTGGTCGACCGTATCATCAAAGAGCTGCTTAACCTTGATAGGGTCGATACTCTCACCGGACAGAACGCGCTGCAGCGCGCGCATATACATCTTGATTGCCGAGAGAGGTTGGTTGAGCTCATGCGCGAGGGCGGTCGCCATCTCGCTGACTACCGCGACACGGGAAGCATGGAGGAGAAGCGATTGGCTCTGGTTGAGCTGCTCCTGGCTCGCGGTCAGAGCTTCCTTGAACAAGCCGCGCTCGTGCACGGTGGTTCCGAGCACAAGTCCGGTCACCGAAAGGGACGTCATAAGGAGTTGCAGTTCGGTCGCTGTGGAGGGTGATATTTCGCGCCAATAGATCATAATCATCATGCTCGCGTCGGTGATCAGTACGCTGAAAATTGCGCCGTTAAGACCTAGAATGACGCTAAGGACGACCACTGGTATGAACAACAGGTAGAAGAACTTGAAATCGTCGGTAACGTCCAGTCCGAAAACGAAAAGTGAAATGAGGACAATCGAAGGGATGGCCACCGTCAGTGTGAGGGCATGTCGGTAGACGTATTCGAGAACACTCTTGTCGCGCAGAGCAAATAGGAATACGGGGGCGACCGTCAGGATGCCAATCGCGTCCCCGACCGCAAGCGTAAACGCCGACGATAACAATTCCGTAATCGGGATGTTCCGTATCAGCACCGCCAGGCTCGCCTGGGTTCCGGCAAATAGGAAGGCGGCAAGTAGGGTAAGCGAAATGAACCTTACGAGAAAGCGTACCGAATCGTGACCGAAGTCCTCGAGCCATTTGCGAATCAAAGTGCCTGGTGCCGCATAGGCTAACGCATAGCCCAAACTGGCTGGCAGCTCGACGGTCAGGAAGGGCGCCGACCGCGTTGTCCAATCGGCAACGATGTGACTTGCGATCGAAAGAACGATAATAGGTCTGCCGAGAAGAACGCTGGCAGCCACTGTAAGACCTGTTTCGGGACTCCATGGCGATGCGGCCAGCCTTGCCAGTGGATAGAAGTTCGTAACGCCGTGCAGGATCACAAAGAAAATGAAGTATAGATATGACAGTACGGCCCGGCGGGTTGTCGCCCGGCGGAGAATGGCGCTGGTGTCGAGACCGCGCAGATGAGAAAGTCCGGCGGACTTTGTGGCAAACCACCTCCGCATGCGCCCAGGCGACCAACTGTTCCACGGCGGGTGCATCAGCAAGAAAGTATCCTCGTGTCGAAGTATCGATGCCGATTCAGGGACTCTCGCAATACTCCAAGTTCGGTTCGAGACGGCGCGCAGCGCCATGCTGACCGACCCTAGCCTACTGACCGAGCCTATCCCATGGAAGGAGCCTAACGCATGGGCAGTTCTACCTATTTGATCGGCTCGCCCCATGTGCCAGAAACGGGGCGCGGCAGTCACGCTGCTGAGTCGAGCCTGATTGGAAACCATCTGACCGACTCACCAAGATCGAAGCATGCCGAGGACTTCGTGCAATCTTCATTGCGACTATGACTTTCAGTGATTGCATAGCGGATGGCGACGCTCCAGGGCCCGCAAGCATCTTTCCCTTCCGCTTGCGGGCCCCTGTTTGAACCGGCGGTCCTATTCAGTTCTCGCGCAGATCTCTGGGAGTTATGGATAAGCGGGCGCAGCGCTTTCGACAAAGCCGCTACTGTCATGACTCTGACGCTGGTTCGCACGGGCCATGATGCCTCTTGACATCGCGGGCCAAAGGGTGATTTGGAAAATATCAGAGTTGGAAATGTGCCCGGAGTTCATGGCCGGACTTGATCCGGCCACAGCCGCTGCCGGGCACATTTGCATTTTACTGCCCGTTCTTGCTCTCCCTCTCCAAAAGGAAACGTCACATGACCAGCACGCTTTGCGAAGGCAGGGCCCCCGGCCGCGTCATCGCGCCATGGCTGGTGAAGATCGCCGAGCTCTTCGGCATCATCGTCAAAACCCTCCTGTCGATGGCGGCATCTGTCGGCAACAACGGGCATCCGTTGCCGGAAAGCCGGGTGGCCGGGT
>Ga0187894_10002667_pt1 | contig 21017 bp, 20 predicted proteins | sample GBC1701081metaG_FD_136650 | JGI IMG/M metagenome (GOLD analysis project Ga0187894, IMG submission 136650) | White microbial mat communities from a lava cave in the Kipuka Kanohina Cave System on the Island of Hawaii, USA - GBC170108-1 metaG ...
CTCGCCGCGCACGCCCAGCGGCCTCACCCCCGTCAGCGTCGTGCGGACCAATGTCGTGCCGGGCACGGCGCGGTTCCTCCATCGCAGGGCGCTCGTATCAGTCTACGCCTCAACGCGACGGCATATCCCCGCTGCACGTGATTGTAGGCGGCCAATTATGGCGTCGGTCGGGCAACGGTGAATCTGTCATCCCGAGCGCAGCGAGGGATTTCCTGAATGGGGCCCACGGCGCCAATCGCAGGAGATCCCTCGCTGCGCTCGGGATGACGAGCTCTCACAGCTTCTTCGCCCACTCCCGCAGCACGAACTTTTGCACTTTGCCGGTCGAGGTCTTGGGCAGTTCGCGGAAAACCACCGTGCGCGGGATCTTGAAGCCCGCCATGTTGGCGCGGCAATGGGCGAGGATGTCGTCTTCGGTCGCTGCCATGCCCGGCTTCAGCACGATGAAAGCGCACGGCGTTTCGCCCCATTTCGCGTCCGGCCGCGCCACCACCGCCGCATCCAGCACCGCCGGATGCTTGAAGAGGACACTCTCGACCTCGATGGTCGAGATGTTCTCGCCGCCCGAGATGATGATGTCCTTGGAGCGGTCGCGCAGCTCGATATAGCCGTCGGGATGCATCACGCCGAGGTCGCCGGAGTGGAACCAGCCGCCGGCGAATGCGGCCTGCGTCGCGCTGGGATTCTTGAGGTACCCTTTCATCACCAGATTGCCACGGAAGAAGACCTCGCCCATGGTGGCGCCGTCCCGCGGTACCGGCGCCAGGGTGGTCGGATCCATCACCGCCACCGCGTCCTCGGCCGCGTAGCGCACGCCCTGTCGTGCCTTCAACCGGGCACGGTCGGCACTGGCCAGGTCGTCCCAGTCATCGTGCCAGGCGCATACCGTCGCCGGTCCATAGACCTCGGTCAGGCCGTAGACATGCGTGATGTGGAAGCCGCGCTTTTCGACGGCTTCCAGTACAGCGGCCGGCGGCGGCGCGGCCGCTGTCATGAACTCGACCGTACGCTCCAGCGGCCGGCGTTCATCGTCGGTGGCGTTGATGATGAAGCCGAGGATCACCGGCGCGCCGCACATGTGCGTGACGTCGCTGTCGGCGATGGCATCGAAGATGGTCTTCGCATTGATGCGGCGCAGGCAGACGCTGGTGCCGGCGACCAGTGCCAGGGTCCACGGAAAGCACCAGCCATTGCAATGGAACATCGGCAGGGTCCACAGATAGCGCGGATGTATGCCCATGGCCCATTGCGTGGCGTTGCCGTAGGCCGACAGCGTCGCGCCGCGGTGGCTGAAGACGACGCCCTTGGGATCGCCTGTGGTGCCCGACGTGTAGTTCAGCGTGATGGCATTCCACTCGTGCGCCGGATACGACCACGTGAAGTCGGCGTCGCCCTCGGCGATGAACGTCTCGTAGGTCGTGGTGCCGATCGGCGCGCGGTCGTCGCACTGCTCGTCATCGATGTCGACCACCAGCGGCTTGACCTTGGCCTGCGCCAAGGCGTCATTCATCACGCGGTGGTATTCGCGATCGACGATCAGCAGCTTGGTCTCGCTGTGATCGAGGATGAACGCCAGCATCGCCGCATCGAGCCGCGTGTTGAGCGAGTTCAGGACGGCGCCCACCATCGGCACGCCGAAGTGTGCCTCGTACATCTCGGGCACGTTGGGCGCCATGATGGTGACGGTATCGCCCAGCCCGATGCCGCTTTTCTCCAGAGCCGAGGCCAGCTGGCGGCAGCGCGCGTAGGTCTGGCTCCAGGTGTAGTGGCGTGGCCCGTGGATGATCGAGAGCTGGTCGGGATAGACGCTGGCCGAACGTTCGAGGAACTGCAGCGGCGTCAATGGCGCGAAGTTGGCGGGGGTGCGATCGAGGTCGCGCTCGTAGATGTTGCGCGGCATCGCCGGCGGGTGCTTGCCACCGGCCGGTCGTGCGGATGGCACGCGACCCACGGCGGGGCGCACTTTCACCGATCGGCGCGGTACCGTCGGACGTCCCGCCGGTACGGCTGGCTTGCGCGGCGGGACAGGCGCCTTGGCGGTGGCGCGCCTGGCTGCTGTCTTCTTTTTGACTGCCACTTTGGTCGACTTGCGCGTGGACGCCTTGCGGGCAGCGCCGGTGCCCTTCTTCGGCGCCTTCGTGCGCCCGCTCTTGCCGCTTGCCTTGCCCCTGGCCATGCCTGCCGATCCCCACACAAACTCGACCGGCCGGCAATCTTGCACAAAGTCGTTACATCGGCCAGCCGCCGCGTGCGTTCCTAGGGACGCGGTGGGACTTTGACGGACGGCATGGGTCGGCGGCGCTGGCGTGCAATCGTGGACAAGGCGCGATCACGCAATTCCATCGGTGCGGGCTTCTTCCGGCGCTCCTGGCGGGCGGACCGGGGCGCTGGCAGCGACATGCGTCTGGTGAGCGCGCCAACGGCGGCTACGACCGGGGGAAACAGTACAACCATCACCGCCCAGATCAGCAGCTCCGCGATGATGAAATCGACAAGCATTTCTTTGTCCTGCCTCTACGTGGGAAAACGCGCAGGACAGAGTGTGGTTCCGAGCGCGCTGCAGTGCTCGCCTGAGGTGTGCTAATATCCGGAGCTTGTCGGTCGGGCTGCTTTGGGGGAGGCAGTTGTGGTCGCTGACGAAAAGCCAAAACGCGCGCAGGCGATATGGGCTGCGCCGACGTCTGTCTGGTGGGTCGGGGCGGTGGTCACAAGCACCTGGCTTGGCGCTCATGTGATTGCCGAGGGATTCACCGTTTCGTGGTGGGCCGTTCTGGCGGGCATCTTTTTCTTTACGGCGCCGCTGTTCCCTCTCATTCGACACGATCGAGGACAGGCGTTGCTTGTCGGAGCGTTCGCGGCGTTCTTCTGTTTGATGATGTTGGAAACCTATCTGGGGTACACGGGGCTACGCTACGGGCCCATCGGGTCCAGCCAACGCAGTCTGCAAAGTACTGACGAGATCATCATCCGGGGCCTCTTGTTTCTCTACCACGACGTCGCCGCCTATGTGCCCATCATTACTTTGATCGCCAACGTGGCGTTGTATTTCGGCGTTCCGTTTGTAACCGGAAATGGCACGATCACCCGCATTGCGCACTACATTGCCGGTGTTGGACTCTTCCTTACCGTCGTTCTCGGATTTCCATTCACCAATTCGCTTGATGCCGGGCACGTGGGGCTGCAGCGGGCGATCCTCAACGCAAGCGCTGCGCTGCGGACCTTGGGCAGCGACCGGCAGGCTGTCGCCCAACTCAGGGAGGACATCGCTGCCCTGCAGGAGCTGGAGGCGCTCCTGGGTAAGGACAAGATTGGTAATGTCGAAAGGGAGAGGCTGGTCGCTGCCATCCGCAAGCTTGCGCACTTTGGTGTCGATCTGGCTGCGGCGGAACGCGAAAGAAACATCATTCGCCGGCAGCCGGAGACTCCGTCGGAAGCCGAACGCTATCTGCGGCAGGTCGCGCCGCCGCGGCGCTATCCGGACCGTCGCGAGCCCAGGTCTCCACTGCCGTCGTCGCCAAGCCCGTCACTGTCGGTGACGGCGAATGATGTCGTCAATGCCGGCAAGCTGAACGATGAGAAAGCGAGTCTTGCCGCCATGAGCGAAGAGTTGCGGCATCGGCGCGACGAGCTGCTGCGGAGCCTCCGCACCCTGGTGAGCGGCGTGGTCAACGAGGATTCAGTGCGCCAGGATGTTTCCTATTGGGCGGTGGAAAACGTCGTGTTGGTCATTGCAGCCCTGCGAACAGCGGAAGCGCTCGACGAGCTGCTGAGGTGGGCTGCCGATCTCGAGGCCCGGCTGGCTCAGCGTCGTCAAGGCAACGCACAGCTGCGCAACGAAATGACGGCCTACGAAAACGCGTTGCTCGAGCAGCGTCGGAGTGATGCCAGCTGCTCACAGCTCATCGCAGATCTGCTGCCCTACTTTGACTCGGTGAGCGGCCGTCAGTTGCTGGACCGTATCGCCGCCGACAGATCGCGGGCATCAGGCGTGCTCAATATCGAGAAGCTGCCGGGCAAGGAGCCCCCGGTCCCTCGCGTGTCGGATGACCAGGTCAACCATGCGGCGGTGAGGCAAGCCGTCGACGCGCGTCAGGTTCAGGAGGGCATACCGCCAGCAAAACTCAGGGCGTCCGATCTGCAGAAGGCGCTGGTGGGCCAGAAGGAGGGGGCTGCCGGAATCATCATGCCCCTTGTCGAGGCAGCGTGCCGGCGCGGCATGAAGTCCGTCGAGGTGTTCGCTTTCTTTGAAGACGCCAGTCGCGAACTGGCCACGCGTCCGCGGTGAATGCACGGTGATCGAAACCCGCCACCAAGACGTGGTGGGAGCGCATTTCCCTCGCTGTCAATCCAGCTTTACATTCAGCTCGCGCAGCAGCGCCGTGAAGAACGCGGTGTCGTCCGCGACCTGGCGCACGAAGACATCGTGCGGCTGATGCTCGGCGCGTTGCGCCACCATCAACAGCTTCTGCTGAAGATCGGGCGATTGCGCGATCTTGCCCAACTCGGTCGACAGGCGTTCGACAACGTCCCTGGGCATGCCCTTGGGGCCGAACAGGCCGAACCAGCTGCGTGCGCGGAAGCCCTTGAGGTCGAGACCAAGCTCGTCGGCTGTGGGCGTGTCGGGAATGTCGGCCATGCGTTCTTTGTCGGCGACTAACATGGCGCGCACCTTGCCGGCTTTGGCCTGGGGCAGGAAGGAGGGATCGAACACCATGTGGATGCGGCCGCTCATGACATCGCCGACGGCGTCGACGATGGTCTTGTAGGGCGCGTGCTGCATCTGGATGCCGGCGGTACGCGTCAGCACTTCGCCGGTCAGGTGGGTGATCGTGCCCAGGCCGGAGGAGCCGAACCAGTACTTGCCAGGGTTGGCCTTGGCGAGCGCAACGAACCCGGGCCACGTTTTGACGCCCAGTTCGTTGGTGAGTGTGACCACCAGCAGCGGCGTCGACAGGCGCGCGATCGGGGTAAGGTCGGCGGGATCGTAGTTGGTCTTGCGCACAACCGGCGTAATGGCGAGCACGGCGGTCGGTGCCAGCAGCAGGGTGTAGCCGTCGGGTGGTGCGCTGCCCACCATCTGGGCGCCGACCCCGCCGGATGCGCCCGGCTTGTTCTCGACGATGACCTGTTGCCCCAGTACCGGTGACAGTTTCTCGGCGTAAAGCCGCGCTACCTGGTCGGCCGATCCGCCTGGTCCGTACGGCACGACGATGCGGACCGGCTTGTTGGGGAAATTCTGGTGTGCGGCGGCGGGTACCACGGCGGCAAACAGGATGGCGACGACGCTGACGGCAACTTTGAGCACGCTTTCCTCCCATCGCGGCATTTCGCGCCGGCAAGGTACCATTGCCGATTGGCGCGAGGGCCGCTAAGCGTGAAGACAAGGAATGCCAAAGAGGAACGCCATCATGGCCGTGGGTGACATCTACCGTGCGCTGCACGCCCGCTCGCTCGGCGATCGCGAAGGCTTCTGGCTGGAGCAGGCCACCGCGATCGACTGGTATCGCCGGCCCGACCGCGCGCTCGACGACAGTGTGCCGCCGTTCTACCGCTGGTTCCCGGGCGGCGAACTCAACACCTGCCACAACGCGCTCGATCGCCATGTCGATGCCGGTCACGGCGATCGCCTGGCACTGATCTACGATTCGCCGGTCACCGGCACTCAGCGGCGCTACACCTATCGCGAATTCCGTGACGCCACGGCAGAGTTGGCCGGTGCGATCGCGGCGCTGGGTGTCGGCAAGGGCGACCGAGTCATCATCTATATGCCGATGATACCCGAGGCGGCGATGGCGATGCTGGCCTGCGCGCGGCTGGGCGCCATCCACTCGGTGGTGTTCGGCGGCTTCGCGGCCAAGGAACTTGTCTCGCGCATCGATGACTGCGCCCCCAAGCTGGCGCTGGCGGCCTCATGCGGCATCGAACCGGGCCGCATCGTCGAATACAAGCCGCTGCTCGACCAGGCGCTCGCGTTGGCCAAACACAAGCCGGCCCACAGCCTGATCCTGCAGCGGCCGCAATGCCCGGCAACGATGGTGGCAGGCCGCGATCTCGACTGGGCGACATTCGTGTCCGGCAAGCCGCATGCGCCGTGCGTGCCGGTCAAGGCCACCGATCCGCTCTACATCCTCTATACGTCCGGCACGACCGGGCAGCCCAAGGGGGTGGTGCGCGACAATGGCGGCTACTGCGTGGCGCTGCACTGGTCGATGAAGAACCTCTATGGCATCGCACCGGGCGAGGTGTGGTGGACGGCTTCCGACGTGGGCTGGGTCGTGGGCCACAGCTACATCGTCTACGGGCCGCTGATCTACGGCGCCACCAGCATCCTCTACGAGGGCAAGCCCGTCGGCACGCCCGACGCCGGTGCCTTCTGGCGCGTGATCGCCGAGCACAAGGCTGTGGCGCTGTTCACCGCGCCGACGGCGTTCCGCGCCATCAAGAAGGAAGACCCCGAGGGCAAGCTGCTGAAGCAGTACAACCTCGCGCACTTTCGCACGCTGTTCCTGGCCGGTGAGCGCGGCGATCCGCCGACCATCGAATGGGCGCAGCGCATGCTGGGCGTGCCGGTTGTCGATCATTGGTGGCAGACCGAGACGGGGTGGGTGATCTGCGGCAATTTCGTCGGGCTGGAGCCGATGCCGGTCAAGCCGGGCTCGACCTCAGTGCCGGCGCCGGGCTGGGACATCCAGGTGCTGGATGCGGCGGGCAAGCCGGTGCCGCCGGGCGAGATCGGCGCCATCGTCGGCAAGCTGCCGATGCCGCCGGGTACGTTTCCGACGCTATGGAATGCCGATGACCGCTTCCGCCAAGCCTACCTGGCGGAATATCCCGGCTACTACAAGACGGGCGATGCCGGGTTCATCGATGCCGATGGCTACGTGTCGGTGATGACCCGCGTCGATGACGTGATCAACGTCGCGGGTCATCGCCTGTCGACCGGACAGATGGAAGAAGTGCTGGCCGCGCACGATGCCGTGGCCGAGTGCGCCGTGATCGGCGTCGCCGATGACCTCAAGGGGCAGGTGCCGCTGGGCTTCCTGGTGCTGAAGGCCGGGGTGGAGCGGCCGCATGGCGAGATCGTCGCCGACGTCGTGCGCATGGTGCGCGATCGCATCGGGCCGGTGGCGTTCTTCAAGACAGCGGTGGTGGTGGCGCGGCTGCCGAAGACCCGCTCGGGCAAGATCCTGCGTGGCACCATGCAGAAGATCGCCGATTCGCAGGCATTCACGCCGCCCGCCACGATCGACGATCCGGTGATCCTCAATGAGATCGGCGAGGCACTGAAACCGGTGGGCTACGCGCGGAAGTAGCTTCCGTCATCCCTCGCTGCGCTCGGGATGACAGGCCGCTTAGCGGCGGCGGTACTGGCCGCGCGGCGGGCCGCCCGTGGACATGCTGCTGCGCTCGTCCTTGTGGCGGAAGATCAGCCGCCCCTTGTCGAGATCGTAGGGCGACATCTCGACCGTAACCCGGTCACCGGCCAGCGTTCTGATCCGGTTCTTCTTCATCTTGCCGGCAGTGTAAGCGATGATCATCCGGCCATTGTCGAGCTGAACGCGATAGCGGGCATCCGGCAAAATCTCGGTCACAAGACCTTCAAACGGGACCATTTCTTCTTTGGCCATGGGCAAACCTTGTCTGCGGCGTTTGATCGGGGCATTTCCGTCGCGGCGCCGAACGGCGGCGGTGGGCGCCGACGCCTCGACAATCACGAAAGCTCATGATGCGGCGAGCAAAACTAGTCCGTCCATAGCCCTGCCGTATCGCGAACCGGGCTATGCTCTAGCGGTTTTGGCCATCGGAGTACAGCCACATGGCGCGCCTTGAAGACCTGACGCCGGCCATGCGCCAGCGTCTAACGGAGCTGGATAGTCCGAAATATGACACAAGCCCTTTCGTGACCGGCGGGCCGCTGGCCCGGCGGCGCGTGGCAATCGTGACCTCGGCGGCGCTGACGGCGCGGGGTGAGCGCCCCATGCTGCCGGGTGAAAATATATTCCATGAACTGCCGACATCGCTGGCGGCGGGCGACCTGGTGATGACGCATGTTTCGGTGAACTACGATCGCACCGGGTTTCAGCGCGATATCAACGTCGCCTATCCCATCGACCGGCTGCGCGAATTGGCCGCCGACGGTACGATCGGGTCGGTTGCCGACCGGCACTACACGGTCATGGGTTCCAACGATCCCCAGGCCTGGGGTGAGCTGGCCGACCGCATGGTGACACGCCTGAAAGACGACCGTGTCGATGCCGTGGTGCTCAGTCCGGTCTGACCCTTCTGCACGCGCGCCGTGAGCGCGCTGGGCCATCTGATCGAGCAGCGCGGCATCGCCACGACGGTAATCGGCCTGATCCGCCTGCACATGGAAAAGACCCGCGTGCCGCGTGGCCTGTGGGTGCCGTTCGAACTGGGCCGACCGCTGGGCGAGCCGGAGGATGCCGATTTCCAGCGCCGCGTGCTGCTGGCGGCACTGCGCCTGCTGGACCGCCGCGACGGACCGGTGATCCTGGACGACTATCCCGAGGAAGCTCCCGGCCGCTTGCCGCATGTCGGTTGGGTGCCGGCGGTGACGTTGCCCGACGGGTCGGTGCCCGCCGACGACGCGTCGGCTTGGGATTGGGCGCGTGCCCTGGAAGCCGAGCTCGCCGTGGTGCTGCCGGCGTGGGACCGCGTGCATGCGGCGCGTGGGCGCACGACCGTCGGCGTCGGCCGTTTGCCGGTGGCCGCATGGGCGAGCCTGCTGTGCAGCTTCCTCGGCGGTCAATCGACGGGGCCGAGTCCGGTACCCGACCTGAGGGCGATCCAGGCGGCACGCTACGTCGTCGACGATCTGAAGGCGCTCTATACCGAGGCCGCCGTCGCACCGGGCGCGCTTCCCAGCAGCCAACAGGTCCTGGACTGGTTCTGGGACTGTACGGTGGCCGCCCGATTGATCCGCGCGGTGCGCAAAGCATGCCTCGCCAGCAGCGACAAGGTGCTCACGATCGTTGGCGGCAATCAACTCGTGCCGTCGGCTCGGGTGACGTAGCAGGTGCAGTGCTGGTTGTCGTCCTTCGCTGCGCTTAGGACGACAGCAACGCGCCCACGCTCCCAGGTCACTCCTTGATCGTCGGCTGCTCGGCTTCGCTCGGGTCGATGTCGGTTGCCGTATGGTCAGCCGTCGCCGCCATGGCTTCGGCCTTCTTCTTGGCCGACTCCTCGCGCGCCGCCTTGCGGCGGGCCTTGTCCAGCGCCGCATTGAGGTCGCGCAGCGAGCACAGGCCGAGCGTGATCGGATCGCGCGGCTTGATGTTGGGCGTGTTCCAGTGCGTGCGGTCGCGCACTGCCTGGATCGTGCTCTTGGTCGAGCCGACCAGCTTGGCGATCTGCGCGTCCTGCAGCTCGGGGTGGCTCTTCAGCAGCCAGGCGATCGCGTCGGGACGGTCCTGGCGCTTGGCGACCGGGGTGTAGCGCGGGCCGCCGGCGCGCGGCGCCGGCTGCGGGCGGTCGTGCGTCAGCAGCCGCATCTGGGCCGTGGGATCGGCCTCGCAGCGGGCGATCTCTTCCTTGGTCAGCTCGCCGTTCACGATCGGGTCGCGCCCCACCATGCCGGCGGCGACTTCCCCGTCGGCGATGGCCTGGATCTCCAGCAGGTGAAGCCCGCAAAACGTGGCGATCTGCTCGAAGCTCAGGGTTGTATTTTCGACCAGCCAGACGGCGGTGGCCTTCGGCATCAGCGGCGTGGCCATGGCTCTTCTCCTGCGGTTCCGACCCGGAAGCCGCTTGCACCCGCCGCACGGCCCCCGTCCGAAAATGAATGGGTTGTCACGGTTATATATAGGTGGCGCGTCGGTCGGGTCAAAGACTATCGAGCGTCGCCTCAGATTGAGATGTCGTATAAGTTATTGTAATAATTCAGTTTTTAAGATTTCAGCCATTTTTTCCCCAATCATTACAGTGGTAAGATGGGTATTGGCGCGGCAGTCAGCTGGCATGACCGAGGCATCGACCACGCGCAGGCTCTGCAGGCCGCGCACGCGGCAATGGACGTCGACGACACCCTCGCTCTCATCCGGGCCAGCCATCCGACAGGTGCCGGCAGCGTGCTGCGCGTCGGTGGCCTCGGCCAGCAGCAGGGCATCGAGAGCGTCGTCGTCCAGGGCGGCGGCCTGCGCGGCAGGGATTCCCGTCATGCCCATGGCAATGGATTGGGCGATGTCGCCCACAGCCGGTTGCGCCAGGATCCGAAACAGGCGCCGCGCACCATCGCGCATGCGCATCAGATCGCGCGTGTCGGACAGCATGTTTTCCTCGACAAAGGGGTCGACGCGCGGATCGGCCGATCGCAAGACCACCTCGCCACGCGACAGGGCCTCGAAGATCGAGACCGACACGCTGCCGGGCGATGGCTGCGAGACGTCGTCGTCGGCGAAGCCGCGGTGGTTCATGGCCAGGAAGATCATGTCGTTGAAGCCACCATCGGCCAGGCCGGAACTGTAGGTGACGCAGACATTGGTATGGCGCGCATCGACATGCGTGGGCTGATGCGCCGGTTTCAGGCGGACTTCGGCGCGCACGACGGGATGGTCGAAGAAGTGGCGGCCGACGGCGGGCAGATGGTGGCGGACGGCGATGCCGTGCTCCTTCAACGTCGCCGCATCGCCGATGCCCGAGCGCATCAGCAGTGCCGGCGAATGCACGGCGCCGGCGCTGACCGCGATCTCGCGCCCGTGATAGGTCGCACGCCGCGCGCCGTGCAGGACCTCGACGCCCACCGCGCGGCCTTCACCGTCGATTACGATGCGGTCGGCCAGCGCGTCGCCAACGATGGCGAGGTTGTTGCGGCCGCGCGCCGGCTCCAGGTAGGCGTCGTTTGTCGAGACGCGCCGGCCGTCGTGGCAGGTGATCGGGTAGTGCGCCACGCCGCTGCTGCCGGGCGCGTTGAGGTCGTTGTTCCAGGGATAACCCTCGGCCAGGGCCGCCGTGGCGACGGCACGGTCGACGGCGCCCCACTGCGAGCGCGGCGCGCGCCACACCGGCAGCGGCCCGTCAGCGCCGTGGTAGGGCGCGCCGCTGAAATGCTCGTCGGCTTCCTGACGGCAGAAGAACGGCAGCACGTCGGCCGCCGACCAGCCTTTGCAGCCCAGCGCCGCCCAGTGGTCGAACGCCGCCATCACGCCGCGGATGGCGATCAGGGCATAGACCGACGAGGAGCCGCCCATGCCGCGGCCGCGCCAGTAGAGCCGCGGCTGCTGCACCCGGGTGCGGCGCGCCATCAGGTCGGGCCACTGGTAGAGCGCCTGCAGGCGCGGCGGCATGATGATGCGCAGCGGATTGATGCTCGCCATCTCGGGCGGCGTCTCGGCCGAGCGGAAGTCGCGGCCCGCTTCCAGCAGCAGCACGCGTCGGCGGCCATCTTCGCTCAATCGCGCCGCCAGCGTCGCGCCCGCCGATCCGGCACCGATGATGATGACGTCGAAGGTGGTGTCAGGTTCGATCATTGCCTACGACCGTTGTTACACAAATCATGGGGACTCCTGGGCGCGCGGGCGTCTCGCCCGCTCATGAGCGGGCCGGAGGCCCGCGCGCCCAGGATCACTTATTCCCCTGCATGATCGCATTCCAGATGCGCTGGGGCGTTGCCGGCGATTCGATGTGGTGCACGCCATACGGCCGCAGCGCATCGACGATCGCATTGGCCACCGCCGCCGGTGCGCCGTTGGTGGGCAGCTCGCCGACACCTTTGATGCCAAGCGCATTATTGGTCGAGGGCGTATTGAACGTCGCCACGTGCAGGGCGGGCAGGTCGTCGGCCCGCGGCATGCCGTAATCCATCCAGGAACCGGCCAGCAGTTGGCCGCTGTCGCGATCGTAAACGGCATCCTCGAACAGGGCCTGGCCGACACCCGGCGCAATGCCGCCGTGGATCTGGCCGGCCAGCAGCAGGGGATTGATGATCGTGCCGACATCGGCGACCGCGGTGAAGCGATCGACCCGCGCCGCGCCCGTCTCGGGATCGACCTCGACCTCGCAGGCCATCACGCCGGTGGGCCAGCTCTCGATCTTGTCGACAAAGTCGCCGGTGGCGTCGAGCGGACGGCCGCTGGCCTCGGCGCGTGCCGCCACGTCGAACAGGCCGATGCGGCGGTCGGTACCGACCACCTCGAAGGTGCCGTCGCGATAGGCGACATCGGCCGGTGCGGTCTCGAGGAACTCGGCGGCCAGATCGCGGCCCTTGAGGATCACGATATCGGCGGCACGCTTGAGCGTGGTGCCGCTGATGATGGTCGACGACGAGCCGCCGGTGCCGCCGCCGCGCGCGATGTGGGCGGTATCGCCCTGCGCTACGCTGACGCGGTCGTAGGCCACGCCGAGCGCCGCGCCGACGATCTGAGCAAAGATGGTTTCGTGACCCTGGCCTTGCGACTGGGTGCCGGCCGTGGCTGCGATGCTGCCATCGCCGCGCACGCGGACCGACGCGATTTCGTCGGCTACGCCGCCGCTGCCGTGCAGATGGCAGGCGATCCCCAGGCCGCGCCACCGGCCTGCCGCTTCGCTGGCCGAACGGCGCGCCGCGAAGCCGTCGGCGTCGGCCAGGGCCAGCGCCTCATCGAGCAGGCGTTTGTAGTCGCCGCTTTCGTAGGTATAGCCAAGCGGCGTGGTGTAAGGGAACGACTCGACGAGATTGCGCCGGCGGATCTCGACCGGGCCGAGGCCGGTCTCGCTGCCGGCGACGTCGATCAGGCGTTCGAGCAGCGCCAGGGTCTCCGGCTTGCCGGCGCCGCGGAAGGCATCGACCGGCACCGTGTTGGTGAAGGCGCAACGCATGTCGATTTGCATCGCCCCGATGCGGTACAGGCCCGACGCCACCTTGGCCATGCCGGTGGTGGGAATGGTCGGCGCGAACATCGAGACGTAAGCGCCGAAATTGGCGACGGCATCGACCCGCAGCGCCAGGAAGCGGCCGTTTTCGTCGAGCGCCAGCTCCATGGTGGCGACCAGGTCGCGCGCGTGATTGTCGGTCAGGAAGCTCTCGGCGCGCTCGCAGGTCCAGCGCAACGGGCGGTCGAGCTTGCGCGCGGCCCAGGGCATCAGCGCGGTCTCGGGATAGAGCGTGAACTTGGGCCCGAAGCCGCCGCCGACGTCGGGCGTCACCAGCCGCAGCTTGTCGCGCGGCCGCTTCAGTACGCGATCACACAGCAGCTTGTGCGGGATATGGGCACCCTGCGAGGCGAACGTCATCGTCGTCACGTCGGACGCCGCGTCGTGCGTCGCCACCACGGCGCGCGGCTCCAGGTAGTTCGCGAGGATGCGGTTGAAGCGCTGCGAGACGCTGACGATGCGGGCGGCGCGCGCGAACGCCGCATCGACCGCCGCCTTGTCGCCCTTGCGCCAGGCGCACATCAGGTTGGCGGGCACGCTGTCATGCAGCAGTGGCGCATCCGGCTTCAAGGCATCGTCGCCGGCAACGACAGCCGGCAGCATGTCGTAGTCGGCCTCGACCAACTCGGCAGCATCGCGCGCCTGATCGAGCGACCGCGCCACGACCATGGCCACGATCTCGCCGGCATAGCGCACGCGGTCGACGGCGATCGAGGGCCGCTCCGGTTCGCGGTGCCGCTCGCCATCAATGCCTTTGATCTCGCTGATGGCCGGCAGGTGGCCAACCTCACCCGCAGCGTCGGCGCCGGTGAGCACGGCAACGACGCCCGGCGCGGCGCGGGCCGCTTCGGTGTCGATCCGGATCAGCCGCGCATGAGCGTAGGGCGAGCGCAGGAAATACACATGCAAGGCATCGCGCCCGGCGAGGTTTTCGGTGAACCGGCCCCGCCCGGTGAGCAGACGCACGTCCTCCAGGCGCCTCACCGGAGCGCCGAGTCCGACAAGAGGTGTATCGGGCATGTCCTGTCATCCTGAGCGAAGCGAAGGATCTTTTAGACGGTCCGATCGCACGGGATCATCGATAGCGTACTGTGCCTCAGTGGATGCTGCCCGTGCGAAGCGACGGTCTAAAAGATCCTTCGCTTCGCTCAGGATGACAGCCGTGAGATACGACCACTCCATGACGCCTGCGCGGGGAAGGGTCTTAAGCCGCCAGCGTACGGCGGAAAGCGCCGAGCGCCACGTCGATGTCCTCGCGGGTGACGTCGAGATGGGTGACCACGCGGATCATGCTCTGCGAGAAGGCGCCGATGCCGACATTCTCGGCCTTCATCGCCTGCATCAGTTTCGGCGCCGTCCAGCCGGGCTTGGTGACGTCGAAATAGATGATGTTGGTTTCGATGCCGGCGGCATCCACGCGGATGCCCTTGATGTCGGCAAGGCCTTCGGCCAGGCGCTTGGCGTTGCCGTGATCGTCAGCCAACCGGTCCCAGTGGTTGTCCAACGCATAGAGCGCGCCGGCGGCGATGATGCCGGATTGGCGCATCGAGCCGCCGAGCTGCTGCTTCACCCGCCACGCCTCGTGAATGAAGTCCTTGGGCCCGGCGAGGATGGCACCGACCGGCGCGCCCAGGCCCTTGGTGAAGTCGAGCCACAGCGTGTCGCAGGGCGCCGCGAACTTCGCTGCCGGCACGCCGGAAGCCACGCAGGCGTTGGGCAGGCGGGCGCCATCCATGTGCAGCTTCAGGCCATGCCGGCGCGCGGTGGCACCAACGTCTTCGAGTGCCGACAGTGCCCACACGGCGCCGCCGCCGCGGTTCGATGTCTGCTCGACCTCGACCAGCCGCGAGCGCGGGGCATAGCGGTTGTTGGGATCCTTGACGGCGGCATCGACCATGGCGCCGGTGAAGGTGCCACGCGGTCCGTCGAGCGGATGGAACATCACGCCGGCGTTAGCGCCGGGGCCGCCACCCTCGGAGGTGATGATATGCGCCTGGCGGTCGCAGATGATCTCTTCGCCCGGCCGGCAGTGCACGCGGATCGCGATCTGGTTGCACATGGTGCCCGACGGCAGGAAGACGGCGTCCTCCTTGCCCAAGAGCGCGCTGACCTTCTCGCGCAGCCGGTTGACCGCGGGATCTTCGAACTTCTGCTCGTCGCCGACCTCGGCCTCGGCCATCGCCTTGCGCATGCCAAGTGTCGGCTTGCTCTTGGTGTCGCTGTAGAGATCGATGAAACGGTTCTGCATGATGGACCCGAGCCTCGAGAGGGAATGGCGGCGCCATTGAATATCGCCGCCGGCGGGCGAACAATAGACGGAACCGGCATGCTTCCATAGGAGTTCCGCATGGCCCCCCACGATGCACGCAATGCGACTGTAACCTCAGCCGCCGACGAGGTGCTGTATGCCGCCGATGGTTCGGTCGCGACCATCACGCTCAACGCACCGCAGCGCATGAACACGATCTCACGGCCGATGCTGGATGCCTTGTCGGCAGCCCTGGTGCGGGCCGGCGACGATGCGGCGATCCGGGCCATCATACTGACCGGCGCCGGCGACAAGGCTTTCTGCGCCGGTCTCAACCTGGAGGCGCAGAAGCGCGGCACCGACAGCATCGGGCTGGGCCAGGCCTTCATGCGAACCACGATCGACTTGCGCAACACGCCGCCCACGGTCCTGCACAACATCGACAAGCCCGTGGTCTGTGCGCTTAACGGCGCGGCCGCCGGCTATGGCCTGGATATCGCATTGGGCGCCGATATCCGCGTCATGGCGCGTTCAGCGAAGCTGGCGGCGAGCTATGCCAAGCGCGGCGTGTTGCCGGAGTCGGGTGGTACCTGGTATCTGCCGCGCCTGCTGGGCTGGTCGAAGGCGGCGGAGCTGATCTTCACCGGCCGCACGTTGTCGGCGGAGGAGAGCTTGAGCCTGGGGCTGGTGTCGCGCGTCGTCGATGATGGTACGGCATTGACGGCGGCGCAGCAGATCGCGGCCGAGATCGCCGCCAACGCGCCGCTGGCGGTCCAGGCTGCCAAGCGCATGATGCGCATGGCCTGGAACGAGCCGTTCACCGAGCATGTGCACCACGTGTTCCTGCAACTGTTGCCGCTGTTCGCCACCGAGGACATGAAGGAAGGCATCGCCGCCTTCATGGAAAAGCGGGCACCCCAATTCAAGGGTCGGTAATGTCTGTGTCAGTTGAACGTTCGGTATTGAGTGGCGTGCGGGCGGCAGTCCTTGCCCTGGCCGCGATCGTGCTGCCGGGCGTCCCGGCGTGGAGCCGTCCGCCGGCGACCGAGAGCGCACAGTCCCACAGCGCCCAGCTCGATGCGTTGGTCAAGCGGCTGAACGACCTGGGGATCAAGAACGGCAACCAGCCGTTCACGCTCGACAACGCCACGCGCGCCACGACGCTCAACATCGACGCCCAGGCCTGGCAGCATCTCACCGACGAAGATCTGGCGGCGTTCATGTCGCTGCCTCGGCTCGCCAATATCGATATCGGCCGCGGCAAGGTCACGGCGTCGGGTATCTCGCAGCTGGCCCGGCTACCCGAGCTGCACAGCCTGGGGCTCTATGGTCTGGAGATCGATGACAAGCTGCTGGAGGCGCTGGCGGCGTCGCCGAAACTGGCGGTGCTGAACCTGGGCAGCACGCGCGGCTGGACCGACTCAGGCCTGGCGCATGTCGCGAAGATCCGAAACCTTCGATCGCTGACGTTGGATCGCGCCGAAATCACAGATGCCGGCCTCGCGGCTCTGGCGTCGTCCAGGACCCTCGAGACGCTGTCGCTGCAGCAGATGCCCAATGTGACCGACGAAGGTCTCAAGCATGTCGCCGCACTGGCCAACCTGCGCACGCTGGGCCTTAACTTCACCCGCATCAACACCGGCCTGTCGTATCTCGCGGCATCGCGCACCCTGCAGCAGCTCAGCCTGATGAATACCGCCGTCGATGATCGGGGCGCGGTGCATCTGGCCGGCATGGCCTCGTTGCGCCGGCTCTTCGTCTGGGGCACGGCGATCACCGACGAGTCGATGAAGGCGATCGGCGGGCTGGAGAACCTCGAGACGCTCTATCTCAATCGCACCAAAGTTACGGATGCAGGGCTCGACGCGCTCCGCAACCTGAAGCGCCTGAAGATCCTGTGGGTGAGCGAGACGGCGGTGGGTGATGCCGGCATGGCGGCGCTGGTCGATCTGCCGCTCAGTCGCATCACGATCGACGAGACCCAGGTCGGCGACGCCGGACTGGTGACACTGAGCCGCATTCCGACCCTGGTTGCCATCAGCGTGCGCAAGGCGAAGATCACCGACGCCGGAGTCGACGCGGTCCGTAAGGCGTCGCCGAAGCTGCGCGTCACGCGATAGGGCAGTCGCGGGCAAATACACCGCCACAATTTGGACACGAGAATATCGCGAGACATGAGTGTCGCGCGTGTCAGCGTTGTCGGCGCGAATGAGTGGGGTTGATCTGAGGAACGCGCCGCCACGCCGTTCGTTCATGGTCCACCAACGGCCCATGACGTGTCTCCCGTCGTAGCGGCCGAGGAGGGCACCATGCCGCTGGCACACCTCATCCTCGCTTATCTTGCACCGTTCATGTGGTTGACGATCGTCAGCGCAGCCTGCGGCCTGCCGGTCGAAGCGTCGCGCCCCGCGATCGGGGAGCGCGCCCATGAATGATGCCGCGCGCGCCGCGGCCATGACTCGCTTTCTGCTGCTGGCCGTCAGCGTCATGACGATCGGTGCCGCGCGTACGGTACTGGCACACGACGATCACGATTGGATGCGGGTCGACAATTTCCGCAATCCCGTTACCGGCGAACATTGCTGCGGCGAGAACGATTGCGCCGTCGTTCCCGGCTCGGATGTCGAGGTCGCGCCGGACGGCTGGAAGATCCTCAGCACCGGCGAGCGCATCCCCGAACGCGAGACCTTGCGCAGCAAGGATGGACGGTTCTGGCGTTGCCACCAACCTAACGGTGCACGGCGCTGCTTCTTCGCACCACCGGGGACGAGCTAGCCGCCGGCGCGCGCCACCGGCAGGCCAAGCGCGTTCCAGCGCTCCATGCCGCCGCGCAGGACGGCGATGCGCGGGAAGCCCGCAGCCACGAGGCTGTCGGCGGCGCGCGCCGAACGCTTGTCGGTGCGGCACACCAGCACGATCTCGCGGTCGCGCCAGCGCGTGAGGTCGGCGGTTCCATCGACAATGACGTCGACCGGCACGTTCACGGCGCCATCGATGTGGCCCAGTGGTCCATCGAACTCATCCACCCCGCGGACATCGATCATGACCGGGCGCGCCGCTGTGTCGCTGCTGGTCAGGTCGGCGCAGTCGATCCATCGGACGGGACGCTGCAGGCCCAGCAACTGCTTCAGCTTCGACAGCATCGCTTGACTCCTCGACGTCTCACGCGCCGACGATTTCGTGCTCATGGTTGAGCCACAGCGGCGAGCGCGGCAGATCGATGAAGGTCTGTTCGTCGGCCAGCAGCGCCTTGCCGGCGGCACGCGCGGCGGGATCTGTCATTGCACGCTCGAAAGCCGCCATGTCCGGCCACCACAGCTCGGCGATGCCATCGAACGGCTCCGGCGCTTGGCGTGACTGGCGCAGCCCGTCGTTGAACGGCGTCTGCAGCGTGTGCGTCTGCACGTAGCGACTGATGCCCAGCGCCGAAGCGTGGCTGCGCACCAGCGGTCCGTGTTTGTTGTGCCAGTAGTCGTGGAACTGGGCCAGGGTCAGATGCGGCAACCGGCGCAGGCAGAAGGTGAGCTTGATCATCGGCATGCGCCGAACGATGCCACCAGCCGGGGCGATGTCATAGTGCGAAAGCGCCCGCCCGCGGCCATTGACTCTTGCTTCCGCCGGCTTGACCGTGCGGCACCAAAGAGAATGTTGGGGAGGATGGCGATGAAACCCGGATCCAAAAATGCGACGCGCGGTCTGCGCCGGCGGGCGGCACTGGGCATACTGGGCAGTGCCGCGGTGATGCCGATGGTGGCGCGCGCACAGGAGACATGGCCAAGCCGGCCGGTGCGCTACATCAACCCATTTCCTGCCGGCGGCGCCACCGACACGCTCTCGCGGCTCTACTGCCAGAAGATGAGCGAACTGACGGGCCAGCAGTTCATCGTCGAGAATCGTGGCGGATCAGGCGGCGATGTTGGTGTCGATGTCGTCGCCAAGGCGACACCCGACGGCTACACCGTCGGCTTGGGCGGCATTGCCTCGCACGCGATCTCGCCGACGCTCAAGAAGGGCCAGCTGACTTTCGACCCGGAGAAGGACTTCACGTTCGTTACCAACCTGTGGTGGCTGCCCAATATGCTGGTGGCCAACATGGATCTGCCGGCCAAGACGGTGCCGGAATTGATTGCGCTCCTGAAGAAGAGCCCCGGCAAGTATTCCTATGCCTCGGCCGGCAACGGCACCACGCTGCATCTCTCGGGCGAGCTGTTCAAGCAGCTGACCGGGGTCGACATGCTGCATGTGCCCTACCGCGGCGCCGCGCCCGCCATGGTCGACCTGCTGGCGGGCCAGGTGCACATGATCTTCGACAACATCCCCGGTGCGCTGGCGCAATACCGGCCGGGCAAGGTGCGCGGCTTTGCCGTGACCAGCACCCAGCGCAGCCAAGCGGCACCCGACATCCCGGCGCTGGCCGAGTTCTTGCCCGGCTTCGACATCCGCTCGTGGACCTGCCTGGTGGGGCCGGCGAAGCTGCCGCCGCCGATCGTCGAGCGCATGTCCACCTTCAGCAAGAAGGCGCTCGAGAGTCCTGACCTGGTCAAGGCCTACATTGACCTCGGCGCCACCGCCTGGTGGTCGACGCCCCAGGACGTGACCGCCTACCGCGCCAGCGAGGAGGCGCGGCTGGCCGAGATCATCCGCAAGGCCGGCGCCAAGGTGGATTAGGCTCTTCCTCCCCAACAGCAGTTGGGGAGGTGCCCCGATACGACGTTTCGACGCGAAAGCGTCGAAACGTCGGTGGGCGGAGGGGGAGCCGACGTGGTCTCAGTTACTAGGATCTCGTCGGCTCCCCCTCCGGCCTTCGGCCACCTCCCCCAACTTCGTTGGGGGAGGAATTCCTAACCCATTGATCGACCACGAATATCGCCGTTTGACTCGGCCGTCGCGATCCGTATATTCCCGCCCTTCTTCCGGAGAACGTGGAACCGTGCCGTCAGGCGCTGTTCCCGCCCGGGCGTCAACGCCCGATCACGGCCTATCCGGACAAACGCGAGCGAAGGAAGACCGAGCGTGAGCAAGCGCGAGAATTCGAAGTACAAGATCAACCGCCGCCTGGGCGTGAACCTGTGGGGCAGGCCCAAGAGCCCCATCAACAAGCGTGAGACCCGCCCCGGCCAGCATGGCGCCAAGCGCACCAAGCCGACCGACTTCGGCAAGCAGCTGATGGCCAAGCAGCGCATCAAGGGCTACTACGGCAACGTCAGCGAGCGCCAGATGCGGCGCTACTACCAGGAAGCCATCCGTCGCAAGGGCGACACCGGCGAGAACCTGATCGGCCTGCTCGAGCGCCGCCTGGATGCCATCGTCTACCGCATGAAGTTCGCCGCCACCGTGTTCGCGGCGCGCCAGCTGGTCAGCCATCGGCACGTGAAGGTCAACGGCCGGCGCGTCAACATTCCCTCCTATCAGGTGCGCGACAACGACCTGATCGAGCTCAGCTCGTCGGCCAAGCAGCTGGCCGTGGTGCTGGAAGCCACGCAGCTCGCCGAGCGCGAGGTGCCGGGCTACATGGAAGTCGACCACAAGGACATGAAGGGCAAGTTCCTGCGCGCCCCGGCACTGGCCGATGTGCCCTACCCGGTGCAGATGGAACCCTCGATGGTGGTCGAGTTCTACAGCCGCTGATGCAAAGCCTTCATGGTGAGCTTGTCGAACCATGAAGGCTGCCGGCCAAGCCGGCGATGTCAGAACAGCTTCATGGTGAGCCTGTCGAACCATGAAGCGTTCGCACGATCGCTCGTGCGTCGTCTTCATGGTTCGACAAGCTCACCATGAAGACCCAGCTCTACTGCGTGGCGGCGGGCTTTTCGGTGCCGGGCTTGTCGGCGGCTGCGCCTTTCTCGCCGGCCGGCTTCTTGGCGTCGGCCAGCATCTTGCCGGTCATCGGCACGAAATAGAC
>Ga0187894_10002668_pt1 | contig 21009 bp, 17 predicted proteins | sample GBC1701081metaG_FD_136650 | JGI IMG/M metagenome (GOLD analysis project Ga0187894, IMG submission 136650) | White microbial mat communities from a lava cave in the Kipuka Kanohina Cave System on the Island of Hawaii, USA - GBC170108-1 metaG ...
AGGCGTCAGCGTCGCCGGCCTGTGCTGCGGCGAGCAGTTCGCTCCATCTTTCATCGCTTCTGTGGCTCCCGGTCACCTCGATCTCCAGCTTCGCTGTAACTTCGAAGCGGTCTGCAGCGAAATTACAGTTGAAAACGTTGACGAGATTGCAGGACGGAGACGATGTTGAGCAAGCGCCGGTTCCTCGCGAACGCCGCTGCCGCGCTGGGCTGCCTTAGCGTCGCAGGCTGCGGCTGCGAGGGCGCCTCCGCAGCGCCCGCCGCCGAAGCCTTTGAAATCACGAAAACCGAGGCGCAATGGCGCGCAATCCTCTCGCCGCAGGAATTTGCGGTGCTGCGTAAGGAGAATACGGAGCGCCCTGGCGCAAGTCCGCTCAATGAGGAGCATCGCCGCGGCACCTTCGTCTGCGCCGGCTGTGCGTTGCCCCTCTATACCTCCGAGACGAAGTTCGAGAGCGGGACCGGCTGGCCGAGCTTCACTCAACCGATCGCCGACGCCGTGCGAACCCGGCGCGATTCGGGGCTCCTCGGTATTCGAACCGAAGTGCACTGCCGCCGCTGCGGCGGTCACCTCGGCCACGTCTTCAAAGACGGTCCGCCGCCGACCGGCCTGCGCTACTGCATGAACGGCGTGGCGATGCATTTCATTCCCGCGTGACGTTCAGCAGGAGAATTTCCATGCGCACCGCCCTCTTCGGCCTCGTTCTCGCGCTCGCCGCCGGCTCAACATCCGCGCAGGATGAAGCGCCGGCATCCCAGGCCGGCGAGCGCGCCGCCGCAGTGTTCGCCGGCGGCTGCTTCTGGTGCACTGAATCGGATTTCGACAAAGTTTCCGGCGTCGTCTCGACCGCTTCCGGCTACGCCGGCGGACGCGTCGAGAACCCGACTTACGAGCAGGTCTCCGGCGGCGGCACCGGCCATCTCGAATCGGTCAGGGTGGTCTATGACCCGCGGCGCGTCAGCCATGCGGCGCTGGTCGAGCACTTCTTCCATACCATCGATCCGCTCGACGGCGGCGGCCAGTTCTGCGACCGCGGCAGTCAGTATCGCTCGGCGATCTTCGTCGCGAACGAGCAGGAGCGCCGCGTTGCCGAGCAGCTCAAGGCAAAGCTCGGCGGTGTGCTGGCGAAACCGATCGCGACCGACATCCTGCCTGCGGCGCGCTTCTATCCCGCCGAGGACTATCACCAGGACTACTACAAGAAAAACCCGATCCGCTACAAGTTTTATCGCCACAACTGCGGACGCGATGCGCGCCTGGAGAAGGTCTGGGGCGAGAGCGGCACCTAGGTGGCGGGGGTCAGCGCGATGCCGCACCGGCTGAGGTTGAGTGGGTCCGACTTCAGTCGGCTGCTTGCACTCGTGCTGGCGTGCGCGTCGCTGCTGCCCGCCCTGGCTGCGGCTCAGACCGCCACTGTCACGGTTTCAGTCCTCGCCGCTGATGGGACTCCCGCCGTGAATCGCTCCGTCGAGCTCGGTCGGCCCGGCGGCGGCTATTCGGCCAGGTCGCACACGAACGAGCAGGGGCAAGCTCACTTCGCCGCCGTCCCTTCCGCAACCGGCTACGCGCTCAGCGTCGATGGTCAGTTGCTGGCGAAGGACCTGCGACTGCGTTCAAATCAGATGCGCTCGATCTCTCTGACGCTACCCTTGGATACCGTAGTCGTGAGCGCAACGCGTAGCACGTTGGCCGTCAACACGGCCGATGCCGAGGTCAGCGCCGGACTGACCGAACGAGAACTAGCCACGCTGCCGGTCGAGGCGCGCGACCTGTCGCGGGCGCTCTTGCGGCTGCCGAATGTCGTGCCCGCCACCGGTTTTTTTCCGGAGGCGCCCGAAGTGTCGATCAACGGCGCGAACGGGCTGTTCGCTCAGTACCTCATCGACGGTCTCGACAACAACGAGAACTTTCTTGGCGGGCCGAAGTTTCCGATGCCGATCGGATTCGTTCAGAACGTCACCGTACTGTCCTCGTCGTACTCGGCTCAGTACGGCCGCACCGGCAATGGCATCGTCAATGTCACGACGCGCTCCGGCAGCAATGAATGGCAAGGCGAGGCCTTCTACCTGACGCGGCCCGGCGCCTCGGTCGATGCCTCCTCGCGGTTTGCCGGGCGCGATCTCGCCGGCAATCCCGTCAAGGAAGGTTTTCGCCGCGACCAGGGCGGCTTCGCGCTCGGCGGCCCCCTCGCCAGGGACCGCACGTTCTTTTTCGGGGATATCGAATATCTCAAGGACGTGAAGGACAACCTGCTGTCTTCGCCGGATCTCGGCGTCAACGAAACCGTGCGGGGCCAGAATGAATCGCTGCTCGTCTCCGGCAAGATCGATCATGTTCTGAATGATCAGTGGCGCCTGGCGCTGCGGGCCAACTATGGCGACGTCAGTATCGAACGGCAGGGCGGCGGGCTCGACGGCGGCGTGACGTTTCCGTCCGCCGGCTCACGCCAGGATCGCCGGTCGACATTGGCCGCTGCCACCGCGATCTACGACGGCGCGAGCTTCACGTCCGAGAGCAGTATCGGCTACTCGCGCTTTGGCTGGGATTACGGCCGGCCGCTGGCAACCGGTGGCCCGCAAGTCACGGTGAACGGACCCAACGGGTTGCCCGTTGCCGTGCTCGGCAATCCGGGCTTCGTGTTCGATGAGAGCGAGAACAGCTGGCAGTTGCAGCAGAAATTCACGCTCGCGCGCGGCGCGCATCGCCTGCGATTCGGCCTCGACGCAATCTACTCCGACTTCGATCTGTCGGGTGGCGGCAACCCGGCCGGCAATTACACAGTGCGGCTGTCAGAGGCTGAGCTCGCCGCGCTGCGCGCGCTGAACCGCGGCGCGGCGTACAACATCGGCGATGTGCCCGCAAGCGCTGAGGTGTCGAGCTATTCAGTCGAGCTGCGCCCCAGCCGCTTCGGCCGCTCACAACAGCTGGCAGCGCTCTACGCGGAGGATCAGATCAGCTTGACGCCCCGCTTGACCGGCGTCTTCGGCCTGCGGTGGGACTACGATACGTTGTCGAAGGCGGGCGCGAGCTCCGGTGACACCGACAACCTTGCGCCGCGGTTGTCCTTGAACTATCGCCTCGACGACGGGCTTGCTATCCGCACCGGCGCGGGTGTTTTCTACGAAAAACTCCCGTACACCGTGCTATCGGATGCGCTCCAGCAGAACACGATATCCGTAGCCTACCGAGCGCAACTGGCCGGGCTGATCGATCGACGTCTGCTGCCCGCCGATACGAATCTCGATCGCGTGACGTTCGACGGCAATCTGAGCGTCAGTCCGCCCTGCGTAACGTACCTGGGATGTCCGACTGCCGACAGCGCTGACAATCTGCGCGAGACCGCGTTCGCCAACGAACGGCGCCTGTTGAACCCGCGCGGTCTCGCTAGTCCGTACACGAATCAGTTCTCGATAGGCCTGCAGTGGCAGCCGGCCGCAGACATGCTCGCTTCCGCCGACATCCTCTATGCGCGCAGCTATCACCTGGCGCGCCTGCGCGATCTGAATGCACCCGCGCCGTTTGCGCCGAATCTCGACAATCTGACCGAGCAGAACGTGGCGCTGCTGCGCGCGCAGTCCAGCGACGAGGCACGCCGTGCACTGGCTGAGTCACTGGGACTGATTCGCTCGCAGTCGACTGCCGATGCGACGCGTCCTGTCGGTACGCCGCCCGGCGGCGCCCGGCAGATCGTCGTCACGGAAACCGCAGGCGAAGCGCGCTACCGGGCACTGACGCTCAGGCTCGAGAAGGAGCCCGGGTCGGACATTTACGGCTACACCTTGTCGTATACGTTATCGAGTCTGACCAACAACACCGACGACATCAACTTCAGAGCCGCCAATTCGAACCAGTTCGACGCGGACTGGGGACCTTCCGTCAATGATCGGCGTCACGTGATTTCGGCGGTGGCGTACTTCTATCCCTGGCCCTCGCTCTCAATCTCCGTCGCCGCGTTGCTGCAGTCGGGACAGCCCATCAACCTCATCCCCGACGCGTCGATCTTCGGCACGACGGATCTGAACGGCGACGGTGCGTCATTCTCCGATGCCTATCTCGGTAACTCCGATCGAGCACCCGGTGTCTCGCGCAATAGCGGCCGACTGGACTGGTCCAGGACCATCGATATCAGCGCGCGCTACAGCCCACGGGCGGGCGAAGGCCGGCTCGAGTTGTCCGCCGATGTGTTCAACGTGCTCAATGAGAACAACCTGTCGGGCTTCGCCAACTCGGCTACGCAATCGAACCAGATTCAAGTCTTCGGACAGCCCTTCACCCAGCGCAATGCCGGCCCGCCGCGGCAGTTCCAGTTCGGGCTGAGGTACTTCTTCGAGTGATCGGTCCGCCTGCACCAGCCGCGTTCGCCGCCAGGCTGCTGAAGGTGCTGGCAGTCGCGATCTTCGTGGTGGCAAGCGAGCTGGCGGGGAGTCGCGCCGCGTACGCGCAGTCGGCAACCGAGTCGTGGCGCGCGACAGAGCGCAGCGCGCGCGGCCAGGAAGTGTATTTCAACGCGTGGGCCGGAGATGTCGCCATCAACCGCTACATCGCATGGGCGGCGCGCGAGGTGGAGCGTCGCTACGGCGTGAAGCTCATTCATGTCAAGGTCGCGGATACCTCCGAAGCGGTGACGAGGATTCTTGCCGAGCGCGCTGCAGGGCGCACGGCCCGCGGATCGATCGATCTGATCTGGATCAACGGCGAGAATTTCGCCAGCCTGAAAACTTCGCATCTCCTGTATGGGCCGTGGGCCGAAGAAGTCCCCAACGCACGGCTGCTCGACCGCAGCGACCCGACACTCACGGTGGATGCCACCATCGCGACGGAGGGCTACGAACTGCCCTGGGGTCGCGCGCGCTTCACGTTGTTTTACGATGCCCTCGCTGTCGGGGACGAACCGCCCGATGATCCGAAGGCGCTACTCGAATGGATACGCGCGCATCCCGGGCGTTTCACGTATCCACAGCCGCCGGATTTCATCGGCTCGAGCTTTCTCAAGCAGCTGTTGCTGCTGCTCACGCCGTCGCGGGAACCGCTTCGAGAGCCGGTCGCGGACGACTTCGAGACCCTCACGCGCCCGTTGTGGAACTGGCTCGATGATGCTCATCCTTACCTGTGGCGTTCGGGACGCATCTTTCCGCGTAGTCTCTCCGAGCAGCGCCGCCTGCTCGGCGATGGCGAAGTCGACTGGATGCTTTCGTTCAACCCCAGCGAAGCCGCGCGCGCCATTGCTCAGGGTGAGCTGCCGGACTCGATCCGCGGCACTCGCTTTCGCACCGGCGCATTGAGCAACAGCCATTTCCTCGCCATCCCTTTCAACGCCCGCGCCAAGGAAGGCGCGGCGGTCGTCGCGAACTTTCTGATCTCGCCTGAAGCACAGGCTCGCAAAGCGGATGTTGCGCGATGGGGAGACCCGACAGTCGTCGAAATCGCTCGTTTGAGCGACGCTCAGCGCCGGCTGTTTCCATCCGCCGATCGCTCGTCCGCCAGACTGCCTGCAGACTCACGGCGCTTGCAGGAACCGCATCCGAGTTGGACTCAGGCGCTCGAACGCGCCTGGGCTCAGCGCTACGGCGCCCGATGAAGTGGATGCCGGTCGGGATTCTGCTGGCGATCAGCGCCCTTCCGGTCGGTGCGGGTCTGGTCGGAACCATCGCGGCAGGTTTCGAAGCTCAAGCCTGGCGGGCGCTCTTGAGTACGCCCGGCCTGGTCCGCGCTGTTTCGTTGTCTGTGTGGACGGGCGTTGCTGCGACAGTGATCTCGCTGCTCCTTGCGCATGTCACCGTCGCTCTCGCATGGAGTAGCGAACGACTGGTTCGCCTGCGCATGTGGGCATTGCCTGTGCTCGCGACACCGCACCTCGCTCTCGCGATCGGCTTGGTGCTGCTACTCTCTCCTTCGGGATTACTGCTGCGGCTGCTGTCTCCCTGGGCGACCGGCTTCGAGCAACCGCCCGACTGGGCAACCGTGCAGGATTCGCTGGGAATCGCGTTGATCCTCGGTTTGGTGACCAAGGAGACGCCGTTTCTCATTCTGGTGCTGCTGGGCTCGCTTGCACAGGTCGACGCCGAACGACTGATGCTGCAGGCACGTGTACTCGGGTATGGCCGATTGAAATCGTGGCTGGTCGCGGTCGCACCTCTTCTGCAGCGGCAATCGTACCTCGCGACCGCCGCCGTGCTCGTGTTCGGAATCACGAATGTGGAAGTTGCATTACCGTTGGGTCCGTCCACGCCGCCGCCGCTCTCACTCCTGCTGTTGCAGTGGTTCTCCGATGCCGAACCGGCGATGCGGCTGCGCGCCTTTGCCGGCGCCTGGCTGCTGCTAGGCATTGCGATGCTGACGCTGGTGTTCGGTCACTTCGCTTCGCGATCCATGGCAAGCGCGTGGCGACGCTGGGCGACCAGCGGGCGCCGCGCCGTCAGAGATACACCTGGCCAACGCCTCATCAGCATTCCGATCGCGTTCGTCTTGACGCTGGGCATCGCCGCCGTGTTCGCGCTCTTGTTGCGCAGCTTCGGCGGCGCATGGCGCTTTCCTCACGTCCTTCCGGCGCAGCCCTCCCTGCATGCGTGGCAGTCCATCGCGGCCGAGCTCGATGCGGCATTGGGCCCGACATTGGCGCTCGGCTTCGCAACGGCCGTTTTCGCCGTGTTGCTGGTGGTGGCGGCGGCGGAGGCGTTGCACGATCGTCCCGGCACGCGAGGTGGCATCGCCGTCGTGCTGTTCATACCGCTCCTGTTGCCGCAGATGGCGTTCCTGTTTGGGCTACAGACCCTTCTCATCAAGCTTTCGCTCGACGGTACATTCCTGGCCGTGCTCTGGAGTCATCTGATCTTCGCGCTGCCTTACGCCTGGGCGGTGTTATCCGAGGCGCGCGTGCAGATCCCATCCGGCTTGCCGCTGACCGCACGCGTACTCGGTTCCGGTCCGGCGCGTACCTGGCTGCTTGTGATCGCGCCGCTGCTCACGAAGTCGATGCTGCTCGCCGCTGCGCTCGGTTTCGCGGTCAGCGTCGCGCTGTACCTGCCCACCTCGTTCGCGGGCGCCGGCCGCATCGCCACCGCGACCACCGAAGCGGCTGCGGCCATGAACGCTGGCAATCTACGCACTGCCGCGGCTCAAGGCGTGGTGCAAGCTTTGGCGCCTTTGCTCGTTTTCGCACTGGCAGCCGTGCTCGGACACGCATTGTTTCGGCATCGTCGAGGCATGCCACGGTGATGGGGCTTGCGCTCCAGCAGGTCGAGCTCGCGGTTGTCGGCCGGCACCTGCTCGGCCCTTTGGACGTGATCATCGAGCCCGGCAAAATCGCAACCATCACGGGCCGGAGCGGCACCGGCAAGTCGAGCCTCCTCTCATATATATGTGGTGTCCTGCCGAACGACTTTTCCGCTCAGGGAGCCATTCTGCTAAACGATGACAACCTCACGCAGCTGCCGCCTGAAAAGCGCCGGCTGGGAATCCTGTTTCAGGATGACCTGCTGTTTCCGCACTTGAGCGTGGCTGGCAATCTCGCGTTTGGATTGCCGCGGATGCAGCGAAGCCGCGAGGAACGCACGCGAGTCATCACCGATGCGCTGGCGTCGTTCGGCTTGACGGGCTTTGCAAGTCGCGATCCTGCCACGCTTTCGGGTGGGCAGCGGGCACGCGTGGCGCTACTGCGAACCCTCCTTTCCCGGCCTCGGGCGCTGCTGCTCGACGAGCCTTTTGCGCATCTCGATCCTGATACGCGCAGCACGGTGCGCCGGCTCGTGGTTGCAGAAGCTAACCGGCGCGCGCTCCCCACCCTGCTCGTCACCCATGACGAAGACGACGCGCAGTTTGCCGACGGTCCCATCATCAGGCTGCGCACGCCGTGAGCTGATCCATGCTCGATGCCACGATTCAGAGATACATCGCGCGGCCGCTCGATTCGGCCGGCCACGCGCTCGCTCGCACCGGCATCAGTGCCAATGCCATCACGCTATTCGGTGCAATTCTCGCCCTGCCGCTCATCTTCGCCCTCGCAGCGCGCAATCACGGCCTCGCACTCTTCCTGCTGGCGCTGAATCGGCTGCTCGATGGACTCGACGGCGCGGTCGCGCGCGCGACGCGCCGTTCCGCGCTTGGCGGTTATCTCGACATAGTCTGCGACTACGTGTTCTACGGCAGCGTCCCGTTGGGATTTGCGCTGGCAGCGCCCTCCGACAACGCTTTGGCAGCCGCGACATTGCTGGCAAGCTTTCTGCTCACGTGCTCCAGCTTTCTCGCCTACGCCGCATTGGTCGCACAGCAAGGACCGAACACTGCACCCGCGCAGCCCAAGTCGTTCTTCTATTCACGGGGCCTGATGGAAGGCACGGAGACGATCGTCTTTTTCGTCGCGATGATCCTCTGGCCGTCGCGCTTCTCTTTGCTCGCCTCGGTGTTCGCCGTGCTATGCGTGCTCACAGCGCTGCAGAGAACCGCGATCGCGGTGTGGCGGTTTGGACGACGAGCGCCGTGACGTTGCCATCCAACGTGCAGCAGGATCTTTCAATGAAGACAACTCGAACGGATCATCCACGCTGGCCCGCGAGGATAACCACGGCCGGAACACTTTCAGGTCTCGCCGCACTCATCGTGCTTGCGGCAGCCGGACCTGGTTATCGTCTCGGCGTCCTGCCGCTGCAGGCTCGCTGGCTGATGAAACGGCAGTACGCCTTTGAACGCCGTGCCGACGGCACGATTGCCCTGCGCCAAGCTGAATACGACGCGCATACCTTGAGCACCGCCAAGCCGCGCGGGGAAAAGCGCCAGTGGCGGCAGGATTTGTCGCCGCTCGACAAGGCGGGCTAGTCTATGGCGATGGGGCGGCCCCGAAAGAAAGACAGACACCTGCCGCGCCGGGTCTACTTCGAGAATGGGCGCTACTGGTACAAGCCGAAAAAGCCCGAGAACCCGCCGCCGACGTGGAAGCACCGCATCGACCTGGGCACAACGCTCAAGGAGATGCGCGAGAGCCTGCCCAAGCATCTCGAAGCCCCGACTGGCCCGCTGGATTTCATGCATCAGGTCTTCGATCGCTACGTGATCGAGGTACTGCCGACCCTCGCGTCGCGCACGCAGGAAGACTACGGCAAATACCTGCTGAACTTGCGGCCGGTCTACGACGACGCGCCGCCGCCCGACATCACGGCCGGGCACCTGTTCGACTACCGGGCAAAGCGCGCGCAGAGCAGCGTCACACAGGCGAATCGTGAGATGTCGTGCATGTCCGCCGTGTTCCGCTGCGCTGTCGGCTGGCACGCGAGGAAGGACAACCCCCTGTCTGGTTCACGGTCGCGCCGACGACACGATCGCCTGCGTTCTTCTCGACCGGAATCGGCTCGCCCGTGAGCATCGACTCATCAACGCTCGAATGACCGCCGACGACACGGCCGTCGACTGGAATTTTCTCGCCGGGGCGTACTCGCACGCGATCCCCCTTCGCAAGCGACTCGAGCGGTACGTCTTCTTCCGCGCCGCCAGGCTCTACACGGCGGGCGGTTCTGGGCGCGAGACCCAGAAGTTTGCGGATTGCAACGCTGGTGCGGCCGCGTGCTCGGAGTTCGAGCCACTCACCGAGCAGCACTAGTGCGACGATGACCGCCGCGACCTCGAAGTAGACGCCCACCATGCCGTGCATATCGCGCATCTGCTCCGGAAAGGCGTTGGGAACGATCGTAGCCGCGACGCTATAGGCGAAAGCGACGAGCACACCCAAGCCGATGAGCGTGTACATGTTGGGAGAACGGTTGACGATTCCGAGCCAGCCGCGGCGGTAGTAGTCCGCGGCCGCCCACACCACGATCGGTACCGTCAGAAGGAACTCCAGCCACCGCAAGCCGCGAGCCATCGCGTGCGAGACCGCGAATCCCGGTAGGTGCGGCAGCATCGCCGCGAGAACGACCGGGATTGCGAAACCGATTGCGATCCAGAATCGACGCCGGACCCCGCTGAGGTGCGTCCCGTCCTCCGTTTCCGAGGGCATGAGTGGCTCGAGGGCCATGCCGCAGATCGGACAGTTCCCTGGCCCGAGCTGCCGTACCTGCGCATGCATCGGGCAGGTGTAGGTCGTGTCCGCAGTCACCGATGACACTGCCATATGCCGTTACTCCATCTTTGCAGGCACGAGGCTAAACCCAGGACCATGGTCCAGAGTCAAGCTCGACCTACGCACCCGCTTTGCGGTTCGACCAATGGATATGAACGATCCGCCAGCCGCTCGAGGTCTTGCGCAGGACCATGGTTTCCGTGCTTACCAGGTTGACGGGCTTCGCGCCTTGTGAAGAAAGCCGCATTTCGCTAGCGACCCATGCCAGATCACCGATCGCGTCACCGGTCCGCGAGAGCAGTTGATGCTTGGCGGACTTCAAGAAGGACGCATCCGCGCCGAGGTGATGCGAGGCGTACTCCTGCCGCGAGCGCTCGGCGCCGCCGCTTTCGAAGATCAGCACGGCGGGATCGAGGACGGCGCTCGCGCTGCGGGTATCACCGGACGCCAGCGAGCGAAAGAATCCGTCGACGATGGCAACCGGTTCGACGGTGCTCGGCGGAAGTGCAGCACCGCGTTCCGCGGGATGGGCATGCCCGCCCTCCTCCGAACCCGCTGCGTGCTCGTGTGGCTTGGCACCTTCACCCTTCGCGGGCTCAGCTTCGCGATGCTGATGTCCGGCCTGTGGTGCGGTTCCTCCTGCCTCCGCACCATGTGAATGCTCGCCATTCTCCTTACCGCTTTCTCCCTGTTCACCGCCTGCATGCGCATGTGAGTGCCCTCCGCCCTCCTCGACGAGCTCGTGATACGCATCGGCGCTGAGCTCCGGCAGCTTGCGCAGAAACGCGACCAACCCCCAGATGCTCCGATCATCATGCGTCAGGCCCCACGCCGGCATGCCCGTCATCTTCAGGCCGTGCTTGATGATCCAGAACGTTTGCTCGGGACTTCGAGGCAAACCGCGTTCGACGAGATTGGGTGGCTTGGGATAGAGGCCCGTCCGGATCTCGGTTGCTCGCACACCCGGCGCCAGGTGACAGCCCGTGCACATTTCAGAGTAGTGCTCGGCGCCCATCGCGATGAGCTTTGCGTCGTCGAGTTCCGGCGGCGCCTCGATGTCATCCGCACGCGCGGCCACGGAGCGTTCCCGCGCCGATTCCAGCAACCGCTGCGTGAGGCCCCAATGCGGGTCGTCCGCCGCCACGTTGAAAAGGCCGGAGTACACGAATCCGAGACCCGCCAGCACGAGCGCTGCGAGGACGATCGAAACCACCTGCATCGTTTTCATAAGTCACCTACTTTGGATCAATCTTGGAATGGTTCGTTTTCGAGTGATCCATCCGGGGCTCGTCCTTGGGCGAATGCTCGATTTGCGATTTCCACACGCGGATCGAACCGCGCGGCTTACCCGCCATGATGCGCATAGACCGACGTCGTACCGTCCTTCGAGACGAGAAACACGTCGTACGGCTGAACCTTCCCCGATGGCACTTCCATGCCGGGTGACCCGGCAGGCATCCCGGGAACAGTCAACCCTTTCGCCTCGGGTCGTTCCCGCAGCAACCGTTTGATGTCATCTGCTGGAACGTGACCTTCTATGAAGTAGCTGCCCACCTCGGCTGTGTGACAGGCGCCCATGGCAACTGGAACGCCGACGCGCTCTTTCACGGGACCCAGATTGTCGAGGTTGCGTACCTGCACGCTGAAGCCGGCCTGTTGCAGATGCTTGACCCACGCCTTGCAACAACCGCAACTCTCATTCTTGTAGACCGCGACGTGATAGCCGATCTGCTCTGCCGGCTCCGCCTGCGGTGCCGGCTCCGCTTGCGCCACCGAGGTGGGTTGAGCGGAGGGCGCCGACTCCTCGCCACAGGCCGCTAGTGCCAGGGTGCTGACCACGATGGCGAAGTAGTTGTAAGTCATGATGAACTCCTATCGGCCCAAATTTATCTCTACAGTTGAGCAACAGTTGCGGTAGCGGCGCAGCGACCGTCGCGTCGCATGCTGAGGATCTGCGACTGGATCTCCGCGATTCGATTCTGAGAATCGCCGGCACGCGCAGGCGTATCGACTCGGATGCTCAAAAGTCCTGCCTCCATGAAGCAAGCCGCGCGACAAAGCAAAGCTCTGCCATCAAACGGCCGAGCGACTGAGCGGTCGATCTCGGCAAAACCAAGCGCCGTCGCGAAAGGCGGGACGGGGAACCAGCCCGAGGCTGCCGCCAAATGTGCCCCTGCCGCTCCCGGATTCGCACCGTCGGCCGCACTGATCCCGGACAATCCCGGGTCCGCACGTACGAGCAGTTGCGCCAGGGTCCAGCCGAGCGATTCCGCCTCGATACCGTCGCGCAGGGTGCGCCACTTGGGCTGTGCGAAGATCGCGAGCGCATCACTCCGTTCGAGACCGATGAAATCGGCAAATGTCATGCCGCGTTGAGGGGTGCTGCCAGAAGCTCGTCGGGGCTCGTTTCGATGCGCGAGCTGGAGCTGATAGATGAGGTAGCGGCGCAGATCACGCGGACGCCGCAGCACAGCTGAAACCGCCACAGCGTCGAGCGCCGCATCGTGCAACGTCGCATACCCGGTCGTGAGGTGAACCGCCAGCGATCCATCCGGGCTCACTTTCGCGCCTATGTTGTAAGGTGACGGATCGGCGATGACTGTCACCGTCAGTGAGGGTGGCCTGGACGTTGCGACTCTCATGATGCCCTGCCGAAGATGCGGTACGACTTGGCGTTCGAGAAGCACACGGAGGTTGCCGATGTACCGCTCTTCGGCCGACGACTCCGTTGGCACTTGTCCCGCCGCCGAAGCGCTCGACGACTGCGCAGCCGATGACGCCAGCTCGGTACTCCCTGCCACTCGCGCGACCGCAGGCTTTTCCGCGATGACGCATGCGCTCATCATGCAGCCCGGCGTTGCGCTGAGCACGATGCCGAGCACCACACGCGCGAAGAGCGGGCGAATCCCTTCCATGACGTCTTCATCCCTCCGTCGCCGCTCCTTCGGGCCCAGGCGCAATTGCCGGGGCTCCGCGTCTGCGCCTCAAGACGAGCAGGTAGGCTGCCGGAACCACGAGCATGGACAGGAGAGGTGCGGTCACCATCCCGCCTACCATCGGCGCGGCGATGCGGCGCATGACCTCCGACCCCGTTCCGCTGCCCCACATGATCGGCAGGAGCCCCGTGATGATGACGGCGACGGTCATGGCGATCGGCCGCACGCGTAACGCCGCGCCTTCGACGATGGCCGCCACACGTTCCTCTTCGCGATCAAGTGTCGCTCGCACGGCGACCGCCTGATTCAGGTACACGAGCATCACGACGCCGATTTCCGCAGCCACACCGGCGAGCGCGATGAATCCCACCGCCGAGGCGATCGACATGTTGTAGCCGAGCAGGAACATGAGCCAGAACCCGCCCACGAGCGCGAACGGCAGCGTCGCGAGAATGATCAAGGCGTCGCTGAAGCGCCGGAACGTCAGGTAGAGCAGGACGAGAATTATGACGAGAGTGGCCGGCACCACGATTTTGAGCTTTGCGGTCGCGCGCTCGAGATATTCGAACTGGCCGGACCAGGAGATCGAATACCCCGGCGGAAGCTTGACTTCCTTCGCGACGGCCTGCTGCATCTCGCGCACCGCGGAGCTCAGATCGCGCCCGTGCAGATCGACATACACCCAGCCGGACAGCCGCGCGTTCTCGCTCTTGAGCATGGGCGGGCCGTCGCTGATGCCGATCGCGGCCACGTCGCCCAGGCGGATCTGCGCACCACGCATCGTGAGCACGGTGAGATCGCGCAGCTTCTGCACGGAATCGCGGACCTCGCGTGGATAGCGGACATTGATGGGGAAGCGCTGCAGGCCCTCTACGGTCTCGCCGATGTTGTCTCCGCCAATCGCAGCGGAGACGACGCTCTGCACATCCGCGACGTTGAGGCCGTAGCGCGCCGCGCTGTCGCGATCGATCTTCACGTCGATGTAGCGTCCGCCCGAGAGACGCTCCGCAAACGCCGAGGTCACGCCTGGCACGTTCTTGACCACGCGCTCGACCGCTGAAGCGATTCGATCAACCGCGTGCAGGTCCATGCCCGCGACCTTCACCCCGACCGGACTCTTGATGCCGGTCGCGAGCATGTCGATGCGATTGCGGATCGGCGGCACCCAGATGTTCGAGAGCCCCGGCACCCTGACGAGCGAATCGAGTTCCTGCACCAGGCGGTCTGGCGTCATCCCGGCGCGCCATTGCTCGCGCGGCTTGAACTGGATCGTGGTCTCGAACATCTCGAGCGGCGCCGGGTCGGTCGCAGTTTCAGCGCGGCCCGCCTTGCCGAACACGCTCGCGACCTCGGGCACCGTCTTGATGAGGCGGTCGGTCTGCTGGAGCAGCTCCGTCACCTTGCCGGCCGAAATGCCCGGCAGCGCCGAAGGCATGTAGAGGAGATCTCCTTCGTCGAGCGGCGGCATGAACTCGCCGCCGATGCGCAGGATGGGATACGCCGTCGCCGCCAGGAGCAGGAGCACCGCGGCGAGAACGATCCCAGGATGGGCAAGCACCCGGGTCAGCGCCGGACGATAAACGGCAATCAGGCCGCGATTGATGGGATTGCGGTGTTCCTGCGGAATCCGTCCGCGAATGAGATAGCCCATCAGCACCGGAATCAGTGTGACGGCGAGCCCCGCAGCCGCCGCCATTGCGTACGTCTTCGTGAACGCGAGCGGCGAGAAGAGACGGCCCTCTTGAGCCTCGAGGGTGAATACGGGCACGAATGACAGCGTGATGATGAGCAGCGAAAAGAAGAGCGCAGGCCCGACCTGCGCGGCTGCATCGCCAACGACGCGCCACTGCTCGGCGCCCTTGAGCTCCGAGTCCGGATGGCTGCGGTGCCAGGCCTCGATGTGCTTGTGCGCGTTCTCGATCATCACGACCGCCGCATCCACCATCGCGCCGATCGCGATCGCAATCCCGCCGAGCGACATGATGTTGGCGTTCACGCCCTGGTAATACATGACGATGAACGCCATCAGCACGCCGAGAGGCAGCGAAACGATCGCGACGAATGCCGAGCGCAGGTGGAACAAGAAGGCCACGCACACCAGCGCGACGACGATGAACTCCTCGATGAGCTTCCCCTGCAGGTTGTCGACGGCGCGCTTGATCAGGCTCGAGCGGTCGTACGTCGGCACGATCTCCACACCGCGCGGCAGGCTCGATCTGAGCTCGGCAAGCTTCGCCTTGACCGCGTTGATCGTTTCGAGCGCGTTCTTGCCGGAGCGCATCACGATGATGCCGCCCGCGACCTCGCCTTCGCCGTCGAGCTCGGCGATTCCGCGGCGCATTTCCGGGCCCACCTGGATATGCGCGACATCCCCGAGCTTTACCGCCACGCCGGACTCGGTGGTCATCAGCGGAATCTTGCGGAAGTCATCGAGGGACTGCAGGTAGCCCGAGGCGCGCACCATGTACTCGGCCTCGCCCAGCTCGAGCACCGAGCCGCCGGTTTCCTGGTTGGCCTTCTGCACCGCTTCGATCACCGCCTCGTGCGCAATGTTGAAGGCACGCATGCGGTCCGGATCGAGCACGATCTGATACTGCTTCACCATGCCGCCGACGGAGGCCACCTCCGACACGTTGGGAACGGACTTGAGCTCGTACTTGAGGAACCAGTCCTGCAGTGCGCGCAGTTGCGACAGATCCAGGGTGCCGCCGCGATCCACGAGTGCGTACTCGTACACCCAGCCGACGCCGGTTGCATCCGGACCGAGCGAGGTTTTGCCTTGGGCGGGGAGCCGCGACTGCACCTGATTCAGATACTCGAGCACACGCGAACGGGCCCAGTAGGGATCGGTGCCGTCCTCGAACAGGATGTAGACGAAGGAATCGCCAAACATCGAGTAGCCGCGCACCGTGCGCGCGCCGGGCACCGACATCATTGTGGTCGCGAGTGGATAGGTGATCTGGTTTTCGACGATCTGGGGCGCTTGCCCGGGGTAGGTCGTGCGGATGATGACCTGCACGTCCGAGAGATCCGGAATCGCATCGAGCGGCGTGCGCAACATCGCCCATACGCCCCACGCCGCGACCATGAGCGTCGCCAGCAGTACGAGGAAGCGGTTCGTGATCGACCAGCGGATGAGGCGCGCGATCATGGGCGCTGCTCCCGCGCCGTCGGCTGATCGAGCACGGTGATCTCATGCAGCTGAAAGCTACCGTCGTCGCGGGCCGTGAACGAGAACCTCACCCGGTCTCCGACCTTCAGATCCTTGGGCAGGCCGCCAGACGGTGGCGCAAATCCCATCGTCATCGCGGGCCAATCGAGTGAAGGCACGGGCTCGTGCGCGATCGTGACGCTGTCCTTTGTAGTGGCTGTAATCGTCCCGCGCGTCGTGTGCGCACCTTTCGCCGCATCGTCGCCTCCCGGTGGGTCCGACTGCATCGTCTCCATGGTGCCGGCCGGTGCTGCGGTAGCGGCACTTTCGAGCCGATTGACCGTCGACTTGAGGCTCGCCTCGGAGTCCAGCAGGAACTGGCCCGAGAGCACGATCGACTGGCCTTCGGTGAGCCCCGACAGGATCACGGTGTACCCGTCCTGCTCGGCGCCGGTCGAGACGTTGACGACATCGAAGCCGCCGCCTTCGCGTGCCACCACGATAACGGAGCGCTCGCCCGTTGCGATCAGTGCCTCGCTCGGCACGACGAGCTGCGGCTCCTGCGCCGGAGCGGCGAATTCGAGCGCAACGAACATGCCCGGTGAGAGCTTGAAATCCAGATTGTCGATTGCAACGCGGGCAGTCAGCGTACGTGTCATGGGATCGACCTGCGGCAGCAGCGCGATCACCTGGCCCTTGAACTGAATCCCGGGCCAGGCGGTCGCCGTCGCTTCCACTGTCGAGCCAACCGGCACACTCGAGACTCTTGCTTCGGGGATCTGCGCGTTGGCCCAGACGGTCGCGAGGCCATTGATGCTGAATAGACTGGCGCCGGGCATGAATGAGGCGCCCTCGCGGACGCCGAGCTCTGTGATGACACCGTCGATCGGCGAGGACACGGTGGTGGCCGCGCTGGTCTTGCGCGTTGTCTCGACTGTGTGGATCGTCGACGCCGGCACACCCAGCACCACGAGCCGCTGCCGCGCCGCATCGCGCATGACCCGTGCGCGCTCCGAGCTCGCATCGAGGAGCGCGAGATATTCCTGCTCGGCCTCGACCCATTGCGGCGCAAGAATCTCAGCGAGCGCCTGACCGCGGCGCACTCTCTCCAGAGCAGCCTTCACGCGCAAGCGCGTGATGTAGCCCTCGACGCGCGACTGGACGACCTCGAGAAGCCGCTCATCGAAGGCGATGCTGCCTACGGCGCGCACACGCACGGTTAGCATCGTCTTCTCGACCTTCCCCAGCCGGATCCCGAGGTTCTGGGCGACGCTCGGGTCGACACGCACGTCGCTGCCCCCTCCAGCCTCATCGGCATACACCGGGACGAGTTGCATATCCATGAAGGGCGACTTGCCCGGCTTGTCGAACTTCACGCTCGGCACCATCGGGTCGTGCCAGTAGAGCACTTTGCGGTTGCCGCCAGGCGCGTTGCCCGCGTTGGCACCCATGGCAGCGAATTCGTCGGACGGCATCGTGCGATGAGCCCACCAGTAACCGCCCGCGACGCCCAATCCGACGAGCACAACGGCGGCAGCGATCCACTTGATCGCACCAGAGCCTGTGTTGGTCATTGTTCCGTCCCCGAGTCGTGAAGCAGGTGCAGGAAGACCCACGCGCGGGCCACAGCGCCCTGGAGCTCGACGTAGGCGAGCTGCGTTTCGATCTCCTCCGAGAGCGCATCCACGGTGCTGCGTAGCTCTCCGCGTCCAGCGCCATAGGAGGCGACCGCCGCGCGCGAGCGGTCATGGGCAAGTGGAAGCAGATCGTTGGCATAATTCAGCAGTCGCTCCCGACCGCGACGCCACTCTGCGGCGGCAGACCGAACCTCGGCGGTATGCATGCGGATCTCCGCATCGCGCCCGGCCTCCTGCGCACGCACGGCGGCGCGCTTCTCGGCGATCACCGGGTTCTGGCGCTTTCCCGGAAAAATAGGCAGGCCGACGCGGAATTCGAGCGAGACCATGTCGGAAAACTCCGATCCGCGCTTCGAATACGTGAGTTCGGTACTCCAGTCCGGGCGTCTCTCGGCCCGTGCGAGCTCAACCTCCGTCTGCGCCGCGGCGATCCTTGCGACCAGCGGCGCAAGTGGCGCGTGCTGCGGAACGCCTTCCACCAGCGCTTCCGCCGAATGTTCGAGCGGCCGGTCGGTGGGTATCGCAGCGAGCGGTCGGTCCGCTGCCGCTCCGATCCAGCGCGCAAGCTCGGCGCGTTTCATCTCTGCGTCCTGCTCGAGCATCAGAATCTGTTCGTCGAGCGCCGCAACGAGACTTTGCGCAGCCAGCGCATCCGCCGCGGAGGCCCGACCGCTCGCGAGCGCCGCCCGCGCAGAGGTCGCCTGCAACTCCGTGTCGGGGCTGAGCTCGCGCAGTCGCGCGAGGGAGCCTTCCGCCACCGCGCGCGCGATCCAGGCTTGCGCCGCCGCATGGCCCGCATCGAACTGCGTCTTGCGCAACTCCGCCAGCGCGATGTCGATCGTGCGCTGAGCCTGCTCGCCCTGGAGCCTGCGCTTGGTGCGATTCGGAAAGGTCTGCATCACACCGATGTTGCGCATCGTCATGAAGTCGCGCGTGAAGGAAAACCGGTCGGCGGTGTCGATCGGGAGGTTGTCGACGCCGGTCATAAGCTCTGGGTCCGGTAGTCGCCCGGCGCTCGGTGCGACCACCTGCGCTGCCTCCAGCATGGCCTGCGACGCCGCAACCTCAGGCGTCGCCTGGCGTGCCTGGTTGATTGCCTCCTCGAGTGTCAGAGGCGTCTCCGCGCCGGCAGCTGCTCGGCTGAGCGCCAGTGCACACGATGCCAGGAGCAACACGCTCGGTTGCACAGACGTGATCAAACTTCGCATTGTGAAACTCCGAGATGCCTTCATGAAGGCAGCGACTGTCGCGACGTTCCGGGTGCTCCCGGGTGACGCGCCAGATCGTCGTAGCGTCGCGCAAACCTGCACGCGCCGCTGAGCCAGTCAGCGACGGTGAGGAACGAACGGCGTCAGGCCGGTCTGAAGGGAGCGCGGCCTACAGCCGCAGTCGACTCGTGCGGAGGTACGTCAGTGCCGCGTCAGCACGCGGCGCTGCGAGGGCGGGCGCCTTCGCTGAACGCGATTCGAATGCTGAGGCGGGAGAAAACGAATTAGCGGTTGAGGCGAACGAATCGAGCGATTCCGGATAGGCGTCGGGGTCGGCGTGATTTCGAGTCGGCGTTATCGAGGCGCCAGACGTTGGACTGGGCGCCGTCTCACAGCACCACGCCGCGGGAAGGTCGCCGCCCTGAACGCCGGTTTCTCCGGTGCATGGGAGGGATGCGCCTTCCGGACAGCAGTCGCCGGTCTGGGTGGGGTTCGAGCACGCAAACACCGGCAGAGCGCTTCCCGACAGGAAGAAGCCCATGAGCAGCAACGCAGTCAGCCGACGTAGCACCAGGAAACACTCCGGAAAGAGGACGGTGGGACACCCGGACTCGGATAGAGGTTCAGCCATTCTGCGGCGTAAAGTCAACTCGGTGTGCGCTGATTCACGCTCTTCAGAGGAAACGGAGCCAGTTACTCGCCGTCGACATCATTGACAAGACAGCGCAGGTTTCACCGACAAATCGGTCGAAACTCCGAACCACGCCGATGCGCATTACGCCGACTCGATACGGCGCACGGACGAGCCGAACCTCGATCCGCCGCGCTCAGTCATTGCGGGTGCTCGCTTCAAACCACGGCAGCTGAGACAGAAGCCTGGGGACGTGCCTGACAGACGCGGTGCGGCGTGGTCTCCGATGCACGGCTATCGACGGGTGACGTAATCATGCAGTTCAACTCGTCGGCGGCTCGAGCTTCGCCCCGGTGATCCTCTGACAGGTGCCCTTTGGCAGATAGATCCAGGCGCCCGGCAGATTGTCCTGAGCTGCAGTGCCGGCGCACGAATTGCCGGAGAAGAAGCAATCGTTCTTGCCGGCCTTGGCGATCCCGTAGCACTTCTCGTACTTGTACGTCGGTTTCTCCGGATGCACCTGGGCGCCTGCGCTGGTTGCCATCAGTGTCGCGATCGCAGCGCCGATCAACGCAGTCATTTCGGAAGGACAGGATTTCATCTCGGTTCTCTCCGCTGAGGTTGAGTTACAGAGTTGCACGCAGACCGACGAGGACGATCGAGCCTTCGTGACGGTCGGCGGCGAGCTCGCCACCTTCATCGTCGAAATCGAAGTAGTACCAGGCGCCGTAGAAGCGCAGCTTGGTCGAGACTCGATAGGAGAGGCCTGCTTCAAGAGCACGCAGCCGATCATCGCCAGCGCGGTCGACGTCGCCCTCGCGAGTGCTCCACTGCACGAAGGCACCGGCGGTCCACGATCCTCGGTTGTAGTTCAGGCTGGCGACGGAGCCCCAGGCTTCATCAATCGAGGCACCCCGTGGTGCTGAGCGCGAGACTCCCGACGTGCCGTCATAAGTGAGGCTCGCGCCCAGCATCCAGTCGTAGTTCACAACGAGAGTGGCGCCGAGGTTGACGGAGCGCAGGTCGCGCTGCCCGGCAGACTCACCCGCGCGCGCGAAGCTGTAGGAGCCGCCAACATGCAGGGCGTTGTGCTTCCAGTACCGATCGTGCGTGAGGCCCGCCTGCACGAGATCTGTGAAACGCGGGTCCTTGGCGTTCGAAGCGTAGGAGAGCCCGCCGAGCAGCCCACGCCACTTGGGTGAGACGTACAGCGCCTTCGCCGAGCGGTCATCGGATAGCGATGCAGCGAACCCGAGCACCGAAAGCTCACGCAGCTGGGCACCGAGCTCATCGTCGAGGAATGCGGTCTGCAATCCGCCGGCCGGGTCGAGGCTTGGGCCCGAGGCGGGACCGAATTCAGCGCCGGTGAACGTGAAGTTGTTCGGTGCATAGCCGGTG